>Ga0123338_10002301_pt1 | contig 17904 bp, 14 predicted proteins | sample grotaG_FD_89793 | JGI IMG/M metagenome (GOLD analysis project Ga0123338, IMG submission 89793) | Glacier valley bacterial and archeal communities from Borup Fiord, Nunavut, Canada, to study Microbial Dark Matter (Phase II) -... | ecosystem: Environmental > Aquatic > Freshwater > Ice > Glacier ...
CCGCCGATGAGACCGCCGCCGCCGATGGGGACAACGATGGCTTCGAGACCGGGGCACTGCTCGAGGATCTCGAGGCCGAGCGAGCCCTGGCCGGCGATGACGGCGTCGTCGTCGAAGGCGTGGAGCAGGGTGAATTTTTCAGCGTCGCAGAGACGGACGGCTTCGGCGTAAGCTTCGTCGTAATTATCGCCGTAAAGGATGACGTCGCCACCGTAACCGAGCGTGGCGGTGACCTTCACGAGGGGCGTACAGGTGGGCATGACGATGACGGCGCGGATGCCGCGGCGCGTGGCGTGATAGCTGACGGCTTGCGCGTGGTTGCCGGCGCTGGCTGCGATGACACCGCGGCGCTGCTCGTCTTCGGTAAGGGCGAGGATGCGATTGAGGGCTCCGCGTTCTTTGAAGGAGCCGGTCATCTGGAGGTTGTCGAGCTTCAGGTAAAGATTGTTGCCGGTGAGCTGAGAGAAGGTTTCGGAGTGCGCACAGGGGGAGAGATAAAGGGAATCGCGGATGCGCTCGCGAGCCTGGAGGATGTCCTGAAGACCGATCACTAGTATCGAGCGTACAACGCTTGGGGTTGGGTGCCGAACTACACTGGCTATCAGGATGAGATTGTTTGTTCTGTTGCTGATGCTGGGGGCCGTGGGGTGCCAGACAGCTTCGACACCGCGGGGGCCGGTAATTGGGGAAGCGTTCGCGGGACCCGCGAATTTAGAGGTGCGGAAGGAAATTGCCCCGAAATCGGACGTGGTGGCGACGGTGCATTATGGCGACAAGCTTCAGATTGTTGCGCAGCGGCGGCATTTCCTGAAAGTGCGAACGGCGAAGGGTGCGGAGGGGTGGGTGGATGAGCGGCTGCTGCTGGACGCGGCGGCGATTGCGGCGCTGCGGCAGATGTCGGTGAGCACGGGGAAATATCCGTCGCAGGGGAAGGCGACGACCTATGACGTGCTGAATGTGCATACGGAACCGAACCGGCTATCACCGAGCTATATGCAGATTCAGGCGGGCGAAAAGGTGGACGTGATCGGGCGCGAACTGCGGTCACGGGTTGCGCCTGCGCGGAAGCCGCTGGTGATTGCCGCGCCGAAGCCGCCGCGCCGGCTGAAAGAAAAGAAGAAGAGCAAGGCTGCCCGGGTGCCGCCACCCCCGGCGCCTGAGCCTCCGAAGCTGCCGAGCGACTGGTTGGCATTATCGAAAGAGCGGGCGCCGGCGGCGGAACCGGTGCCGGTTACGAAGAAAGAAGACGAGCCGGAGGCGGTTGCTCCGGATGACTGGACGCTGGTGCGCAATGCGCAGGGGCAGAGCGGCTGGGTGATGACGCGGCGGATCTACATGGCGATTCCAGACGAGGTGGCGCAGTATGCGGAGGGCAAGCGGATCAGCTCGTATTTTTCGCTGGGTAAAATTGCCGATCAGGAGCAGCAGAAGGACATCTGGTTGTGGACGACGATCAACTCCGGCGTGCATCCGTATGATTTCGACAGCTTCCGCGTTTTTGTGTGGAGTACGAATCACCACCGCTATGAGACGGGATATATTCAGCGGCGATTGGAAGGATATTTTCCGGTGCGGGCCGGCGAGGGGAAATTTTCGGTGGTGATTGCGAAAGACGATGGGAGACGCTACCGGCAGAGTTACTCCATGGTGGGGAACCGCGTGAAGCTCGATGGGGAACAGGTGGAATAGACGTGAAAAAAAGGAGTGCCCGGTAAATCGGACACTCTCCTTTTTTGTTTGGTGCGGTTGGGTCGGTTAGAAATCGTAGCGGAGAGACACCTGCATGACGCGGGCGCTGTTGGAGTTGTTCTGAGACCCGAGAGTGCTGCTGATCTTGCCGAAGGTGGAGATGGTGTTTAGGTTCGTACCAGGCAGAGCAAAGTTCGGGTTGTTGAATAGATTGTAGGCCTCGATTCTAATGTTGAAGCCCTGACGTTCGGTGATCTTGAACGACTTGACGAGTGAGAAATCGACATTGAAGAAGCGGGGACCGGTGAAGACGTTTCGGCCTGAGTTGCCAAAGGTGCCGGCGACGGGGAAGCCGAACTTGGCAACCTGATCGGGAGAGAAATAATAGACGCCGTTGCCGCGCCGGTCGATATCGCCGAGGTGGTAATCGGTGCCGCTGTAGGTGGCATAGGTATTGATGTTGGCGGAGGGCCCTGTCGTGCGCTGCGAAGAAATGGAAAAGGGCGTGCCGCTCTGCCATACGGTGAGAGCGCCCAAATCCCATCCGCCGATGATGGAATCGGCATAGCGGGGGAGATTGGAACCGTACCGTTTCCCTTTACCGATGGGCAAGGTATAGATAGCGGTGGAGTTGAACGTGTGAGTGTGATTGAAATCGCTCACTCCTTTGTTGATGCTCAGATTGTAGCTATCGACGGGAGCCGTGTAGCCATTGCCTTCGGCGGAGATATTATCAAGCGATTTGCTGAACGTGTAGTTGGCGGTGACTTTGAGGGCACCGGTATTCCGGCGGATGCTGACCTGGAGGGAATCGTAGTAATTCCGTCCGCCGTTGGTGCCGAGAATCACCTGATTGTACTGAGGGAATTTACGCAGGTAGAAATCGGAAATTCCGGCGGCGGGGTACTTGGCGAAATTGTTGCGGTCCACGGTATTGGCCGCAGTTCCGACGGCGCCGTTGGTGAAATTGCTGGCACCGATGCTGCTGATGGCGGTATGCGCGGAACCGAAGATGCGAACCAGTGGGTTGGTTGCCGAAACGTTAGCGGGGGTGGTGAGATTCGCACGGATTTCATTAAAGCCAGCCAGGAACCCGCTGCCATAAACGTCGGGTTGGTTGATATCGCGGTTCAGGAAGAGCTTGACCCCGCGCGAGCCGACATAGCCCACATCGAGCACGGTATTGCGGATGATTTCGCGCTGGACGTTGAGGCTGTATTGCTGGACATAACCGGTTCGCAGATTGGGGCTGTAGAGAACCACGCTAGTGTTGCGGTTGTTGGGCAGCGTGAGAACTGGAGCGCCAGGCTGTGCGGGGAATACCAGGCTGGGATCGCTCAGGCGAACATCGGAACCGCTTACCGAATTCGGGAACGAAAGAACCTGCTGTGAGAAGCCAGGCGTGTTGCCGTCGGTCGAGCTTACGGTGGCGCCGAGAGTGCGGTCGAAGAAGATACCGTAGTTGCCACGGATAGCAGTCTTGCCATCGCCGAAGACGTCGTAGGCAAAACCGAAGCGCGGGGCAAAGTTGTTTAAATCTGTATTGTAGAAACTGCCTGTCGGAGCGATCGTGGTGGACGCACTCGGCACCAGGTTCGCGACGGAAGAGGCGGTGGTAAGTCCGCCCTGCAGACCATCACGTTCGGAGGGAGTTTGAAAGATGTCCCAACGCAAACCGTAGTTCAGGGTGAGGCGGCGCGAAATTTTCCAATCGTCCTGCACGTAGAAACCGTATTCCTTGAGGGAGAAGTTCCGGACACGCGGAGTTCCCGCTGCCTGGAACGTTTTCAAGTTGCTGTAATAGGTCTGGGTGATCTGGTCCACGCGACCCAACAGCTCGTTGTACAAATTTTCAAAATTGGTGCGGTTGGTAGAACTGAGGCCTTGTGGCCCGATGGCCAACGCCGGAAGATTTCCGTTAGCACGGGCAAAGGTCACGTTGGAATAGATCCCGGCATCGTTGGTGCCGAACTGATTTGTAAAGCGCAAGCTGGTGCCCACCTTGACCGTGTGCTTGCCGATCACTTTCGTCAAGGCGTCTGAGAAATCGTTGACGGGGGAGTTGCGGGCCTGAGCGAAGGCGGAAGAGATTGGATCCGTGTAGTCGTTCGAAATCAGCGTTGCGCCTTTGAGACGGGCATCGCGGGCGAAAACGACACTTGAGCTCTGGTGGCCCGCACGGAATTCATTGACCGTCGTGGGAGTGATGTTCCAATCGTAACCGGCTGAGAAGCCCCAGCGGTGGCCGCCTTGAGTTCCCTGGACACGGCCCGGGAAAATTGCGTCCTGATTATTGAGGCTGTCGATGGCGGTGTTGCGCTGCCAGCTCCAACGAAGGAACAGGTGGTGATTTGAACTGATGTTCTGATCGCCTTTAATGGTGAACTGATCCTCAATGGAGGGAACGGAGTTGTTGAAACGGTAGCCGGCGGTTTCGAGGGCATCGCCGAGATCGTTGTTGTTGGGATCGGGAAGCAGCGCGAGCGTCTTGGCAACCGCGGGATCGATTCCGATCTTGCGCGTATCATTAGCGACGATGTTGTACTGCTGGATGGCACCGGTCGCGTCTTTGTAATCAAAGAAGCCTTTTTTCGCATCGGACGTCAGGACGGTCCGATTGCGGACCACTTCCTGCTTAGTGCGGCGGCCCTGGAAATTGCCGAAGATGAAGGTTTTATTTTTGCCGTTGTAAATTTTCGGTAAGACAACGGGGCCGCCCAGTGAGAAGCCGTAGATATTTTGGATGAACTTGGGGCGGGCGATGCCGGAGGAGTTATTGAAGAGATCGTTCGCGTTGAGGTCGGTATTGCGGAGGTAATCGAAAAGTCCGCCGTGTACTTCATTGGTGCCGGAGCGGGTGATCAGTTGGACCTGCCCTCCGGCGCTGCGGCCGTACTCAGCTTTGCCGCCTTCGGTGATCATACGGAATTCGCCGACGGAATCGGTGTTCACCGCCGTCAGCGTGAGGCCAAGCCGGGGTGCGACGGAATCGTTCACGTCGATGCCGTCCAGAGTGGTGTTATTGCTGCCCTGGCGCTGGCCGTTAACATGACTGAAGCTGGCATCGCCGGAAGCGAATTCGACGCCGGGCTGGAAGGCGGTGAGGGTGATGGGCGAGCGGCCAAGCTGCGGGAGCGTATCGATATCGCGCATGGTGATGGAAGTGCCGCGTTGCGAATCTGTGGTCTGAACTACTTCGTCCCGGGCCGTAATGCTAATGGTCTCGGTGGACATGCCGACCTGGAGTTTGATGACCTGATTCACCACCGCCGCCGCATTCAATTCCAGGCTGCTGACGATTTCGGTGCGGAACCCGTTGGCTTCGGCGGTAAGGGTGTAAGTACCGGGCTGGAGAGAGGGGAAAGTGAAGAGACCCTGTGCGCTTGAGACCTGCTCAATGCGCTGCTGGGTTTTGACATCGACAACCGAAACCTTGGCTCCGGGAATGACAGCGCCACTTGCGTCCTGAACATTGCCTTCTAGGCGCGCGGTTACCGTTTGGGCATAGCTGGGGATCAACAAGCCCGCAAATAGAAACAGGTTTACAGCAGAACGTAATCGAAACATTTACCCCCCCTGGGTGATCGCCGTCTTAACACGGATGGCTAAGCGGAAAAACGAGACCTAAAAAATGGAACAGGTTAGCGGAAGGTTACACAAATCGGGTCAAAAGCGCAAGGGGGCAGATGGCGGGCGCGCTAAAATTGGCGCTCATGGTATCATACCTTCAGGCTGTAGTTCCAGATCCGCAACACCACCTGAATATCTTGCGGATGTAAGAAAGCGGTCACCAGGATTCAAAGGAGTCAACTCTTTCAAATGGCCTCGAACAATTACAACCAGGGCGCACAAGTGGAACACCAGAAATTTGGTTTGGGCACCGTGGTTTCGCACACCGACGAGCGGATAACAATCAAGTTTGATGATCATGGCGAGAAGAAATTCATTTCTCAGATGGTGATGGCTTCGCTAAAGAAGAGCGACCGGACGCCGCCGGTGGAGAAACGTTCGCCGCGTGCACGCAAGCCGAAAGCCGTGGCTGCTGTCGAGAGCGCAGAGCCGGTTGCGGCGGCCTGAGGGATACTTTTCGAGTGACGACTTGTTACTGTAGCAATACCCGCACACGGATCGTTATGCGGGCGACCAGGAAAATTAAGACTTGAACGCAAGACAAAAGCGGCTATTTGAAGATTCGCTAAAAAAGAATCCGGGCTTGAAAATGCCGTCACCCACGGCCCGGCAGAGCGAACTCACTGCAGAGGACATGGCTCTTCTGAAGCAGGGTGTTGGCGATAAGACATCACGGCCTTCCTCACAAAACAGCGGAGCTTCCGCGGGCGAGGGCGGCGAGGTAACAGCGGAGCAAACGGGCTCCATCGTTACTTATTTTGAGGAGAAGGGCTTCGGATTTCTGCGCCCGGAAGCAGGAGGCAGGGACGTTTTCTTCCACATTTCCCGATTGAGTGAAGGGCAAGCGAGCGATCTGACGCCTGGAGCGAAAGTGATTTTTGAACTGGGGATGGACCGTACGGGGAAAATGGCGGCTAGCGCCGTGCGTATCGCGCCGAGCGCCACAGCAGCGGCAGCGGTTCCGGCAGTGGCGGCGACAGAGGCAGAAACCATTGCTCCTGCTGATGAGACGCTTGCCGAAGTCCCAAGCTGAAATAAAAAGCAGTTGAAGTTGAGAAGCGCACCACGGGGCCGTGCGAAGCCCCCGTTTTGACCCTTCGTTTAGAAAGGGCGGGAGGCCGCCGAACGCCTTTAGGGGTCATCCCCGGTTACCCGGAAGATACCAGCACACCAGCGCTGCTTGAGCGGCCCCCCTCATTTTTGAGTGTTGGATCAAAAATAGAGGGCTCACACCTGCTTTGTAGAAGCGCTTCTCAAGCATTAGTTTACAACTAGTTCAGCGTTTGGCAAGTACTGCTAAACATCCGTGAGAGACGCCACATTTGTTGCCGAATTCTTGTATAATCTTGAGGTTCTAAAGGAGATTTGCCGATGTCGCAACAAAGTATCGTCCAGATTGTGGCGGGGGCGCTGGCTGTTCTGCTGCTGGTGGTCGTCGTGATGCGCCGTAAGAGTAAAAAGAAAGAAGAAGATGAGTTCTGAAGCGTGAGCAAGCGCGGTCGCTGTCAGAAGTTCACGCGACTGTAACCACCACACACCCCACGCTCTGGCGACGCATTTTTGCGTTTGCGGGACCGGCATATCTGGTAAGCGTGGGGTATATGGATCCGGGCAACTGGGCCACGGATCTGGCCGGTGGCGCCACGTTCGGGTATCAGTTGCTATGGGTGCTGGCGGCTTCGAACCTGATGGCGGTGTTGCTGCAGACGCTGGCGGCGCGCCTGGGCATTGTATCGGGCCGCGATCTGGCACAAGCCTGCCGCGAGACCTATGGTGGACCGGTCAATGTTTCGCTGTGGCTGTTATGTGAGCTGGCGATTATCGCCTGCGATCTGGCGGAGGTGCTGGGCGCGGCGATCGGGCTGAAGCTTCTGTTCCATCTGCCGTTGCTTGCCGGGGTGTTGCTCACGACGCTCGATACGGTGCTGGTGCTTTGGTTTCAGCGCTTCGGAATCCGCGTAATTGAGGCATTCGTGCTGGTGTTGATCGCGGTGATCGGCGCGTGCTTCGGCATTGAAATCTTTTTCGCCAAACCCCATTTTTCAGATGTGATTACCGGGCTGATTCCCCATCTGGATGGGCAGAATCTATATCTAGCAATCGCAATTCTGGGCGCCACCGTAATGCCTCACAACCTGTATCTGCATTCGGCGCTGGTCCAGACAAGGCGAATCGGAACCACTGACCCGGAGCGGCGTATCGCGTGCCGCTATAATCTGCTCGATTCCACCGTTGCGCTTTGTGGGGCCATGTTCGTGAACATGGCGATTCTGATCATGGCAGCGGCCATTTTTCATACACGCGGCAAAGAAGTCCATGAGATTGAGGATGCCTATCTTTTGTTGGCACCGCTGCTTGGTACCGCAACGGCGGGGATTGTATTTGCGTTCGCGTTGATTTGTTCCGGGCAATCCTCGACGTTGACGGGAACCATGGCCGGGCAAATTGTCATGGAGGGGTTTCTGGATTTGCGCGTCAGGCCCTGGGCACGCCGGATTATTACGCGGCTGATGGCGGTCACCCCGGCCGCGTTGACCATATGGCTGGCCGGGGAAAGAGCGACAGGCCAGATGCTGATACTGAGCCAGGTTGTATTAAGCATGCAGTTGCCATTCGCCGTGATTCCGCTCATTCACTTCACGAGCGATTCCAGGCGCATGGGCGCGTTTGCGAACAAGCTATGGGTGAAGATTCTGGCATGGAGTTCGGCGGCGGCGATCGTCGGATTGAATGCCTCACTGGCAGCGCAGTTAATCGGTGACGCGGCGCGGGGATCGGAATGGGGATGGGCGATTCGCGCAGCTGGGTTGCTGGTGGGCGGGGTGCTTGGCCTATTACTCGGTTGGCTGTTGGTGCAACCACTGCTGCGGGATTGGCGGCGGAGAGTGGCGGGCAGGTTAGTGGGAAGCGAATCGGCCGGCGCTCAATTGTTGCCGAAGGCGATACCGGAACTGGGGTACCGGCGGATTCTGGTACCGCTGGACCATTCGCCATTAGACCGGCTGGCTATGTCGCACGCGGTGGCTCTGGCTCGCAGCCATAATGCCGAACTGTATCTATTGCATGTGGAAGAAGACGTGACGAGTCAGGTGTATGGGGCGCTCGCTTCCACGGCGGAAGTGCAAGCCGGGCGTGAATATCTGGATGAAATCGCCGCTTCGTTGGGGGATTCGAGGATTGCGGTCGAAAAGGCCGTGCGGTATTCGTCAAACCCGAAGCAGGAGATTGTGAATTATGCAAAAGAGATTGAGCCCGACCTTCTGATTATGGGGGCGCACGGGCATGGCCGGCTGAAGGATTTGATTTTTGGCAACACGATTGATCCTGTCAGGCACGCGTTGAAAATTCCGATCCTGGTGGTTCGCGATCCGGAGCGATTGTGACATTTGTGACAAAATGTGTGTCCCGGCAACCCATTCGCGAATTCGTTTAAACTGTAAGTTCCATGTTTTCTTCATTCGCTTGCGGAGCATGGCGTGCTTCATTAGCCCCCGTGAGCCGTTTTCGCGCCGCCGGATTACTCCTTGTGTTCGTTGCTGCCCTGCACGCGGTGTCGGGCAGTGCCGCGACGCTGGAGCGGCTCAATTTCGATGAGTTGACCGGGAACGCCACCGACATTGTTTACGGCTTGGTGGTAAGTTCGCGAGTTGCCATAAAGAACGAATCAATTTACACCTATTACGGCGTGCAAGTGCAGGAGCGCTGGAAGGGTGCGAACCAACCGGTGATGGACATAGTGCTTCCCGGGGGTGTTGCGGGGAACTTGAGGCAGAATTTCGCAGGAGTTCCGCAGCTTGAAATTGGCAAGCGGTACGTGATGTTTCTTTGGACGGGAACATCAGGGAAAACACAGCTTTTGGGGCTGACTCAGGGGTTGTTTGACGTACAGGAAAATGCTTCGGGCGAGATGATGGCCTCGCGCGGTATTTCGAGTGAACTGATGCTGGACAGTTTGGGGAAAGCGGTTCAGGACCAGGCGGTGAAGATGCCGCTGCGGGAGATGAGTTCACGAGTGAAGATCATTTCAGCGGCAAAGGTGAAAGCACTTCAGTAGCTTCAGATACGATGCGGAGAATGGGCAGAGCGGTGGTTGCGATAACGGTGTGGGCGTCCACGCTGGCACCCGTTTCCGCCTATTATCATTACGTTCATTACCTTTCACGCACGGCACCGTTTGGGATTGCGCCGGAAAAGTTCGATTTGAATGCGTTGCCTTCGAAGACCGTAACTTTTTTCGTTACGGATGCGGGCCCGAGTGCTTACCCCCAGAATGACAGTTTCTCGTCGGTTCTGAGCCAGGTGCGGCAGGCGATCAGCACGTGGAATTCGGTGGAATCCTGTGACCTGCGTGTTTCGTTCGGAGGCTTGATTGCGCCGAATACGCCTACTTCGAGCGTGGCAGGCGGGCAGGTGGTATTTGAAGAACTGCCGCCGGGATTATTGGGTTATGGGGGACCGACGACCCAGAGCGGGCCGGTGACGACTGCGAACGGCACATTTGTCCCGATTGTGCGCGCGGTGATTCATCTGACGAACAATTTGACGAAGCGCCCGGGCCCGAGCTACAGCGAGGGATTTTTTCTGACCGCGGTGCATGAGATGGGACATGCGCTTGGCTTGCAGCATACATTTACATCGAGCGCGATGTCTACGGCGGCAACGCGTGCGACTTCGCTGACGCATCCGATCGATGCGGACGATATTGCGGGGCTTTCCGTACTTTATCCCGCGCCGACTTTCGGGACCCAGACAGGTGTGATTACGGGGCGCGTCGCAGCCGGTGGAAATGGCGTGCACATGGCTTCGGTGGTGGCGATCAAGAATGGAGGCGGCGCTGTGAGCGGCCTGACGAATCCGGATGGCAGTTACCGGATTGAAGGTATACCGCCGGGGCAATATTACGTGTATGCGCATCCGCTGCCGCCGCAATCCGGCCCGGCATGCCAGGACATATGCCCGCCTTACGATGCGAGCGGAAACGCGGTGAGCCCGGGGCGGCCGTTCAACACGATTTTCTTTGGGGGAACGACGGACTACACGAAGGCACAAACCCTTTCGGTGCTGGCCGGATCGACAATCGATAGCGTGAACTTTAATGTGACCGCGCGTGCGGATGTGCCGGTTTACGGGGTTTCGATCTTTTCATTTTTTAACAACAACGTGGTGAGCCCGGGGTTTTTGAACATGGCGCCTTCCGGTTATGGAGGAGTGCTGGCCGGGGGCACGGGGTTGACGGCGAACGGGAATACCGCCTCGGGATTGAAGCTTCAAGTGATGGGCGGCGCGGCCACCGTGGCGGCTGTACAGCCTTATACCGATCCGAACGGAACCACTTACCTGAACCTGGGGATCAGTTACAGTTTGGGTGCGCCTACCGGGCCGGAGCACCTGTTGTTTACGCTGAACGGATTTATTTATGTGCTGCCTAGTGGATTGAATTTAGTCCAGAAGGTTCCTCCATTTGTTGCTTCGGCAAATGCAAACAGCGATGGGAGCGTGGCGATTACGGGGACGGGCTTTGGGCCTGATAGCTCGATCTATTTCGATGGATTGCCTGCTGCGATTCGGGTGTTGGACGATGTGGGCGGCAGGGCCGTCGTGGTGCCTCCGCCCGGTGCGAGCGGCCAGCGCGCGACCGTGTCGGTGTTCAATCGAGACGGGCAGAATTCGCTCTTTTTGCAGGCAACGGCACCGCAGGTATTCAATTATGGAGCGAGCGATGTTCCGGCCATCACGGTGAGCCCCAACGCGATTCCCACCGGAAGCGAGGCGGCGATTACCATCACGGGCGTGAACACGCAGTTTACACCGGGGCAGACCACGGTCGGTTTCGGCACGAGCGATGTGTTTGTGCGCAATGTTTTTGTGCTGTCGCCGACACAGATGCTGGTGAATGTTTCGGTGCCGGCCTTGGCAACGCAGGGTACGACTGAGGTATCGGCGATTGCGGGATTTCAGACCGCGATTTTAGCGAACGGTTTTTCTATTCTGTCGCCTTCGAAGCCGATTCCGGCACCCATCCCGCAGCTTAAAAATGCGGTTCCCGGCCAGACTGGCGCGTATCCTGGAGCCATTGTAACGCTGCGGGGCACGGGCCTGGCGCAGGCGAACCGGATGTCGACGGTGACGATCAACAACCAAGCCGTGCCGGTGATTCTGTCAGCTCCGGATCAACTGACCTTACAGTTGCCCGGGGCTTTAACGGCGGGACCGGCGCTTCTGCAGGTGAACAACGGGTCGGACAATAGCTTACCCGTGGCAGTTTCGATCGACACGCCGGCTGCGGTAATTTCGGGCGCGGTCAATGCTGCCGGTGTACCGTTTGACGCGGGACGGCCCGCGCGCGGGGGAGATCTGGTGCGCTTGCTGATAAGTGGTTTCGCCGATAGCGGGACGGTGATTTATCCGAATCAGGTATCGATTGTGACGGGCGGGGTGCGGCAACCCGCGATTGAAGCCGTGCCGGTGGATGGCGGCCTGTTCGAAGTTCGTTTTGTGCTTTCTAATCTGGTGCCTTCGAATGGGCAAACTTTGACGGTGGTTTATCTGGATGGACGAAGCAGCCTGCCCGCGGGGCTTGCTGTCGCGAATTGATATGAAGATACTGCTAGGGCTGGTGGCGGTTGCCGCAATGGCGGCGGATGCAACGAAGGTGTGGAGTACGGCTGACCTGATGAAGCGGCTTTCGGCCGCAAAGCCGGACTCGCATAAGATTACGTCGAGCGCGCTTGAGGGATATAGCGGATACCGGCTCAGCCTTATTAAACGCGAAGCGAACGGAGTACCGGAACTCCATCAGAAAGTGGACGACGTGTTCGTTGTGGAGAGCGGCGAGGCCACGTTGATCACGGGCGGCACAATTGTGGGAGTGAAGAATACGGCCCCCAATGAGGTGCGGGGCCAATCCATTCAGGATGGGATGAAGCGCAAGCTGGCCACTGGGGATTTTGTACGCATTCCGGCGAATGTTCCACATCAGTTTCTGGTGGATGATGGGAAGCAGATTACTTACGCGGTGATGAAGGTGGACGTACGGTAAGGTTCAGTTCGGCATCGGTTCGGCGGATGTAGTTTGCGTCGAGTGCGGAAGGGTCCTGAGGGACAGCGTACTGCGCGAGAGCGGCGATGGCCGCGGCCAGAGGACCGGTCTGGTGGAGGAGACTTACACCCGGATGGAAATCCTCGAGATTCTGGAGCCGCTCTGGCTCAATGAGAGTTCCTTCCGCGGAATAAACGGCAGTGTAGTGCTGGCCTCTTCTGGCATCAAGGACTGGCGCGCGGCGGGGACCTTGACCGGTGTGAGCGAGCGCTGCGAGATTCGAGATTCCGCAGACGGGACGCGAGAGTGCTTCGGCTAAACCTTGAGCCAGCGTGAGTCCCATTCTGACTCCGGTGAACGTGCCGGGCCCTTGCGCGACGGCAATCAGTTCGACTTGCTGGATGGCGATGGCGTGCCGCTTCAATAGCCCGTCAATCGCGGCGAAGATGATTTCCCCGTAGCCTGTTTGCGCTTCTAAGAGGAACTCTTCCAGGAGGTAGCCCGCCCGGGTGAGCGCGAGGCTGCCGGTTGCGGTGCTGATATCGATTGCTAGGATCACTGAGGCTAAGATCACGGGGGCTAAAATCACTGGGTGAGTTGATAGGTCCTGTCGAGCGTGTATAGTTTGCCAACTCCGTTGAGACCTTCGAGGCGAAGGTGCAAGGAAGCGGGGAAGCGTTTAGCGATGTTCGCCGGGATTTCGAGCTGGCCCTGCTGGCCGGTGCCAACCACGCTGTAGCGCTGGCCATCGGCGGTGACTTCGGCGGTCCAGACAAAGCGCATGGCCTTGGTGGCTTTCGTCTCTTTGGTGAGCTTGGCGGCGAACGGGCCGGGGTTCTTGAGGGAGATGGTTTCACCGGCGGGTTGAAGAATTTCGAAGGGGATTTTGGCGGTCTCCACTTCCTGCATCAGGACTTCGCGGGATTCGAACTTGTAGCTTTTGAGCATGCCCGCTTTGTGGCCTTCGCGGCTGATGTGGAGCACCCAATCGTGAGCGGAATCGGGAGGCTCGCCCGTAAAGGTTTCGGACTTTAAGTTCTTTTTCTCTTCTAATAGTTCGCCGGTGATGGGGTTGAACCAGGCAACGTCGTAATTGTGCTTTTCCACGGTGACGTTGACGGGGCCGGGTTGTTCGGCGTAGACGATGTATTCGACACCTTCGAGCGCGAGCGCGCGGCGACCATCGGCATCGAAGAAGGGCTCGAGTTCCCAGTGCCGGGTGCCGGACATGAATTTGTACCAGTACTGCATCTGGGCGGCGGCGGTTTCATTCGGGGCGTGGGAGGCAGGGTAGGCTCCGTCCATGGAGGTGCGCCAGAGGGCGTGGCGAAAATCGTCGGGATTGGTGAGGTTGGAGCCGAAATCGTTGACGGCGGGGAGTGGATAGATCTGATGTTCGACAGCGGGCACGTCGCCGTTGGTCGACATGTAGATGAGATAGTCTTTGCCGGAGATCAAGTGGTTGTACTGGTCGAGAGACTTGATTTGTTCCGGGGGACCGTTGGTTTCCCATGTGATATTCAGGGCGCCATAACGAGCTATCAGATCCGGAATGTTGGCATCCTGAGGCACTATAAGGTCGGCTGTGTGCCCGGCTTTGTGGATGGCGAGGATCTGGGCGTCATTTGCGGGAACCGCGGCGATTCTGGTGTGGGTACCGGAATCGGCCATCCAGAGGTGCGGTTGTTTCGAGCCGGAGTAGCGGAAGTGGTGGACGTTGGCGGTTTCGATATAGCCGGGAGCATCGGACAGGGCTGCGGTGAAGCTGCCCTCCTTGCCGTTCCAGGCTGGATCCACGGAGATGATGCGGTAATCCCAAGTGCCGGGTTGAGTGGGGACGATGCGAAGGTGTTGTTGGCCGGCGGTGCTGAAGGAAGCGATCAGGAAGGTGCGGTGGCTGGGGCCGCGGAATTCAGCGCTGAGCTTGGGGTCCGTGGCGGGCACGGCTATTTCGCACAGAGACCAGGCGGGAGTGGGCGGGCACACCTGTTGCGCGTAAGCTTTTGCTGCGATCAGGAGAGCCATGGGAAAGAGTGTCTTCAAGCTAGTTGTATCTTTTCATAGGACGGCGGATAAAATTCTAGAGCTATGGATGGAAACTTGCCATCAGATCGCGTATGTCTGAACACATAGAAGGTACGAAAGTAGATCCGCTTGAAAGCAAGTTTCATTCTATCGACTCGGCGGTTGCGGACTCGACGGGAACCAGTTTGTTGAACTGGCTGACGGCGGGATCTATCGTGGCTTCGATTTACCTGTTTTCGACCGGCCGGAAGCAGTTGGGAATTTTCATCGGGCTGTGGCCGCCTACGTTCCAGGCTCTGAAGAAAAAACCGATTTAACCAGAACCGGAGGCTATTGCTGTTGTTGCTGTTGAGGGGGCTCGTTGTCTGGAAGGCTCACTACCGGCCCGGCGGCGGTCTCCTGCAGGTGTTCACAGCCCTCGTCATCGAGGGCTGGGCGGACACGCACGTCCACGGACAGGCGTTGTCCGGCATGTCCTTTATAAACACCACGCACCGGAGCAACGTCGCCGTAATCGCGGCCATAAGCGATTCTGACGTGTTGCAGGCCCACGGGTTTACCGAGTGTGGGATCTTCCGCCACCCAGCCAATTTCCGGGATGTAGATTTCCGTCCACGCATGGCTGGCTTGACCTCCGATCACCTCTTCGATACTGGCACCCGGCTCAGCGGTTCGTCTGGGTACCAGATAGCCGGAAACGTATCGGGCTGGAAGGCCGCGTTTGCGGGCGACGGCGATCATTAGATGAGCGAAATCCTGGCACACTCCCGCGCCCGTGGTGAGTGCGTCGATGATGGTGGATTTTACCTGGGTAGCGCCTTTTTCGTAGCGGAAGTTGGTGTGAATGTTTTTTGAAGCAGTACGGATGAAACCCAGCACGGTGCCGTCGCATTCGCGTTCGGCGGCTTCGATGAGGGGGCGGAGACTTTCGGGCTGAGGAACGTATTCAGTGGGTGTGAGCAGATCGTAGAAGTCATCGCAGAGGTCTTCGCGATCGTGATCGAGGTTGGAAAGAAGAGTGGCGGATGCGGCCACCGGGACCGGGCTGTGCACAAGAACCACCGATTCGGTTTCTATGCGTAACATGCGGTGGTCCGGCAGGACATTGAACTGGTGCACCCAGTTACCGAAGAAATCCAGATGGGATGACGGATGGGTGGGTGGAATGGTGGACATGCGGAATGAGAGACAGCTCTGCTGCTCATCCTGCATGGGCCGCAGGCGCACTTCGTTATAACTCTCTGAAACGGGTCCGTCGTATTGAAATTCGGTGATGTGGAGCAGGCGGTAGCGATTCATATCAGTAATAGAAGTACGTTCGGGCTATCTGATAACCGATTTGGCGGCAGGTGTCTTGCACGCCGGTGAGGAACGTGTGGAGCCCGCGTTCGAAAATCTCTTCGATGCGGTCATACATCAGGCTTTCGTGCAGCTTGCCGGTTAGCCTTTCCGCCTCGTTCGAATACCCGCCGGGGCTAGACCCGCTGATGGCGCGCAAGGAATTCTGGATGGTTGCTACGTTGAACCTGATGGAACGCGGATGCTGCGGATGCAGGATGAGAAGTTCCGCCACACGCTCAGGATCGATACGCGAGTGGTACTGGCGGCGGTAGATCTCGTACGCGGCGACGGACTTGAGGACGGCCATCCACTGATGATGATCGGGCTCGGTTGTTTCGGGGTCATCGGGATCGCGGCCTTCGATCAGGTTGTGGTATTCGACGTCGACAATTCTGGCGGTCATTTCCGCCCGTTCGAGTGCGCGGCCAAGTTGCAGGAACTGCCAGCCTTCATCGTGCGGGAGCGTATCGTCACTGACGCCGTGGAAGCGGTGAGAGCCGTATTTGATGGTGCTACAGAAACGATGGGGGCCGACTGCAATTTCTTCGGCGGGGTTGAACTTGCTGACCATGTGATAAAGGCTGTTGATGTCCTGCCACATCTCGCGGGAGATGCGGTCGCGGATGGTGCGGGCGTTTTCGCGGGCGTGGTAAATGCATTGCGTGATGGAGTTGGGGTTCTCTTCGTGGAAGCCCAGGAATTCGAAAACGGTCTGAGTGGTGGCCATGGAATAGAGCTTGAAGAAGCGCTCCTGTTCGCCAGAAATGTTGACCAGGGGCTCCCAGCGCAGGCGGTAAGTTTGCTGCGATTGCTCGAGGAGCATGTGATAATTCACATCGAGGATGCGGGCTGTATCTTCGGCACGTTCCATATAGCGCGCCATCCAGAAGAGGCTTTCGGCGATGCGCGAAAGCATGCGTTCGGCTACTGGCATAAGAACCCTTTCACGCAGAGGCGCAAAGGAAAACGTTGAGGCATTTTAGGTTTCGCCTCTTAGTACCCAGGTGTCTTTGCTGCCGCCGCCCTGGCTGCTGTTGACCACCAGCGAACCGGGTTCCAGGGCTACGCGGGTCAGGCCGCCGGGGACTACGATAACGCGTTCGCCGTTGAAGAGGCAGTAGGGGCGGAGGTCTACGTGACGCCCGGCCATACGGCCAGTTCGCGGATCGAGGGAGGGGCAGCGGCTTAGCCCGATGACTGGTTGAGCGATGTAGTTTCTGGGGTCCTGAATGAGTTTGGCGCGGAAGTCTTCTATCTTTTCTTTGGTGGCACTGGGCCCCATCAGCATGCCGTAGCCGCCGCTTTCGCCTACCGCTTTGACGACTAACTTATCCAGGTTGTCGAGGACGTATTTCAGGTCTGTCGATCTGGAACAGAGATAGGTGTCTACGTTTCTAAGGATTGGGTCTTGATCGAGATAGTACTTGATAAATTCGGGGACATAGGCGTAGATGGCTTTATCGTCAGCGACTCCGTTGCCGATGGCGTTGGCTAGCGCAATGTTACCGGCGCGGTACGCTCCCATGAGCCCGGAGACGCCCAGGAGGGAATCGCGGCGGAAGGCCAGAGGATCAATGAACTCGTCATCGATGCGGCGATAGATGACGTCTACTCTGGTCAGACCGCGAATGGTCTTCATGTAGACGATATCGTTATCGACGACTAAATCGCGGCCTTCGACTAACTCGATACCCATCTGCTGAGCGAGGAAGCTGTGTTCGAAGTAAGCGCTGTTATAGATGCCGGGAGTAAGTAAGACAACAACCGGATTGCCGGTTCCGCGGGGCGCGAGGGAGCGCAGGATATTGATGAGTTCGAGCGGGTAATGATCGATGGGCAGGACTTCGCAAACTTCAAAGATCTTCGAGAAGGTGCGGGTCATGACCAGGCGGTTTTCGAGGACATAGGAGATGCCGCTGGGGGTGCGGACGTTGTCTTCGAGGACTAAGTAATCGCCTGTTTTGGAATCGCGGACAAGGTCGATGCCGGAGATGTGGGTGTGAATATTGCGGGGGACTTTGACGCCGATCATCTCGCGCAGGTAGTGCTTGCAAGAGAGGACGAGCGAGCGGGGGATTTTGCGATCGGCGAGGATCCGTTGGGGGCCGTAGACGTCCTGCAGGAAGTGGTTGAGCGCTAGCACGCGTTGCGAAAGGCCGGCTTCGAGGCGGTCCCATTCG
>Ga0123338_10002304_pt1 | contig 17895 bp, 10 predicted proteins | sample grotaG_FD_89793 | JGI IMG/M metagenome (GOLD analysis project Ga0123338, IMG submission 89793) | Glacier valley bacterial and archeal communities from Borup Fiord, Nunavut, Canada, to study Microbial Dark Matter (Phase II) -... | ecosystem: Environmental > Aquatic > Freshwater > Ice > Glacier ...
GCCTAGTCGTAGGTTCCTGCAACGGCCTTCTGGCGCGTGCGCCCGAGATGCGCCCGAGATGCGCCCGAGATGCGCCCGAGATGCGCCCGAGATGCCCCCGAGATGCCCCCGAGATGCCCCCGAGATGCCCCCGAGATGCCCCCGAGATGCCCCCGAGATACCCCCGAGATGGCGGCGACGTCCTGATCTGCGCAGGTACCGCCGATGTGGCGGCCTGCACGAGCCCCTCTCGCTCGGCGTGAGGGCCACGATCTTCGGTCGCGCCCGCGGGAAGTAGTCCCTCGCGCACGTACCTTGCTACATTCGCGGGCCGGAAGGCCCATGAAAGACACCCTGGTGATGATCATGGCGGGTGGCAAAGGCTCCCGTCTCGGCCCGCTGACGATCCACCGATCGAAGCCGGGCGTTCCGTTCGCGGGTCGGTTCCGGATCATCGACTTCGTTCTGTCGAACTTCATCAACTCCGGCTACCGGAAGATCTATGTGCTCACGCAGTACATGTCTTCGAGCCTGATCAAGCATCTGTCACGCAACTGGCGGCTGTCAGGTTTTGGCGAGTACATCGAGGTCGTGCCCGCGCAGATGCGGATCGGTGATTTCTGGTACCGCGGCACCGCCGATGCGGTGTTCCAGAACATGAACCTCGTCAAAGATTCGCGCTCGGATCACGTCGCGATCTTCGGCGGTGATCACATCTACAAGTTCGACGTCGAGCAAATGGAGACCGAGCATCGCGCGCGGGGAGCGGATCTCACCGTCGCTGCGTTCCCGGTGCCGACTGCCGAAGCGAGCGCGTTCGGCATCATCGATTGCGATGCGTCCGGTCGGATCACGGGCTTTATCGAGAAGCCCGAGCATCCGCCGGAGATCCCAGGCCGACCGGGTTGGTCGCTGGTCTCGATGGGCAACTACATCTTTCGTCGCGAAGTGCTCGAGCGCGTGCTCGGTCACCACGGCGGTAGCGGCAAGGTCGGCGGCCACGATTTCGGGCGCGACATCATCCCGCAGCTGGTCAACGACGGCGCGAACGTTCGGGTCTACGACTTCGCCTCGAACAGGGTCCCCGGCGAGACCGATGGCCTCGCGCCGTACTGGCGCGATGTCGGCACGATCGATTCATACTTCACCGCGAACATGGAGCTTCGCGCGCGCGTTCCCGCGCTCGATCTGTACAATCGTGCGTGGCGGATCCGCAGCGCGCAACGCGACTACCCGCCTGCCCGCTTCGTTCGCGCCGGCGAAGGCGAAGCGTTATCGCAAGTCGATGACAGCCTCGTGTGTGAAGGCTCGATCGTCGCATCCGCTGCGATCAAGGATACCGTCCTGGGGTACGACTGTTTCGTGCATGCAGGCGCCACCATCGATCAATCGCTGATCCTCTCGGGCTGCGATATCGGGCGCGGCGCGCGGTTGAAGCGCGTGATCCTCGACAAGAACTGCAAGATCGAACCGGGCTGCGTGATCGGCGAGGATCCGGCGCAAGATGTCGCACGGTTTCCGTTCATCACCGAGTCGGGCATCGTCGTGGTGCCGAAGGGCACGCTGGTCCCGGCGAACGGCCCGGTTGTCCTCGCGAACGATGTCGCCGAGCTGCTCGAGAGTGACCCCGATCTCGCGAACAACATGCGGGAGGGCTCGTTCGTCGTATCGACCCAGAGCCGCCACAGCTACGAATCTGCCGGGCCGCGCTTCAAGCGTTACGCCGGCGATTGATGGCGATGCGCGCCGTTCACGTCGCGAGCGAAGCGGCGCCGTTCGCGCAATCCGGCGGCCTCGCGGATGTGGTCGCCGGCTTGTCGGCTGCACTCGCGGAGGGCCACCGTGTGAACGTCGGCGTGATCGTCCCGCTCTACCGCGGCGTCGAAGGCAAGCTCTCCGCCCGATCGATCACGCTCGATGCCGGCGAACCGATCGTTATCACCGTCGGGCCACATCGATTCGAAGCGCGGCTACGCACCGCGAAGGTCGGGTGCGTGACCTACGGCTTCGTCGATTGCGCGACCTTGTACGACCGCGTAGGCACGCTCTATGGCCCGGGTGGTGCGGCCGAATTCGCCGACAACCACATCCGGTTTGGTGCCCTCGGAAAGGCAGCGGTCGACTACGGCGCACGGTTGGTCGGTGGCACGCCCGACGTGCTGCACACTCACGATTGGCAGGGTGCCGCAGCCGCGGTGTACGCGCGCGCCGCGAACGCGCAGGTCGCGATCGTCTCGACGATTCACAACCTCGCTTTCCGCGGAATCTTTCCGAAGCACGTGATGAGCGAGCTCGGCTTTCCGTGGTCGTACTTCGATGTTCATCACCTCGAGTTCTATGATCAGGTGTGCTTGCTCAAAGGCGGACTCGCCGCCTCGGATGCCGTGACCACGGTGAGCCCGACCTATGCGCGCGAGATCCTCACGCCGGAGCGCGGAGAGGCGCTCGATGGCTTTTTGCGCTGGGACGTCCGGCGCCTGGTCGGCATCGTCAACGGCATCGATGTCCAGAGCTGGGATCCCGCGACCGATCGCGCGCTGCCAGCGCCGTTCACCGCCGCCAACCTCGTAGGCAAGGCGATCTGTCGCGCCGCAGCCGCGGCGGAGCTCGGCCTCGCGCTCGCACCGGATCAACCGTTGATCGGCGTGATCGCGCGGATGGCGCATCAGAAAGGCATCGACCTCGTCGCCGAGCTCGTGCCGGAGCTCCATCGGTTGAACGCAAAGCTCGTGGTGCTCGGGTCCGGTGAGCCCGAGCTCGAGGAGCGGTTTCGCTGGCTCGCGAGCGCGTTCAGCGAGCACCTCGCCGTCCGGATCGGCTTCGATTCGGCGCTATCGCGCAGGCTCTACGCGGCCTGTGATCTGTTCGCGATGCCGTCGCGGTTTGAGCCATGCGGCCTCGGTCAGCTCTACGCGATGCGCTACGGCACGTTGCCGATCGTGCACGCGGTCGGCGGCTTGCGCGACACCGTCGATGATCGCACCGGCGTACGGTTCGACGATCCGAGCGCGCGAGGGTTCATCGCGGCGACCGAACGAGCGATCGCGATCGTGCGCGATCCCTCGGTGCTCGCCAAGGCGCGTCAGGCCGCGATGGCGCGTGACTCCTCGTGGACCGCCTCGGCCCTACAGTACGTCCAGCTCTATCGCTCCTTGCGGCCGTAGCTACGGACACGCACGAAATCCTGGTTTCAGGATGCAACTGGACCGTCCGAGGCCCGGATACTATGGGGGGCAAAGCGTCCGCCACGCGGACCTTGGCGGCCCGCTCCGTCCGCCGGTCGGACCTGCCATGTCCGCGTGGCGGACGCAAAAATGTGACAGTCCCGCACGTTTTGAAGCCGCGACGACACCGGCTTCCGGGGCTCTCCACACCCCTGTCAACAACTCGCTTCTAGGCCCCGGTTATTCACACCCCGAACAGGTCCTAACAGTGCGAATCCTAAGGGGGCTAGAGAGATTGGTGGGTCCCCTGTGAACAAGTTGTGATCCCGGTGTGCCGGCTCCACCGGGAGCGACGGCGCTTCAATCACTTACGGGATCTCGCGATCGATGGAGTCCCGGTACCTACATGGCCGGATACCAGCCTTCATCCGGACGGGAAAGCCGAACGGGATTGCCGGACGGGAGTACCGAGTCGCTGAGACAAGCTCAGCATCGGGTCAGACGTGCGGCTTATGGTCGTCGCTGCCCGCGCTGCCGCTGCCGCTGCCGAGCTCCAGTACGCCACCGTCGTTCGCAGGCGCGGCGTCGGCGAGCTTGCCCACGCGGCAGGCTTCGTCGTCCTTGGCTTCGCATGCGCGCGCGAGGAGCTGCTTGCCGCGCTCGAGATCTTTCGCGACGCCGACGCCCTGGAGCACCATCAAGCCGAGCAAGCGGCATGCGACAGCGTCATCGGGGAGACATGCGCGCTCGAGCCAGACACTCGCCGCGCTCGCCGATTTCGGCAGGCCCTTGCCCTCGAGGTACATCACGCCGATCTGGCGGCACGCGGTCGGGTCGCCCGAATCGCAACCTTGCTTGTAGTGACCGATCGCCTGCTTCCAGCGCGAGCCACCCTTCGCGGACACCATCGTATCGAGGTCGCCAGCGTTCTTGCACGCGAAGGCGACGTTCGCCTTGCAGGCTTTGTCGAGAAGCACCTCGGCCTTCGCGAGGTCTACGGACACGCCGCGGCCATCGCGGTACATGAGGCCGAGGTTGCGACACGCGAGCTTGAAGCCGCCGTCGCACGCCTTCGCGTACGCGTCGATCGCGCGCGTGATGTTCTTGTCGATACCGATGCCCTCGGCGAGGTTCATGCCGAGGTTGTTGCATGCCGACAGATTATTGCCGGCGCACGCTTGGCCCATCAGCGCAGTCGCGCGACGCGGATCGGGCGACACGCCCGTGCCCTCCTGATACATGACCCCGAGCTTGCGACACGCTTCGAGATCGCCGGCGACGCATTTCTTGTCGAGCGTTCCCGCGACCTCGGCCTGATCGACGATGCCTGCCGCGTCGTCCGGCATCGCGGCAGGTTCTTTCTTCTTGCAGCCCGAGACGAACGCCGGCACTACAAACGCGACGACGATCGCGGCGGGCCAGAGCGAACGCGGCATGCGCCCGTGTCGTAGCACTATTGCGTGACGGCCGGGTAGAGCGTTCGTGCATAGGCCGCACTCGCCTCGCGCGCGGCGCTCGGATCGCGTCCCGCCAGCGAGAACGCGGCGATCCCCGCGGCGGCGACGACCACGGCGATCATGAGAGCCTGCCGCGTCGCGCCCGCCGCACGCATCGCGAACCCGACGAGTGCGGCAATCCCGACGACCACGGGCGCGATGCTCGGGAGCCCCTGCACCCCGAGTGCACGCAACACGTTGGGCGCAACCGCGTGATCACCGAGCAACCGAAACATGACCTCGAATACAGGATTCTTGAACGTGGTCCCCGCGCTGTCCGCGGGCCACATCGGCAGGGTCGCCGAGGACAGCGTGTAGATCACCACGCCGATCACCACGAGCCCGCAGGCGAGGCCGAACGCGATGGGCCGCGACCGCCACTCGGCGAAGGTCGCCGCGACGAGCGGCAGCAAAAACGGCTGCAGCGCGACGATATAGCGAGGCCCGACTTCCCAGCCGGCGCGCCAGAACGCGAGCGAGCTGACAAACGCCACGAAGATCACCGCGATCGCGATCACCGTCGCGACCAGGGCGCGCTCGCCTCGCCGCCACAGGATCCTCCCCCCCGGAATCGCGAGCAACCACCACGGTGCGAGCACGACGAAGCCGTTGTCCGGCGCGACCATGACGCCGACAAACGCGGCCCAGCTCGGATGCGTCATGCCGAGAAACCCGGCGGCATGATCGCCGGCGAACGTCGTTGAATAATTGTAGCCGGTCGCGAACGCGCTGCCGAAGCACGCGTGCTGGTAGACCAGCAAAAACGCGATCGGCGGGACCGCTGCGAGCGTGGCGATCGCGAACGGCCGCCACGCGCGCAGCCGGAGCCCGAGGTAGATCGCGAGCGGTACACCGGCGAACGCGGCCTGGTAATCAACGAGCGGCGCCATGCCGGCGAGCAACCCGACCGCGACCATGGTGCGCGTGCGACGGGTACCATCGGCGACGCCCTCGCCGAGGATCCATGCCCCAGCTATGCACACGGCCGCGAGCTGGTGGCCGTAGTAAAGGATCGAATACGTGAACGCCATCGAGCCGAACGCGTAGGCGAACAGCACGAGGCGGCGCGTTGCCGGATCCGGGGCGAACCGCGCCAGGTAACCCCACAACAGCCACACCAGGAGCAGCGTCGGCACGATGCCGGTGACCACGCGACACAGCCACATCGACACCGCGAGGCTCGGTGGGCCGCACAGCTTGGAGACCACCGCGTAGACCGGCACGGCGACCAGCGACGAGCCTGGCGCCTTGTTCTGGTAATAGTGGTCGGCGTAGCGCGAGAGATCCGAGGTCTTGCCGTACTGCGCGACGCCGTGATCGATCGCGAACGTGCCGTCGTCTACCATCGCCTTGACGAGGTACACGCGCGGCAGCTCGTTCGCGCTCTGGAGCTTCGGGTAGTACGGAAATAGATAGAGGTACGCCGCCGCGATCGCTACGAGCCAGTAGCGGCTGAGGGACTGAGGTGCGTCGGGCACTAAAACCTTGAACGTGATACCACCGGAGGGTCGTTGCATGGCTAGTCGCTATCGTTCGTATGCCAGCGCGAGGCGCGCCGATACGAGCCGCGCGATCGCAATGGTCACCGGGGGCATCGCGGTTTTCGCGCCGATCGAAGCGGTGCTCGCCGCATTCTGCTACAGCGGACCCATCGATGCGGGCAGCCTCGCACGCTACATCCCGATCGTCTTCACGCTCTCGCTGTGGCTGTGGCTGATCCTCCGGATCCTGCTCGCGCGCACGATGCGAACGATGCGCTGGCTGCGCGGCCAGATCGATCCGGCGGCCCTGATCGCCGAGGGCTGGTTCGTGGCTGGCGCGCTCGACGAGGGCGTGCGCGCGAACGTGCCGAAGCTGTGGGCGCTGCTCGCGACGACCGGCGTCTACGGCGCGATCGTCGCCAGGATCGCTGTGTGGGCCGACCACTACAAAGAGGCGCAGCTGCGCGCGATGGTGATCGCGGCCCTCTCGATCGGTGCGGTCGTGATCGCGCGGGAGACCCTGCCCTACTTTCAGGTGGCGACGCTCACCGCCGCGCGCGTGCTGGCGCCGATCCTGCGTGGCGCGAACCCACTCGGCAGGTGGCGTGCCGCCGGCGTCGCGTTCGCCGCTGTGACCGCGACTGGCTTGGTCACGATGGCGACGCTCTTCCCGCAGAGCCGAGCGGATCTCCCGGTCCGCAACGTCATCTCGGTCGTCGCGCTCGCATTCGGGATGGGCCTCGGCGCCCACTGGCACGCCCACGCGAAGCAGCGCGCACGTTCGCGCGCCCGTGGCCTCGCGCTCGCGCTCGCGAGCCTCGCGGTCATGATGATGACGCTGCTCCGCTGGGGCAGCGATCCGGCGGCGCGCTTCATCGCGCTGACAGGCTCGCCGACATTCGAGAAGCTCAACGATTCGATCCGGTTTGCCACCGACCTCGATCGCGACGGGTACGGATCGTTGATGGGCGAGAACGACTGCGCTCCGTTCAACGCGGCGATCCATCCCGGCGCGATCGATATCCCCGACGACGGCATCGATCAGAACTGCGATGGCCACGACTTCTCGATGAAGTCCCTGCCGGTGCCGACCGGCCCGACGTTGCCGGTGCCGCCGCAGTTCAAGAAGGACTGGAACTTCTTGTTCATCACGGTCGATACGCTGCGCTACGACCACACCACGTTCGGGGGCTACGCGAAGAGCGCGAAGGCGCGCGATACCACACCGCGGCTCGCCGACCTCGTCACGCGTTCCACCTCGTTCACGTTCACGAATGCACCATCGGCGGGCACGATGGCCTCGATCCCCGCGATCATCACGTCGAAGTACTTCCACTCGGGCATCGCGCTCGACGAGAACATGCCCGCCGGCAGCCCCCCGAAGCTCAAGCCCGAGAACACGCTGCTCACCGAGATCATGAAGCGCGGTGGCTATCGCACCGGCGTGATCGCGTCGCACGAGTACTGGAATGACTGGGGCATGGACCAAGGGGTCGACGACTACGACAACTCGATCGGCAAGATCCCGGATCCGTTCCGGATCGCCGCCGACCGGGTCACCGATCACGCGCTCGCGTGGATCTCTCGCGAGCAAGGCCACAAGTGGTTCTTGTGGGCGCACTACATCGATCCGCACGGACGCTATGTCGCGCATCCCGACGTCGTCGATTACGGCTCGAGCGAACCGGATCTCTACGACTCCGAGATCAAGTGGACCGATCAACAGCTCGGCCGCCTGTTCGACGAGCTCCAGCGCCTGCCGAGCACCCCGAACACGATCATCGTGCTCACCAGCGATCACGGCGACTCGATGGGCGAGCACACCGTGCCGGTCGGCACGCATGGCACGGCGCTCTATCGCGAGCTCCAGCACGTACCGATGATCTTCTACATCCCCGACAACGCGCCGCACCTGATCGGTGGCGCGACCACGAACCTCGATATCGTGCCGACGATCGCCGAGCTCGCCGGCATCGACGTCAAGGACCTCTCGTTCGAGGGCCGCAGCGAGGTGCCGGCGCTATTTTACGGCAAAGAAGATCACGATCGTATCGTGTTCGCCGAGACCAACGCACCCGCGCCGCAGCGCGCCGCGATCTCCGAGACCTGGAAGTTGATCTACTACATGCAGTCGAACCTCTACGAGCTGTTCGATCTGAAGGCTGATCCGTGGGAGCACGCGAACCTCGCTTCGAAGCATCCGCCGCAGTACGACGTGATGAAGATCGCGCTGGATGGCTGGCTCGAGCGAGTCGTATATTCGCGCGATGCGGTCTTCAACCAGCAGACCGAACGCATGAAGGACTACGTCGTGGCGTCGCCCCATCCCACGGTCACGACGATTGACCAGAGCCTCGATCATCACAAGCTCCAGATCCTCGGCATCGACGCGGACGGCAAGCCGCTCGCGCCGGGCAGCAAGGTCGATATCCACGTGTTCTTCCAGGTCAACGAGCGCACGCAGATCGGTTACAAGTTCCTGCTCGCGATCTGGGAGGTCGATCCCGTCACGTACCAACCGAGCGATGCCGCGCCGGTCGACATCCAGCGCTCGGCTTCGCGCGCGACTGGCGACGGGTTCTTCGCAACCGACCGCTGGCGCGAGCACGAGTTCGTCCGCGAGCACTTCGTCATGACCATCCCGGCCGGCTGGAGAGGCGCGATCGCGGTCGGTCTGGTCGCCAGCGACGGCACTGGTGCCAAGGCCTCGGCTACCGGAGCCGCTCCCGCGAACGACCCGAACCTCATCGTTCTCGGCACCTTGCCGCTCACCCCGGGCCCGCCGCCGAGCTCGGGAAGCTCGGGAAGCTCGGGTTCGCAGGGACCGTAAAACGAACTGAGGTAAGATCGACGTATGAACCGGACCCGCCCCGTCTACGGGCTCGAGAGTATGTTCGCCGAGCAGATCCACACTGCAACGGCGGAGTCGAGCAAGGTCTACGAGGCGTTGATCGGCGTGGTCACCGATAACAAGGATCCATCCAAGCTCGGGCGCGTGAAGCTCAAGCTGCCGATCCTGTCCGAGCAGGACGCCACGGGCTGGGCACCGATCGTGATGGTCGGCGCGGGCAAGAACCGTGGCTGGTTCTTCATTCCGGAACCGGATGACGAGGTCCTCGTCGTGTTCGAGCATGGTGATCTCAATCGCCCCCTCGTGATCGGCTCGCTGTGGAACGGCAAGGACGGCCCTCCCGGCGATAACAAAAGCGGCAAGAACGACGGCCGCATGATCAAGTCGCGCGCTGGCTCGAAGGTCTCGTTCGACGACGGGGCGAACCCGAACATCGTCCTCGAGGACGGTAGCGGCAAGGGTCGGATCACTCTCGATACCAAGAACAACAAGATCACGATCGAGTCGCTCGAAGGTGACGTGTGCTTTCAGTCTCCGACCGGCGACATGACGATCATCGCGAAGTCGGTAGCGCTCGAAGCCAAGGAGAGCATCGAGATCCACGCCGGCAGCACCATGTCATGGGGCAGCGATCAGAGCGTCAAGATCAACGGGTCGCAGGGTGTGACCACGTCCGGCTCGACCTCGAATCCGAACTGTGGTAACTCGTCGAGCCCCGCGGCGCCGACCTCGGATCCGGCGGACGTCGCCGATCCGTACGGCTGCTAGGCCTACTGGCTCATCTCGAACTTGTCGCCGACATTGCCCGGTGGCTTGGGCCCGTGGAGCTCCTTGACCGGCGGCGCCTTCGCGTTCAGATCCTTGTTCGTGCCGCGGCGGACGTACTCGGTCACCGGCTTGTAGTTGACCGTCCACTTCTGCTCGCGGACCTGCTTTTTGCCGACGAAGAACCGGCGGTAGCGCGTCATCTTGTAGCCATCGAAGCCGCCCTGATCGAGCGAGGTCAGGCCATCGGGCATCTCCTCGTCGATGCGCTCTTCGGTGTTGAACGGGGTCTCCTCGAGGATCTCGCGCGCGAACGTGATCTTGTCGAATGGGCGCTGCTTGCCGAGCACCTCGACGACCGCCTCGCCATTCGCGACGCGATACGCGAGCGCGACCGGGAAGTCATACGGGTTCTTGATCACGAGATCGGTGTCGGGCCACACCACCGTCGAGTCGAAGCCGAGCGGCGTATAGGTGCTCGGGCGCGAGTGGTTCGTGGTCTTCGGGATATCGAGGCCCGCAAAGAAGGCAGCGCCGAACAGCGTCGTCGAGATCTGGCAGGTGCCGCCGGCGAGGCCGTCGACCATCTCGCCCGCGGTGATGACGTGCGCGATCTTGTAGCCCTCTTTTTCAGAGCGCTCGCCGACGTGCTGGTTGAACGACCACTCTTCTTGGGGCTTCAACACGGTGCCGTTGATCTTGGAGGCCGCGAGCTTCAGGTTGAAGTTGCGATCGCGATCGGCGACCGAGAAATGAGTCACGTAGTGCCCCATGACTTGCGAGATCTCGTCGATGCCGATGCCGGTCTTGGTCACGCGTGCGGGTACCTCGACGGTGGCGAGCTCGACAGTGGAGAACCCTTCGCGCGCGGCCGCTTCGATGTGGCCCATAGAGGCCCACAGATCGATCGCCTTACCCGGTGCATCGGCGTGGATCTCGTGCGCCTCCAGATCGAGGAAGGCGTCGAGCGCAGCCATGTCAAAATGCTGCTTGAGATCACCGAGCGCCTTCGCGGCCTTGTCTCGATCGATCCGGACCGGGATCGAGCCCTTCTTGGCGAGGGACGCGATGTCCTGTGCGGTATCGGCGGCACCACCGCGGCCAACTTCCTCGGGATCGACTTCGACGCCGAGCTCGGCGAAGGTCTTCGTGGTGATGGCGGGTTTGCCACCGAGCGAGATCGCGATCGGTGTGGCGAGGTAGGCCGCGAGGGCCTTGCCGCTGCTCGTGACCCTGGAACCTTCCTTCTGGGTCACCGCCGGTCGCGTGGCGGCGCCAGCGACGCTCCGGGTCGAGACCGCGTGATAAGCGGCGGCGAGCCCTCCGGCCACGACGAGCATGCCACCTGCGCTACCCATGAGGACGGTGCCGCGTTGCTTGACTCGAGTGCCTTGCGCCATCTGGTCTCTTCTTATCACGCTCAACCGCCGGAGCTTATTTCCCGTGCTAGCCTCGGGTCGTGAGCTCGCTTGTTCAGCGGAACAAGGTGGTTTCCAAGCGGAAAGGTGCGATGGCAGCTGCCACCGGCGCCATTGGAGCTGCCGTGATCGTCGCAGGGGCACCTGTCATCGGAGCGTTGGGTCTGGTTGGCGCGGCCTACCTCGCTTGGGACTGGTTCTCGTTTCGGATGAAGAACGGCATGCGCTTCTAGCGATACTGTCGGTGCGGTGGCAGAGAGTTTCGCAGAAGGCCTCGTCGGAGTCGTCCTGGACGGACGCTACCGGCTCGACTCCTTGCTCGGCGAAGGTGGCATGGGCGCGGTGTTTCGAGCCCACCATCTCGCGATGGACCGCAAGGTCGCGGTCAAGCTGCTCAAGCCGCGGCTGACTCAGGATCACACGGCGCTCGAGCGGTTCGCGCGCGAGGCGCGATCGACCATGAAGGTCGAGTCGGAGCACGCCGTCAAGGTCCTCGATTTCGGCGTCACGTCGCACGACGACTACTACATGGTCCTCGAGTACCTCGACGGGCGCACCGTCCAGCGGGAGCTCGATGTCGACGGTGCGTTCACGCCCGCGCGCGTGCTGCACATCGCGAAGCAAGCGTTGCATGCGCTCGGCGCGGCGCATCGCACGGGCTTGATTCATCGCGACATCAAGCCTGATAACTTGCTGCTGATGAAGGTCGGCGACGATGCCGATTACACGAAGGTCCTCGATTTCGGCGTGGCAAAGTTGATGGAGGGTGCGGCGAAATCCTCACGCTCTGCGATGTCGCTGACGCAAGCCGGGATGGTGTTCGGCACACCGGAATTCATGTCGCCCGAGCAGGCGTGTGGTCAGCCGCTCGATCCGCGGAGCGACATCTATTCGCTCGCCGCGACGATGTTCGCGATGCTCACCGGCTGCGGGATGTACCAGGCCGGCACCGCGATCGAGTGGCTGACCGCGCACGCCCGCCAACCGGCACCCCATCTCACCGACGGGAACCCGGAGCTCGCGACCTGTGCCGAGCTGGACGCGTTGTTGCAACGTTGCTTCGCGAAGAAGCCGGCAAACCGCCCGCAAGATGCGGAGACCTTGATCCGCGAGATCGAAGCGATCGAGCGCGGCGAGCCGTTCGCGCCCGTCGCGACCACGACCGGCGTGCCGGTCGTGCCGGTCGTGCCGGTCGTGCCGGTCGTGCCGGTCGTGCCGGTCGTGCCGGTCGTGCCGGTCGTGCCGGTCGTGCCGGTCGTGCCGGTCGTGCCGGTCGTGCCGGCGCGCTCGAGGCTCGCCGCGACCTTTTCTCCGTCGAGCTTCATCCCTGCCCTCGCGTCCGAGCTCGCGCCTCCGACCAGGGAGACTGACGAGGTCGCCGTACCAGGTGGAGGCGCCCGCTGGCTCGTCGTCGGCGCGCTCGCTATCGTGGCCTCGATCGTCGTCGTGATCGCGCTCGCGGCGAACCGCTCGCCGAACCAGCTCGCGCTCGCGGCGCTGCCTCTCACCGACGCGGCGCAGGTCGCGGTCGTGCCGCCTGTACCCGTCAGCGACGCTGGAGTCCTCGTCGATGGAGCGATCGTAGTGTCACGTCTGGTCGTCCCGCGCGTGGCCAAGCCGAAGCCCGAAGCGAACCCTGAAATCGAGCAGCACATCACCGCCGCACTCGCGGCCCAGAACAAGGGCAACCACCTGACCCAGGTCACGCAGGCCCACGCCGCGGTCCTGCTCGATCCGAAGAACGTGCGGGCAGTCCTGCTCCTGGCCGATGGCCTGCTCGCCGAGGGCGATCTCGACCACGGATGCAAGTACTTACGAGAGCTGCCGCGCAACCCGGTCGCGATTCAACGGATGCGATCCGCGAGCTGCCCAGCCGATTGAACTCGCGCCGGTCGCCCCGTAAGCTAGCGCTCCAATATGATGGCCGCAGCCTCGGGAAATCATGTGCAATTTGCGCCGCGGCTCAGCGCCGGTGTGCAACTCGGTGAGTACGTGCTCGGCCAGGCGTTGTGGCCGCTGCGGATCGCCGATGCATATCGAGCCAATGGACCCAAAGGCGCATCGACGGTCTACGTCATCCACGCGGCGATCGCGGCCGATCCAGCCGTGCGCGATCACATCATCGCCGGCACGCGTATCGCGGCAGCGTTGCCCGAGCACAAGCATCTCGTGCGCACGCTCGCGGCAGGTCTCACCGGCGACATCCTGTGGATCGCGACCGAGGAAGTTGATGGCTCGCTCGTGCGTGACATGCTCGTCAAGAAGCGCCAGGCCGGCACCGCCGGCTTCGGTGCGCGCGGGACCGGCAACCTCATGACCGGCGTGAGCCAAGCGATCGGCGAGGTCCAGCACGGCGCGCTATCCTCGGAGAGCGTCGTGGTCAGCCGCAATGGTCGCGTGCGCGTCGCGGATCTCGCGCTCGGTGCGGGCACTATCGCAGCGATGCGCGCGGGTCACGTGGCCTGGCAAAACTCGGTCGCGCCGGAGATCCAGGCTGGTGCCGCGCTCGATAGCTACGCCGATGTCTACGCGGTGGGCGCGCTGCTGTACGAGGCGCTCGTCGGGAGCTCGCTCGAGCGTGGTGGTCCGCGCCCGAGCGATGTCGTGCCCGGCACGAACACCCAGATCGACGAGATCGTGGCGCGCGCGTGCCACAAGGATCGCGACAAGCGGTTCGGCCGTGTCGACGTGCTCGGCGAGGTCGTCAGCGAAGCGCTCGGCAAAGGCGGCGCGATGCAGACCACCGCGGTACCTACGCTGCAGCGCGGGCTCACGCTCGAGCAGCACGTCGCGCGCACGTCCTCGCTGGCCGGAGAGCTCTCACAGCGCGCGGGTGGCGCGAGTGGCGCGATGGCCGTAGGCGCGATCGCCGAAGCAGCCGGCGAGCCGGCACCGGCTGCTTCCGGTAACCTCGTCGTCGACCGCGCGCTCGCGGCGGCGCTCGGCGACACCGCCGAGAAGTGGTTGATCTCGAAAGGCCGCCTCGATTACGGGCCGTTCTCTCTCGCCGAGGTCGTCAAGCAGATCGACAAGGGCGACATCGTCGCCGGCAACATCATCATGGACAAAGACACCGGCGCGCGCAGCGACGTCGGTTCGCACCCCCTGCTCGGTCCGATGGTCGATGCGGCGAAAGCGCGGCTCGACGATCAACGGCGAGCGCAGGCCGAGGTCAAAGTTCAGGGCAAGGAGAAGACCCGCAGCGCGCTGCTCTACACGATCATCGCGGTCGGTGTGATCGGGTCGGGCGTCGCCGCTTATTTCATCTTCAATGCGATGCGCGGCGACGACAAGAATAAGCTTGTCGCGGGTGTCTCGAAGCTCGATGGTGCGAAGCTCAACGTCACGGTGTCGATGCCGAAGGTGCCGCCAGCGACGAAGCACAAGACCGGCGGTGGCGGGCATCACGGCGCCGGGGGCGCCGGGGGCACGGGGGGCACGAACTCCGGCGACAACCTCGCCCTCGATCTCTCGGACGATTCCGACGAGACCGAGACCCTCGGTATGGACAAGGTCTACGCGGTCTACTCCTCGCACGGCGCGCAGCTCGGCGGATGCTTGCAGTCGACCGGCTCGTCGGCAGCGAGCATCGCGATCATCATCGATGGTCCCTCGGGTCACGTCACGTTCGTGAAGGTCAACAACCAGGCCTCTGGCTCGCTCTACAGCTGCATCAGTCGCCAGATGCGCAGCATGAGCTTCCCGACGATTCACGGCCCGCGTACGCGCGCCGAGTTCGACATCAACCTGTGAGCACACCGGTGAAAGCCGAGCTCGCGCACGTGATCGCGCGCCGGCCACACGTGGTGTGGTGGGCGTCGCTGATCATGGCGGTCTGCTTCGCGCTCGTGACACTGCCGGTGATCACCGCCGATCGCTGGATCGTGGCGCTCGGGGGGGCTCGCATCTCGAAGGGCGAGCCCGCACCGATCACGGTGCGCGTGCCGCCGTTCTTCGGAGGCGATGCCGAGGTCGGCGAGGTCGGACATCACGAATGGCAACCGAGCAGCGTGTTGATCGCGCGTGGCGATGTCGCGCGGGGTGACGATGTCACGCGCGCCGAACAGCTCGCGGCGAGCACACCCGGTGGAGCCTTGCCCTACGTCGCGTTATTCTTCGTGATCGCGGTGTTCGCAGGCTTGTTCTCACATCACGTCCGCCGCACCGCGCGTGGTCGGCTGCTCCGCGTCCAGGTCGTCAACCTCGCGCTTGTCGCGATCCTTGTCGTGATCGTGAAGATCGCGATGCTGGTGACACCGTCGAACATCCTGGTCGTGCCGGTCGCGGTGCTCGCGCTGGTCCCGACCTTGGTCGTGGATCGGATCGTCGGGCTCGCTACCGGGACGCTCGCGGCGCTGCTCGTGGCGCTGTGCGTGCCGTTCGATGTCGGCGTCGCGCTGCTGTTGCTCGTCCAGGCGGCGACTGCCGGGTTGATGATCGCGGAGCGGCCGAAACGCCGGTTGACCTCGTTGCTCGTCGCAGGCGGTGCGGCGACCTTGCTGACCGCGCTGACGTATCCGGTGCTCCAGTACCTCACCTCCGGTCACGTACCGTTCGGCGAGCTCGTGGAGCCGACGCGCTCGGCCTGGGTGGCCACCACGCTGGGACCGGTGTTCGCGAGCGTGCTCGCAGGCGTGCTCGTGCCGATCTATCAGTTGCTAGTCGGCGAGGTCACCGAGGGCAAGCTGCTCGAGCTCGAGGATCTTTCGCAGCCGCTTCTCAAGCAGATCGCCGAGAAGGCACCGGGGTCGTGGCAACACAGCCTGATGATGGCGAACATGGCGGAGCTCGCGGCGAACTCGATCAGCGCCAACGGTCGGCTGGTCCGGGTCGGCGCCTATTACCACGACCTCGGTAAGTCGCTCGCACCGAAATACTTTGTCGAGAATCTCGAGCCTGGCGAGACCTCGCCGCACGACAAGCTCGCTGCCGACGCGTCGAGCGATGCGATCTTCACGCACGTCACCGAGGGCATCGTCGCCGCACGCAAGGCCGGCTTGCACGAGCGCGTGATCGACTTCATGCACATGCACCATGGTACCGGGGTGCTCGAGTACTTCTGGGCCAAGTGCCAGGCCGAAGGCAATCCGAAGGGCCTCACCGTCGAGGCGTTTCGCTATCCCGGCGTGCCGCCTCAGACTCGCGAGACGGCGATCCTCGCGATCTGCGATGCGGTCGAGGCGGCATCGCGCACGATCAAGAGGGCCGATCCGCACGCGATCGATGCGCTCGTCCGGCACATCGTGTATGGCAAGCTCCATCTCGGCCAGCTAGACGAATCGGGGCTGTCGATGGGCGATTTACGCCGGATCACGGGCTCGCTCGAAGAGACCATCAAGCACGCGAACCACGGCCGCGTCGACCCGACAGTCCCATCGGTGACCGCTGGCTCGGTACCGCCGCTCGATTCGCTCGATCGCTCGGGCACCCCCGATGCGATTCGAGCTGCGAAGAACGGAGCCAAGTTCGTCGGCGAAATCGACGATACCGGAGATACCGAGGGCCTCGACGCGACGCCGAAGCTGCGACGCCCACCGACCGGTGACTCCGCGAACGTCACCGGGCCGCAACCGCGGGTCACCGGACCGCAGGCGACACTGAACAACGAGCTAGCGAACAGCGCGACCGCGCCGATTCCATTGCTCGAGAAAAAGCGAGAGCACGGGACCGGGCGCGAATCGACGCAGCCGCTCGATGCCGCAGCGCTCGCTGGCGGTGCGGCGCTCACGCGTGATTCGGCGCGCGAGGGCGCCGGGCGTGTGACCCGCGCCTCGCAGCCGGATCTCGGTGCGAGCGCGGCGGCCGAGTCCGATGACACCCGGCGCTCGCGTGATTCCCGCCGCGAGGCCGACCGGTTGGCGATGGCCCAGCGCTACGCGGTCGAGCCCGCTGCTTCGCGCGATTCCGGCAATCTCACGAAGCAGTTCGATCGCGACAACGCCAAGCCCTCGGACCTGATGTCATCGCGCGATGGCTCGTCGCGCGCTCCCCGCTCGCACCCGAGCGATGGCGACGAAGCACAAGCCGACACCCGGTCGCGCGCAAACAAGCGGACGAACGAACCGAACAGCCGCCGCTCGTCGGGCGACTTCGTCGATCAGATGGTGATGCAGCCGCTCGGCTCCGAAGATACGGGCCGCCATCGCAAGGCTTCTGCAGCTCCAGACTCGAGCAAGGAATCGGATCAGTTCGCGGCCGAGGCGGTGCGTGCACTCGTGATCGCGGCGCCGGATCTCGACGTACTCTCGTCAGTCGTTGCTCCAGCACGCATACGCAACGACAGCTCGGCACCCGCGATCCGCAAGCGCGCCGCGACGATTCCGCCGACCCCCGAGCTGCTTCGGCCGCCGACCGTGCAGTCGCCGCGTCGCGCGCCAACCGTGCAACCCATGTCGCGGCCGCCCAACGCCCCCCCACCAGATCTCGAGCGTGCCCTCGGCACTACGCTGTTCGGAGGCGCGCCCGAGCTGCGTCCCCCGGCGACGCTCTCGCGCGACGTCGATGCCGCGACGACGCAGCCTTCGATGCCCGTGGTCAATCCCTCCGATCTCGCGGCGATGAGCGACTTCAACCGCTCGCGCAGTGATGCCGCGGTAACAAAACCACATCCCAAGCAGCCCACCAACGAAGCCAACGAAGTCAACGAAGCCAACGAAGCCAACGAAGCCAACGAAGCCAACGAAGCCAACGAAGCCAACGAAGCCAACGAAGCCAACGAAGCCAACGAAGCCAACGAAGCCA
>Ga0123338_10002305_pt1 | contig 17870 bp, 18 predicted proteins | sample grotaG_FD_89793 | JGI IMG/M metagenome (GOLD analysis project Ga0123338, IMG submission 89793) | Glacier valley bacterial and archeal communities from Borup Fiord, Nunavut, Canada, to study Microbial Dark Matter (Phase II) -... | ecosystem: Environmental > Aquatic > Freshwater > Ice > Glacier ...
CGCATTGTGAGAGATTGATACCCCCGCACATGGCGACGCAGTGAATGGAGGTCAGCAGTCCGATCAGGAAAAGCAGGCCATAGCCCATCCCCTGCTCCGCCTGGGGAAATGAATTGAAGACATTAAATCCGCCAAAGCGGTTGATAATCATAAAAAGAGCCGCAAGGATAATCACAATACCCAAAATATTCCTGATATTGGCTTTGGAAGCCTTAGCTGCCGAAGGCCCTGCTTTTGAAGCCTGCACGGAAGAAGCTTGCGCCTTGGAAGTCCGGGATTTTGAAGCCGCCACTTCTGAAGCCTTCACTATATCAGCAATCTTCGCGTCAGATCTTATGACCTGATAATCGTTTGATTCGATGATACGTTCAATGGCAGCCCTGTCAATCACATTCTCATTGTAAGTGATAATTGCTTTTCCCGATGTGTAGCTTACATGAACCGTCTCAATTCCCGAGGTTTTGCTAAGTGCATTTTCGATATGGTTCTCGCAGTTGACACATGTCATGCCATCAATCCGGATCACTGCGTGCATCATTTTATGTTTCATGATTATCCTCTTTTCTGCTCAGTCTTCGGGTCATCTCACGGGTATGCCTCACGTATACATCTCATGTGTATCTCTATGTAGACTGATTATATGGATCATATATGTAGAAAATATGTAGATGCAGTCGAGGAAGAAAGCGGTTTCAGTGATGTTTAAAGGGTATCCATGGCTCATGTCCACAGATACCCTTTATTACAAAGATTACATTTCAGGAACTATCATTTTTTATAGCATTTTACTGATTGTTACCAGCAGTTCATCGATGATTTCTTCGTCGCCGTTTTTGATTTTCTGAACGACACATCCCTGGATATGATTTTTCAGCAGCATCTTACTGACCGCTTCGAGAGCGGACTGGGCCGCTGCAATCTGGTTTAAGACATCATCACAGTAGACGTCCCTGTCAATCATGTTCTTGATGCCCCGAACCTGTCCTTCCACCCGGTTAAGCCGGGTGGTCAGATCCGTCTTCAGCTTGAGTGTGCGCGCAGTGGTGCGTTCATCGCAGGCGCATGATTCATGACACATTTCTTTTTTATTATCCACCCGATTTTCCTCCTGACTGTTCTTGTCTTATGATTATGCAAGGTCGAAAGGCTTCAGGAATTTATCAACGGAGATTGGTTTTCCTGCGGCATCCTTCATCTCAACCTTGGCAAAGACCCAGCCTTCCACATTCGCAGGATCGACTCCTGCATCAATAAACACCTGTGGATTCAGAACGAATACGATATCCTTGTCGTTTTTACTTACATCCTTAGCCCATTCAAATTTATTCCCGTTGCCCAGATCAATTCCGTAGTGATCAAGTTTCTCATGATAACCGATTGTTTCCCGATTCAATTTGACCAACTCCTCATAAGAGGCCAGTGCGGTTGCCTTGGCACTATCAGAAAAAGCAGTATCACCCAAATCCTGACCTACCATGATCATACCGTCAACCAACATCCCCGCCGGCAATTTGGATGTATCCAGACCGGCATCAATAAAGGGCTGGGCATCGGTCTCTATCATGACGTCATGGGGGGAAGATGTCTTAAAATCACTGCTGAAAATAAATCGTGCCGTATCATCGGGAGCCGCCAGGGACCAGCCGCCATACATCTCATCTGTAGTGATATCAGACAGTTTCAGGACAGAGTCAAAGGAAGTAACGGATACTTTAGCGATAACATCTGTCTGTGCGCAGGCTGTTGCGGTAAGGAGTGCGATGGCGGATAACGATCCGAGAACAAGTGCCTTTTTAATAAATTTTTTCATTGTAATTTCCTCCTGATTTATTCTTTTATTTTTATTTCCTATTAATATGAATCAGCGATACGGCTTAAATGCTTTCAATCGGAGCGCATTGGTAAGAACCGATACAGATGACAGAGACATGGCCGCCGCCGCAAAGATCGGGTTGAGAACGGGTCCGCCGAAGATGTACAGAATGCCTGCAGCGATCGGAATTCCCAGAACATTGTAGCCAAACGCCCAGAATAGATTTTGTTTGATATTTCGAATCGTGCTTTTACTGAGTTGAATAGCCGTGGGAACCTCCATCAGGTCACTTCTCATCAGCACTATATCGGCCGATTCCATAGCGACATCCGTGCCCGAACCGATGGCAATCCCAATATCGGCCTGAGCCAGTGCAGGAGCATCATTGATACCATCGCCAACCATAGCGACTTTACGTCCCTGTTCCTGAAGTTTTTTTACTTCTGATGCCTTGTCCTGCGGCAGAACCTCTGCAAGGACACGGTCAATTCCGACTTGCCTTGCTATGGCCTCCGCTGTCTTTCTATTGTCCCCAGTGATCATGGCGACCTCAATCCCCATTTCATGAAGCTTTTTAATTGCTCCCGCGCTGCTTTTTTTCATTACATCCGCAACGGCAATGATGCCGGCGAGTGAGCCGTCCTTAGCAATATACATCGGTGTCTTGCCTTCGTCGGCAAGTCGGTCTGAATCATCCTCAAAATCGGTAAGTGAGATATTTCTCTCATTCATAAGTTTGCGGTTCCCCAGAAGGATCTCTGATCCGCCGATCTGAACCTCGATACCGAATCCGGGAATAGCCTGGAATAGCTCAACTGGCAGAAGTTCCAGATTTTCTTTGGCGGCTCCCTTAACAATCGCCTCACCCAAGGGGTGTTCTGATCCCTTTTCGGCTGAAGCAGCTATCTGAAGCAACTTTTCACGACTGATTCCGGATGCCGTAATGATGTCGGTTACCTCTGGTTTTCCCTCGGTAATCGTACCGGTTTTATCAAACACGATGGTGTTGATTTTGTGTGCGGTCTCCAGTGCTTCTCCGCCCTTAATCAATATGCCGTACTCTGCCCCTTTGCCTGTTCCGACCATAATAGCAGTCGGAGTTGCCAGACCAAGCGCGCACGGACAGGCAATGACAAGTACTGCAATGAAGATTGAAAGTGAAAAGACAACACTCTGTCCGCTTATCAGCCATGCCAGAGCTGAAATCAGGGCAATTCCAAAAACAATGGGCACAAAATAACCGGACACAATATCTGCCATCTGTGCAATAGGCGCTTTTGAACCCTGCGCATCTTCCACTAACTTGATAATCTGTGCAAGTGCCGTGTCGGAACCTACTTTGGTTGCACGGAACTGTATGGAACCGTTGCCATTGATGCTTGCAGCAAATACAGAGTCTCCTGCGTTTTTCTCCACGGGTATACTCTCTCCTGTCAGCATCGATTCATCAATGGATGTGTGTCCATCCACGACCTCTCCGTCAACTGGAATCTTCTCGCCGGGCTTCACGATAATGACATCGCCTACTTCAACTTCATCAACTGAAATCACGATTTCTTTGCCGTCCTGTATCACCAGGGCCGTCTTGGGAGCAAGACCCATCAATTTTTTGATAGCTTCAGAAGTTTTGCCTTTCGATACGGCTTCCAGGGATTTGCCCAACAGAATTAATGTGATAATAACGCCTGCGGTCTCAAAATACAGATGATCCACAGCGGCGAAATCTCCCTGCGTGATCCGATAGGTCGAATAGATGCTGTAGATGACAGCTGCAGAGGTGCCCATCGCTATCAGTGAGTCCATGTTGGGTGATCGCTGCCATATCGCCTTATATCCAACAACGTAGAAGCGATATCCAGCGATAAGAACGGGAATAACCAGTGCAATCTGAGTTAGCGCATATGTAATCGGGTACTGCATTGGATTCAGAAACGACGGAATAGGAAACCTGAGCCACCATATCATCGATCCCATGGCCAGATACAAAAGAGGAATGCTAAATACGGCCGACACAATAAACTTGGTCCACAGGGTACGAATTGCTTTCTGTTTACGCACCTTGTCTTCATCTACTGCGTTTGCTGTCTGACTTTCCAGAGGCACATAACCGAGCTTTGTAATGACTGCCTTAATTTGAGAAATACGCACAATGGACGGATTATAGCGGACGGTCGCTTTCTCGCTGGCCAGATTGACGGAGGAGGAAGTAATTCCTTCCATTTTGGCAATCGCCTTTTCAATTCTTTGGGAGCAGGCTGCGCATGTCATTCCGCCGATCGGAATTGTGATCTCTTTATCCGATGTCTCCGAAATTACCTGATAACCCGCACTATCGACCGCTTTTTGGATCTCCTCAAGCGAGACTTTCTCTTCGTCAAAAGATACAGTCAGCTTTTCTGATGCAAAATTGACGCTGGCTTCTGACACCCCGGACAGCTTTGCTGTCACCTTTTCAATTCGTTGTGCGCAGGCTGCACAGGTCATGCCATTAATTTTCATGCTTTGCTGCTGCATTTTAAAAACCCCCTTATTGAACTTACTATTAAATGTAGTCTTTTATACAGTACCCAGGTAGAGTATATAATTTGAAAAAATAAGAAACCATCCAGACGCCTGGTGGCTGCTCACTTCACATCTGATTTCATACTTTACATAAAGTCCTTACCTGTATTCTATGTTTCATTTGTGTAGATTTTATGAAGAACGGCCACTTTACTTAGACTGTTATTTTTTTGATCATTTGATCAGATGCTGATCTACATAAATTCTTCACATTAATACTGCATGATTCTATTTTGAAAGAGTCCAACAAGCTTGAAAGTAATGAGGTTAATATGATAAGACAAATATTTAAGTTCGTGAAAACCCGGTCTCAAGAGCTTCTTTATAGAACCGTAAAAGTTCTTTTCCATCATGAATCAAAGAAATTGCAAAACACATTAGGGATAATAACAATTTTACTCGTAGCGGCAACTCTTGCCGTCATTTTGCCCAAACATATAGAAGCGGCTGTTCTGCAGTCTAATGAAAAGACATCATCAGAAGCATCCAGCTCTGAAAAAAACATTGATTCCAATAATTCTCATACAGAAAGTGTGTCCTCAATTTCCGATGCAATTGTCTCAGAATCTATAGCAGGGCCTGCATTAATTCCTGCTCCCGCTTCTTCTGCTCAATCGATTCCTGAACCGACACCTACGCCTGAACCGACACCTACACCTGAACCGACACCTACGCCTGATCCGACGCTTCAAAAGGATGATGAAAACGAACGTGTGCAGCAGCTTCAGGAAAGATTGATGGATCTCAATTATATGGATCTTGATGAATCTACACTGCTTTATGGTCCTGCAACCCAATATGCCGTGCAGCTTTTTCAGCGGCAGCACGCATTGCCGCAGGATGGTATCGCTGGTCCTCAGACCCAGGCGCTGCTGTATTCTGATGAGGCGAAAAAATATACACTTCTTGAAGGAACCGCCGGTTCTGATGTGGATAGCCTTCAAAGACAGCTGATTGACCTCGGTTATCTAGATATGGCGACAGGGTATTACGGCACAGAGACAGTTTCTTCAGTTACTGCATTTCAGGAGCGCAATGGTCTTTCCGCCGATGGTAAAACAGGGGAGCAGACGCTCTCTCTTATCTATTCGCCCAACGCGATAGAAAGTGCCGTTAAAGAACAGGCGGAGACCCGCAGCGCCAACATCCAGGCTTTTCTGGATGCCGCAGAAGCACAGCTTGGCGATCCTTATATTTTCGGCAATGTCGGACCAGACTCATTTGACTGCTCCGGACTCATCTACTACTGTCTTACGCAGGCGGGTTCATCACTTGGCCGCTATAATGCAGATGGGTATTCACAAGTCGATGATTGGGAGAAGATCACATCAATGGATGATTTGCAGAAGGGCGATCTTTTGTTTTTCAGTACAAACGGTAAAAGAGTCGGTCACGCTGGGATATATATCGGAAACGGCGAAATGATAGATGCCTCCTCCTCAAACGGAAAAGTAGTTAAACGATCATGTGTGTCTTCCTTCTGGGAAAGTAATTTTGTTGTAGCACGCAGACCCATGTAATGAAAGTTACTTAGTATGTTGTCCGGACAGCATACTAAATTCGTTGGGCAAAGAATGTTTTTCCGAGTTACAAAAAGCCACCCGGATTTTATTATCCGGGTGGCCCCTTTATGTGCTCATTTGCATTCTATCTTCTTAGTTCGGTCTTTTTCCTTGTATACTCTTCTTCGTTGATCTCGCCTCTGGCATAACGCTCATTCAAGATCGTAAGAGCTGATCCGATATCCTGCTGTATAACATGATTTGTAACGGGTTGACCCGTTTGTTTTTGTCTTGTCAAAAGCACAATCCCGTATATCAATAATGCCAAAAGTATTATTCCGCCAATTACCATAAAAATTCCTCCGCCCCAGCCCATGTGCTGACATAAACCACCTATTGCAAAGAATCCATTTCTCATCATAACATCCACTTTCCTTTCAAAGGCTTTCTTATATCATTATGTTGTCACACCCATGTGAAGATAATATGTAGAATTAGCTCCGTTTTGACTATTCTCTCCTGCTGCAGATGTTGGCTGCCTACCGGAAAAATGCCTCCGCCGGCATTATAAAGTGTCGTCGGAGGCGCATGTCAGCGTTCACGATGTGAGATTCAATTCAATCATGATCAGGCTGCATCCTGGGCGGCGCACGATCCGCATCCCGCTCCGGCACCACTGCCAGCTCCGCGGCCCATTCCCATTCCCATTCCCATTCCGCTTCCTCTTTCACCATTTTGTCCCAGGCCGCTTCCGTCACAGAGTCCGGTTCCATTACCTGATCCCTGACCGGCGCCTGCCCCTGTTCCGGTTCCGTCACAGTCTTCCATGCGCAGTGCCATATCTTCAATACGCTGGTCGGCTTCTTCCTGTGTCATTTGTCCGTCAAGAACCGCCTGATCAAGATTCTGCTCGCATAATTCAAGTCTCTCTGCCTGAAATTCAGCAAGCTTATCCGCGTCTTTGGCCTGTGCGCCATAAGGTGTGCCGGCTTGACGATCAGCCACAGCTTCATCCACCGTTTTACCGGTAAGTCCGGCAACAATTTCGGCCGGTGTCTTATACTCTGTTGCAGCAAAGACTGCTGTTGATGCGCCAATGACAAGGATCGTTACAATACTTAGGACGATAAATAATTTATTCTTTTTCATTTTGGTCACCCTTTCTTTCTGGCCGTGCCGTCTGGCTTAGCCTGTAATTTAATAATAGAATGTAAATGTACGGAATTTGTGAGAGAAAAAAACAGAATTGTGTTTTATCCGGCTCCTTTTCGTATTATCTGACTTCACGTTTTCAACACATCTGATCCATACAATGAATATATAAGCAAATAAGTATCAGCGCTCGATACGTTCCTGATATACTCTAGTAAAGCGAGGCGAACGGCAGATGATTCATATACTATTGGTTGATGACGACCCCCATATCAGATCGATAATCCGCGAATACGCACAGGCTGAAAACTGGCAGTTTTCCGAAGCGGCAAACGGCGATGAAGCGATGAAAATAGTTGCCGATTCGGATTTTTCCCTTATTGTTCTTGATGTCATGATGCCAAAGATGGACGGATGGGCGACCCTTAAACTGCTGCGAAAAGACAGTGCCGTTCCGGTTATTCTCCTGACAGCCCGGGATGAAGAATATGACCGTCTGTTGGGTTTTGAACTGGGTGTGGATGACTATATAAGCAAGCCCTTCAGTCCCCGGGAGCTCATTGCCCGTATGAAGGCGCTGCTGAAGCGTTCCGGTGCTTTGACGCAGGATTTACAGACGCTTGTTTTTGGCAGCCTGAAATTGGATCTTGCGGCGCATACTCTTATGATTGACAGAGAACTGATTTCTTTGACTCCAAAAGAGTATGATCTCCTGTCGTTTTTTTCCGCCCGGCCGGGGGTTGCCTTCACCAGGGATCAGCTCTTAAACCACGTATGGGGTTATGACTATTACGGCGATGCCCGGACGGTCGATACACATATCCGCAGTCTGCGCGATAAATTGGGACCCTGCCGGACACTTATTGCAACCGTATGGGGAACCGGCTACAGATTTGAAACCGGAGGCTGCAAATGAAGCATATCGGAATGAAATTGTTTCTGGGATTTATCAGCATGACAATCCTGACTATTGGTGTCCTGTGGATCATTCAGGCTGGATTCATGAATAATATCTATCTTACATCACGTATTGATTCTGTGAATAGAGATCTCGCCGAGGCAGCACTGTCACAGGAAATTGACTATGATATATTGTCTGAAAAACTAAACGCCAGTCTGATAGTCCTGGATGATCAGGGGAACCTTACCTATCGTTCACAGGGACTCCCGATGATGATGATGACCGTCCGAACGGCTCAGTCAATGATCACGGACGAAACAGGCGGCACACTGCATTATATCAGCCCCGCTTCCGGCGCCTCCCGCTATGCCGTTATGGGGCAGAAAGTCAAAAGCGGCGGTTATCTTTTTGCCGTGTTTTCACTAGCTGACCTGGACGGTGCGTCCCAAATCCTGCAGCGCCAGTTGTGGATTGTCACAATAGTGCTGATTGTACTATCGGTTCTTCTGGCAGTATTCCTTTCGGGCAGAATGTCACGTCCAATCCGTGCGGTTACAAAAGCCGCCCGCGATATGGCTGCCGGGCAATTGGATATCCGTCTGCCGGTGAAGTCCAGGGATGAGATTGGGCAGCTGACAGAAGCACTCAATGATCTGGGTGCCGAATTAGGACGCACCGAAAACCTGCGCCAGGAACTGATTGCAAATGTCTCACACGAACTGCGTTCGCCGCTCACCGTCATCCAGGGATATGCTGAGACAGTCCGGGATGTTACCTGGCCAAATGAAGCAAAGCGAACAGAACAGTTAAACATAATCGTGGAAGAATCTTCCCGTCTGACCAGAGTAGTCAAGGACATTCTGGACTATTCCCGTCTTCAGGCCGGCGTGGAACCGCTGAGTCTGAAGTCTTTTCCTGCCTGCCCTGTATTCAATCTGCTTCAGAAACAATATGCTATGGAGGCCAGCCGCCATAACGTGACTGTACAGATGAGTTGCCCCGAGCAGAATATTGTATTTGACCGGGACCGGTTTGATCAGGTAATGCACAATCTGCTAAATAACGCGATCAACCATGCACGACCGGATTCCGTCATCGAAATAACAGCGGCCGTGCAAAACGGATCCAGCCGCATTGAAGTTAAAAATCAAGGTCCCTCCATCCCTCCTGAGGCGCTGTCCCGAATCTGGGATCGGTATTATCGAGCCGATCAGATTGACACAGGCCGGCCACTCGGTACAGGACTGGGGCTGGCAATTGTTAAGACCATATTTGAAAAGCACGGTATCCATTATGGCGTGATCAGCGAAAATGATCAGACAATATTCTGGTTTGAGACCCTGCGCCGGGAGCGAAAAACCACCTAAAGGAAAGTCCATATAAACGATGTTGTTTTAGCGCCTGAAACCAACTAAAAAAGGGTATTTTGAACGGTTTCGTGCTAAAATTGACAGAAAAGATATGTAAAAATCAAGGAGATATCATATGACGGAAAACCAGAGCCTCCAGTTATCTGATAAAACACCCGATGCGATTCTAAAACAAGTCATCAATTCAATGACTGATTATGTCTTTTTCAAGGGCCTTGACGGCAGATACCTTGGATGCAACAAGGAATATGAAAGGCTTATCGGCAAAAGAGAATCGGAAATCGTGGGAAAAACGGCATACGATCTGAATGATGTTGAGTTGGCAGATATTTTTACCGCGAGTGATCAAAAGGTCATTCATTCCGCAGTGCCCATTAAGATTGAAGTCTGGCTTAAAAATACAGACGGCACCCGAACCTTATTTGAAGACACAAAGTCGCCATTATTCGACAATAATGGCAGCATTATTGGAATTCTCGGGGTTTTTCGCGACATTACAAAGCAAAAAGAAGCCGAAGATGCGGTAAAGGCAAGTGAAGAAAAATATCGTCTAATTACCGAAAATACATTGGACACTATTTGGCTGTATAACCTGCATCAGGATCGCTTTACTTATTATAGCCCATCGGTTCAGCAGCTCAGGGGACTAACCGCCAGCGAAGCTGCTGCGGAAAAAATCCTGGACACTGTTACACCCGAATTCAGAGACGTGGTATCTAATAAGATATCAGAGATAAAAAACCACCTTATTGATCATCCTGAAACTACCAGAAGTGAGTTCATGGAGATAAAACAGCCCACCCGATCAGGCGATAGTATCTGGGTGGAGATATCAGCTAAATCAAGCATAAACGATCAGAACGAAATTGAAATTCTTGGTGTGAGCCGAAATATTGAGGACCGGAAAAAAGCAGAAAATGAAATTCTTTATTTGGGTTACCACGATCAGCTCACAGGTCTATACAACAGGCATTACTTCGAGATGATTATCAACGAAGAAATGGATCGGTCAGACAGGTATGGCGAACCCCTTTCCATGCTGCTTCTGGATTTGGATCATTTCAAGACCGTAAATGATACCTGGGGACATCCTATTGGTGATGAGCTCATACTTTTGACGACCAGGGTTATGAAAGACAACATCCGCGTCCCGGATACTCTTGTGAGATTTGGCGGCGAGGAATTTGTCATATTAATGCCTCAGACAGACAATGACAATGTTGTTGAGGCTGCGGAAAAGATACGCATCGCGATCGAAAAAGAGCGACATCCGGTTGCCGGATGTCGAACAGTCAGTATCGGCGTCGCACAAAGAATGAGCAACGAATCGTTCAGACACTGGTACAGACGGGTGGATGAGGCGCTCTATCTGGCTAAAGAGAGCGGAAGGAACCGTGTTGTCGCATCTGACGAAAACAAAATCTTTTCATCGGATGCCGTAAGGCTCAGTTGGCAGCCCGAATGGGAGAGCGGCAACAGTGAGATTGACAGACAGCATAAGGAATTGATTGAGATAGCGAACAGCCTGATTAACATGTCTTTTGCAGGAAAAGGATCCCAGGATGCTGAACCGCAGGTCGAGCAGCTTCTGCGGCATATCGTCAATCATTTCGAAACCGAGGAGAAGATTCTGGAGGCGGCCGGTTTTCCGGACTTTTTGACTCATGCCAAAATCCATAAGAATCTTAACGCCAAAGCATTGCGCCTCAACGAGTCCTTCAAAAACGGCGAAGTAAAGGCAACAGCCTTTTTCTCCTTTGTTGTGGATGATGTGGTTCTGGACCACTTGATGAAAGTTGATACAAAATTCTTCCCGTTTACTCGAGGATCAGTTTTGCCCTCCGTGTGACTATGTCACTGAGCAGCGTGTATTTTTGCGTTATTCTTATGCCATACTTACTTTAAGGAGAATCAAATGAATATTTCTGTTAACGAAAATAGATGTCCGCAAAATCACAGCTGCCCTGCCATCCGTCAATGCCCTGTCGGCGCAATAAGCCAAAATGGTTACGGCCTTCCTGTCATTGATCAGGAAAAATGTATTCACTGCTCAAAATGCGTGAAGTTTTGCCCGATGCAGGCAATCACACAGGCAGCATAAGAATTAAGTGAAAGACATATTTTGTCTTTCAAAATGAAAGAGGTGTTTATTATGAAGAACATGGGAAAAATTGACCGGATTATCCGTCTTATTGTTGGTGCAGGATTGTTCAGCCTACTGTTTATTGTGAACAATAATTGGAAATATCTGGGAATTCTCGGTATTGTCCTTCTAATTACTGCGGCCATAGGTGTCTGTCCGTTGTACCTGCCATTCAAGATTGATACGCGAAAAAAGAGCTGACTGCCTGATACCGCCACTTCGGTAAAATCTGTGAAGTTGAGTAAAATAATGAACAAATGGAATCAAGAGAAAACAAAGAAACTTCAAAAGACACTGTCCGTGGTCAGTAATATTTTGTTTGGGGCAGGAGCTGTCATTGGACTGTATGTACTTGTTAAGACGTTTCTATTATACAGAAGCCTGCCTCCGGGGGTCTGCCCGATCGACGCGAACAGGATCTGGATGTATATAGCCGTCGCCCTCTTAGTCCTGTCAACACTTCTTTCCTTTTTCGAATCAAAGAAAGAGAAGAAAAAGAAAAAGGGAGATGCACTGTAAAGTGCGCCTCCCTTTTTTGATGTCAATAACTGATTGATATCTGATGACTGATTGATTATCTGCCGACTGTTGCTTCTACCTGAGATGTCTGCTGCTGACTGCTGATTTCTGCTTTCAACGCTAGGATCCATCATGCAACTAATCCAGCGCAAGTGACAGAAAAGGAGATTTGCCCTGTAATTCAGGAAGATCTCCCATATAATGAATCATCCCAAATCGCTGCGGCGCATACTCTTTTACAGAGCCGGCCGGCAGACGAAGGGTATATTCTTCAGCACCAAGTTCATGATGCAGAATTGACAGCGCAGTATGCATGTCCATCTTAAGAAGTGCAATTTCCCTGATAAAAACTGAGCGGTCTCTCCAGCCGCAGAACGCGCACCCCTCACCTTTTTCTGATCGAAAATAATAAACGCCGTCCCCAAATGTCTCAGCGCCTTTGATTACATAAGAAAGTGCATCGACTTCCCATTTTACAAACAAGCTGCTGTCTGCAAACGCGGCATTTCTCAGCCGGTAGAATTCTTGGGCAGAACATGGCGCACACACGGCGATCATTGGAAATGCAGGAAGATCTGCAGGAGATACCGTAATATTATCAACATAAAATACAGTCTCAAATCCGCGTTTCCCATAATAATCAAAAAGACTTTCGGATGCCGGAACGAGCACGGAGGCCGTCTCATTATTATTTTGCATCCACGTATGACAAGCCTCCAGAAGCTGCGAGCTTACGCCAAATCCGCGAGACTGCGGTGCCGTTGCAACCGCATAGATGTATCGGCCGCGCTGCATTATCAGTCCAAATGAAAGCTCAACAGGAAGCATAGTCAGCATCCCGGTTATTGTGCCATCCTTCTCATACACGAGCATATTCTGATTCTGGTGACGGTTTGTAAAATAGAAATCGATCGCGGCCACGGAGTCTCCAAAGCACACCTGCCATAGATTTTTTAGCTGCGCATGATCCTCATTTTCGGCAAATCGAATCATATTTATATCTCCCATTACTTCCTGGAAGTTTATCAGTCTTCCGCCAGACGCTTCAATTGCACCGGGTCAGTGATTGTGATTTTACCGCGCCCCAGCGCAACGATTCCTTTATTTTTCAAATCTCCTAATAGGCGTGATACAACTTCCCGGGCTGTCCCGAGTTCTACGGCAATCTCTTCATGCGTGCTCGAAATCGTTGCCGCCTTATCTCTGGTCTTCTCCAGAAGCCATAAAATAAGCCGCCGGTCCGTACGATCAAACGCAACCGCTTCGAGCGTCTCCATAACTTCCGTCAGATGCCCATATAGTGATGTAATGATGAAATCTTTCCAGGCCAGATTATTTACCAGAACGCTGTGGCAGACAAAGGACGGCACCATGAATAATTGTGTCTTCCCCTCAACCTGAGCCATAGCCGGGAAGTCATCCCCTTTGATCTGGCAGGCAATGGAGATCAGGCAAGTCTCACCCGGTCCGATTCGATAGAGCGTCATCTCCCTGCCATTGGGGGAAAGCTTAAAGATCCTTAGTTTCCCTGAAATCACCATCGGAATGAACTGGCATTCCTGATTCTGTTTCATCAGCATCTGTTCATTCGGAAGAACGACTATGTGACCCGCTGAAAAGATCGTCTGACGGTCTGTTTCCGGTATTTGTTTAAGCACAGGGAACAACTCGTCAAGTTTGCGGATTTGTTCGGGTGTAATCATGTTCGGGCCTCCTCGCATTTGCCATATCCGATGTAATCTTTATCATACCATTTTTTATAATGAATAAACAAAAAGCCCCTCCCGGGACAATCCCGGTAGAAGCTAATGTCGGGTCAGCATAGGCGGCCTTCGGATTTGTACTCACCTTAGCAACATGGCAAAGTACTTTTCCATATCATCAATGCGTGCTTCATCATGGTCCAGTAATTCTTCAAGTGTCATTTGCACCTCGCTATGGCAGTACAGAAATTTCTAAATTATTATTATGCGACTTGAATTTTTGCTTCGATTTCGCGTCTGAGAGTTTCTTTGGGTTTTACGCCGATACTCTGCATAATAATTGAATTGCCTTTTACCAGGTTAACAGTCGGAATACTTGAGACACGGAAGGCGGAAGCAAGTTCAGGCTGCTCATCCACATTAATTTTTCCAACTTTTATTTTTCCTGTCATATCATCTGCAAGACTCTCGATCGTCGGTGTAAGCATACGGCAGGGAGCACACCAGGTTGCCCAGAAATCTATGAGAACAGGAACTGCTGAATTGATAACCTCTTCTTCAAAATTCTCTTTTGTAATTGTAAGCACATTATTGTTTGCCATAATCATTCTCTCCATTCATTTATCAAGCCATTGGTTTTCTTATATTCTTTAGCTTGATTATAGAATGAAATTTCGTATTCTACCGTGACCATGTCACACAAAAACTTAAACTTTTTCAATTTGCTTTTTGTGTCTGTTTTCATCTGTTTATGTTTTTTCAAATTGGATGCAGTACAGATTTTCGCCCAGGTCAAACTCGCCTGTCCTGACAAGTCCATAATCACCGCACATTTTGGCTACGTCTTCCTTGCTGAGACGAAGAGTAACTGGCGGCCCCATAGGAGTCTGCTCTTTATGAAATTCAATAATCGCTAATTGGGCTGTAGACTTCATAATTCTTTCTATTTCCGTAAACAGAGCTTCCTTATTTTCGATTTCATGTAAAACAGTTACCAGAAGTACAGTATCCACATTGTCTGAATGGATATCATAACAATCGCCGGTCACTTGCTTCGTTACAATATTCAGAAGCTTTTGGGCCTTTGCTTTTTCATTAATGATCTGCAGAAATCCGACATTCAATTCCAGGGCGAACACTGTATTTTTTGTCATCTTTGCAGCCGGGATTGTAAAGATGCCGCTTCCAGCTCCAATATCACAGACTACAGCCTGTTTTCCTATTCCGATTTTTTTTAACGTCTCTACTGGATTCAGTTCCGCCAGACGCGCCGGGTTTTCAAGTTTTTCTTGTTTGTGGTTCATAATATAACTCCTTGTTTTTTGTGTCATTCAGATATTGAATTTTCGAAATACGAAATATTTTAGAAAATCCAGACACAGCATAAAGATTACTGCGATCCCAAGAATAATGAATACCTGATTGAAAAGAAGGCCTGGTATGATTATCCCGGAAAGGCCCATGATTCCAAAAAGAATAATGGTTGTTATGTTTACCGTCAGCATCTTTATATTAGGTGCTGATGACCAGAAATGCCATCTTTCGCGTACAAGAAGCATTCTGATCTGAGAATTGAAAACCAGACGCAAAATTTGTTGGGAAAAGCCGTTGATTTGACATTGTCCGCTGCAATCGACATAGTTGCAAAATCATTGGCAAACACCAGAAGCGACATCCCCAAAAGAGAAATGACCATATCGTTAAGCCAGAAAAACCCTATCGAAAGAAGTATTACTATTTCTACTACCTTTATATTCAGAAGTTTTTTTCAGAGTCATCTTCATATAAGTCCTTCCACTCAATTGAAAAGAATCAATTTTGTCTTCTTATTCCGTATGCTCTGACAATCAATTGAAGAGAGCACGAAAGACAAATAGTTCTTTAATTCTAACACTAAGTGAAAGGACTTAATAATCCTGTGCAAATAGATCTGCAAAAAACAGACGATTTTCAGCAGCTCGCTTTAGCGCCCCGACACATATCTTTCTGCCATAATGCCGGCGACAGCCCCGTCAGAGGCGGCTGTAACAACCTGCCGGATTGCCTTGGTGCGGACATCACCGGCTGCAAAGACACCGTCAATATTCGTTCTGGTATCTTCATTTGCAAGGATGTACTGGTTTTCATCGAGGTCCACTTCTTTTTGAAGCATCTTTGTCAGCGGCTCTGCCCCGATATAGACGAATGCTCCTTCTGTCGGGAATTCTGTTAACGCGCCTGTGTGAACATTTTCAAGAATTACACGGGTCAGTGCATAGCCTTCACCATTTACGGTTTTCACGATTGTATCTGTAATAATATCTATTTTGGGATTCTTACGGGCTAGTTCTACATCGGCAGTTGTAGCGCGGAAATTCTCAGAGCGATGAATAATTGTAACGTGAGATGCAAATCTTGTCAGATATATCGCTTCTTCCATGGCGGAAGTACCGCCGCCGACCACGATGATCGTGCGGTCCTGATACATGGCGCCGTCACAGGTCGCACAATAATGGACACCGCGTCCATTGAATTGATCAGAATTCTCAGCCGGAAGCGAACGGGGCCTTGAACCTGAAGCAAGTATGACAGCCTTCGCTTTGTAGATTATATCTTCTGTCCGGATAAACTTTGTCTCTCCAATCAGGGAGACTTCAAACACTTCCTTCAAATCATCGATCCGGGCACCGAATGATTCAGCCTGATTTTTCATGTTTCTGACCAGATCACTGCCTTCAACAACACCCTGAGTCCCAGGATAATTAGCTATATGAAAAGTGGATCCGGCCTGTCCTCCCGGAACACTTTCATCGATAACGACTGTATTCATCTTGGCTCTGGCTGCATAAATAGCGGCAGACAGACCGGCAGGACCTGCGCCCATAATCAGGATATCGCAGGCAACTTCTTTGATTTCCTCTTTGGGAATGACATCCCCGAGAATTTCCTCGATCGCCTTTCTGACCTGCGGCTTGTTCATGAATCCGCTGAGCCTCGAGCCAACCTCATGCCCATTGTGATAGAAAAGAACGGTCGGACTCCCTGTTACCTGTATGCTCTTTGCAAATTCCCTGTTATCCTGACGAAAGATTTTGACAAACTTGATATGCCCGTCATATTTGCCGGCCATCTTTTCAAAAATCGGTGCAAGGACTTCACAGGGAGGACATTCATCCGAGTAAAAGTCGACAATAACCGGTATTTCACTTTCGAGGACGACTGATTGGAAATCTATAGCGTTAATATGCTGAATATTTTGATTCATTGATTATTTCCCCTTAAGTTTCTTTGTTTCCTGTTTTTGTATGCAATTCGGCAGGTAATTTGCTATGCAATTCGTTAGGTAATTTGTTATATAAATCGAATTTCATTTCGTTTGATTAATTGGATGATAAGGGCATATTTTCCCCATGCAGCTTTTGTTTTTGGCATACTGTCTGCAGACATAGGCAGTATGATGAGGCTCGTGAAAATAGGGTGTTGATGCCATAAAAGACTCAATGGAAGTAATGGCATCCCGTTTGCAGCATCTTGGTCCGCCGTGTTCACTGATAGCCAGTAGTGACAGGGCTGTCGCCCTGTTGGCAGCCCCCCGGCTGACCGTTGAGAGCGGAGTTGCCTCTTCGATAACGGACACAGCAATCCCTGCGCCGACACCGGCCCCGCAATTGCCATGCAGACCGCAGCTGCCTCCCTTTATTGATTTTCCGCGTTCGATCGCTTCATGGACAGCAGAAACAGTAAGGTTATTATTGCTGTTCTGCCATGCCGCGACAAGAATCGCCGGGACAATACTGTGGTATTCAGGTCCATGCATATTAAGTCCCGGTATCTCGAATATCCGGAGAGCAAGATGTACAGGATCGCAGTCCTGGCTGCCGGCAAGCATAGACTCTACCCGCTCGAGGATATCTTTGCTGTGGCATGCGTCACAGACATAATGTCCTCTTGTGCAAATAGCATGTGTCGGAAAGGAATGACCGCATATCAGGCAGATCTCTTCTGTTGTTTCTTTCCGATAGATCAGGTCTGCTCCGCACACAATGCAGTCTTCTGTTTTTTTGCGCTCTGCACGAATAGATAGAGCAGCTCCGGACGATCGAAAAACAGCCGGATGAATAATGGCCGGTCGAACCCTACTGTTCATACATTAATTACACCTTTCAGCCGCAGCAGCCGGATTCCACTGGGATCTCGCCCGGTTTTTCTGATTCAGATTCAACATC
>Ga0123338_10002308_pt1 | contig 17857 bp, 11 predicted proteins | sample grotaG_FD_89793 | JGI IMG/M metagenome (GOLD analysis project Ga0123338, IMG submission 89793) | Glacier valley bacterial and archeal communities from Borup Fiord, Nunavut, Canada, to study Microbial Dark Matter (Phase II) -... | ecosystem: Environmental > Aquatic > Freshwater > Ice > Glacier ...
ACGACGTGAATGAGGATCGCATGCTCGGGCGCAAGAATCGGCATCGGCAAGCCGACCTCGGCGAGGATTGCTCCCGTGACCGTGACTCCCGATTTGGCCCAAGCCGGTGCGCCTCGCTGGATTGCGAGTGGGCCGAGATCCGGGAACTCGACGCTGACATCATAGGTCGCCGCAGGATCCAATCCCGGTAACTCGATGCGACCGGGTGCCTCAAGCGCCGAAGTCGCGACGCTCACGAACGCGAAGACGCCCTCCGAGCCATCGACGGCGACACTGCCGTACAGCGAGTAGGCGGGATCCAACAGGTCCGCGTGCACGGCCACCCCGCTGTGGATGAGCTCCCGATGCTTCTTGTACAGCGCGACTGCCTTGGTCAGCTCGGCGATGTCCGCCGCATCCGCCGTGCGAATATCCCACTCGATTCCGAAGTGCCCGAACATCGCGGTTATCGCCCGGAACGAGAGCGAGTGACTGCGGTGGGTCGTGTGAGCGCGGGTCGGTCCGACGTGGCTTCCCACAAGTTCTGGCGGAAGAACCGCGCCCGTCCAGCGCTGAATGGTTTGGCGTTCGAGTGCATCGTTGCAGTCGGAGGCCCACACTCGATCGGTGCGTTCGAGGATTCCCAGATCGACGCGCGCCCCGCCGGAGGAGCAACTCTCGATCTCCACGTCCGGATGCGCAGCGCGCAGCGCATCCAACAGCCGATACGCGCAGAGAGTCTGTGCGTGGGTCGACGGGGCTCCATTGTGTCCCATCTCGGTGAGGTCGCGGTTCTGATCCCACTTCAAGTAGGAGATTTCGTTCTCGCTCAAGAGCGCATCGATCCGATTGAAGACGTAGGTGAACGCCTCAGGGTTTACGAGGTCGATGACCTGTTGATTGCGCCATTCCGGCGGAGTGCGCCCAAGGCCCGGCCCGCTGATCCAGTCGGGATGTGCGCGGATAACGTCCGAATCCGCATTGACCATCTCCGGTTCGACCCACAGTCCGAACTCCAAGCCGTGGGAGCGAACCCCCTCGATCAATGCCCCGAGACCGTCGGGCCACACGTCGTCGTCCACATACCAATCGCCGAGGCCCGCGCTGTCGTTGCGACGATTGCGGAACCAGCCGTCATCCAAGACAAACCGCTCGACGCCAACCGCGCTCGCGTGTGCCGCCAAGTCGAGAAGATTGTCCAACTCGTGGTCGAAGTAGACGGCCTCCCAGGTATTGAGTACGACCGGCCGCGGCGAGCGCGGGTGGGTGGATCGCGACCGGACGTAGGAATGAAACGCGCGAGTGATTCCGTCAACGCCGTTGGCGGAAAAGGTGGCATAGGTGTAGGGAGTGGTGTAGTGATCACCCGCGCCAAGTTCAAGCTCACCGGGAGCGAAGAGCTCGGCATTGCCGATGCGGGTGGCTCCAATCTCGGCGCGCTCAACGAACGTCGCGTGATTGCCGCTGAAGCCGAAGTGGGTGGCCCACACCCGACCCGAGCGGTTGCTAAACCCGGCCGAGCCGACCGCGGTTAGTACCGAAGAGTCGTGCCCGGTGCGGCCGTGACGATACTCGCGTAACCATGTCCCGTGGCGCAGCGACTGCCGCTGCGGATGCTGCTCTCGGCACCACCTCCCGCTCAGATCAAGCACTTCGGCCGCACTTGAGCCAATCGGCAATGTCGTGCTGAGGGAAAGCAGCGAGTAGCTTGTCGTGCCCAGATTGGTCACGGTGCTCCGCGCCCGCAGCATCCCCTCTGCTGACAGCGTCACTTCGACGGTCACGCGCACGAGCAGAGTGCTGTCTTCGAGGGTGATGGCCCAGCCGCTCGCGCCGATGGCCGATACCGTCGTCGTCACGAGGGACGGCGAGAATGCGTGTCCACCGGCCCGGTGCCCTTCGATGGCGGGCCGACCACGCCAGCCCGACGAGGCCTGCGGAACAAGCTCATCAACGTGCGGTAGGTCATAAGACGAATGCGGGATGGCATCGGCGGGGAAGTGGGCTCTGCCAACGTCGGCGCCGAGATCGGCGCCCCAGTGGAGCACGACCGGGGTCGGGCCGCTGAGGTCGACAACCAGAGCGACCCCGCCACCTCGAAGGTTCAGCAGTTCAGGATAGGACGTGCTCACGCGCTCGCTCTGGCTTCCTCGCGGACGACCGCGACGGCTCGGGCGCTCGAAGGAATCTCGGCGAGCAGTTCGTGGAGTCCCCCGGGCGCCAGTGCGGTACCCGCGTAGTACGCGGCTCCGGCACCAACCGCGTTGGGTGTGACGGCGGGCGAGCCCGCGGTTGCACCCATTGCCGACGTAGCGAGCACGTCTGCATCAATTGCACGGCCCAGATCGCTGAAGATCGTGCCTGTGCCGAACCTAGTGAGCGAATCCGGGTACGCGTGAGGAAACCGGGGCGACGCAGATGCGGTCGCGTTGGCGAGGTCCACGCCAGCCTCAACCATGAGGGCAACATCTTCCCGCCACACCTCGCGAGGCCACTGCTCGGGATTGTAATCACCGCCAAACGCCAAGCGCGGCCGTCCGTCCTCCGCGAGAACGGTCGATAGATCCCACACAACTACCCCTTGTTTGCGCCGAGGGTAAGCCCCGCCACGAATTGCTTTTGCAGAACGAAGTAGATGATCAACGTCGGGATTACGGTGATCATCGCCCCGGCCGCGAGGAGGTTGTAGTTGTCCAAGAAGACACCCTTGAGGTTGTTGATCGCGGTTGTCACGGGCAACTTACTTCCGCTCTGAATGAACAGCAGTGGCCAGAAGAAGTCGTTGTAGATCCAGATCACTTGTAGGGTGCCGAGGGCAGCGAACGCCGGCCGCGTGAGCGGAAGGATGATTCCCCAGTACTGTCTCCAGATGCTCGCGCCGTCGACGAACGCCGCCTCGGTCAATTCCTGCGGAAGAGCTCGCATGTAGTTCGAGAGCACGAACGTGCAGAATCCGATCTGGAACGCTGTGTTGACCGCGATCACGGCCGCATAGGTGTTCAGCAGGTTTCCCGAATCGCTCAGCGCATACGGTAGCGGGAATGCCTTGAACATCTGGAACAGCGGAGCCGCGAGCACCTGCGGGGGGAGAAGGTTTCCCGCGGTGAACATGATCAACAAGGTGATGTTGAAACGCCACGAGTAGCGACTCACCGCGAACGCCATCATCGACGCAAAGATCAGGATTAGGATCACCGAGGGTATGACGATGATCACCGAGTTCAGGAAATAGTTTCCGAAGCCGCCCTGGTTCCACGCCGCGATGAAGTTATTGAAGTTGAACGAACCGCCAAAGCTGAAGTAGCCGTACTTATCGGTGTCGGCCTTCGGTCTCAGCGAGGTGAACAGCGCCCAACCGAGGGGAATCAGCCACATGATCGCCATGATCGTCAAGAAGATGTGGGTGGCGTAGTGCGGTCTCTTCTTCGAGCCAGCTTGGTTGCGATGGACCGACGACGCGGTGGCGGAGCTAGTGACGGCCGACATTACGCCTCCTTCTTGAAGGTGCGGCTGAGGTAAATGATGATCGGCACGAGAGAGATCACAAGGAGGACTACCGCGAGGGCTGACCCGACACCGATCACTTGTCCCTCGCCGACGAGGTTTTGAATGACGAGGGCGCTGATGAGCTCGAGGCCATTAGTACCGCGGTTGATCACGTACACGATGTCGAAGGCGCGCAGTGACTCGATGACCGTGATGACCACAACGACAATGTTGATGGGCCTCATGACGGGGAAGATCACTCTGAAGAAGGTCTGCACAGCGTTGGCACCGTCGAGAGATGCTGCCTCGCGCAGCGACGGGTCGACGCCCTTCAAGCCCGCCAGATACAAGATCATGACATAGCCAGCGTGACGCCAGGTCGCGGCTATCAGCGCGGCCCAGATGTTGATGTTCGGGTCACCAAACCAGTCGACGGCTTGGGGGGTTCCCGATGTTCCCAAGAGGAAGTTCAGGAGGCCGTTGTTCTGCGAATAGAACAACTGCCAAATCACGCCGATAAGCACGAGCGAGAGCATGACGGGAACGAAGAAGACGCTCTGGTAGACCCGGCTTCCCCGCAACTGCTGGTCGAGCAGGATCGCAAGCAGCAAACCGATTGGTGTCGCGATGAGCGCCAAAAAAACCAGCCAAAGCACGTTGTGCTGCAACGCCGGCCAGAACGGCGGATAGTCCCGGAAAACATAGATGTAGTTGTCGAGGCCGGCCGGCTTGATGCTGTCGAGCCCGAGGCCGTTCCATTTCACGAACGACAAGTAGACCGACAATAGCGTCGGTATCCAGATGAATATCAGTTGGATGAGGGTGGGGACCGCGACCATCAGCGTGAGGACGACGCGATCTCGCCTCGTCAACATGCTGAACCGACGGCGGCCGCGGGGTGTGATGCCCGCGGCCGCAGTCGTGGTTGTCCCGATGAGCTCTGTCATCGGTGGGTTGGCTACTGTGCGGCGTACAGGGTCTTAGCCTGCGCCTCGAGGTTAGCCGTGTCGACGGAGCCGTCCTTCAGGAAGGACTGCAGCGCCGGGATCATGACGTTGTTGGCCATGGCGGGCAGTGCATCGCGGTCGAAGAACTGGCTGATCGACTTCGCGTCCGAGATGACACCGGCGAGCTTCTTGTTGAACTCGGTGTACTTCGAGGTGTCAAACTCGCTGCTCGACATGAGGTTAGATCCGTCGATCGCGAAGTACGCGTCCTGCGCCTCGCCCGTAGCCGTGTATGCCAAGAAGTCGCGAGCGGCCTGGTTGGTGCCACCCTTCTTGCTCAGCATGAGACCGTCGATCGGTGCCTCAACAGCGTCCCGGCCCTCCATCGCGATCTCGGGGAACGGGAAGAAGTCGATGTCCGCGAGAACTGCAGGGTCGGTGAACTGCTGGGTAACGAACGAACCGAGCAAGTACATGCCAGCCGTGCCGTCGCCGAGGAGCTTCGCGCCTTCTTGCCAGGTGAGACCGAGAGCGTTGTCCGACTGGAACGGAAGCAGCTGCTTCCAGTTGTCGAACACGTCTTTGACCTTCTGCTGGTCCCACGATTCCTTGTGCGCCGTCAGGTCCATGTGGAACTTGTAGCCGTTGGTGCGCATGTTGATGTAATCGAAGGTACCCATGGCCGGCCAGCCATCCTTGTCCGCGAACGAGATCGGAACGAGGCCATCTGCCTTCATCTTGGTGACCAGCTTGATCAAGTCGTCCCACTTCTCGGGAACGGCATAGCCCTTGGCGGCCCAGATGCTCTTGCGGTAGAAGAAGCCCCAGGGGTAGTTGTACAGCGGCACGAAGTACTTCTTGCCGTCGTCGCCGGTCGAGGCCGACGCGAAGCCTGCGCTGAGCTTGGTTCCGATCGTCTTCCAGACGTCGTCCATGTCTGCTGCGTAGCCCTTGTTGGCGTAGTAGCGCATGCGGTAGCCGGCGAACCACGTGAACACGTCGTCCGGAGCACCCTGCAGGTAGGTGTTGATGTTGTTCTGGAAGTCGTTGTGCGCAACCGTGTTGGTGGTGACGGTGTCGCCTGACTTCTTCTCGAACGCGGCCACGACGGCTGCATAGGCCTTCTTGGGGACGTCGTCCGACGCGCCTGAACCGATTGTGAGGGTTTTGGATGCTGTGGCACCGCTACCGCCGCCCGGCGCACAGGCCGCGAGCAGAGCGATTGTCGTCGCGCCGAGAGCGCCACCGACAAAAGCGCGCCGACCGAGTTGGCTGCTCGCCACTCTCGAGAAGGCGCTGAGGTTCTCTGTGGTCATCTTCAATTACTCCCTTGTAACTAGATTTTCGGTTGTCATTAACCGGTTCTATTGAATTGTTGGTGCAACGGTTTTGTCGGCGCAATCGGTTTCACAGTATTTTGCGACGACTGTCAGAATCTCACTGACTTTCACTGAATATACACGAGTAGATTCGCCGCGGGGGGAATCCGGAAAAGCGATCATTACAGTTTGGTATCACCCCCCGTGTGGGCAGCAACTCGCTCAGGCCGTGCATCCGCACGACTGCCTCACCACGAGTTCCGCGGTAAATTCCCGATGATGCGGATGCCCGCCTTCAGGCTCTGCGAGGGCCTCAATCGCCGCGTGAGCCATCTTGGAAACAGGCTGACGCATTGAGGTGAGCGGCGGCCAACTGAACTCAGACTCCATCGAACCGTCGAACGAGACAACAGCGATCTCGCCGGGAACTAGCACCCCAGCCTCATGGAGGGCTCTCAACAGACCGACCGCCTGAATGTCGGAGCCGACGTAGATCGCCGTGGGCGGTTCGGGCAATTCGAGCAATCGCTTTGCGGCGTGATAGCCGCCCTCGCGAGTGAAGTCATCGCGCTCGATCGGGCCCTCGGGAAGTCCGGCTTCGAGCAAAGCGTCTTGCCAGCCGCGCTCACGGTCGGAGGTAATCGCGTAGTCAGTGACGCCGGAGATGAGTCCGATGCTCCGGTGACCGTGCCAGATGAGGTGGTCAACCGCGACCTTGGACGCACCGTGGAAGTCGACACCGATCGATCGAATGCCGGGCTTGGGGCCTGTGCGGTTGAGCAAGACGACCGGGATGTTGGATTCGAACGCGCTACTGAGCTCAGGATTCTCATCGGCGGCCGCAAGCAGGAGCGCGTCGACCTGGCGAGAACTGAGCTTCTGGATCAGTTCGGTCTCGTGGGCATTGTCACGAGCCGAGTTGACCAGGATCATCGACAGACCCTTAGCCGCGGCGGCCTTCTCCAGAGCCCTCGCGTATTCGGCGAAGAATGGGTTTGTGCTGTCCGGCACGACAACGCCGATGAGCTCGGTAACCCCAACCTTGAGCGCTCGGGCGGCAGCGTTTGGTCTGTACCCCAGCACACTGATCGACTCAAGCACGCGAGTGCGGGTGGCCGGCGCGACATTTCGTGGACCGTCGTTCACGACGTAACTGACGACGGCCGTGCTCACCCCTGCGTGATTTGCCACGTCGGTTCTGGTCGCGGCTCGCCGCGCGAGCGGCTCTGGTTCCATGCCACCCTTCTCCCTGAGATTTGATGAACGCAGTGAGCGAATCATAGTTGAGGGAACACACCACGTGGCACTGAGAAGCGCGACCGGGTTTGTCACCGTGTCGCACGACGGGCGGTCACAGGCGGTCGAGCGCTCCGAGCGCATCGGCGACGAGATCATCCACGTCTTCGATGCCGACGGAGAGACGAACGATGTTGTCAGGTACTTCGAGCGCGGTGCCCTTGACCGAAGCATGCGTCATCTCCGCGGTGTAACCGATGAGCGACTCGACTCCCCCGAGCGACTCGGCCAACTGGAACAGCCGCGTCGACTCGGCGAATCGCTTGGCCTGAGCGGCCCCGCCGCGCACCGCGACCGACATCATCCCGCCAAACGACTTCATCTGACGCGCTGCGATGTGGTGTCCGGGATGATCCGGCAGTCCGGGGTAGTAGACGGCCTCGAGCTTCGGATGACCGACAAGCGCTTCGGCGATGGCCCGCGCGTTAGCGCAGTGGCGTTCCATGCGCACCGCGAGCGTCTTGATTCCTCGCACGGTGAGCCAGGCATCCATCGGTCCGGGCACCGCGCCGGCGCCGAACTGGACGAAGGCCACCCGGGTAGCGAGTTCGTCGCTGTTCAGCGCAACTGCGCCGCCGAGCACGTCTGAATGGCCGCCAAGGTATTTAGTCGTGGAGTGAATCACGACGTCGGCGCCAAGCGCCAGCGGCTGCTGCAGGTAGGGCGAGGCGAAGGTATTGTCGACGACAACAAGGGCTCCCGCGGCGTGGCCGATCTCGGCGAGCGCCGCGATATCGCTGATCTTCATGAGCGGATTGCTGGGGGTTTCGATCCACAGCACAGCCGTCGCCCCGGGACGAATCTCGGCACGAACGGCATCGAGGTCGCTCATATCTACCGTCTCAATTGAGATACCCCACGGCACAAACAAGCGACTGACGAGACGATGCGTGCCGCCGTAAACGTCGTTGCCCATGACGATGTGATCACCAGGCTTCACCACCGAACGGAGGAGAGCGTCCTCGGCGGCGAGGCCAGACGCGAAGCTGAAGGCGTGGGACGCACCCTCGAGCGCGGCGAGAAGTTCCTGAAGCGACGACCTCGTCGGATTCCCGCCGCGCGCGTATTCAAAGCCACCGCGAAACCCGCCGATACGGTCTTGAACGAACGTCGACGTGAAATACACCGGGGGAACGACCGCACCCGTCGTCGGATCAAACGCTTGCCCCGCGTGGATGGCGCGAGTGGAGAAACCGAGTTCGTCGTCGGACACTGTCTGCTTTCTTGCTGTCGGTGAGGTTTGCTGCGGGTGAGGTTTGCTGCTGTTTAGGCGCTGAGGAAGGTCAGCAGGTCGTGACGCGTGAGCACGGCTGCCGGCTTTCCGTCGCTCGTGACCAGTAACGCGTCGCTGTGGGCGAGAGCCGCGCGAGCGGCGCTGACGGGTTCGTGCACGCCGATCAGACCGAGCGGTGCACCCACGAATTCCCTCACCGGATCGGTCATCTTCGCTCCCCCGCTGAAGACCGCTTCGAGCAGCGACCGCTCGTCAATCGAGCCGATCACCTCGCCCATCACAACGGGCGGCTCGGCCGTGAGCACGGGTAACTGCGACACTTCGTACTTGGTCATGATCTCGATCGCGTCGCGCAGTGTGTCAGTCGGATGCGCGTGCACAAGGTCGGGCAGATGACCCGTCTTAGAGCTCAAGAGGTCGCTCACGGTTCGCTCCTCGGTCTCTTCGCCGAACCCGTATGAGCGCATCCACTTTTCGTTGAAGATCTTGCCAAGGTAGCCGCGACCACCATCGGGCAGGAGCACAACCATGACGTCGTCTGGGCCAAGATCGCACGCCGCCTTGAGCGCCGAAGCGACGGCCATGCCGCTCGAGCCACCGACGAGCAAGCCCTCTTCGCGCGCGAGGCGGCGAGTGAGGTGAAAGGATTCGGCGTCGGACGACGCGATGATTTCGTCGACGACGCTCGGGTCATAGGCTCCCGGCCAGAAATCCTCGCCGACACCCTCGACGAGATAGGGACGACCGGTCCCGCCCGAATAGACCGAGCCCTCGGGGTCGGCACCGATGACCCGAACCGCGCCACCGGACACCTCCTTGAGGTACCTTCCCGCGCCGCTGATGGTGCCGCCGGTACCGACCCCGGCGACGAAATGGGTGACCTTGCCTTCGGTATCGCGCCAGATTTCGGGACCGGTGGTCTCGTAGTGGCTCAGCGGCCCGTTGGGATTGGAGTACTGGTCGGGTTTGAAAGCTCCGGGAATCTCCCGCGCGAGCCGATCGCTTACGCTGTAGTACGACTCGGGGCTGTCAGGTGCCACCGCGGTCGGTGTCACGACGATCTCGGCACCGTAAGCAGTGAGCACGTTTCGCTTGTCTTCACCGACTTTGTCGGGGAGCACGAATACACAGCGGTATCCGCGCTGTTGAGCGACGAGGGCCAAGCCAATTCCGGTGTTGCCGCTCGTCGGCTCGACAATGGTTCCGCCCGGCTTGAGCAAACCTGCGGCTTCAGCGGCGTCGATGATCTTGGTCGCGATTCGATCTTTCGACGAACCGCCAGGGTTGAAGTACTCAACCTTGACCAGCACGGTCGCCGCGATTCCCTCGGTGACTTTGTTGAGTCGCACAAGTGGGGTGTTGCCGACGAGGTCGAGCACTGAATTGGCAAACTTCACAAGTCCTAGGCTACTGGCCACCGTATCCGTATTACAGGCGACCTTGGGTTGCTGCTCGCCTCTGAGCGATGAGCAGTCAGCCGACGTGAGCCCTTCGGAGCGGCCAACGGCGCCCTATCTCACGCGATAAAACGCGAGCCCGCCTTGGGGTCGACCCCGACCGCGACGAGCGCCCTGTCTGCGAGGGACTTGCGGTTGTCGATCTCTTGCCCGATATCGCGAGCAAGTCGCGGTCGCGTCTTCACGAGCCGGTCAAGCACGGCCGTGGGAACAAATAGCACCGCGAGGTCGCTTGTCGCTGTCGCTCGAGAGGCGACGCCTTGCCTGGTCAGCGCCGTCAGGCCGAGGATGTCGTGCCGCTGCAAGTTGGCGAACTTCACTTCTGCACCGACCTCGACGGGCGCAGCGAGAGATGCCGTACCGCTGACGATGTAGCGCATTCCATCAGGAATCACGTTGGGGCGCTGCACGACCTCACCTTCGCCGTAGCGTTCGAGCCGTGACTGCGGGGCCACGACGGCCACTTCCTCTGCGGTGAGGAAAAGCGCGGGAGCAACCGCGCGCACCGCTTCGAGCGTGTTCGCGGGCGTGTTGTAGCCGTCCGTGAGGTCCCCGTCGAGGTGCAGGTTCGCTCGGCGCGCGGCGTACCACAGCCGAGTTCGGAAAAGTTTGATCGAACTCGAATTCTCGGCCGGGCTCGTGATCGGGATCTCGACCTCGTACTTCGCCTTCATCATCGGAGTGATCGTCGCGGGCTGACCCGCGACCGCTGCGGGCAGGTCGGCGGCAACGCTCGTGCATACATCGATGACCTCTTGCGGCGGGTCATCAGTGGAAAACCGCACGATGATGTCGAGCTCGAACGGTGTCGGTTTCCGACTGATGTTGAGGAACGCGCCCCCGGCGAGAGACGCATTCGGGACGACCTGCACTCCACGAGCGGTCTTGATGTGAACCGCGCGCCAGTTGACCTCAACGATCCGCCCTCGGGTGCCGTTGAACTCGAGCCAGTCCCCGAGCTGGAAAGGCTGTTCGAAGAGCAAGAGCAGTCCCGAAACGACGGAACCTACGGCGTTCTGCAGCGACAGCCCGATAACGATCGAACCGACTCCCAGCGCGGCAAAGAGGCCGCCAACGTCTGCCCGCCAGACCACGGAAAACAGAACGGCGAGGCTCACCAAAATGAGCAGGATACGCACGATATCGACAAAGATCGACGGGATTTTGCTGCGCCAGGTGCCTTTCTTGGCTGTCACAAACAGCGCGAAGTTGAGCCCGTTAAGGAGCACGAGAATGATCAAGAAACCGAAGACAGTAGCGGTGACTTGGGTCCAGGTGAGATCGACGTTCACGTAGTGCGACTGGCCAAGCAGCAGTAGCAGTGCACCGACGGGAGCGACGTAGTTGCGCAACAGAAGCACGAGACGGTAGGCCCGGCTCCCGCGCCGCTCGAGTGCGGTCGAGACTTCGGTTAGCACAATCAAAGTAACGGGAAGTCCGATGGCGACGGCGAGCGCCGGCCAGAACCATGGCTGCACCCAGATGTCAGTCATGGGCAGGCGCCGCGTTCTGGACGTCGGCATTCACGTCGTCCGGGTCGATCCGCCACACCCGCTGCGGGCCTTCCGCGGTCGTCACGATCCCCCAGTCGCGCACGTTTACGGTGTCTGGCATTCGGTCGACGACGGCCTGGGTGAGGAAGATTCCGGCGTCCCGATCGTTTGATTGAATCTGGAACGCAAGGGTGACGGCATCGCCCCACAAGTCATAGGCGATGTGCGCTTGACCCACGAGTCCGCTCGTGACCGTCCCCGTGTCCAGGCCCGCACGGAGGTTGAGTTCTGCGCCGTGCTTGCCACCGAACCGCTCGAGAATCCGCTGGAGCTCGATCGCGAAATCGACCATCCGGCGAGCATTGTCGACCCGAGGGATGGTCAGTCCGCAACTCGCGAGGTAGCCGGAGCGGGTTGTGCGCACGCGCTCGATGCCAAAACGATCGGCCGCATCGTCGAAGCTACGCAAGATCTCGTTGAGCTTCTCGAGGGAATCCTCTGAGTCGAGACCGCTCGCGAATTCCTCAAACCCCACGATGTCACCGAACATGACCGTGACTTCCTGATGATCGAGCGCGACCGTGTGGGTGCCTTGTCGGTATTGCTTGATGAGGGGTTCGGGCATGAGGCTGAGCAGCAGCCGGTCGTTCTCCGCCTCTTGCTGCTCGAGCAACTCCGCCTTGACCTGAAGACTGCGGCTCATGTCGTTGAATGCCGTCCCGACATCGGCGAGTTCGTCACTCGTGCCCGCATCGACTTGCACGCCGACCTCGCCGGCCGCGATTCGGCGAGCGGCATCGCGGAGCCGACGCAACGGTCGCACGATGATGCCCGCGATGAGCAGCGAGAACAATGAAACAACGAGCACTATCGCTGCGCACGAGAGTACGAGGTTGCGCGTGAACACAGCGACGGGAGCAAACGCCTCCGTGGCCCCAATCTCCGCGACCACAACCCAATCGAGACCGTCGATCTTCAGTGGTGCAAACGCCGCGATGGTCTCGCCGCCTAGGTAACCCGTCGCCTGCGCAGTTCCGGTGTCTCCGCGCTTCGCGCTCTCAACGGCATCGGTCTGCACCGGCTGCAAGAGAAGAGTGTCGTTATCGGTGACCGCGAGATTCGCTAGATCGGGCGATGTACCTGCGGCAATCGCGAGGGCGGCATAGCTCTCCGGATGTTCGATGAGCTGGCGGGATGGCGAGCGCATGAGGTTGTCGTTTGCGCCAACTAGGTAGGTTTCGCCGGTCGTGCCGAGGCCACTCGCCGCCCAATTCTGGCCCCCCGTCATGACGTCGTTGATCTCGCCGATCGGCAACTCGATTGCGAGGGCTCCGACCACTTTGCCGTCAACGGCCACGGGAGTCACCGCCCAGGCGGCCGGCACGCCCAGCGACGGCGGGTAAGGTGCGAAGTCCGTGATCTGCACCTCGTCGAGCACGTTGCTCGTCAGCGCGCTCGCGTACGCGGTGGCGAGGTTCGTGCGCTGAAGAGGCCCCGAGTCAAGGTTTGCGCCGAGGTCGATGCCCTTGTACGCGGAGTAGACAATGTTTCCGTGGGTGTCGAGCAGCAGCACGTCTTCGTACTTGAAGAGCTGCGTCATCCGGCGGAAATAGTCGTTGTAGTGTGCGTTCGCGGCCGACCAGGCGCTGCCGTCGCCCGCGTCGTTGTTGGCGATGGACGCTGCGAAGTCGGTATAGGGCACGGTGTAGTGCAGGGCGAGGTAGCTCTGCGCTGCTGTTGTCGGCACGAAGGTCGAGGGGTCGACGGTCGCCCCCGTCACCGCGGCGAGCTTCGGCGCGAACTTATCTGCGTAGTACGACTCGAGGGTCGTTTGTTCGGTCGACGAGAGCGAGCTCGACTCGAGCTCCGTGAAGCCCGCAGAAAACGCTACAACCGCACCCTGCACGCTCTCGCCGCGTGCGCTGAGCGCCAGTGTCTCGCGGATTGATCCGAAGAGACTCTGGATCTGAACGGCACGCGCATTGCGCACCTCGGTGAGGCGGTCGAACGCGGCGCTACGCAAAGAATCCGTGCCATTCACGTAGCCGATAAGCCCGACGACGACGCTCGAGGCAATGCTGACGAGAAGCAGCATGATGAGGAGGATCGAGCGGATGCTCAACCCGGCTCGCGTCGGGCGCGCTACAGGAGACGCGACCGCGGCACCGCCTGGGCTTGGCGGTACTGTCTGACCGGACACGGGACTCCTCGGCTGACGCATGCTCGACGCTGTAGTTGTTTCACCTTAGTGACTTCCGACTCAGCGCTGCTGTTGCGCGTAGAGCGACGAATACATCCCGTCGGCGCTCACGAGCTCGTCGTGCGTTCCCCGCTCGACGATCTGCCCGCCCACGACCACGAAGATGACATCAGCTCCGATGATCGTCGAAAGCCGATGGGCTACCGCAATCGTCGTGCGCCCGCGAGACGCCGCGTCGAGCGCCGCCTGCACCACGCGTTCGCCGATGGCGTCGAGAGCGCTAGTCGCTTCATCCAAAATCAGCACGGCCGGGTCTTTCAGTAACACTCGCGCAATCGCGATTCGCTGCTTCTCGCCGCCCGACAGCCGATACCCGCGCTCGCCGACAACGGTGTCGTACCCGTCCGGGAACGAGGCGATCGTGTCGTGAATGTTGGCCGCTCGGGATGCCTCTTCCAACTCGTCGTGAGTCGCGTCGGGCTTCGCGTACCGCAGATTCTCGGCGATGGTCGCGTGAAAGAGGTAGGTCTCTTGGCTCACGATGCCGATGTTGCGAACGAGGGAGTCCGCTTGTAGCTCGCGCACATCGTCATCGGCAAAGAGCACGCGCCCGCTCGTGACATCGTGCAGTCGCGGGATGAGGTACGAGACGGTGGTTTTGCCGGCACCCGAAGGCCCGACAAAAGCCGCGAACTGGCCCGGCTCGATCGTGAACGAGACGCCCTTGAGCGTCGCGGGCGTGTGCAACGGCGAGTCCGGATAGCGGAACACGACCTTATCGAACTCAACGCGCCCGAGTCCGGACCCACGAACGGTGCTGGCGCTCGGCTGATCGGTGATGGCCGGAACCAGGTCGAGATACTCGAAGATCCGCGCGAACAGCGCTCCGGAGGTCTGCAGGTCGAGGGCGACCCGGAGTAGACCGAGCAGGGGGAACATGAGGCGTGCCTGAACCGTCGTGAATGCGACTATCGTTCCGGCCGAGACATCCACCCCTCCGACGATGAGGTAGGCCGCGACGATGTAAATCACAGCGGGAATGATCGACAGGAAGATGCTGACGATGGCGAAGAACCACTGGCCGCTCATTTGCTGGCTGACTTGAAGTCGGATCTGGTTGTGGTTCTCGGCCTCGTAGCGGGCAGTCTCGGAATGCTGCTGGTTGAAACTCTTGGCGAGCAGGATTCCCGACACGCTCAGGGCTTCCTGCGTGATTGCGGTCATGTCGCTGAGCGACTCTTGAGTCTTGGTCGCAATTCTGGCGCGGACCTGCCCTACTCGGCGCTGCGCGATCACAAGCAGGGGGAGCAAAATCACGGCGACGATCGTCAGTTCCCAACTCAGTACGAGCATGCTGATGAATGCCGCAATCACCGTGACGGTGTTGCCGATAACGCTGGAAATTGTGTTGCTCAGCACACCCGCGACGCCGCCGACGTCGTTCTGCAACCGGGACTGGATCACGCCAGTCTTGGTGCGGGTAAAGAACGCGAGCTCCATGGCCTGGAGGTGGCCGAACAGCCGAATTCGAAGCGCACCCATCACGTTGTTTCCGACAGTCGCGGTCAGCCAGGTCTGCCAGACGCCGAGCGCGGCCGACGTCACCCACAGAGCCACCATGATGGAAACGAGTTCGACGAGCACGGGAATGTCGGGCGTGCCCGTCGGCGGAAATAGCCCCTGATCGAACGCTTGTTTGGTCAAGAGGGGAGGTGCGACGCTCAGGGCCGCACTAACGAGCACGAGCACGATAGTGATCGTGAGCTCGGTGCGGTGCGGCGCGAACAGACTCGCGATCCTGCCAAGCAAGTCGGGAATCTTGGGAGCCGCCGCGTTCGCGGCCCGCTGAGCCTCCGCGTCGCGACTGCCTCGTCCACCGCCGCCGCGCATCCCGCTCATACCTCGAGCCTACGGCGGCGGCACGACACATCCCGGTCGTGGGCGAAACACTCCGCGAACGCACTGATGGGCGCCTTTCCCGAGACGCCCATCAGTTCCATCGGCCGCGGTAATCCGCGGCCAGGTCTAGAGGCGGCGCGCTCTACGCCGCACAAGCTCGATTCCAACCATTGCGAGTCCCAGCTGTAGCGTCCCTAACCCCACAACGGCTGGGATGATCGGACTTGCTCCAGTGAAGGCAAGAGTGCGTCCCGTCGACAGCAAAGTCGGAAGCGACAAGGTCGGAAGATCACACAGAGTCAACAAAATTCGTGACTGCGCCGTCAGTGACTGTTCGGAATTCGCGACCGTGACTGTGTAGTCAAGGGCTCCCGGCACCTTTGTGAACTGCACCGTTGCTGTGCCCGCGCTCGCCACGAACTGCTGTGCCGGCGCCGATGTTACCGGCTTTCCCGTCGAGGTTACCCTGAGCGCGGCACGGTACGTCATGCCAATAACGAGCTTGCTCAGCGAGGCAGTGACTGTCTCAGTCGTGGCGGAGTCGCACGTCGCCTGAAGACGGACGCTCGGACTGCCGGGGCAGGCGGCGAGCGCGATATCGCTTGCGGCGTTTACCGCGGGCACGGCCCTATCGTCGATCAGCGTGACTCGGTAACTCGAATCGGGAGTGAGTCTCTCGTAGCGAATCACCGCACCTTCGAATGCGCGGGTGTCAACAACGGTCGCATTCCTGGTGAGGGTCACGGTGTAGCTCCGCCCGACGGCGTACCCCGATACGGTTGCCGTGATGCTCCCCGCGCCGCCCGCGACTGCGCACCCACTGGCGGTAAGGCTCACTACCGATGAAGCCGTTGGGCACGCCGTGAGCAGGGCCTGCTGTGACGACGTGAAGGTCGGCACGAGTACATCTGTCACCGTCGCCGTGTACGTGCCCGGAGCTAGCCCGGTCAGATTCATCGCATAGGTGCTGGATGTTGCGACCAGATTGCTGACGGTCGGCACGGCAGTCGGCCCGGCAACTGCGATCGTGTACGAACGGCCAGGGACGAGCCCCGTCACCGTGAGCGCGATCGCCCCGCTCGACCCCTCCGAACCCTCGGCCAGCAGCGCGTTGCAGTCCGACACCACAAGCGATGGCTTTGTTGGTGACTGCGGGCAGGGTAGGAAGGTCGTCTCTGTGCTCTTGATTGATAGGCCACCGACTACGGTGTCTGTCACGGTCGCGTAATACGTTCCGAGTGGAGAAACGGCTGATGACAGAATCTCGTGCGTTCCTGTTGCGATGAAGGTCCTGGTCGCGACGGCCGACGTCGTTATAGAGTCCACAATCTCCATGCGGTATTCACGGCCGGCAATGAGTTCAGTGGCCGTCGCGGTGTATGTCGCAGTGCCGTCGACGCTCACACACTCGGTCGGGTCGAGCGAGATCCCGGATTGCTTGGGGCATCCGATTGATTCAACAGAACCCGTAGCGGTGAGATCGGGATTGGTGGAGTCGGTGACCGTCACGGTGTAGGTAAATCCTGGCGCCAGCCCTAGCCAGGTGTATGACGTGGTTGCCTGATCCGGTGTGAAGTCGGTTGCGGTGGGGTTCGAGCCGGCCTTGCTGCTGGCCAGCACCAGGCTGTACTTGCGGTCCTTGACGAGCTGTTGGAAGTCCGCAGTGAGATCACTTGCTCCCCCGACGGCATCACAGCGGGGGATGGCGAGTCCGACGATGGTCGGTGGAATGCACGGAGTTGACTCAGCCGTCACCACTTGGTCGTAGCCGTCATGGCCGTGAATCTCCGCCGTGAATGCGTAGGCGTGAACGGAATCCGGAAATGCGAAGAATGCGTCGAACGAGCTGTCGAACGTGAACGGTGATGTGACGGTTTTTGACGCACCGTCCACCGTGACCGTCGCAGTCTGCGCGGTTCCGGAGACAGTCATCGAAACGGTATTGACCCCGCCGCCATTCGTGTTGTACTGCGAACCGACCAGATGCACCCCTGTGCAATCCCAGGTGATCGCGTGATTGTGCGCGTCGGCCGAGGCAACCGAGGCCACCGCCAGACCCGATCCGGTGAGCACCGCGAGGACGATCCCGGCCAAAAGCGCGCGCCATCCGTACGGAGGGCGCGCGCGTGCCCCGGTCGCACTGTCGAAGCGGAGAACTCGTGATGAGGCGCGACCGACTGGCTCGGGGGTTTGCATTCGGGTATGCACTTTCGGGCGGGTAACACAGGGAATCCGTCTTGCAGCGCTGGCCAGAGGGTAAGGCTGTCCAGATCTGAGAGTCGCGCGGCGTATAGCTTATTGTGACGCTAACGGGGGGATGCCACGCGGACGAGTCTCATTATGGATGACCAGCGGTTGTGGCCGCAACCATGATCGCCTTAACGACAGCGGGCGCCATCCCGCTAAGGGATGACGACCGCTGTCGTTAGTGCGACTACTTGAGGGTGACGGTTGCGCCGGCCTCTTCGAGCTGCGCCTTTGCCTTCTCGGCAGTCTCCTTGTTCGCGCCCTCGAGGACGACCCCGGGAGCGTTGTCAACGAGAGCCT
>Ga0123338_10002309_pt1 | contig 17856 bp, 16 predicted proteins | sample grotaG_FD_89793 | JGI IMG/M metagenome (GOLD analysis project Ga0123338, IMG submission 89793) | Glacier valley bacterial and archeal communities from Borup Fiord, Nunavut, Canada, to study Microbial Dark Matter (Phase II) -... | ecosystem: Environmental > Aquatic > Freshwater > Ice > Glacier ...
ACCCTCGGATCGTTGCGCAAGCCCCAATCTGCTTGACCGTAGCCAACATCTACGCCGTAGACTTTGGCTGCGCCTGCTTGCAGCAGACAGTCAGTAAAACCGCCTGTGGAAATGCCGCCGTCGAGACAAATTCTATCTGTCACGGGAATCGCAAAAACTTCTAAAGCCTTGGCTAATTTGTCGCCGCCTCTGGAAACGTAGCGCGATCGCTCTTTGATCTGAATTTTTGATGCAATGTCAACCTCAGTCCCCGGTTTGTCAACTACCTGCTGGTTTATAGAGACTTTGCCAGTCCGAATCAAGGCCTGAGCTTGCTGTCTGGAAGTGCACAAATCCAGGCTGACCAATAATGTGTCTAGTCGCTGTTTAGCCAAGGTCTTTAATCTGTACGGATCGGGTTTAGAACAGTACAAGATTAGCACTTACGCACAAACCCAACTGCAAATTTTTGGCGATCGCAGCACAATCTGGCCGATCGCCCCAGCTTACATTATGTGACTGAGATCGCTCGGCGCGTGTAGTTTTATCACAGATCAACATTCGCAGAATCACACAAAAATTTTGGCGGCTAGCGGATTATATAAGTACAGATAAAAGCACTACTAGAATCAGGGCGATCGACCATGAAAAAAATTAACTTCCCTATCACAAATCCGAGCAATTGTCAAGAAATTCCCCTTGCCTTCGTCAGCGGTGACATCATCCACATTCTTTACCCCAACGGCGAAGTAGAAGCAACAACCGCCGACGAAATCGATCGCCGCCAAACCAAAAAGGCCCTCGACAAATGCCTTGTCTGGGGATGTGTTGGCGATTTTTAACCCATAAAAAAAGATCGCTTGGAGGCACGGATGCCAAAAAGAGCGATCGATTCAACTACTGCTAACTGCCAGCCACAATTGCCATATGCGACTAAAAGAACCAGCAAATTGACTTAAATATCTTGTTCGCTCAATTCGCGAATCATGTAATCAAAAGGCTGCTCCAAAAAAGACCCTACAGACAAGCCAGCAGCTTCCACTTGAGCCTTAACCATCTCCTTCATAATGCTAATCCCCAAAACCGTCGGGCCAATGGGAACGCCCAGAGAATTGTAAGTTTCCCGCAAACCTTGCAGCACACGCTCGTCCAGCACATCCGTACTTCCAGCTACCAGAGCGTAAGTAGCATAGCGCAAGTAATAGTCCATATCCCGCAAACAAGCCGCGTAGCGACGAGTCGTGTAGGCATTTCCGCCAGGACGGATTAGTTCCGGCTGATCGGCAAATAGCTGGATACCAGCTTGCTTGACAATTGCCGCAGCATTGCTGTTAATCGCTGCTGCTGCTTGTACCCGTGCCGTGCCTGTTGCAAAATAAGATTTCAACCGATCAATACCATCCCGGTCTAAATACCTACCAGCAACATCATAATTTTCAATCAGACTCGTCACTGCATCGCGCATAAGTTTCTCTCCCAAAAATCTTTATCAATACTTTGCTATCTGAGATAGACCGCCTATTGTAGACTACTACAAATCGGCGTTTGATTAAGATTTGAGATAGAATTTTCTGACTATCGCTTAATCCCGGCAGAAAAACCCCAATGCAGGCAAATGCCTGATCTGCGATCGCCCAGACCAAACCAATATCAGGAGTAAGTCATGTTCCAGACACCCCAAGAAGCCTTAAACTACATACAAGAAAATAAGATCCTGATCGTTGACCTCAAATTCATCGATATGCCGGGGATCTGGCAACACCTTTCCCTGTACCACGACCAAATCGACGAAACCGCATTCACAGACGGCGTACCCTTCGACGGTTCCAGCATTCGCGGCTGGAAAGCCATCAACGAATCAGACATGACAATGGTCATCGATCCTACCACCGCCTGGATCGACCCATTCATGGCAGAACCGACGATCAGCTTCATTTGCAGCATCAAAGAACCCCGCACAGGCGAAGCCTACGGTCGATGTCCCCGCACCATTGCCCAAAAAGCCGTAGACTACTTAGTTACCACCGGTCTCGGCGATACAGCATTCTTTGGCCCGGAAGCAGAATTCTTCATTTTTGATGACGTTCGCTTCGACCAAACCCAAAATTCCGGCTATTATTACGTAGATTCGATCGAAGGTCGCTGGAATTCCGGCAAAGAAGAACCAGGCGGCAACCTCGGCTACAAACCGCGTTACAAAGAAGGTTATTTCCCAGTAGCACCAACCGATACCTCTCAAGACATGAGAACGGAAATGCTGCTGACAATGGCAAAATGCGGCGTACCAGTTGAAAAGCATCACCACGAAGTAGCCACCGGTGGCCAATGCGAACTCGGCTTCCGCTTCGCCACTTTGATTCAAGCCGCTGACTATTTGATGACTTACAAATATGTGATCAAAAACGTCGGCAAAAAATACGGCAAAACCATCACCTTCATGCCCAAACCATTGTTTAACGACAACGGTTCAGGGATGCACGTTCACCAGTCGATTTGGAAAGACGGCCAACCGTTATTTGCAGGCGATCAATATGCTGGTTTCAGTCAAATGGGACTGCATTACATCGGTGGCATTCTCAAGCACGCACCAGCACTTTTGGCACTCACCAATCCGACAACCAATTCCTACAAACGGTTAGTTCCGGGCTTTGAAGCGCCTGTAAACTTAGCTTACTCTCAAGGAAATCGATCGGCATCAGTGCGAATTCCGTTGTCGGGAACTAACCCCAAAGCCAAGCGCTTAGAATTCCGTTGTCCCGATGCCACATCCAACCCGTATTTAGCCTTTGCAGCCATGTTGTGTGCGGGGCTAGACGGCATCAAGAATCAAATCGATCCGGGCGAACCTTTGGATGTGGATATCTACGATTTGTCTCCTGAAGAATTGAGCAAAATTCCTTCGACTCCTGGTTCCTTGGAAGGTGCTTTGGAAGCGTTGGAAAAAGACCACGCTTTCTTGACAGACACGGGCGTATTTAGCGAAGATTTCATCAAAAATTGGATTTCGTATAAACTCGACAACGAAGTTAACCCGATGCGGTTACGTCCTCACCCCTACGAGTTTGCTCTCTACTACGATTGTTAGATAGTTGATAGGATTTCTAATCGAAAAAGGCCGCCGTTGCAGGTGGCCTTTTTTATAGTTTATGCGAACTCTCAAACCAATGTCCAATGCCCAATGCCCAATGCCCGATGCCCAATTCCCACATCTCAAAACTTCTGTATTAAAGCCCAGACTTTGCCGTTACCGGACACGATGAGGGCGACGCTGTGAGTAGTAGCGCCCTCTGTAGCGTCCGAGACATCCTCTACGGCCCATTTAGTGGCTTTCTCATCGACAATAAACAAATCGTCGGCTGTAGTGCCTTCCTGAACTCGATATATTTTATTCAGAATGAAACGCCGTCGCGCCTCAGCTTTTGGTATGCCCCTAACTTCATCAGGATCGATCGAGATGGCACTACCTTCTTTTAATGTACCTTTTGAGTTGGTTAAATTGCGATCGCTCTTTTCTGCTACCTGCACGCTGTGAAGCTGCGAATCAGGCCGACTCGCTGATATATTTGAGGCCTTGGCGATCGCCTCGTTTACTTCCAAACCGAGAAGCGCTGCACTGGCAGTTAAAATTAGCAAAGACTTAAATTGATTCACAGCCATTAAATATCCTTATCGGGATCGTTAAATAAATAGTACGCTTAAGTAATTATAATTGATTTTGCAGCGATCGCAACAATAACCAATAACTACTAACCAATAACTACTAACCAATAACCAGTAACTACTAACCAGTAACCACTAACCAGTAACCACTAACTAAATAATGTCCGATATTTTTGTGATGGTACGCAATCAAAATAACAATGCAATGACCTCAGTTGATGGCATTGCCTTCGTCACTTTACTAACTCAAGAAGGACGAGTGCTGGCCGAGGAGACGGTTGACCTATTTGAGGCAGATGTGAATTTTGACGACCTGCCGTTGGGAAAATATACTGTAGTTGTCAGGCACGAACAGGTTGAACCGCGATCGGCAAGTTGTGATGTTACAATTACTAATGAAGATAAAGTAATCATGCTGACCTTTGTTTACCTGGAGCTAGAACGGGTACTGCTCCGCATTCAAACTTCCACAGAAGAGAGGCTGTAATCATGAGAGTTAATGTTACTCCGCCAAATTCAATTAAGATGTTCCGCTATCGAGTGCATTTCTTGGCGAAAGACCTCTGGAGGGAAAAAAACCCGGTTTGTCGGATGAATCTGGCTTTACAGTTAGCGGATGTGGCGAGTACCCTGGCTAGACTGGAAGTGGAGGAGGCGCAAAAATTTCAACAAGAGTCGGCTAAGGATCTGGTTCTAGACTCAACTGAGACTTAAATATATCGATTTTAGATTTTAAATTTTAGATTGGACAATTGGAGAATTGAAAAGTTTACCCGACTGATGAATCCGCAGGCTTGTACAAAAAACCTCTACCTTGCGAGGGAATTTGTTGTCGAAAAAACTGCGTTACACTTATATAGATATATTTACATAACAACATAAAACGATGACAGTTGCCTATCCCCGCAAGCTTCGCAACGCAATGGGAGCCCGAGAAATTTTAGATCAAGTAGTGCGCGATCGGGAAATTCACCTGATCACCCTCAACCGCTACCGATTTAGCGAACAGCGCAGTTGCAAAGACCTCACGGACTTAATCGAACAGCTAGACGGGAACCCGCCAGAACTCGTCCGCGACCTCTCCCGGCACATTTCCGACGAAGCGCGGCACGCCATGTGGCTGACAGATTTGCTGGTAGACTTGGACCAGAATGTGGGCAAGCCGCCGGGAGTCTCCTACATTGACGAGTTTGAAAGGTTGTTTGACAGCGAACAACAAGACCCCAGCAAAGACCGCGAAGATTTTGTAATTTCTTCCCTAGCGGCGATTAACGTCACCGAAAAGCGGGGCTGCGAATACTTCTCAGCGCACATCCACGCCCTGAAAAAGGCTCCGCAAACTGACGAAAACGTCAAAATCCGCGAAACTATCGAAAAGATTTTTCCCGAAGAAGCAGGCCACGTCCGCTGGGGGAATCGCTGGTTGGGCAAAATCGCTGCTAAAAGTCCCGCACACGCGCAGAAAGTCGATCGGGCTAAACGCAAGTATGTGGCGATCGAACAAGCAGCATTTGAATCAGGAATGGATATCATGCTGGGGGCAGAACTCCGCCGCGTCACCCGCCTGGTGGACATTGCCAACACCATGCCCATGTGGGAACGCCCGCAATACCTGATGGAACGTTTGTCGGCAACTTTGCTGGCCCCTGACCTGCAAATGACCAGAGTCGATGTTGCTCAGCGAGCCTGGAACCGCGATCCACAGGCATTTGTGGAGAAATTCGTGCCGATGTTCCTGAATGGGATGAATAATACGCAGAAGAAACCGGCGGCGACTAAGCCTAGATAACCCGGCGGTTGAAACCGCGACTACAGAAACGAAGTCTGCCTTCGCAGACAAGCGAGATGTACTCGTTCCCAGGCTCTGCCTGGGAACAAGTTACTCTGAAGGGAGCTTTAAGATTTAAAATTTACAATCTCAAGAACATAGCAAGTAAACTGAGTTATTAGAATAGTTTTCCGTCTAAATATAATCATGACTACCAGCGAGCCGAACCCACAAACAGTTTCCGCAGAAAGCGTCTTAAGTGAAAGCGCGATCGCCGATGCCCAGGTCGAAAAAGCCACAGCCGTCACCTATGCAGAAGAAATTGAAACTGTCATCGCCAGCATGGCTGTAGACCAAAAAGTGATGATCGGTCAAAACGAAGCTGGCGGACATCTTTGGAAGTTTAAATATGGCAGTGTCGAAGTGTTCGTGCAACTGTCGGGCGAAACCGAAGATGATACTTTAACTGTTTGGGCTTTTGTACTTCAGTTGCCGGCGAAGAATGAAGCTCAATTAATGCGGAAACTTCTAGAAATGAATTGGCTGTCTACTTTGGAGTCTCATTTTGCGATCGTTGACTCTCAAGTGGCGGTAATATCGACTCGGACGATCGCCGAAATCTCGACCGGAGAAATTTCTCGGGCGATCACTATTGTAGCTACGATCGCCGATGACAACGACGACGTACTTCAAGCAGAATTCGGTCAGTAGTTATTAGTTAACAGTCAACAGTCAACAGTCAACAGTCAACAGTTAACTAATATGCAGGCCCTGCGAGCCAAGAAATAGCAATTCCCAGCCCCAAACCGACAAGCACTTGAAAAGGAGTGTGTCCCAGTAACTCTTTCAGGCGAGCTTCATTAAGATTGTGATCTGCCTCAAAAAATTCGTCAACAATTTGGTTGAGGATGCGAGCTTGCTTGCCTGCTGCTTGGCGGACGCCAGCAGCGTCGTACATCACAATAATCGCAAAAATCGCGGCGATCGCAAACTCTGGACTTTCCCACCCCATCGTTTGTCCCACCCCAGCAGCCAAAGCGCCCACAAAAGACGAGTGAGCGCTGGGCATTCCCCCCGTTGTTACCAAATACCGAAGATTAAACTTGCGATTTTTGACCAATTCGATCGGCAACTTCATGATCTGAGCCGCCAGACAAGCGAGCAAAGCAACTACCAGTACATGATTATTTAAGATGCCGCTGCAAATTTCCTGCATATTGTTTAGTATTTCTAGTTACTGCGGCTGGTAATAAAATCGGCGATTCCTAGCAGTGGTAGAGCTTTACTCCCAAACGCTGCCAGTTGAGACTTAGCATCAGCAACAAGCTGCGAAGCTTGGCGCCTAGACTCATCAATTCCCCACAAACTAGGATAAGTTACTTTTCCAGCTTGAACATCTTTGCCAGCAGTTTTGCCCAGTTCCTCTTGAGTAGCCGTAATATCCAGAATGTCGTCAATTATCTGGAAAGCCAGCCCAATATTTTGAGCGAAACGAGACAGCCGCTGCAAATCCGCAGCCGATACCCCACCCAGAATTCCCCCACAAACTACGCAAGCCTCTAACAGTGCGCCAGTTTTGTGAGCGTGAATATAATTCAAAGTTTCCAGAGAAACATCTGTCAATCCTTCCGATTCCAAGTCAACTACCTGACCGCCTACGAGTCCAGCAGCACCCGATGCCCGCGCTAAATGGGCGATCGTCTGCAACACCTGTTGAGGGGGTACGTTCTCAGTTTTAGTAGCGATCAATTCAAAAGCATAGGTCAACAAACCATCTCCAGCCAAAATAGCGATATCCTCGCCGTAGACTTTGTGGTTTGTCAGTTTGCCGCGCCGATAGTCGTCATTGTCCATTGCCGGCAAATCGTCGTGAATCAGTGACATCGTGTGGATCATTTCCAAAGCGCAAGCTGTGGGCATTGCCATGGAGGCAGTACCGCCGACGAGTTCGCAGCCAGCTATACACAAGATTGGACGCAAGCGTTTGCCCCCCGCTAGCAGCGAGTAGCGCATTGCTTCGTAAATTTTCTCTGGGTAGATCACCGGGAGTGCACTGTCGAGAGCTATCTCGATCGCCTTCTTTTGCTCGACTAAGTAAGTGGATAAGTCGAAAGCGGATTCCGGTTGGGACGAATCCATTTCTATTGCCAATACCATCCCTTGCTCTCTTGTACTGAATAATTATATGGGATATTTTGAGCCGTTCGGGTCGGATTGTGCCGACTTTTACAGCGGTGGTTGCTCGAACTCCGAGCATCAACTAATTATTCTACGGGTCTTGTTGCACAGAAAATCTTTGAGTTTTGATAACTTTGTCAAATTACCCATCAATCTAAAATCTACAGTCTACAATCCGCTGATTTGTCTGGCGACTGCCAAAAACCGCTGCACCGCGGCCGTTGGATCGCTGCGCCAAATTAGGGCGATCGCCACAATGCAGGTTGATTCTGAAAGCGCTTTGTAAACAACCCCACTGCGCTGGAAATTTTGCATCGATGCGGGGACGATCGCCACCCCCATCTCAGCAGCTACCAGGCTGACAATCGTCTGCATTTGAATCGCTTCTTGAGCGGCCCGAGGGCTAAAGCCTGCTTGCTGACAAAGACTGACGATCGGATCGTACAGCCCCGGAGCGAGGGAACGCGGAAACAGGATAAACGGTTCCGTAGAAAGTTCCCGCAATTCTACGTACGCGCGATCGGCCGCCGGATGCGTTTCTGGCAGTGCCACGATCAGCGGTTCTCGAAACACGATTTCTGAATTTATCCCATCTTCCTCAACCGGAGGGCGCACGAAGCCGATATCAATTTGCCCGAACCGCAGCCGCTGCAACTGTTCGTTTGTCGTCAATTCGTGCAATTCGAGCTTTACCGCAGGATGCAGAGTGCGAAACTGCTGCAAAATGGCTGGCACTACATTATGAGCGGCCGAACTCACAAAGCCGATCGTCAGTTGGCCGAGTTCGCCCCGGCTTGTCTGCTGCGCGAGTTGAATTGCTCGATCGACTTGCAGCAGAATTTTTTGCGACTCCTCAAAAAAAACCTGTCCTGCTTCAGTTAGCACAACCGTTCGTTTGGTGCGGCGAAACAATTGAAAGCCCAACTGGGTTTCTAACTGCTTGATTTGTTGACGAGCGCGGAGGTTGGGCCATATGTAGTCGATCGGCTGCACGAGTGAAATTCAGTTCCTCTGCAACCGCAATAAAGTAACGCAAATGTCGCAGTTCCATAATTTACCATTCATTAATACTTTAAAAGTATAAGTTGCTACTTCAATAGATATTAGACATTTATGATGGCATTTAATACAGTGATTAATAGGCGAAATTGAGAATCAAACAATGGCAAACTTGGATATCAAAATTAGAGAAGCAGAGTTTACAGATTTAGAATTAATTCTGGCTTTTATTGCACAAAAATCAGAATTCGATGGAGTTCCACATCTTTTAGAAGCAACAGCAGACAAATTGAAGCAAACACTATTTTGCGATTCTCCCATCGTGCGGGTTTTGTTCGCGGAAGTTGCCGAAAAAGCGGTAGGCTTTGCCATGTTTTATGTTTCCTATTCAAGCTTGTTGGCGAGCCCTGTCTTTGGCTTGACGATTTATTTGTGCAAGCTCATTTTCGCGGTGTTGGAGTTGGAACAGCTTTGTTAAAGTCTTTGGCACAAATTGCCGAGTCCACAAATTGCGGGCGGATTGAATGGACTGTTAATACTGGAAATGCACCTGGTATTTCCTTTTACCAAAAGCAGGGAGCGCGCCTTCTGGAAAATATTAGGGTTTGCCGGATCGATGGGGATGCAATTAATCTGCTTGCTGGCAAATAATTTAATCACGAACTGCGCGCTCGTCTCAGAAACCCGGTTGCTACTAGAAATAGGTTTGGTAACGATAAATATAGGTAGAAACCGGGTTTCTAGCTACCGCGTCAGTCCTATCAATGTGTGAAGGAAGTTTTTTTTAACGAACCGCGAAGACGCGTTCGGCGAAGCCGTTCCCGAAGGGTAGGACACGAAGAGAAGAGGAAAGAAGAGATGTCACAAGATTTTTGGAATTCTGCGCTTTATGAGGGAAGTCATGCTTTTGTTTGGCAGTACGGTGAATCACTTTTGGAGTTGTTGGTTCCGAAGGCTGGAGAACGCATTCTAGATTTAGGCTGTGGTACGGGACAGTTAACTGAAAAGATTGCTCAAAGTGGTGCTTTTGTGCATGGGATTGATTCATCTTTGTCGATGATTTCCACGGCTCGATCCAATTATCCTCAGCTTGATTTCGCTGTGGCTGATGCCCGTAATTTCCAAGTAAATGAACCGCTTGATGCTGTTTTTTCTAATGCTGTTTTGCATTGGATTAAGGAGCCAGATGCAGTGATTAATTGCGTTGCAAAAGCACTGAAGCCGGGAGGGCATTTTGTGGCTGAATTTGGCGGTAAAGGGAACGTGGGGGCGATCGTCCGGGCACTTTTGAGTGTTTTGTCAGAAATTGGCTGCGAGGAACCCCAAGCGCTTAATCCTTGGTATTTTCCGAGTATCGGCGAGTATGCTGGGCTTTTGGAAAAGCAGGGTTTTGATGTCGGTTATGCGGTTTTGTTCGATCGACCAACTCCTCTAGAAGGCGGCAGCGCTGGCATGGCAAACTGGATTAAAATGTTTGCTGGCGGGTTTTTGTCTGGTTTGTCTGATGATGTGCGATCGCACGTAATTCGTACAGTTGAAGAACATTTGCGATCGGTGCTTTACCGCGATGGTAATTGGAACGCAGATTATCGCCGAATTCGCATTGTTGCTGTCAAAAAATCCGATTAACAATTTGACCAGGCCCGCGCCTGCACGCCGGGCCTGGTCAAAATGAGTAGGTTTGAGTAAGTTTCACAGAACGGAACAGTTGGAATACAAGATGACACTCTACACTTGGAGAAGGCCGCGAATTTCGCGGTTTTAGCTTGTGGACTGGTAGGGCGGCAGACTCGCCCGCCGCTTACGGTTGCCATCCCTTTCGTCAATTGCCATTGTGCCAAAGGCATCAGCGCGTGAATTATTGACCGAAACTCAAGTCAATCTTTGCGCCAGCACACAGTCTTTCCGAGATTCAGACACCAACGGTTTTAAAGAGGACACTTTAGCTGCATGCAGGGAAATTTGAGTGAAATTGACATCCGCAGCATCCTGCAATTGATTGAGTTAGGTCAGCGAACCGGAGAACTGTTCGTAGAGGCCTACAGCTCTACCGGCAGCACGGGTACTCAACCTACCCAGCGCTCCCTTGCAGGACAATCATGGTATGTCTTCTGCTTCAACGGTCAGATTATTTACGCTACCCAGAGTGCGGGCAGTTTGTTTCGCTTGCGCGACTACCTACGCCGTTACAAAGCAGATACTGCCCTCGACAAAATCCAAGTTCCCTATATGGCATCTACCAATGCCCCAGAATACGGCTACCTCTGGGCCCTGCTAGAAAACCACATCCTTACCCCACCCCAAGGGCGGAACATCATCCACAGCATGATCCACGAAACCCTGTTTGACTTGCTCAGCATCCATCAGGGTTCATTCACTTTTGAAATGGGGTCAGCATTGGCTCCTCAACTAACCAGCTTAGAGATTAGCTCACTGCTGGAGAAGATTATCAAACAGGTGCAGCAGTGGAAGCAGTTTCACCCTCACATTCAGTCTCCCAACCAATGCCCGGTAATTTCAGACCCCGCCGAGCTGCGAGTCGCGCTCCCTGCCAATACCTTTAATACTCTCAGACGCTGGGCCGACGGCCACACTTCGATCCGTCAAATGGCGCGTTACCTGAACCGAGATGTCCTGACTGTCGCTAAGGCGATTTACCCCTTCGTGCAGCAGGGATTGGTGCAAGTATTTTACGAGCCCTCTGTTGCGGTGGCCAACAACAAAAAAGAATGGTCGTCTCCAGAAACCAAGGTTAAGAGAGTTGTCTGCATTGACGATGACAATGTGATTCGCAAAACAGTCGAATTAATCTTAAACGAACACGGTTACGAAGCTACTGGCATCAGTAGCCCCCTCCAAGCCCTGAGTTTGGTTTTTCCACTCAAACCAGATTTAATTCTGTGCGACATCGCCATGCCTGAACTCGACGGCTACGAAATCTGTGCAATGCTGCGCAACTCTACCGCCTTCCGGCACACGCCAATCGTCATGCTGACGGGTATCGACGGATTTATTGATCGCGTTCAAGCGCGCATGGCGGGAGCTACTGACTACTTCACCAAACCTTTTGGCGAAAACGAGTTATTAATGCTGGTAGAAAAATATGTTGGCCCTGGCTATCCTCCGGCCAACCTATCGGAAAAGTTATTAGCCCGCTCCCTAGAAGACGAATTAGAATCAACATAAGGATCGCGAATTAAATAATTTACACATATTTGTGGGATGGGCGGGACGCCCATCCCACAAGAACAATAAAAATTGTAAGTTATTTAATTCTCATTCCTTAAATTCCACACCAGTGGCATTATTGGAGCTTTTTTGTTGCCGACGCCAGCCCTGTCTCGATCGCCCGTGAAAGCTTAGGGATTAAGCCTCCCCGCACCATAAACTAGAATATTTGACACTACGGGCGTGAAACGGGGATTCTTGGTTCAATCAGTCAACTTGCTTTCTTGATGTCACCACCTTCATAGTAGAGGTCTGTCTGTCCAAGAGCGTTAATTTCGGTGTGTCCCACCGTATTTAAATTGATTCCTGCTTGCCTCAAACCCTTCGCTAGAATATTCAGAGCTGCATTGTGGTGTCGCTCTAATACCGCACCGCACAGGCAAATATGAGTTCTGACTCTGGGCGATTTCTTAACAGTATTGCCACAAGTTGAACAATCAACAGAAGTATACTGAGGAGCAACAGCAACTACTATTTTCCCATACACTTTCCCAAAATATTGCAGCCCGAAGAGCAAACTGTGACCACGCTAATCGCTAATTGATTTAGCAAGCTTATGGTTTTTCAACATATTCCTAACTTGAAGGTCGATCTAGGCTCCGAAATCGTTAGATTTCACTTACGATCCGGTACTGATGTGGCTTGCCTTTTAACTTGAACTATAGTACAATCAGGGAATTATTTTATCATGTTTACCCGCAATTGTGGCTATAAATCGACTGCTTCAAGAATCTTTAGGGTTTACGCTCACAATCCTAAGCCTGAAACAAAAAAAGTAAATTAAAGCCGTCCTAAAAGGACGGGGCTTTTACCCAGATTTCCGGTAAGTCTGTACACTTAGACTCTGCAAGCGTCGGTAAAACTCTGTTCAATTTCTAGCCTCCTACGGCGGTAGAAGTCGCTTAAAGGAAAAATATAATGTACTTGTTATTCACTTGCAGCCGATCGCCAAAACCGATGCCCAAGAGTTAAACTAAATAGCCAAATACTTAGCTAAACTTGTCTAAATTTCTCAATTGAAACAAGTTTTCTGTTGAAAGTAGCTGTTATGGCAATATCGCCTAACTACACATCCCAATATTGTTCCAATTGTGGTCAACCCGTGAAAAAAATCCTCAGCAGTCTGATCTCAATCTATGGCCCAACTGCCAAGTTGAAATTTGTCGGGACACAAACGCGGCAATTAATATTTAAAAAAAGGGCAGGGAAATTTTAGGAAGAGAATAGCCTGATATTCGCTTATTCGCAAAAGGGATCTGCCTCGTACTCTTAGAAAGCATGGGGAGAAAACCACCTCTACTGTGGATCGGAAACTAGAAGCAGCAAGTGGATTTCACGGGAACCATGAACAAGCATCCCCACGCCTTCGGGCTGGAGAGTAGGTCAAGGTTACAAATTAATTGTTAGTAATTGATTTGAGCCGATTTGTCACCAAAGGTAGCGCGAATTATCGATCGAGCCTAAATTATTGACGGAGTACATTTATTGCCAAGCACCTCCGGCAGTAGCACCATTAAGCCCTTGGCTGTGTCAAGCTTGGCTGTGTCAAGTTTCGATCGTCGAAGTTGCGACGAGGGCTCGCTCTCCTGAAACGTCAACAATTTGCTAAAAATACAAGTGTCAGAATTATGATTAGTGGCAGCCCAGATTTTATATTACCAGGACAAGGCGTAGATCATCCTCCAGAATTCCAAGAACTAGAAACTCCCGAAGGCGAGCTGCATCTGCGGTTCTACGTTCCTTCGGGGAATGAGTTCGCACTGCCGGCCACAGGGATTAGAGAGGTACTATCCCCCTCCCCAGACCGGATGACACCCATCCCCAATGTTTCTTCTCTGCTTTTAGGTACGCTAAACATGAGGGGAAGAGTGATTTGGGTGGCAGACCTGGGCCAATTTCTGGGAGACCAAACACCTCTGAACACAGACAGACCCGAAATCCCGATCGTAGCCGTGGAAGACCAAGATACGATTTTAGGGCTGGCAGTCGATCGAATTGTGGGGATGGACTGGCTCGACGTAGAGCAACTGCACTCTCAGAACAATGCACCAGACGGCATGATTCCATTTCTGAGAGGAGAATGGATGTTAGGTGAACAAGCGACTAAAGTGCTCCGACTGCTAGATCAAGTGAAAATTCTGCGCTCAGCGCGGTGGGCAGCGTGAAATCGATTTTAGATTTGCGATTTGCGATTTTCGGTAGGGGTCTAACCATCAACAGTCACACGACTTGAGGCGCGCATCTAAACATTCAAGATAAAAATCAAAAATCAAAAATCAAAAATCAAAAGTCTAAAATCAAAAGAGGGCGGCAAATGACAACAAGTACCAACTTTCAGCAGGATTACCAACGGGCAGAAGCGGCTTACATGGATGGTAACTATTCAGAAGCCGCGGCCCTAGTTTATCAATTGGTAGAAGATTTTCCAGAAGACCCCAGCGCTCGCCTGCTGTGCGGACACATCTACTGCTACGGACTGCAACAGTACGAGGTGGCGCGCGAACAGTACATGGTGGTGCTGGGCTTGAGTGACGACGCTAGTTTGGTCGAACACGCTCACAGCGGAATTACCTACACAGACCAATTTTTATCGGGAGAACTCCACACGGAAAATATCGAGGCTTTGTCGGCTGAAACTGAATTAGAGTTCTACCCAGAATTATCTCTGGATCAAGGATTAGAAGACCCGGATCTGGAACTTTTCCAAGGAAATTCCCCATCTGTGTCTTTTGTCCGTAAATCCCCAGACGAACTTGAAAACGAGGACTTGGCAGACTTTGGCATGAGTGGCTTGGAGTGGGAACCAGAAGACAAAGCTCGCGCGGCTGGTTCGATCAAAGATTTAGCCTCTGATTCTAACCCCTTTGCTAGCGATAGCGGGGCGATCGCAGCTTATGCTGATGCGTCTGAGCCACTAGACATGGACGAGTTTGCGGACTCGGACTTTGGAGACTTTGGAGACTTTGGAGACCCTTTTGCCTCAGATGACCAAGCGCTTGATGCTGCTGATTTGAAGAGCAGCAAAGTTTCTGGGAAAAAAGCACCTGACTCAGCAGATTCGTTTTCAGAAGCTCCGACTCAGATCCTCAACGGTCAAAGTTTTGCCGCAGCAAAAACCTCGAATTCCTTCGACTCGAACCAACTCGACTCGCGCACTGGGCCGTCGGACAATTTTGGCGAACCTTTTGCGCCACTCGATTTGCCAGACGAACTTGACCTCAACGACGACTACGATTACCAAGCCCCGCCCCAGACTGGCTCCGAACACGCCCAGAACGCACCCTTAGAAGAGGCAGACCCCTTTGCCGAGCCGATGTCCTCGTCCTCGGGTTTCGGGTCTTCTCGCTCTCAAAATAAGCAGCGGAATGCCGACTCGGAATACTCGTCAAACTATTCGCTGGCGGAAGACGAAACGCTGCTGATGGGAGGTGCTGTCCCCAATTCTCACGCGTCAAGGTCAAGCCGAGGACAATTTAATTCGGTCGATCAATCCTCCCCCAACAGTAACGGTTACGGGGACTCGGAACCGGGCTTTGGCTCTAATAGCTTCGAGTTAGACGCTTTTGATGACGACGCTTTCAGCGATGATTTCTCTCTCGATCACAACGAGCAAGCGACAGCTTTCGGGGCCTCAAACAACAACAGTGACTGGTCGTCAAAAACTGGGAACGCTCAAGAACACAGTGGCTTTTTGGAGGAATTTGACGAGTTTGACGATTTGGGCAATTTGCCGGACTTTGACATCTCAGAAGATGCCAGCAGTTCGATCCTGACTAGAGGTAGCACCAATTTCGGCAACTCGACCAGCGGCATGATGGGTACAACCGGCAGCGGGCTGGACTTTGACAATAGTGACGGCTCGGCAATTCGGGATGATGAGATATTTAGCATTTCCGGACCGGCTGATGCGTCGGTGCCGACTTTTGCTTCGACAGAAACAGAAGCGCTCGATACGTCGGTGACAGTAGAACAGGGGGGACTGGCTTTCTTGGAAAATGCCCCTTTGCTTACAAAACATTTGTACACGGCGATCGGGGCCGGGCTCATTTCTCTGGTAGCTGTGGCTTTCGTTACCAATATCGCCTCTTATCAAGCTCTGCGCCAAGACAAGCCGGAGGCGATCGTTTACCTGCGCCAAACAGGCTGGGTAATGACCGCAGCAGCAGGTGTTACTAGCTTTTTAACTTCTTGGGGCATCGGCCAGTTGATCGCCAAGCAGGTGCGGAAGTCCTCGGACAATTTGCAAGCTCAGTTCGATGCGGTATCTCAAGGAACTTTGGATGCTCGCGCCACGATTTACTCGGAAGATGAATTTGGCAAAATGGCCGCTAAATTCAACCACATGGCGAAGGTGATTCAAACCACGATTAGCGATACCAGACGCAAGTCTGATGAGCAGGAACAGGCAAAAGAAGACTTGCAGCGTCAAGTGATTCGTTTGCTAGATGACGTGGAAGGAGCGGCTCGGGGTGACTTGACGGTGACTGCGGAAGTGACCGCAGACGTTTTGGGCGCTGTTGCTGACTCGTTTAACTTGACTATTCAAAATCTGCGTGAAATCGTTCACCAGGTGAAGCAGGCGGCTCGGGAGGTCAGCAAAGGCGCTACGGATAGTGCCAAGTTTGCGGGCGATTTGTCTTCTGATGCGCTGCGACAGGCCGAGGAACTGGCGGCAACCCTGAATTCGGTGCAAGTCCTCACTGATGCGATTCAGCGGGTCGCAGAGAGCGCTAGAGAGGCGGAAGAAGTGGCTCGGGGTGCGGCGGCAACGGCTCTGAAAGGGGGCGAGGCTGTGGAGCGGACGGTGGCCGGGATTTTGGAAATTCGGGAAACTGTTGCAGAAACTACGAGAAAAGTCAAGCGGTTAGCTGAAGCTTCTCAAGAAATTTCTAAGATTGTGGCTCTGATTGCGACGATCGCCTCCCGGACGAATTTGTTGGCTCTTAACGCCAGTATTGAGGCGGCGAGAGCTGGGGAAGCTGGCCGGGGTTTTGCGATCGTGGCGGATGAGGTTCGACAATTGGCAGATCGATCGGCGAAATCTTTGAAAGAAATCGAACAGATCGTGATGCAAATTCAAAGTGAAACCGGCGCAGTAATGACGGCGATGGAAGAAGGTACGCAGCAGGTTATTGAGGGTACAAGATTGGCAGAACAAGCGAAGCGATCGCTTGAAGATATCATTCAAGTTACTAATCGAATTGACGTGCTAGTGCGATCGATTACGGCGGACACTGTAGAACAGAATGAAACAGCTCGCTCGGTGGCCTCGGTGATGCAGGCAGTAGAGCTGACCGCTCAGGAAACGTCCCAAGAAGCGCAGCGAGTTTCCGGTGCTTTGCAAAATTTGGTAGGCGTTGCACGCGACCTTTTGACATCGGTGGAAAGGTTCCGAGTAGAAACAGCAGAAAGACAATAATTGATTGTTTAATGTTTTTTACTTGCTGATTTACAAGCACATTAGTGTGGGAATGATGGCAAACAAAAAGCAACCTCGCAGTCTTGAAACGACTGCGGGGATGCTAATCCAGCACCTAAATAAACTAGGAGTTGTAAAGATGGACGATAACATAGTAGAGGTAATTCCTGGTATATTTGGTGAAATTCAGCCGACGGGCTGTATTATCTCTACTCTAGCGAAATCTAGTAGTGGCTATGCAAATAAGAGGCTTCAGATTAACGGTGAATGGAAAACCTTTAATGTACACCGTTTAGTATTAGAAAATATCTTAGGTCGTCCGATTAGACTAGAATACTTTTCTTGCCATACTTGCGACGTTCGCAACTGCATTAATCCTAATCATTTATGGGAAGGTTCTCGACTAGAAAATTCTCAAGACAGGTTTAGAAAAGGACGGATTAAAGATGTAGGAAGCACATCTGCCCCTAAACCCCAAAAACAACTGCGAGGCATAGAAATAATTCCCGGCATTCGGGCTGAGATACAGCCGAACGGCTGCATGATTTGTACCTTGGCGAAAAGAAGTGATGGTTACTCCGTTAAAACTATTAAAATTAACGGAAAAAATAAAAGCTTCTATCCT
>Ga0123338_10002310_pt1 | contig 17849 bp, 20 predicted proteins | sample grotaG_FD_89793 | JGI IMG/M metagenome (GOLD analysis project Ga0123338, IMG submission 89793) | Glacier valley bacterial and archeal communities from Borup Fiord, Nunavut, Canada, to study Microbial Dark Matter (Phase II) -... | ecosystem: Environmental > Aquatic > Freshwater > Ice > Glacier ...
AGAAAAATCGCTCCCGCTTTTGTCAATGCGCTACCGTTGCCGCTCCCGCCTCCAGGGCACGGGGGATCTTGGCCAGCGCATGCAGGCAGCGTTTGAGGAGATGTTTGCTGACGGCTGCGAGCTCTGCTGCATCATCGGCAGCGATGCCCCCGATCTGCCGCTGTCACATATTCTGGAGGCCTATCGACTGCTTTCTGAACCGCCTGCTGATGTCGTTTTTGGACCGAGCCTTGATGGCGGCTACTACCTGCTCGGGCTGCGGCAGGATTGCCCGCGGCTTTTTGCGAACATTCCCTGGAGCGGAGCTTCCGTTCTTGAGCAGAGCCTTGCAGCGGCACGTGATTCAGGCCTTACGGCCGCGCTTCTCCCCGAATGGCAGGACATCGATACAGTTGAAGATCTGCAGGCGTTTAAGGAACGAAAACGCCTGTCAGCAGCAATGGAAGCCACATGAAACCAATCGTTATCATCGCTGCAGTGAAACAGGAAGTCGAGCTGCTGGAAAAAGCGCTCGAACATTCCGGCAGGGTAAAATCAGGCGGTTTTGAGTATGTCGAGGGGACCATCGGCAATCTGCGGGTTGTCGTCTGCGCCGGTGGGGTCGGAAAGGTCAATGCGGCTGCTGCGACTGCCGTCATGATCGATCGCTACCAGCCTCAACTCGTCATCAACACCGGTTGTGCCGGTGCGTACGCCGGCAGCGGCCTTTCAATCGGCAACCTTATTGTGGCGAGCGAAGAGGTTCTTGCCGATGACGGCGTGGCCGTTGCGGAGGGGTGGAAAGATCTTTCCTATATGAAACTGCCCACTGTCGAGCAGGGCGGGTTGACCTGTTATAACGTGTTGCCGCTTTCACGGCACGCCGCGGAAAAGGCGATGCAGCTGGCTGACTATTACGGAGTTTTTCTGATGCGCGGCCGCTCGGCAACGGTATCAACCTGTAGCGGCACCCCCGAGCATGGTGCCGAGTTGGTGTGGCGCTGGAACGCCTTGATTGAAAACATGGAAGGTGGGGCGGTGGCACAGGTCTGTCTGCGCTGCGCCGTTGACTGCCTTGAAATTCGCGGGATCAGTAACCTTGTGGAAGAGCGGGATCTTAAAAAGTGGGATATACCGCGAGCCGTCGAAGCTGCCCAGCGTTTTGTGCTGAAATATCTTGAGGAGATGGACCGCCCGGATTCTGCGCCGGTCAGGAAAGCGACACCGGAATTGTAACAGTCACCGCCTGCCTAAATCGGTGATATCCCTGTGCCCTCGACCGGAACTATGCTGAAAACAATTCCTGCTAATGCATCAGTTTGTTGCGGCGAGGCGATGCCTTGCCAAAACTATTGTACTGCGATTATTCCCCACCATCAGCAATTCTCTCTGTTTTTTCAGCAGCAATCCTGCGTCTAGCTGCACGCTCTATACCGGCCTCATGCTCCGTCTCCATCTCCTGCCAGTGTTTCGTCCAGTCTTTCCTGCGCACATGATGGAGAATAAACACTCCAGGAATGATGACGCATCCCCAAAAAATACTCATAGTCATATCATTGATGATTCCGTAGCCTAATGTTGAAATTCCTATCAGCAGCAGAAAAATTTCCGTCGGCACGATGCGTCCAATCGGTGGGGTGTTCTGGAGCTGTTTTTGTGCTATTTGAGTCATGAGATTCCTTTTGTCGGGAAAGCATTTCACTTGGATTCAATGAAAACTTCTGGCCGAGAGCAGTTTATAAAGTCATGTCCTTGAGTGTAGTATGATGTTGGTACAGGAAGCTGCGCAAACTTGAAGCAAAGCCAGTCTTCTTTAGTTGAACAAGATTATAAATACCGGGCACATTAGGTATTATTTGAAAGTGCCCTGATTCACAGCAATGAAAAAAATATGTCACTGTTTTGGACCCGGTATATGCTGTCGTGGGAAATCCTCAGAGTCTAAAATACTGACCAATTGTGACAAGCCGCTTGCCAGGTTATGGAGCTTGTTTTCAGACAGAATTTCAAGGCCTTTAATCAGAATATTTTGTGCCACGTTGGGATTTTGGTTGATAATACGAGTTCCTTTAACCGTAATGTTTACAAACACGATACGCCGATCGTATGTTGATCTAACGCGCTGAACAAACGACTTTGCTTCGAGCGCATCAAGGATGCGAACTACGGTAGATGAATTCAGGCACATTCTGTCAGCCAACTTGGAGACCGTTATCAAATTTGCAGTCTCATCAGAGAGTGACTTGAGTGCCCAGAGTTGAGGTCCGGTCAAGCCGGCTTCAAATACCTCATTTTTTGATTGCCTATTCACAACTTGAAACAAACGGCGCAAATTATTTACTGTTTCGTCCATAATAATGGAGCTGTTTTTTCTAGTGGTCATAACTGGCCTCTCACTGCTGATCTTGGTGGACATCATCTTGCGGAATATCCTGCCGTGGTGATGTGTGGCGCACCAGGCATTCTCTTCTTGGATGAGGTTGGAGAACATATCAAAATCCGTGGACATTCTCTCGTCGCATGTATGGTTGGAGTAAGCCAGCAGTGACGTCGCCTCGCCACGTTTCATGGTAGCTCCTCCTGTTACATGGTTTGTTCTTGATTTTATAGTTCTGCAAAGCGAACAGATTAACCGGGTACACTTAATCGATAGCCAACTCCCGGCTCAGTTATGATGTAACGGGGGCGGGAGGCATCGACCTCAATTTTTTGCCGCAGATTACTGATATTCACCCGTAATACCTGTGGTTGATCAACGTATGCAACGCCCCATAGTTGCATGAGAATCTGGTTGTGGGTAATGACCTTGCCGGCATGGCTAACAAGATAACGCAATAGTTCATATTCGGTCGGAGTCAACTGTACTTCGGCACCACGTAAGAGGACCTTGCGGCGGGCAAGATCAACTTCAAGGCCCTCCGACCTGAATACTGGATCAGAGGTCTGAATTGATCGGCGTAGCGCCACCCTCACTCTTGCAATAAGTTCCGCCATGCCGAACGGCTTTGTAAGATAGTCGTCTGCGCCTGCATCAAGAGCCCTAACCTTGTCATTTTCCTGTTCTCGAACCGATAGAACTATAATCGGTACTGTTGACCATTCCCGTACGCGTTTGATGACCTCCACTCCCTCCATATCCGGCAACCCGAGGTCAAGAAGGATGATGTCTGGCTTGAAAAAAACGGCCGCAGACAAGGCCTCTGCGCCATTATTCGCGACTTTAAGCGAAAAGCCTTCTGCGATGAGAACTGAGCGGAGAAACCTTTGGATGGCAACTTCATCATCCACCACCAGCACTCGCTGTGTGCTGACGCTTCGGAGTTCGTTAACCATGGGTAGAGTCCTTTTCTCGGTGTGCATCGGTAAGCGGAATTTCGACCGTGACCATAAATCCTCCACCAACCCGATTGTTGGCCCATATCTTTCCTCTGTGCGCCTCAACAATCCCATTACATATGGATAATCCCAAACCTGTGCCCTTGGCGCTTTCAGGCACCGGAATCCGGTAAAACTTTTCAAATATCTTATTCAGTTCATTCTCTGGAACGCCTGGACCCAAGTCGGCTACCTGGAGTACCAGATAATCGTGATTGCAGTGAGCCGATATATCCACCGCGCTATTCGGAGGTGAATATTTCAATGCGTTTTCGAGGAGATTGATTAATACCTGATTCATCAGCACCATGTCCATGTCCACCATGGGGAGGTCTGTTGCTAGCTTGACATCAACCGGTCTGTTTTTCAATTTGCGATCAATTGCCGCAAGAGAGCATCCAATCAAATCCTGAATATCACAGGGTTCCATTTTCAGGATTGTTGCTCGAGCTTCAAGACGCGTTATATCGAGCAGGTTGCCAACAAAGCGGTTGAGACGAGCAGCCTCCTCTTTGGCGTTTTCGAGAAGATCACGGCGCACCTGCTCGCTCAAATGGTCACCATTTTCAAGAAGGCTGCTCAAAACCCCAGTTATTGTGGCTAGGGGGGAACGGAGATCATGGGATACAGAGTTAAGGAGTGCTCGTTCCAGATTCTGACGTGACCGTAAAATATGTGCCTGTTCAGCCAGGTTAAGCAAGTTGACCCGTTCCAGTGCCATTGCAGTCTGTGTGGCGAATGCTTCTCCCAGCCGGAATATTTGATCAAATGAAAAAGGTGAATTTTCGTCAAAGTCTATTGCTAAGACACCCCCTGTTTTGGTCTGAGCCCGTAATGGAAAATAGATACGTTTACCCGTGTTGTGCGAGTCTGTCCCGAAACCAGCAGTACTATTGTTTTGGAAGGACCATAGGGCCACGTCAATTTCTTGTTGATTGAGTGAGAATTCCTTGCTGGAGACAGACATTTCAAGTTGTTTGTCACTTGGCAGAAACAGTGCAATCGGTGTGTTTATGCTTCCCTCAATGCTACTGACTACTGATCGCAGAATGGATGTTGTGTCTCCTGCAGCTGCGAGCGCGCGGCTTAGATGATAGAGGCAGGCGGTCTCAGCTTCACGAACCCTGAGAACTTCGGCCCGTTCGGCCAGCTTGGCAACTAATGAGCTTATGACAACCCCGGTAGCAAAGAGTCCAAAGAACGTGGCCAGGTATTCCTTGTCCAGAAAGTTAAAGACAAAGCGCGGTGGGACATAGAGGTAGTTGTATGTTAACCCACTGAGGGTTACTGCGGAAATTGCCGGTTTAAGCCCCAGTTTGAGTGCCACCAGGACGACCGTCAACAGATAGATCATCAGAAGATTGATCGGCAAAAAAAACAGGTGCAGTATCTCGCATGCCAGAGTTGCCACTGCCACAAGTATAAAGCTTGCAACATATCCGTAGACAGCCGATGAGAGCGTCATTTTATTGGGCTGCTTAATCGCATCATCTGCTCTTCCTGGTATTTGTCTCTTTGAACAGCAAGAAAAGGTGGTCTGTTAGACGATTTTAGAACAATCACTGATCAATATGACATGTCCCTCTGTTCCTTGCGGAAACCAAGATCAATATATACCCGGAACTAAAACTTCTTCGAGAAAATAATTCGAGGAAAGCTATAAAGTTTCATATCTGATTTTACTTTAAACATTAACGCATAAAAACCGGAGTAAATGTTTTTGGAGAACATATAAAGAAAGCGTAAAGATCAAATAACACACGTCGGATGGCAGCGTGCGATAGAATAACGAATATGGAGTTAAGTGGTTTAAAACGCCGTGCTATATAGGCGGTTTCGCTGTATCGCATAAAGCCAGACGCGTGTCGGTTTGCAAGAGCAAAAAGCCTTTGTTTTTAATGGTGTTGTACTCCTGTCATTTTCGTGTGCTGCAAACGTCCCCGTGTTAATAATTATTGCACGCGCAATGATTGCATCGGCATAAGTCAACATGCGGTTATGCGTAGTAACTATCTAATAATAAACGGTAATAATAAATAAATGAATAGCATAAATTTTAGTATTGACTTGATATAGAACGCAGTATCATGATTCGTTACATATTGAATATTTTGTTACATATAGACAAATCTATTTTATGTGAAATTCAAGTGAGGCACGTTCATGAAAATGGAAAGTAATGAATACGCAGTGCAGGCAATTGTTAATGCCTTTGACCTAATGGAAGCGCTTACCGATGAAAATGCCAACTCAACGGTAACTCTTCTGGCTAAAAAACTCAAGATCAGCGGCAACAAACTATTCCGCATTCTGATTACACTTGAGCAAAAGGGCCTTGTTGAGCACGACAGGAAGACTGGTCATTGTCGTCTTGGTGTGAGCGCCTTCGGGATGGCTCAGCACATCATGAAAAGTGCCAGTATTATCAGGGTCGCACAACCAATCATGGAAGAATTGGCCAGAAAGCACGACGAAGCGATATATATCACTGTTTTAAATAACGATGAAGTTCTTTTTCTTGACATGGTTGATTCGTTTCAGCAGATCAAGGCGGTTCCTTTTGTTGGCAAACGCTTCCCCATTTTTACAAACGCTGCCGGTAAGGTTATCAAGGCTATGGGCTCGTCTGACGTTCTGGGAAACTTTGGAAAACGGCGAGCCTCCAAGTCAGGAGTCACCGATATGCAAGGACTTGAATCAGAGTTGGATACAATTCGCAAAAATGGAATTGCTGTCGACAATAACGGGTTGGGTGAAGGCATTTGCTCCGTTGCAGTGGCCATAAAGGATTACGCGGGTTTGGTTATTGGAGCGCTAACCCTTTTAGCCCCATCTTTCCGAATGTTGCAGGATCGGTTGGAACAGGAAATTATTCCTTCCATGTTGGAAGGGTCTGATGCGCTGTCCATGAAGTTCGGTTATGCCAAGATACATGTCTGACCGGTTGCAGCCAATTTCAAGAAAGGAGATTGTGCAGAATGACAAGGAATTGCCGTAGTACGAATTAACCATTTAAAAAGAAAGGAGTAACTAATGGCAGATAAACAGTATGATTGGGCAGCAATAGCAAAGAACCCGAAGTTCATTGAACTACACCACAAAAAAACCGCATTTCTTTTTGGCTGGTGGATCTTCTCCACCGCGTATTACTTCCTGCTCCCCATCGGAGCAGCATATGCACCAGGTCTGTTCAAGATCAAGATGATTGGCGTCATCAATTTTGGTTATATGTTTGCACTCTCACAGTTTTTTGTTTCCTGGGCTCTGGCGCTGTACTACGCTCACGTGGCCAATAAGGACTTTGACCGTTTGACCAGAGAACTGATCGACGAACTTCATCTTTAGAAAAGGAGGATACGACATGACTTTAAAAAAAATCATCATCGCCGCAACACTAACCCTCTCTATTGCCGCAGCCGCCTTTGCTGAAGAGCCGAAGAAAGCACCGGCTGCTCCTGGCGCAACTCCCGCAGTAACAGCCCCGGCTGCACCGGGCGCTACTGTGGTCGCTGCACCTGGTACCGACACTCCGGCACCAGCTGTCGCACCTGCACTGACCAAGAAAAGAGAGCTGAAAGCCAATAAAGCAATCACCCTCTCCATGTTCGCAGCTATCATCGGCATCACCCTCGGCGTTGTTGTCTGGGCTGCCCGTCAGACCAAGACCGCTGCCGACTTCTACGCCGCCGGTGGCGGTATCACCGGAACACAGAACGGGTGGGCAATTGCCGGTGACTACATGTCGGCTGCCTCCTTCCTCGGTATTTCCGGCCTTATCTCACTGTACGGCTATGATGGTTTCATGTACTCTGTCGGCTGGCTGGTTGCCTACATCACCGTTCTCCTGATTGTTGCCGAGCCTTGTCGTAACGCCGGTAAGTACACTCTGGGGGATATCCTCTCCTTCCGTACCAATCCTAAGCCGGTTCGCGCCGTAGCCGCTATCTCCACCGTAGCCGTATCAACCTTCTACCTGACCGCCCAGATGGTTGGCGCAGGCAAGCTGATGGCTCTGCTTGTTGGTGTCCCTTACAAAACCGCCATCGTCGGCGTTGGTATCCTGATGGTCGGTTACGTTGTTTTCGGCGGTATGACCGCCACAACATGGGTACAGATCATCAAGGCCGGTCTCCTTATGTCCGGCGCAGCTTTACTTTCAATCCTTGTTCTTGCCAAAGCCGGTTTTAACCCGGTCTACTTCTTTGATACAATCGTCAACAACCCTGACATCCAGGATCACGTATCCAAAATGGTACTGAAGGACGGTATCGTTCTCAACGGTGCCGATGCCGGTCAGCGTTTCCTTGAGCCTGGTCTTTTCATGAAGTCCCCACTTGACCAGATTTCCCTCGGTATGGCCCTCGTTCTGGGTACTGCCGGCATGCCGCATATCCTGATGCGCTTCTTCACAGTTCCTACCGCACAGGCTGCACGTAAATCCGTTATTATTGCCATGTTCATCATCGGCGGTTTCTACGTCCTGACAACCCTGCTCGGTTTCGGCGCTGCTGTTAACCTGACACCGCAGGGCATCATCTCGGTTGACCCGGGCGGCAACATGGCTACCCTGATGCTGGCACAGCAGTTGGGTGCAGATATATCCCCCATCCTGGGAGACATATTCCTGGCCTTCCTCTGCTCTGTTGCTTTCGCTACCATCCTAGCTGTTGTTTCTGGTCTGGTTCTGGCTGCGTCCGCAGCTATCGCCCACGACATCTGGGTTAACGTCGTCAAGGACGGCCATGCCGATCAGCACGAGCAGGTTATGGCTGCCCGTATCACTTCACTGGTAGTTGGTGTTGTAGGTATTATCATCGGCCTGATGGCTGAAAAAGCCAATGTCGCCCACTTGGTTGCCCTGGCATTCGCCGTAGCTTCCTCCGGCAACCTGCCGGTTGTTGTGTTGTCACTGTTCTGGCGCAAGTTCAACACCGCCGGTGTTATCTCCGGCTTGGTTATTGGTACGGTAACGTCGATCGGCCTGGTTATGGTTTCCCCTAACATGACCTATCCGAAGGTAGTGGCAGCCGGCGCACAGAAGGTGATCACCGCCATGGAAAAGAAGCAGGCCTCTGGTCAGGTGCTGACAGAGAAAGATGTCAAAGCTGTTGCCAAGGCACAGAAAGATGTCTTGGGCAAAGACGGCACATCTATGATGGGTCTGAGTGAGCCGCTCTTCAAACTGAAAAACCCGGGCATACTTTCTATCCCGATCGGCTTCATCGCTGCGATCCTGGGCACTCTCCTGTTCCCTAACCGTCGTGCTGAAGAGATGTTCGACGAGGTTTATGTCCGCCAGAATACCGGTCTCGGTATGGCTAAGGCAGTTGATCACTGATGTGCTGAATCAGAGGTAATAGCATAAAAAAAGGGGGTGGCCAAAGCCACCCCCTTTTTTTTATGCAACCCACTGTTTTCCGTGAGAATAGTTCACAGGTTTAAAAAAAAAATAAAACTGGCCAAGGTCCTATCGTTCCCCAAAGATAGCGGTGCCGATCCGCACCAGTGTAGCACCCTCCTGGATAGCCGTTTCAAAATCTCCCGACATCCCCATGGAAAGCTCTTTCATCTCCACGCCGGCAATCTGCAGCTCGGAAATGGTTTCCGCCAGGCGCCGGAGCTCAATAAAATATGGCCGCGCAGCGTCCGGATCATCGAAAAAAGGCGGCATCGTCATCAGCCCCTTGACGCTGATATTCGGCAGCAGGGCGCTCTCGCGCACCAGTTGAATCGCCCCCGCCTCGGTCGTTCCCGACTTGGTGGCTTCACCGGAGATGTTTACCTGGATCAGCACATCGCAGACCTTTCCGAGCCGTCCCCACTGCCGATCGATCTCCTGTGCCAGTGAAATGCGGTCAACAGAATGGATCAGCGCCACCCGGCCGGCGATGTACTTGACCTTGTTGCTCTGCAGGTGGCCGATGAAGTGCCACTGGACGTCTTCACGTATCTCCGCCAGTTTGGGCACCAGTTCCTGGATGTAATTCTCTCCGAAAACGGTCTGTCCGGCAAGGAAAGCCGCGCAGATGTCAGTCGCAGGGCGGGTCTTTGACACCGCAACCAGACGGACTGTTGCAGGGTCCCGCTCTGCACCTTCCGCTGCTGCCCGGATGCGCTCGTTGATCATGGCGATGTTGGCGGAGATGGTCATTAGTCGATGGCCTGCATCGTCAGCAACACTTCATACAACTCGGTCATCGGCAGGCCGATCACGTTGGTGTATGAGCCGTTGATAGAGCGGACAAAATGCACCGCTCCACCCTGGATAGCGTAGGCTCCGGCCTTGTCCATCGGGCAGCCGGTGGCGATATATGCGGAGATCTCTTTTTCTGTAAGTTTCTTGAATGTCACTTCGGTGTGGACACTGCGGCTGATGTGGACAGCGCTGATCTTGTCAAAAACCGTGAAACCGGTGATAACCTCGTGGTCCCTGCCCGATAATCCGGACAGCATCCTCCTCGCATCGGCATCATCGACCGGCTTGCCGAGGATGGCGCCATCCAGCACGACAATTGTATCGGCGCCGATAAAGAAGCGCCCGTCTTTTTTAGATGCAACCGCATCGGCTTTTTCCCGTGACAGGCGTATGACATGATCGGCAGGCAGCTCCCCCGGCAGAACATCTTCGCAGATATCGGCAGGTACAACGCTGAAGCTGATGCCGGCCAGTTCCATTAATTCGGTGCGGCGGGGCGAGGCGGATGCCAGAACTATCGAACCGTGGTTATTTTCCATCAGCATCTCCTTTTCGGGCTTCAACAGCACTCCTTGCTTGTGCTTCACGCTCTTCAAGTGCTCTATGCTCGGCTTCCATCTCCTGCCAATGTTTTGTCCAATTAGTCTTGCGGACGTGGTGAAGTATAAACACGCCGGGTATAATGACGCAGCCCCAGAAAATACTCATAGTCATGCTGTTGGCTATTCCGTAGGTTAACACGGCGATACCCATCACCAGCAGTAAGGCTTCCATGGACAGAATACGTCCTATTAGTGAAGCTTTCTGTATTTCGTTTTGTGGGTCATGCATCATGTGATTTTTCCTCCCAGGGGAACATTTTGCCTGGATTCAATATGTTGTTGGGGTCGAGAGCCGCCTTGATCGATTTCATGGCGGCGATCTGGTGCGGAGATAATTCCAGCTCGATATAGGGCGCTTTGGAGAGCCCGACTCCATGTTCACCCGACATGGTTCCGTTCAGATCCAGCGCGGCCTGGAAAACATCGCGAATCGCCAGGTGCGCTTTTTCGTCCATACCTGGGACAGCCTTGTCGACCATGATATTGACATGGATATTGCCGTCGCCGGCATGGCCGAAGTTGACGATCGGGATATCATACTTGGCCTGAATCTTCTCGATGGTGCGGATGATATCAGGTACTTTGCTGCGCGGTACGACGACATCCTCATTGTACTTGGTGGGGTTGATGTCACGCAGCGATGGCGACACTAAACGTCGCACCCGCCAGAGTTCCTCCGATTCGGCAGCATCTTTGGCGGCGCGGAACTGCACGAGCCCCAGTGGTTTGATCAGCTCATGAATGTGCGCCGCCTGCTTCTCGATCAGGTCACGGTCGCCGTCCACCTCGATCAGCAGTACCGCGCGACCCTCCGGCGGTACACCGAGGCTGAAACGTTTCTCGACACACTGCAGGGTGGCGTAGTCCATGAATTCGAGCGTGGTCGGTATGATCTTGTTGCCGATGATGGTAGAGACCGCCTTGGCGGCGCCGTCGATCGAATCGAAGATCGTCAGCATCGTCTTTTTTGCATCTGGAAACGGCAGGATCTTGAAAATGATCTTGGTAATGACCCCCAGCGTACCTTCACTGCCGCAGAGCAGTCGGGTCATGTCGTAGCCGACCACAGCCTTGTAGGTCTCGCCGCCGGTGCGGATGATCTCGCCGGTCGGCAGTACTATTTCCAGGCCCATGACGAAATCGCGGGTGACACCGTACTTGACGCAGCGCGGCCCCCCGGCGTTTTCGGCGACGTTGCCCCCCAGTGTTGAAAATTTGAGCGAGGCGGGATCGGGGGGATAGAAGAAGCCGAGCTTCTCGACAGCGATCTGGAACTGCTCTGTCACAACGCCAGGCTCAACCTCGGCGATCAGGTTTTCGGTGTCGATGCGCAGGATCCGGTTCATGCGCGTTGTCACCAGTACGACTCCGCCACCTTTCGGAAGGGCGCCACCGGTAAAACCGCTGCCGGCACCGCGCGGGAACACCGGGAATCCGACGCGGTTCGCCAGTTTCAGAACGGCCGAGACCTCTTCGGCGTTTGCCGGGTGGACAACTGCGTCAGGCAGGAACTCCATCTGGGTAGCGTCATAGCCGTAGCAGATCATATCGTGTTTGGCGGTTGTTATATTGTCTGGACCTACAATTGACGTCAGTTCATTGATCAGTTGTGCTTCAAGCATGGGCGATCCTTTCGATAATCTTAAGCAAGTCAGAATACATGATATAGCGTCAACTCTGCAAGGCAGTTTTACTCCCGAACAAAATCTATGTTGCCAGCGGGAGCGAAACCATTTATCCTTGCCGCTACTGCAGATAAAACGGATCAGGAGGTCATTCAGGATGAAGCGTTTCAGTAAAATCGTAGCATCAGTTATCATGGCAGCTTTGCTTGCCGTCCCCGCCTTTGCCGCACAAGATGCGAAGAAGGGTGCAGTTAAGACGGTAACCACGGCTTCCGGCCTCAAATACATTGATATGGTAGTCGGCAAGGGTGCCGCTCCTGTCGCCGGCAAACAGGTCAAGGTGCACTACACCGGCACACTTGAAAACGGCAAGAAGTTTGACAGCTCCGTTGACCGCAACGAGCCGTTCTCGTTTGTGATCGGCGTCGGCCAGGTTATTCCGGGGTGGGATGAGGGTGTCATGACGATGAAAGTCGGCGGCAAACGCAAGTTGATCATCCCTGCCAAGCTTGGCTATGGCACACGTGGAGCAGGCGGAGTCATTCCTCCGAATGCCACCCTGCTGTTTGATGTGGAGCTGCTCGACGTCGCAAAGTAGCTTGTACCGAAATTGTTCACCGGACAGCCCGCCAGCGCGGGCTGTCTTTTTTCTGCTGCACCGGAGATTTAATGACAAATCTGATTTCTGCTGAAGGTCTCAAAAAACTGTGTGACGAGTATGACTACCTCTGGAAAGTGGAACGCCCCAAGGTCGTCCGTGGGGTTGCCGACGCGGCAGCGGAGGGTGACCGTTCGGAGAATGCCGAATACATTTACGGGAAAAAAAGGCTGCGCGAGATTGACAGTAAGCTGAAGCACCTAACCCTGCGCCTGAAAGTGCTGAAAGTAGCCTCGGTGCCGATGAATCCCAAGCAGATCACGTTTGGGTGCTGGGTTACTTACGAAGAGGAAACTGGAGATACGCGCTGTTATCAATTGGTCGGCCCGGACGAAATAGATGTCAGTGTCGGCAGGATCAGTATCGATTCACCGGTTGGTCAGGCGCTGCTGCACAAAAAGGTCGATGACGAAATAACCGTCCGTAAGCCGAGCGGTGATATGACGGTGTATATCACCGGGGTAAGTTCGAAGCGGCCGGAATAGTTTGTGGTAGAAGCGTAGTATCTATGCGGCTTTATCCGTCTCCAACGCCTTGATCCGTTCCTTAAGCTCTTTTTCCCGCTGCCAGCGTTCCGAGACGTCGCGGATGATAGCGGCGACCCCCAGCATAATCCCCGCATCATCCTTTACCATCACCATGGAAAATTCGGTTGAGATGCGCGTGCCGTCCTTGCGCAGGGCCGGTGCCGAGAGCAGGTCAGCGCTGTAACGGCTGCTGCCGCTCTCCATGACGCGACCGTAGCCGTCCCAATGCCGTACCCTCAGGTTCTCCGGTATGATCAGGTCCAGTGACTGTCCCAGCGCTTCAGCGGCACTAAAGCCGAACATCCGCTCCGCGCCGCCGTTCCAGAGACGGATGATCCCCTCCCGGTCGGCAAACATGACCGCATCGCTGCTGGTATTGACGATATAACCGGCAAGCCACTCCTCTGTCGGTGTACCCTGCATGATGTCTCTCCCTCTCATAAGCCTGAAATATCTAAAAGCAGTTATCCGCAGATTAACGCAGACAAGCGCAGAATGAATTACCCCGCCGCAAGCAGCGGGGTATCTGCAACCTTAGTTGATGCTTGAATCGCCCCAAGGGGCGGGGAATTTACCCGAAGGGATTAAATTGACTATCTAAAGCAAATGCGGGTTAAGCAAAAAGAGGGTTTATTGATAACAATTATCAGTTTTTATCTGCGTTAATCTGCGGATAAACAGCCGTTACGGGATTATTCCTGTTCGTAACCAACGACTACCGTCTCGTATTTTGCGCTGAAATCAGCAGCAGTCCGGGCTTCCGCCGCAGCATACCCGGCGATGATATCATCCCTCATGGTATCAGGAATAACCCGCTCCGCAAGGGGATAAAGAACCTCATCCTCCTTGGCGATATGTTCCCGTAGCAACTCTGCATACGCCAGGGCGTTAATAGCGATGATTTGCTCCCTGCCGGTCTGGCCGTCCAGCGCTTCTAAGGCGGCCGCCTCCATTTCCTTGACAAAAGCACGTCCCTGGTCATGTTCCATCAGCATCGCCGCTATCGGGCTATGTTCACGTGGCATACCGTTTTTTACCAGCGCCTCGAATAGTACGTCTTCCTCCTTGGCATGGTGGAAAAGGTCGGCGTAGTTGCGGATGAAATCGACGCCATCAAGATAAAACTGCCAGTTGGAATAGGTGCCGTTGGCGGTTCGTGGCGCGTTACGCTCCAGCAGGGTGATCACCCGCAGGATCAGGCGATGCTCGTTAACCAGCGCTTGGGTAATATCCTTCTTTTGGGTATAATGATTATTCATCAGTTCCTCCGTTCTCCATCGATGCCGATAACGATGCTCTCCAGCGGGATGTCCATGCCGCTTTTCTGTAGCGCCTCCCGAACCATGATATCCATGCCGCGGCAGCAGGGTACTTCCATGATGGCCACGGTAACGCTTTTGACCGTGTTGGCGCTGAAAATGTGGGCCAGTTTGTCTACATAAGCGCTGGTGTCATCCAGTTTGGGACAGGCGATTGCCAGTGCCTTTCCCTTGAGCAGTTCGTGGTGCATGCTCCCCATGGCAAAAGCCACGCAGTCGGCACAGACAAGGACATCCGCGTTCTGGAAATAGGGGGCGTTTGGCGGCACCAGGTGGAGCTGCACCGGCCACTGGCGGAGTTCTGATGGTGCCTTGCCATTTGTCGTGTCTGTTGTTTCCGGCCGTTCAATTACTTTGGCCATGCTGCCTGAGCAGCCGCATCCGAGATTTCCCATGATTATTCTCCTTTTTGAGTTACGTGTTCGTTTATTTCCAGTTCGATTTTCGCTTCATCCTCTTTGCTTAGTCCATGGATCGAAACGACGTCTTTGAGCAGACAGATGCCGACCTTGCAGGTGGTGCAACCGATGTCGAACCTGCCTAGAATCTCACCTATCTCCGGATAGCTCTGCATTACATCCTGAATAGCTCTGTCGCCAAGATTGTTTTTAAATTCCATCTCTGCACCTCCCCGCTTGTGATGTTTCCACCATAACGGAGTCGGCTGACAATTTTGATGACTTGGGTCAATATTTGAGAGTATTTCTGAAATGGTGGTAATTTATCTCATTCTATCGATGAGATGCTGGACCTTGATGGAAATTTAAATCCGTGGCAAAAGCAGGTAAAATCTGCTATGGCAACAGAGTGGAGTGGATGGTCGTTTCGGGATGGATAAGTGTGGGTGTGTAACGTTGGCCGAATCTGATTGATTACGAGTTAAAAATGACAGGAGTACACCATGAACATAACGTATATTTTACGTCAATCAGATAGCCTGGTTTTTAATATCGATAGTGAAACAATTACCTTTACGGCCAGGAGATTAGAGGATGTAAAGCGCAGGGCATTTCGTAAGCAGTATCATGAAGATTCCAATCTACGGCTTGAAGATGAGAACGGTAATGTTCTCAGCATTAAACGCAGCGGTTTCAAATGGGAAGATAAACGATAATGCCGGAAAGGTCGGTCCTTAAACGTTGAAAAGTATGAATGGAACTCCAGCAAGACCTGTGGACCCAGTCGTGATAAACCTGCGTGGGGGCACCGGCCGAACCGTTAAGTAATTATAAAATTGGTTTAGGGGTCAAAGTGAAAAATAGAAAAAACCCCGAAAAGAGCGGTTCGGTGATTATCGCGCGGCAGGAGCACGGGATCTCCCGTAAACTCATGAGTCCTAACGCCCTGCGCATTCTCTACCGGCTGAAGGATAACGGCTATGTCGCGTATCTCGTCGGCGGCTGTGTGCGCGACCTCCTGCTAGGGCGGGAGCCGAAGGATTTTGACGTTGTGACCAACGCCACCCCAGGCGAGGTGAAGCGGATGTTCCGCAACTGCCGTCTTGTCGGCCGACGCTTCCGTCTTGCACACCTCCACTTCCACGAAGAGCTCATCGAGGTGGCTACCTTTCGCTCCCAGGCAGCTGATGAGCCGAAGCCCGAGATAGAAGAGAAGCGCGGGAGGGAGAACCGGGAGCGGCATCCGCAGATGCTGATGAATGACGATGGCATGATCCTGCGGGACAACGTCTACGGCACCCCTGAAGAAGACGCTCTGCGCCGCGACTTCACCGTCAACTCGCTTGCCTATGATATAGCTGATTTCTCGATTATCGACTTCGCCGGCGGTATCGCCGACCTGAACGCGGGGATCATCCGCACAATCGGCGATCCGGCGGTCCGTTTTCAGGAAGACCCGGTGCGGATGCTGCGGGCGGTGCGCTTTGCCGCCAAGCTCGGTTTCACAATGGAAGAAGAAACCCGTAAGGCACTGGTATCTGCTGCCGGCACCATCGTCAGCGCCTCGCCGCCGCGACTCTATGAAGAGATGCTCAAAATCCTGCTTTCGGGAGAAGGGGCGAAGTGTTGCGACCTCCTCCGTCAGACCGGCCTCTTTGCGGCACTTTTCCCGTTTTTCTCCGCCTGGCTCGACGCCGAAAGCGAAGGTTTCCCCCACACCCGTTTCGGCGAGATGCTCACCTGCGTTGATTCCCTTGTCCAGCAGGGGAGCACGGTCTCTCCGCCGCTTCTCCTGGCGCTGCTTTTCGGCGAGTACCTCGATGAGAAAGCGGCGAACTTCCGCGCCAAGGGTGCGCCGTGGCAGCAGAGTGTCGATGCCGCGACAGCGGAGTTCATGGGTGAGGTCTGCCCGTTCGTACAGATAGCGAACCGTGTCGGGCTGGCTCTCCGCGAGATCATTGCCCAGCAGGGGCGCCTGAAGCTGATCCCCGGTCGCCGTCCGCAGGCTTTCATTGCTCGTAAGGATTTTGGCGACATCATCGAATACTGCCGGATCACCCGTGGCGACATGAAGGACGTTGCCGCGCGACTGGAGTGGTGGTTGGCCGAGGCCGCAGGACAGGAGTCGCTGCCGCTGCCCAAGCGCACCGAAGAGACCGGGGCGCCGCCGTTGAAGAAGAAGCGCCGGCGGCGGCGAAAGCCGCATGGTTTGCGGCCGCCAACGCCATGATTCAGTTTTGTTGAGAGCAGAGAGTGATATGGAAGTGTCACTCCTGCACTCTTGAAAGTGTAAAATGTGCAGCCCCGACGCTGTGATCATCACCCTCACCATGTTATTCATAATAGGAGTCTGTTTTGGCTATTCAAGTAATGTGCAGTTGCGGTGCAACAACTGTGGTAAACGATGAATTTATAGGGCGTACAGGACAGTGCCGAACCTGTAAGGGGCAAATTACCGTTGGGCAGCCTTCTGTCGAAGGTACGATCCCGGCACCATCGGCGGAGCCGGCGTCCCGGCCAATGGGTTTTCCCGATCCGTTATTCGGCCGCGACAAATTTCTTTTGCGGCAGAAGCACATGGCTATTAATGAAAAGTACGTCGTATGGGATGAAACCGGGAGGGCGCTTCTCTTTGTGGAACGACCGGCGCATCTGTTGCGAAACGTTTTGGCTCTTCTGGGTGGGATTGCGTCAGGGTGTGCCATTTTTGCCATGATGGGTTTCACCGTCCAGATGCTTCCTGAACCGATCCAGTCATCATATATCGCTGCGGGCATTCTGCTTGCCTTTGTCGTTATAATCATGGTTTACGTGCGGCTGGAGCAGAAACGGCATGTGGAGTTCTACAAGGATGAGTCGAAGAGCAGTAATGTACTAAGGATTATTCAGGACAAGAAAGTTGAGATCATCAGCGCCACCTACACGGTCCTCGATGCCGCCGGAAAACAGATAGGCACCTTCCGGAAAAATCATCTTCACAACATCATCCGCAAGAGGTGGGAGTGCCACGACCATGCGGGTAAGTTGCTGTTTGTCGCATTTGAGGACTCCATCATCAAGTCGATTCTACGCCGACTGTTCGGGCCCCTGTTCGGACTTCTGCGGCTTAATTTCATTTTCCAGGATCCGCAGGGCAAAGTAAACGTAGGTATATTCAACCGGTCGTTCAC
>Ga0123338_10002311_pt1 | contig 17847 bp, 14 predicted proteins | sample grotaG_FD_89793 | JGI IMG/M metagenome (GOLD analysis project Ga0123338, IMG submission 89793) | Glacier valley bacterial and archeal communities from Borup Fiord, Nunavut, Canada, to study Microbial Dark Matter (Phase II) -... | ecosystem: Environmental > Aquatic > Freshwater > Ice > Glacier ...
GTTGCTATTTTAAACAGTCATATTCCTGAGAAAAAATCAATGCTCTCAGCTTTAAATGGAAGGAGCGAGGTTTCAACCGAGGTTTACGATGCGTTCAAACAAAAGTATGAGACTACACTTCGAACTGCGAACAGAATTATTGCGTTATCAAAGGAAATCGCTGAAAACAAAGCTGAAATTCTTAAACTTCAAGCCCAGGTGGAAATGTTAACACCCTGGATCTTGTTAGATATCCCAATGAGTTTTTCCGGTACAAAGTATACGAAAAGCTTTATTGGTAGTTTATCTAATTCATGGTCGTTGGAAGCAATTTATGAGAAGCTAGCTGATTATACGCCACTCAATGTGGATATTATAAGCTCCTCGAAGGAGCAAACCTGTATCTTTGTACTTTGCACAAAGGATAAGGGTGATCTTGTTTATGAGACTTTAAGAGGAATAGATTTTTCTCATCCGAGTATCACATTTGACAGAGCACCTGCAGAACAACTGGAATATTTAAAAAATCAGATTACTGAAGCTCAGGCAGTGACCTGCAATTCTATTAAGAAAATTAAATCATATGTAGAAATTAAAGAGGATCTTCTTTTCCTGCAGGATTACGATACACTGAGAGCTGGGAAATATGATGTAATAGGCCATTTATTACAAACCAAAAATGTGTTTATATTAACAGGTTATATTCCCGAGAGGGACGCGTCACAATTGGAGCAAGAGCTAAACAAACGATTTGAAATTGCCGTTGAATTTAAAAATCCTTCTAAGAAGGAAGAAGCACCGGTATTATTAAAAAATAATAGTTTCTCTGCACCCCTCGAGGGAGTTGTAGCGGGTTTTAGTCTTCCAGGTAAGGGAGAATTAGATCCCACCATGGCTATGTCGATATTCTATTATATGTTGTTCGGTATCATGTTATCTGATGCAGGATATGGGTTCCTTATGGTAATTGGATGTGCTATCGCATTGTTCAAATTTAAAAACACCATAGAGTCCGGCATGAAAAACACGTTAAAAATGTTTTTGTTTTGTGGAATATCCACCGTATTCTGGGGTATTATGTTTGGAAGTTATTTCGGTGATATTGTAGATGTAGTGAGTGCTACATTCTTTGGAAATAAGGTCGTGATTCCTCCTCTATGGTTCTTCCCTGTGAGTGAACCGATGAAGATGTTATCATTTTCCATGGTGTTTGGATTATTCCATCTGCTAGGTGGCTTGTTTATGAAATCCTACCAACTGATAAAACAAAAGGATTATAAATCAATAATATTTGATGTACTTCCGTGGGCGTTTTTACTAATCTGCTCTACAATATTATTAATATCTGCTGAGATGTTTAAAGAAATTTTGGGAGTTACATTTACAATACCATCCCTAATATCTAACAGTGCAGTAGCACTAGCTCTTTTATCTGCGGTTACGATTATTCTTACAAGTGGAAGAGAATCAAAAAATTGGTTTAAGAGAATTTTAAAAGGTGTATACAACATATACGGAATTACTGGATATTTGAGTGATGTGCTTTCCTACTCAAGGTTGTTAGCTCTAGGTTTAGCAACTGGTGTAATCTGCACTGTTGTCAACAAAATGGCTGCTATGGTGGCAGGGGGAGTAATTGGCCCTGTATTATTTATTTTGGTTTTTGTGTTTGGACATTCCCTGAATATTGCGATTAATTTGTTGGGTGCCTATGTACACACGAACCGTTTGCAATATGTAGAGTTTTTCGGAAAATTTTATGAAGGTGGTGGACGTATGTTCAACCCCTTTAATATGAAAACAAAATATTACAAGGTTAAGGAGAAAAAGTAAAATGAAAATTAACATTAATGATTTTGGAATTGTATTTGCATTATTGGGAGCAGCATTATCAGCATTAATGGCAGGAATGGGTTCTGCGAAGGGTGTTGGCATGGGCGGTGAAGCCGGAGCCGGTATTGTTACAGAGGATCCTTCGAAGTTCGTTAAAGTTTTAATACTTCAGCTGTTGCCTGGAACACAGGGTATTTATGGATTTTTGATTGCATTTATTACTTGCACTCAAATCGGTATCTTGGGTGGAAGCAGTGATATTTCTTTAATAAAAGGGCTATTATATTTGGCAGCATGCCTTCCTATGGCTATTGTAGGCTATACGTCAGCAATTCGTCAGGCTCGTGCTTCTGTTGCTAGTATGGGTATTTTAGCAAAAAGACCGGAGCAATTCGGTAAAGCTATGATTTTCCCTGCAATGGTTGAGACTTATGCTATATTAGCACTTCTAATATCTATTTTGGCAGTGTTTGGAGTTTCCGGTTTGACTATATAACAGTTGGGAGAGTAAGCTATGACTGGATTAGAAAAGATTCTAAAGTCGATTGAGGCAGATGCTACGACTAATGCAGAAGCAGTCATTGCAGAGGCTAGAAGAGAAGCCGAAGAGATTACACGCGCTGCAAAAGCAGAAGCAGAAAAGAAATGTGCCGAAATTGCAATAAAATCCGATATGGATAGGAAAGCAGTCTTAAACCGTGCGGAATCTGCAGCCGAGCTTATGGAAAAGAAAGTAATTCTTGATGCAAAGCAGCAAATTATTAACGATATCATTAACAAAGCCAAAAACTCTTTGGCTAATTTATCGGACTCAGAATATGTGGATGTACTGATTTTAATGGTAAAAAAATATGCCCACAATAAATCCGGTAAAATACAATTTTCTTTGGCTGATAAGAAACGTTTAACGAAAGACTTTGATGCCCTGTTGCAAAAGGTATTGTCAGAGAAAGAGGGAGCATCCCTTACCGTTTCCGAAGATGCTGCAAAAGTGGATGGCGGGTTTCTCTTAATTTATGGAGATATTGAAGAAAACTGCTCATTTGAAGCATTATTTAATGCCTCCAAAGAGGAATTGCAGGACAAAGTAAATGCATTATTATTCACTGATGTAACGAAATAGAAATGACCGGAGAGAGGTGATGACATGGCTGATACACAATACGCTTATGCAGTCGCTCGTATACGTTCCAAAGAGCTAACGCTACTTGGTAAATCAGATATTGATCAACTGATGAACTGCAAAAGTGAAAAAGAATGTTTACGTCTGTTAACAGATAAAGGATGGGGTCAATCCGGTGAAGAAAGTGTAGAACAGCTATTGGCGGGTGAACGAACTAAAACCTGGGATTTAATCAGCGAGCTAGTGGAAGATATGTCAATTTTTCACACATTTCTTTATAGTAATGATTTCCATAATTTGAAAGCTGCCATAAAACAGGTCTACACAGACTCTGATTTGGAGGATATTTATATCGGGAGTGGTACCGTTAAGCCGGAACTTTTTCACAAGGCAGTGAAGGAACATGACTTTACTATTCTTCCTGAATATTTTAGGGCATGTGCAGAAGATGCTTATCAGATACTGATGCATACAGGAGATAGCCAATTGTGTGATATTATCATAGATAAAGCTGCCCTAGAAACCATATATCAAAAAGGGAAGGCGTCAGGTAATGAACTGCTTTCTGAATATGCAGAGCAAAAGGTGGCATCCGCTGATATTAATATAGCAATTCGGAGCTGCAGAACCGGTAAGGATAAAATTTTTATCGAACGGGCTTTGGCGAAATGCGATACGATAGATATTAAAAAGTTAACGACAGCTGTTTTAGAAGGCGAAGACGCTATTTATCAATATTTAACTACTACCGTTTATGCGGATGCAGTTTTAGCTTTAAAAGAATCCCCTTCCGCATTTGAACGTTGGTGTGACAATCTTATTATCAAACATATAAGCCCACAAAAATATAATCCTTTTACCGTATCGCCACTAGCAGCCTATGTTTTGGCACGAGAAAATGAAATTAAAACGGTTAGGATCCTGATTTCTGGTAAAAGAAATAATATCTCAGATGACTCTATCAGGGAAAGATTGAGGGAGATGTATGTATAAGATAGCTGTTTTAGGTGATCGCGATAGTATTTATGGGTATGCCGCTTTAGGACTGGATACTTATCCGGTGAAAAATACTGAGGAAGCTGCAAAAATCCTTAAAAAATTGGCTGAAGGGAAGTATGCAGTCATTTATATTACGGAAAGCTTGCAAGCAGTGCTTGAGACTGAGATTGACCGTTACGTAACCGAACCTTTACCGGCGATCATTCCAATTCCCGGAGTATCCGGCAATACTGGAAAGGGTATGCGCAGCGTTAAAAAATCAGTAGAGCGCGCCGTTGGTTCCGATATTATATTTAATAACGAGATATAGTTAAAACTTGCTCCGCACGTTTTTAACTATCTAGATTATAAGAAGCAGGTGAGATGAATATGAGCAAAGGCACCATAAAGAAAGTTGCCGGTCCATTAGTTGTTGCAGAAGGAATGCGCGATGCCAATATGTTCGACGTAGTTCGTGTAAGTAAGCAGCGATTGATCGGTGAGATAATTGAAATCCATGGCGACCAGGCTTCCATTCAAGTTTACGAGGAAACTTCGGGACTTGGACCGGGAGAACCAGTAGAATCAACCAATGCACCCTTAAGTGTTGAACTTGGGCCTGGGTTAATTGGTAGTATATTTGACGGAATTCAACGTCCTCTAGTAGATATCATGGAAGCTACTGGCACCAACTTAAAGCGCGGTGTTGAAATTCCTTCTTTAAAAAGAAATAAAAAATGGAGCTTTGTTCCTACCGTATCCGTTGGAGAGGCTGTGGAAGCTGGAGACATTATCGGTACGGTTATCGAAACAGATATTGTTACCCAAAAAATCATGATTCCCAACGGAATTGTGGGTACGATAAAAGAGATTAATAGTGGCGAATATACCGTTACGGATGTTGTAGCGGTGGTAGAAAAAGCTGACGGTAGTACAGAGAATATTACTCTAATGCAAAAATGGCCGGTTCGTATCGGCAGACCATATAAGCAGAAGTTGTCTCCTGATAAGCCATTAGTAACCGGTCAAAGAGTTATCGACACATTATTTCCGATTGCAAAGGGCGGCGTAGCAGCGGTTCCAGGACCTTTCGGAAGCGGTAAAACAGTTGTTCAGCATCAGTTAGCAAAATGGGCTGAATCTGATATCGTGGTATATATTGGCTGCGGTGAGCGTGGAAATGAAATGACAGATGTTTTGAATGAGTTCCCGGAATTAAAAGATCCTAAGACCGGAAAATCATTGATGGAAAGAACAGTTCTGATTGCCAACACCTCCGATATGCCTGTAGCAGCTCGTGAAGCATCTATCTATGTAGGTATTACCATTGCGGAATATTTCCGTGATATGGGTTTTTCTGTAGCACTAATGGCAGATTCCACTTCCCGTTGGGCAGAGGCTCTAAGGGAAATGTCCGGACGTCTGGAGGAAATGCCTGGTGAAGAAGGATATCCCGCATATTTGGGAAGTCGTCTTGCACAGTTTTATGAAAGAGCTGGCAGGGTTATTTCTTTAGGTAAAGAAGGCAGGGAAGGTTCCATTTCTGCAATTGGAGCAGTATCACCTCCAGGCGGAGATATCTCTGAACCGGTATCCCAAGCAACCCTTCGTATTGTTAAGGTATTCTGGAGTCTAGATGCAAATTTGGCCTACCGCAGACATTTCCCGGCAATCAATTGGTTGACGAGCTATTCCCTTTACAATTTGGGGAAGTGGTTCAATGCTAATGTTCATGAAAACTGGATGGAATTAAGGGGCAGAATCATGAACCTGCTGAATGATGAAGCGGAACTGGATGAAATCGTTAAGTTGGTTGGTATGGATGCACTGTCTGCACCGGATCGTTTAAAATTAGAAGCAGCAAGATCTATACGTGAAGACTTTTTGCATCAAGATGCATTCCATGAGGTAGATACCTATACTGATTTGGAAAAACAGTATCTTATGATGGAATTGATATTAAGCTTTTATGATATCTCTTTGGAGAATTTAAGCAACGGTTTATCAATTGATAGCCTGGTGAAACTACCGGTTAGAGAAAGAATCGGTCGTTTTAAATATGTCGCCAAAGAAAAGACTGAGCAGGAGTATGAGGATATTATTCAAAATATCCACCGTGAAATTAACAATTTAGTACAGAAGGAGGAAGCCTAATGCCAAAGGAATATAGAACCATTCAAGAGGTAGCAGGTCCTCTTATGTTAGTGCAAGGTGTTGAAAATGTAGCATTTGATGAGTTGGCTGAGATTGAGCTTGCAAACGGAGATAAGCGCAGGTGCAGAGTTCTTGAAATTGACGGAGGAAATGCACTGGTACAGTTATTTGAAAGCTCCGCGGGTATTAACCTGGCAAGCAGTAAGGTACGTTTTCTTGGAAGAAGCATGGAGCTGGGCGTATCAGAGGATATGTTGAGCCGCGTATTTGACGGGCTTGGACGTCCAATTGATAACGGTCCGGAAATACTTCCGGAGAAGCGCCTAGATATCAACGGCCTTCCTATGAATCCTGCTGCAAGAAACTATCCTCAGGAATTTATCCAGACCGGTGTATCTGCAATTGATGGATTAAATACTTTAGTTCGTGGACAAAAGCTGCCTATTTTTTCTGCTAGTGGTTTACCGCATGCAGAACTTGCAGCTCAGATTGCGAAGCAAGCAAAGGTTCGTGGTACATCAGAGCCTTTTGCTGTTGTATTTGCCGCTATGGGTATTACCTTTGAAGAAGCGAATTTCTTTACGGAGAGCTTTCGCGAGACCGGTGCAATTGACCGTACCGTAATGTTCGTCAACCTTGCAAATGACCCTGCGATAGAGCGTATTTCAACTCCTCGTATGGCTTTGACAGCTGCCGAATATTTGGCTTTTGAAAAGGATATGCATGTACTGGTAATTTTGACAGATATCACAAATTATGCAGATTCCCTTCGTGAGGTTTCCGCAGCACGTAAAGAGGTACCTGGACGCCGTGGCTACCCTGGTTATATGTATACTGACCTTGCATCCATTTATGAACGTGCAGGACGTAAAAAAGGTAAAGCTGGAAGTATCACGATGATTCCTATTTTAACAATGCCCGAGGATGATAAGACCCATCCGATCCCCGACTTAACAGGTTATATTACTGAGGGACAGATTATTTTAAGCCGTGATCTAAATCGCCAGGGAATTCACCCACCGATTGATGTTTTACCCTCCCTGTCTCGTTTGAAGGATAAAGGTATCGGCGAAGGAAAGACCAGAGCAGATCATGCCAATACGATGAATCAGATTTTTGCAGCTTACGCAAGAGGTAAGGAAGCAAAAGAATTAATGGTAGTACTAGGCGAAGCAGCCTTAACCGATATAGATAAGCTGTATGCTAAATTTTCTGATACTTTTGAGCGTGAATATGTATCCCAAGGCTTTGATACGAATCGTGATATCGAAGACACCTTAAATCTAGGTTGGAAACTGTTATCTATTCTTCCCAGAACAGAGCTTAAGAGAATTAAGGATGAACTTTTAGATCAGTATTATGGCAAATAAGATGAATTGCCAATGAATTCGGCATAGCCAAATTTATTATTCATTATTATCATTAACTATAAAGGGGGTGCTTGCGTTTGGCTAAGGCACATGTAAATCCTACGCGTATGGAATTAACCAAGCTGAAGAAGAAGTTAGCGACAGCGACCCGCGGGCATAAGCTTTTAAAGGATAAACGGGACGAATTAATGCGCCAATTCCTTGATTTAGTCCGTATCAATAAAACCTTGCGTGAAAAGGTTGAAAAAGGGATTCATGCAGCAAATAAAAACTTTGTTCTGGCTAGATCTGCTATGCCGGATGAGGTATTAAATGTTGCATTAATGGCACCCAGACAGGAAATCTATCTTGAAACAAAGCAAAGAAATGTAATGAGCGTTGAGGTTCCTGAGTTTGAGTATAAAACCAAAACACCGGATGCAAATGATATTTATCCCTATGGCTTTGCGTTTACCTCAAGTGATCTTGATGATGCAGTTAAGTCATTGCAGGATATCTTACCTGATATGCTTAAATTGGCGGAAATAGAAAAGTCCTGTCAACTGATGGCTGCAGAAATTGAGAAAACAAGACGTCGTGTCAATGCTTTGGAGCATGTTATGATTCCTGAGATGAAAGAAAATATAAAATTTATTGTCATGAAGCTTGACGAAAATGAGCGCAGTACCCAGATCCGTCTGATGAAGGTGAAGGATATGATGCTCGAGCAAGCGCATCATTACGAAGCAAAGCAGAATGGAACTTTTGTGCAGTAAAGAAGACAAAGAAGACAAAGAAGGTACTATTAGGAAAGCCTAGTAGTATCTTCTTTTAAAAAAGTTCATGATATTAATATAATTCATCCTTCTAAAATCTTTCTAAAATGTACGTTCCGTGTAGTTAATGAAGGAATTATTTTAATGCAGTAACAGGCCTAGCTTCGATATAGCCGCGATAACCCATAGGAACAAGCTGAAATCTCGGTGCATTTTCCGGAGCCCATTCAAATCCATATATTGTTGGATTAAATTTCTCTATTGTGCTCCAAACATCCCCAATTTCCTGCATAAAGTCATCATCATTATAAGGTTCACTTTGAAAGACCATCATTTTGCAGGGAGGAAGTTCTATTAGCTCATATCCATCCGGAACAGTATTACTGTAACTAAGCGGGAGCTCCACACCCTGTACATATTGCGAGGTACCTTCCCGAATCAAGTGTTTTGGCAACCACATCCCGATTGGTTCATAGAGCGCTTCTTTGACACTGGTAAGGAGAGCCCATATATCACAGCCTACCTCCTCACAGTATTCAAAATAATCAGTAGCTTTCACAGCACGTTTTATAAGTACCTTTCTTCTTTCACGTTCAATCACCTGCACAAATACTGTTTTTGTTGTTTTGTTCTCGCTCATCTTGTTTCCTCCTTTTTGAAATGCTCGGTAGGTATCGTAGACTTTATCAGGCATAAAAAGCTGGATAGGGGGTTTGCTTTGACTATATTTCTTTGGCGGTAGGCCAAACTCTTTTGAAAATGCTCGTGTAAAACCTTCGTGAGAATCAAATACGAAATCAAGTGCTACATCAATTATTTTGTATTTATTATCGCGTAAAGTAAGTGCCGCCTGGGTTAATCTTAATGCACGAATATATTCGAACGGTGTTTTTCCCACTATATCCTTAAATATTTTCGCTGCATGCCATGAAGAATAGCCGGCTACATTTGAAAGTTGTTTTAATGTAATTTCATTCAGTATTTGTTTATCAATATATTCCTGCATTTTTTGAACAGCCATAACAATTTCTACCTGATTCATTCTCTCACCTCCTACATCTAGCATAAAGGAAAAGGATTTATTTTTCTTGACTTACGTTGTGAAATTAAACGATACATTATAATTTTATAATAATACAAATACTATTTGTTTACAATATTTTGTTCGTGTTGATAAATGAGCGAAATCAGAAATTGCATAATAAAAAATCAAGGTGCTGCGAAATAATTTGCATCTTTTTTGTTTTAGTAGTTTGTAATCAGTATCAATAAACTGGGAATACTTTAACTAAAAATAACATGGAGGTTAAAGATATGGCAGTTGATTTTAAGGATAGTAAAACGAAGGATAATCTGATGAGAGCTTTTGCCGGTGAAAGTCAGGCAAGAAACCGATATACGTTTGCAGCGTCGCAAGCAAAGAAAGAACACCAGCATGTAATAGAGGCAATTTTTCGATTTACAGCTGATCAAGAAAAAGAGCATGCAGAAATATTTTATAATTATTTAAAGGACCTAGAAGGAGAGACCATTCATGTGGAAGGGGGCTATCCGGTAGATATCCATGATAATGTTATTAAACTGCTCCATTCGGCCGCACATAATGAATATGAGGAGTATGATCCTGTTTATAAAACCTTCGGCGATATTGCTAAAGAAGAAGGATTTAACAAAATAGCAGGAGCATTTCACATGATAGCAGGAATTGAGAAAACGCATGGTGACCGGTTTTCCCGTTTTGAAAAAATGCTGGAAGAAAATAAGCTTTATGTATCCGATGTAGAAACCGGTTGGATGTGTTTAAACTGCGGATATGTTCATTGGGGAAAAGAAGCACCAAAGGAGTGTCCGGTATGCCAACATGACAAAGGATATTTTATTAGATTGGAATTAGCACCTTTTCAGAATTAGAAGCAAGATGATTTAACGGGGCAACGATATCCCATGAATTAGTAAAAGATGAAGTGACAGCATATTCGTAACGAATAGTCGGGCAGTTCATCTTTTTAATACATGATTAATAAAAGCTTGCGAAGCTAGCTTTTATTAATATATGGTAATTAATACTAGATGACATAGAAAAATGCACTAGTACATATTGACAACAAGACTTCGCGTGCTTATAATAATAATAACCGGTGCACACATCGGTTATAATATAAGACAAGCGGTAAGCCCCTTGTCTTATATTATAAAATTTGGTTTGACAATCAAAGTAAATTTTGCGTTAAGGAATAGAACGCAAGCATACAGACTAGGAGAGATAGAATATGAGGATGAAACCATTAGTTATCGGGGACTTAATAGCAAAAATTCCAATTATACAGGGAGGTATGGGAGTTGGAGTAAGCAGATCAAAACTTTCAGCCGCAGTTGCAAGAGAAGGTGGAATCGGTATCATATCCACAGCACAAATCGGTTTTGACGAACCTGACTTTAACAAACATCAAATTGATTCTAATATATTTGCGGTAAAAAAACATATTAAGCTTGCTAAGGAGAATGCAGAAGGAGGAATTATTGGGGTTAATATTATGGTGGCTACAAAGCAATATGAGAGATATGTCAAGGCTGCCTGTGAGGCAGAAGCGGATGTTATCATATCAGGTGCAGGGCTTCCGATCACACTCCCTGAATTAGTACGTGGATTTAAGACAAAAATTGCTCCTATCGTATCAAGTATCAGAGCAATATCAGTAATTCTTAAAATGTGGGATAGAAAATATCAAAGAACTGCCGACTTTATTGTAATCGAAGGACCACGTGCAGGCGGTCACTTGGGCTTTAGTAAGGAACAGTTGGATCATATTGAGGATATGGATTATGATTCTGAAATAAAAGGAATTATAGAATATAAGAAAGAATTTGAGGAAAAATACCAAGTAAATATTCCTGTTGTTGTAGCGGGAGGTATTTTTGATCAAGAGGATATTAAACATGTAATGGAGCTAGGAGCAGATGGTGTACAGATTGCTACCAGATTTGTTGTAACCGAAGAATGTGACGCTAGCGAAGAGTATAAAAAGGCATATTTGGATTCCAAAAAAGAAGACATTAAAATTGTAATCAGTCCAGTAGGAATGCCAGGGCGTGCACTAAATAATCCGTTTTTAAAGAAGGTAGAAGCGGGTAAATTAGCTATTACTAGGTGCTCTAATTGCCTGGAGCATTGCAATCCTAAAGTAGCTCCTTATTGTATTACAAAAGCTTTGGTTGATGCGGTAGAAGGTAATATTGTAGATGGATTGATCTTTTGCGGAGACAATGTGCATCGTTTAAAGGAAATGACAACAGTAAAAGCAATCTTTAAGGAGTTAGTTTATTAATTTTACAATTTGGTAAAAGAGACCGACTATATTATTTGAAATTTGAAGAACAGATTATGATTACCTTATCAGGGGACGGTGAGATAATGCTTACCATCCCCTCTTCTTAAAAAAGAAAATAATTCAATTCATAAAAAGGTTGACATAGTACTAGAAAGGTGTTAAAGTACAGTTTGCTGATTAGCAGAGATTAAAAATATGTCGCGGGGTGGAGCAGTCTGGAAGCTCGTCGGGCTCATAACCCGAAGGTCATAGGTTCAAATCCTGTCCCCGCAATTCTAGAAAAATTATTTTGCGATAAATAATAGTTCATATTGCACTAAAATTTGTGATTGAGTAAAAATAGAATATAATGAATAGTCGTTAGATAGAGGGTTTTATAGCACTTTATCTAACGGCTTATTTGGTTTATAGAGTTCTATTTGTATACGAAGTTTCAGTTACTTATATTAAATCGTGATTGAAATCATATTAATATTTGCAATAATATAATATACTATATATGAACTAAACTTTCAGGTAGAAATTTTAAGTAGGAATGAAGATTTATGACAATTACGAAAGGCGCTACTGCTAAGATATTCACTATCATAAGCCAATACAAGGAGGAGTTCAAATGAAAAAAACACAAGTGGGAGTTATCGGGCTTGCAGTTATGGGTAAAAATCTCGCATTGAATATTGCAGATCACGGATTTAGCGTATCCGTTTATAATCGTTCCCCTGGAAAAATGGAAGAATTAGTGAAAGAGGCAGATGGAAAAGAGATCAGCGGACATATAAGCTTACAGGATTTTGTTGATTCTCTTGAAATCCCACGAAAAATAATATTGATGGTTAAGGCCGGGGAAGCGGTAGATGATACAATAAAACAGCTAGTGCCTCTACTTTCTAAGGGTGATCTATTGATGGATGGCGGTAATTCTAATTATCTGGATACCATACGCAGAAGTAATGAATTAGAAAATATGGGATTTGATTATCTTGGTACAGGAATTTCTGGAGGAGAAGAAGGTGCACGCAAAGGTCCCTCTATTATGCCCGGCGGAAAAGAAGAAGCGTATCGTAGGATGGAGCCGATTTTAACTTCTATATCGGCGAAGGTTGATAATGAACCGTGTTGTACTTTTATTGGAGAGAATGGAGCAGGTCATTTCGTAAAAATGGTACATAACGGAATAGAATATGCCGATATGCAGCTAATATGCGAGGCTTACTTTATCATGAAGAAAGTTCTCCATCTTACTCCTCCTGAGTTTCATGAAATTTTTAAGGAATGGAACAAAGGCGAATTGAACAGTTATCTGATTGATATAACCGCCGATATCTTCACAAAGAAGGATCTTGAAACCGGAAAATATTTAGTTGATCTCATTACGGATGTAGCTGGACAGAAGGGTACAGGAAAATGGACAGGACAGATTTCTCTTGAATTGGGGGTTCCTACTTCTACCATAACGATGGCTGTCTTTGAACGATATATCTCCTCGATGAAAGAGGAAAGAGTTCAAGCAAGTAAGACATTAATTGGACCAAATTACACTGGGACAAAATCCAAGGAATTTATAGAAGCGATCCGAAAGGCGCTCTATACAAGTAAGATTTGTGCTTATGCACAGGGTTTTAGCTTGCTACGTTCTGCATCAGAGAAATATGGTTGGAATTTAAACTTTGGTGATATTGCTAAAATATTTCGCGGAGGTTGTATCATAAGAGCTCAATTTTTAAATCAAATATCAAAAGCTTATGAAAAAAACCCCAATTTGGTGAATTTACTCTTAGAGGATTATTTTAAGGATATCGTAGGCCAGTATCAGGCTGAATGGAGAGAGGTTGCTATTACAGCGATTTCAGCAGGCATTTCTGTACCTGGGTTTACCAGTGCTTTAGCATATTACGACAGTTACCGATGTGAAGAACTTCCTATGAATCTATTGCAGGCACAAAGAGATTATTTTGGGGCACATACTTACCAAAGAAATGATAAAGACGGGATTTTTCATACCCAGTGGTAATATGGTAATTTCAGAAATACAAATATAATAGTGAGTGTGATTAAGAGACGGATAGGTTATTAATATTTTGTCTATAACATGTTAGTTTCGGCTGTCGAAATGGAGGTGATTTGCTTGGAAATGGATTTTAATAAGAGTGAGGATATTGACTTATCAGCTATTTTGGTGATTTTCGGAGGAACGGGTGATTTGACTCATCGGAAACTGATGCCCTCTTTGTACAATCTTGTTAGAGATAAACTGCTGCCAGAGAATTTTTGTGTAGTCTGCGTAGGCAGAAGAGATAAATCAGAAGAGGAATATAAAAAAGAGGTTCATGATTCCGTAAATAAATATTCCAGAAATAAAATAGAGGATGGAATCTGGGCAAAATTACAAGGAATGATATATTACTACCAATTTGACTTTACAGATATAAATGGTTTCACAGGTTTGAAAGACTTTTTGGAAGGACTGGACGGCAAGGTACATACCGGAGGAAACAGGGTGTTTTATCTGGCTGTAGCCCCGGAATATTTTGAAACCATTGTACATGGCTTGCAAATCAGTAACATGGCGAAAAAGCCGGGAGCTTGGGATAAATTAGTTATTGAAAAGCCCTTTGGAAAAGATCTAAAGACTGCGAGAAAATTAAATAATAAATTATTAGAGGTTTTTGACGAAAAGAGTATCTATCGAATTGACCATTACCTTGGTAAAGAAATGATTCAAAACATTATGGTGCTTCGTTTTTGTAATTCTATCTTTGAATCTATCTGGAATAATAAATTCATTGATAACATACAAATTTCTCTGACAGAAAAGCTTGGCGTAGGGTCCAGAGGGGAATATTATGATCATTCAGGAGCAATGCGGGATATGCTTCAAAATCATATTATGCAAATCCTTTCTTTGGTTGCTATGGAGCCGCCTGTAAATTTAAAAACGGATTCTATCCGAACCGAAAAGCTGAAAGTGATTGAAGCGATAGAAGAGATTAGTCCTGAATTTTTAAAAAACAATGTGATATTTGGCCAATATGGGAAGGGATTTATAGATGGAAACCCGGTTGTGGGATACCGGGAGGAGAACAATGTTCCTAAGGATTCGAATACAGAAACGTTCTTGGCACTTAAATTACACGTTAACAATTTTCGCTTCGCAGGTACTCCGTTTTACATCCGGACAGGAAAACGGATGGGTACTAGTTCAGCTGAAATCGTAGTGCAATTTAAAGATCTTCCTAATATATTATATTTTAAAGACAGAGATGTGCAGGAGCCAAATCTCTTGGTTTTAAGGATACAGCCAAATGTGGGAGTATTCTTCCAATTTAACACAAAGGATTTTGCTACCCATAATGGGATTATACCGACCAAAATGGATACTAGCTCCCTCAGTCCAGCCCAAGGAAACACGCCGGAGGCATATGAACGTCTTATTTATGATATTTTACGAGGAGATGCCACACTATTTTCCAGATGGGATGAGGTAGAGGCTGCCTGGTCGATGGCGGATCAAATTATCAGGTACCGTGAACAAAAGAAGTCGCAGTTTCCTAACTATGACTCGGGATCTATGGGTCCTGTCAGAGCGTTTGAATTACTAGCCAAAGATGGAAGAAAATGGTGGAATGTATAGGAGGAAATACCATGGAAATCAATTTAGATACGATGAAGATTATAGATATTTCTATGCCTGTTACTAGGCTTATGCCCGTTTATAAAGGAAAAGAGTCAAAGCGTCCGAATTTGTATATAGAAAGTGATTTTACCACTGGTTCTGCTTATGAATCTAAGTTGGAAATGAATATGCATACCGGGACGCATATAGACCGATCGCTACATATCATTCCTGGTGGTACAACGATTGAAACCTTGGAACTTTCGAAGGTAATAACCTCATGTAAGGTTATCGATTTTACAGATGTCGGAGATAAAATATCGAGGGAACAGTTAAAATCTAAAAACATTAAAACAGGAGATTTTATATTACTAAAAACTCGCAATTCCTATATGGATATTCTTGAAACAGATTTTATCTTTTTAGACAAGTCAGGAGCAGAGTATTTGAAAGAAATGAAGATAAAAGGTGTAGGTACCGACGGTCTCGGTATTGAGCGTAGCCAACCGCAGCACGAAACCCATATTCAACTACTTAGCTCAGATATTATAATATTGGAGGGACTACGACTAAAGGATATTGAGGAAGGGGAATACATTTTAATAGCAGCACCAATCAACATAGTCGGCTCTGAAGCCGCACCTGTAAGAGCAATTTTACTACAATAGTTACCAATCATTATAGCTGCAAAAGGATGTAACAACACCTTTTGCAGTTATTTTTATTCATGGCATGTAAAATCCAATTTTTTAAACTAAATTGAAAATATAATGCAAAAAGAAGAAATATTATATATAATTTATAGAAGAAGTTTTTATTTATATTAGAGTTATAATAGGGCATGAGAGAGACTAAATAAGACAGATTATATTCTAACCTTCTAAATTTATTATAAATGTCAATTTTATTAAAAAATATAGTACATAAAAGAAGTCAGTAAATGAATCTTAATGTTAAAGGGGGAATATAGAGAATTATGCATGATTTAAGCTTATATGAAAAGAAAGTTATTCAGGATAAAGAATTTCCAGTCCAGATTTTTAGAAGCCAAACGCAAAAACCTGGTCAATATTTTTTGCCTCACTGGCATGAGCATATTGAACTTCATTATATATGTAAAGGGCAGGGAGTTTTTTATTGCAATCAGGATACCATTAATGTGGATGAAGGTAACCTTGTTATTATCAATTGCAATGAACTACATAAGGGTTTCAGCAATACCTATAACTATGAAGAAATGGTCATGATTTTCGAAATGGATGCATTTTCAAAAGAGGTTGCAGAGGGTAACGTGATTTTTCAATCTCTCATTCAATCGGATAAAAAAGTAACGGAATTATTAACCGCCATTTATCAGGAAGAAAATGAGAAAGAGTTCGGATACAAATTAGCAATGAAGGGTAAGGTATATGAGCTGATTACTTACCTTTTACGTAATTATGTGGTGAAGAGTGAATCTGCTAAGGAAAATAATCGAAGAAAAAGAAATCTTAACAGATTAAATACCGTGATGCAGTATATTCAGGAGAATTACTCCGAGCCAATTACGAATCAGGAATTAGCAGAATTAGTCCATCTAAGTGAGTTCCGATTTTGTCATTTATTTAAAGAAAGTTTGGGACAGAGCCCTTCTAATTATATCAATGAGGTACGGCTGAAAAAAGCATATCATTTATTAGAACAAAAAGAGATGACTATAGCAGAGATAGCTGCAGAAGTCGGCTTCCAAGATTATAATAATTTTGGACGTTTATTTCGCAAATACTATAGCTTTTCGCCCTCCAATGTATGGAGTAAGAAATAATCCTTTATTCATGACAAGTGAATTGGTTTACTAATTCATCTTGTATGTAAGTGCTGGAAAAGACTAGTATTATAAGTGGTAAAATTATTTATAGAATTAGCAAGATTATATGTGTATTCAGCAAAACCTCTATAGCTATTTTTCGTTGGAAAATATATTATAATAATAGATATTAAACAAGTGCGTAAGAGTATATATAAGTTCGAGGAGGAAGTACTGTGAAATTAGGAACCTTTAGCGTAGTTTTAGGAGATATGGATTTTGACAAGGCTTGTGAATTTTTGGCTGAAAATGGTGTTCAGATGATAGAAATAGGTTGTGGGGGATATCCAGGTTTTGCTCATTGTAAACCTGAGGAACTCTTGGAAAATGAAGATAAACTAGAAAAATTTAAAAAAATAATTAGAGACAATAACCTAGAAATCAGTGCTTTAAGCTGCCATGGTAATGCGATACATCCGGTGAAAGAGATTGCAGATAAATTTGATGACGATTTAACGAAGGCAATTTTACTTGCCGAGAAGCTGGGGGTAACTGTAGTTAATACATTTTCAGGGTGTCCGGGAGGAAGTTTAGAGGATAAAACTCCGAACTGGATTACCTGTCCTTGGCCTGATTATTTTCTTGAAGCTTTGGATTATCAGTGGAATGAGATTCTAATTCCTTATTGGAAGAAGAAGGTTGCCTTTGCAAAGGAACATGGAATTCATAAAATCGCTCTTGAACTTCATCCGGGGTTCTGTGTCTATAATACTAAGACCTTACTAAGATTACGCGAGGCAGTAGGACCGGAAATCGGTGCGAACTTTGATCCCAGCCATTTAGTATGGCAGGGCATGGATCCATGTGCTTGTATCAGGGAACTTGGGAAGGTAGGAGCTATTTTCCATTTTCATGCAAAGGATACCA
>Ga0123338_10002312_pt1 | contig 17846 bp, 14 predicted proteins | sample grotaG_FD_89793 | JGI IMG/M metagenome (GOLD analysis project Ga0123338, IMG submission 89793) | Glacier valley bacterial and archeal communities from Borup Fiord, Nunavut, Canada, to study Microbial Dark Matter (Phase II) -... | ecosystem: Environmental > Aquatic > Freshwater > Ice > Glacier ...
CACTGATCGGCCCCTCCAACCGACGTCCACGTGGACGTCTTACACCGACGTCCACCCGAAGGTTTGTGCAGTTGAGCCAGCCTGCGTGGCTGTTGTGCACAAACGCTCGGGCGGTGGATCTCGATCAGTGGATCTCGATCAGTGGATCTCGATCAGTGGCGCCAGGTCAGTGGTGTTCGACGACGTGGTGGATCGGGTTCGGTGCGGTCAGCTCCCAGACCGGGTTGACCATCGTCATCCGGCCGCGATGCCCGACGGTGGTGCCGGAGGCCTTGACTTTCGATCCGAGTTGCAGCCCGGCGATCTTCGTGCGTCCGAGGAATTGCAGATCGATCGACCCGGAACCGTCGACGATGGTGACGACGAGGCTCGAGGTGTGCGCCGACGTCTCGATGGCGATCTCGTCGACCCTGCCGGCGATGGCGCCAGGCTGACGCCAGACGAGATCTCCGATCGGCGAGGTTGTCGAGACTGGGACGGGTGCCCTCAGTGCAGCGGCAGCAGCCTTTTTGGAAACGGGGACCTTCGGCTCGACCTGCGGTGCGGCATCGATCAGTTCGTTTTCGCCGCCCAAGTGGAACGGCACGAAAGTGACGTTGACGTTCGGTAGTTTCTGTAGCGCGTCAGCGAGCGACTGCGATGTCGCGTCGTGCAGCAGGGTATGCCAGCGGCGTTTGTGCGTCAGCTGCGGAATCAGCACATTGACCTGGGTGCGGCCATCCCCGATCAGGTCGGCGACGTACGACTGCGCACGGCTTTCGAGCTTGCGGTCAGGGCAATCGATGATGCGCAGGCCGATGTGCTTCGGGCGCACGCCGTCCCAACGTTCCTGCAACAGATGTGCTCGGCCTTCGTCGATGGCGATGTGCACGGCGTCGGTGCGGTCTCCGTGGAGTGACCTGGCGACGGTCAGCGCCCTGGCTGCGGCGTTGTCGAGGTGGTCGAGCAGCACGATTGTCACGGTGGTCAAGGCGGCCGGAGCGGCAAGTGCCTCGACGACGTCATCGCTCAACTCGTGCTTCTCGCTCTCGTACTTGTGGTTGAGGCGCACGAGCACCGTCACCATGACCGGAACGAGGACGATGATCGCCCAGGCACCGTGGGTGAACTTGAAGATGCCGATGATGATGGTGACGAGACCCGTGGCGACGGCGCCGAGGGCGTTGATCACCAGGCCGAGCTTCCAACCCTTTTCCTTGTGCGTGACGTGGTGCTTCGACATCCCGGCCTGTGACAGCGTGAAGCTCGTGAACACGCCGATGGCGTAGAGCGGGATGAGGTGGTCGACGCTCGCTCGGAAACCGATCACCAGAACGGTTGCCGACACCGAGAGGAAGACGATGCCGTTGGAGAAACCGAGACGGTGGCCGCGCTTGGTCAACTGTCGCGGCATGAATTCGTCCTCGGCATGGAAGCTTGCCAGTCGAGGGAAGTCGGCGAACGATGTGTTGGCGGCGAGTACGAGGATCAGCAGTGTCATCGCCTGCAGCAGGAAGAAAAGGAACCCGCTGCCGAAAACGCCTTTGCCGAGTGCGCCGATGACGGTTGCCTTATCGGTCGGGTAGGGATGCAAACGGGAAGCGAGCCACGACATGCCGAGGAACATCGTCGCCAGCAGTGTTCCCATGATCATCAGCGTCGAGCGGGCGTTCTTCCACTCGACCGGCTTGAATGCCGGGACACCGTTGGAAATGGCTTCGACACCGGTCATGGCGGCGCCACCTGATGCAAAAGCGTGCAGCAGCAGGAACAGTCCGGCGCTCTTCAGTTCACTCGACTGCTTGAGGTCGACCGGCAGCGTATGCAGGTTGCCGGTCGCCGCCTTGATGACACCGACGATGATGAGCAGCAGGACCATGACGATGAAGCCGAACGTCGGTGCGGCGAAAATCTTACCGGACTCCTTGACGCCGCGCAGGTTGCCCCAGGCGACGAGGATGATGAAGCCGACGGCGATCGGTACGCGCCATGCATACGTCGCTGGGATAGCGGTGTAGAGCGCTCCGACGCCGGCTGAAACGGACACAGCGACCGTCAGCACGTAGTCCGTGAGCAGGGCGACGCCGGCGACCTGCGCAGGAAGCAGTCCGAGATTGTCCTTGGTGACGATGTAGGCGCCGCCGGCAGACGGGTAGGCCTTGATCGTCTGGCGATAGCTGAACATGAGGATTGCCAACACGATGACGAGGGCCATCGTGATCGGGACCGCATAGCCGAAGGCGGCAGCACCGAGTCCGGCGAGCAGCAGCGTCTTGAGGATCTCCTCGGTCGCGTAGGCGGTCGACGACAGGGCGTCTGAAGAAAAGACGGCAAGCGCCGTCGGCTTCCCGAGGCGCTCATGCGCGAGGTCGTCGTTGTGGAGCGCCTTGCCGAGAGCGATGTCCTTGGCCCTGGCACCGAACGACTGCTTCACAGCCTTGCGGCTCCGGTTGGTCTGAGCCGGCTGCCAGTCTCCGCGTGTCGACGTCGCCGTTGCTGCTGTCACCGTTGTGGGTGGGGCCGCCGCCGAGGTCATCGCCGGTTTGGGTGTCGAGGCAGAGTCCTCGAGCGTGCTACTCATAACTCGTATTGTGCCGAACCGAAGATGACACGACGATGACAGCTCGTGGCTGGATGACGTGTCCTCCGTCTCACCGATGCGCCGCCGTCGCTGCGAAAGAATGCGGCCCCCAACGCCGGCGGTGCATCCGTGGACTCAGTTTCCCGGGAGTCGGTCGGTGGACGGGCGTACCCTAGGTGGCGATGCGATTGCTGGTGGTCGAGGACGAGCCGAAAATGGCCGACTTCCTGTCGCGCGCCCTCACCAGGGCCGGCTACGTCGTCGATGTGGCGACGACGGGCGAGGAGGCACTGTGGGCGACGAAGGAGAACGACTACGCAGGCGTATTGCTGGACGGCATGATTCCCGCCCCCGACGGATTCGAGGTCTGTCGCCGGTTGCGGCGCCGCGACCAATGGGTCCCGGTGATGATGCTGACCGCCCGTGATGCCATCGACGACCGCGTGACCGGGCTCGACGCCGGTGCGGACGACTATCTGACCAAGCCCTTCGATCTTGCCGAACTCTTCGCCCGCGTTCGGGCGCTGGTGCGCCGTGCCCCTGAGAAAAGGCCGACGATACTCCGGGTCGCTGACCTCGAACTCGATCCGGCGACGCACATCGTCGTGCGCGCCGGGCAACGGGTCGAGATCAGCACCAAAGCTTTTGCCGTCCTCGAATATCTGATGCGCAAGCCTGAACAGGTGGTGTCGCGGACCGAACTGCTCGACAACGTCTGGGACGTTGCCTATGAGGGTGGATCGAATGTCGTCGACGTGTATGCCGGTCGCGTCAGGGATGCGATCGACCGTTCGTTTGACTGGCCGATGCTCGAGACGGTCAGGGGTGTTGGCTACCGTCTCCGGTCGTCGCCTCCAGACACACCACCCGGCGTCTGATGCGCGGTCTGCCACGGTCGATGCGCGGCAAGCTCACCTTGCTGTTCGGCGTGTTCATCAGCCTGATGACCGTCTCTGGCGGCTTCCTGCTCAACCGGCTGGCAGCGAGGGAACCGACCCACCTGCCGACTGTGCTGTGGATCGTCCCGCCGGCGATCGTCGTGCTGACGTCGTTCGCCTGCTGGAATCTGATCGGCGCAGCGCTGCGGCCGATGACCAACTTGACGAGGGAGGCGGCGCGCCTCTCGGTCCACGAGCCGACCAGGCGGTTGGGAACGCCGGACCGCGATGACGAACTCGCCGAGCTGACGAGGCAGCTCAATCAGCTGCTGGCGCGGACATCCGATGCGCTGTATTCGGAGCGGTCGTTCGTCGACGATGCGAGCCACGAACTGCGTACACCGCTGGCGATCCTGCGCGGTGAGTTGGATCTGGCGTTGATGTCCCTGGCGGATGGCAATCTCGACGACGTCAAGGCCTCGGTCACTGCAGCGGCCGATGAGGCGAGACGCCTCACCCGCTTGGCGGAGGACCTGCTCGTCCTCGCTCGTCTCGACCACGGTGAGCTGACGATGCGCCACCGTGCCGTCGTCACCCTCTCGCTGATCGAGAACGTCGTTGCCAGACTCGGGGCAATCGCTCCCAGAGTGACCGTGAACGGGGACCACAACCTGATCAGTGGTGATCCCGACCGGCTCGAGCAGGTCTTCACCAACCTCATCGCCAACGCCAGAAGGTTCGCCAGGGGCCAGGTGCGAATCGAGATCTTCGACGAGTATGCGGCCGGTCAACGCGTCGTCATCGCCGACGACGGTCCGGGTTTCCCTGCGAACATGCTGCCGGGCGCGTTCGACCGCTTCCGCCGGGCGGATCGCGCCAGGGGACGCGGGAGCAGCGGGTCCACCGGCCTCGGACTGGCGATCGCCAGCGCGATCGTCTCGGCACACGGCGGCACGATCAGCGCCGACAACGGCGGCGAGCTCGGCGGTGCCATCGTCAGCGTCCACCTGCCACTCGAAGCCCCGAGAACACGAAAGTGAGAGGATTTCGTCGGCCACTGCCTTTGATAGACGTGGGACTTGTGGAAACCTCCTGGACGATGTCGCACGAGGCGGAGTTCGAACGATTCGCTAGAACCGAGGCCGAACGGCTCCGCCGCGTGCTCGTCGCTCAGCACGGCGTCGACCTCGGCAACGATCTGGCATCCGATGCAATCGCCTATGCGTGGGAGCATTGGGACCGGGTCGGCGGGCTGACGAATCCGGTTGGTTATCTGTACCGCGTCGCTCAGACATCGGGTCGGGACCGTCGCCGCCGGCAGCGACCGGTACCGTTCCTCGCCGAACGTCCCCCGGACGTGGAACACGCAGATCCGGCACTGGCGCAGGCGCTGATGCGGTTGGCGCCGGTGCCACGAGCGTGTGTCGTGCTCGTGCATGTGTACGGATGGAGTTACGGCGAAGTCGCCGAGTCGTTGAATGTGTCAGAAGCAAGTATTCGCAATCACCTGCACCGCGGTGTGCGCAAGCTGCGAGATCTGTTGGAGAACAAGTCATGAGTGATGATCTGGAACAGCGCCTGTGGGATTTCCAGCCGGCGATCGAGGAATCGATCCGGGCCGACCTCGAGCGCAAGGCGTATGTCGGTGAACACACCGCGAACGTCTCGCCGCTGATTGTCGGAACGCCTCGCACCCCGTCTCAGCGCCTGGCGCACGATGCAACCGGTTTCGAAGCCACAACCGGTCACGAAGTCACCGACGGTTACGAAGACGCACACGTTTATTCGGGCGGCGGGAGTGGCGGCAGTACATCCCGGCGGACGCTCCTGTTCGCCGCTGCGGCAAGTGTCACGATCCTCGGTGGTGTCGGATGGGCGCTCGTCGACCGCGATCGCGAACGCAGCAGGACGACTGCGTCGCCAGAGACAACGGCAGGTACCAGCACCACGGATGTTGCGACGGATCCTGCGCAGACCTCTGCAACGCCGACGTCAGCGACGACTGCCACTGCAACGACAGCCACTCCGACGGCACCGGCGACCGACGCGCCCACGGTTCCGCCGACCGATCCTGCGACTGCGCCGCCGACCGATCCTGCGACTGCGCCGCCGACCGATCCTGCGACTGCGCCGCCGTCGACGGTCGTCGAGAACGTCATTGCAGCGTCGCCGCCCGTGCCGTTGACCAGGAATCTCAAGGAGGGCAGTTCAGGAGCCGATGTGACCCTGTTGCAGCAACGACTGACGGATCTTCGTCTGCAGACCGGTGGCACCTCGGGGTCGTTCAATCATCTGACGACGCAAGCCGTGTGGGCGTTCCAGAAACTCGTCATGCAGATCCCGCCGAGCAAGGCCAACGGCATTGTCACACCTGATGTGTGGACGGCGATGCAGGGTGCCGTGACGCTCGCCGCCCGCAAGCCCTCCAGCACCGCGGCGCATGTCGAGGTCTACGTACCGGAGCAGGTGCTGGTCGTGTTCAAGGCAGGTGTTCCGGTACTCATGAGCCACATCTCGACAGGATCAGGAAAGTCGTGGAAAGCGGCGATCGTGCTCGACCCCGGGACCCCGGACAACCCGGGGGCGACCCCGCTGACGCAGCACATTCTCGGCTCGTCGATCACGCCGGGTGGCTCGTACAAATTCGTCTGGCGCTATACGACCGGCGACGGATGGCGCACGGGCAAGCTCGGCAAGATGTACAAGCCGATGTACTTCAACCAGGGTGTCGCCGTACACGGAATGACGGATGTGCCGGGCTATCCGGCATCGCACGGATGCGTACGCCTGCCAATGGGGGCGACGGACGGGAACAACGAGCCGAAGGGGCCGAATCCGGCAGACATGTTCCCCACGCTCGTGAGCAACGGCGATCAGATCTTCGTCTTCACCGACACCAACCCGACAGCGCAGGGGAACGAAGCCCCACCGTACGACAAGCCCGATCCCGCGTTCGCGACCACGACGACCGCCGCTCCGGCGGCGACGCCTCCACCCGCCACTTCGCCGGCGACGGCGCCGGTAACGGCGCCGGCGACGGTCCCGCCAGCGGTTGCGCCCACGACCCCGGCGGCGGCAACTTCGACGACTTCGGTTGTGACAACGCCTCCGGCGACATAGGCACTACCTCCGCCGTCGGCGTGACCGCGAGATGTGGTGAGGTCCGGTCGCGGTCACCCGGATTCCGTGATTGCGGAATCCACGTGACCGCGAGATGTGGGTGAGCCCCGGGGTTGAGGTCGCGGTCACCCGGATTCCGTGATTTCGGAATCCACGTGACCGGCGCTGTCGCCAGCTCCCGTCAGGTACAGCGGACTGCGGAGGCCACGGCGTCGACCGGCGACGATGCGACCTCCGCGAGCAACGAGCGGAACTCGCTGATGTCGATGGCGTACGCACGGGTATCGGCCTGCTCGCTCCGTGCCCAGACCACGCCGGTGACGGCACCGCCGACGATCAGACCGGCCCCGCTGTCGCCGGCGACGGTATCGGACGTCAGTTCGAATCCTGCTCGTGGATAGTCGCCGTTGATGTAGATGTCCTCGCTGTCGAGGGTGATCCGGCGTTTCACGGTGAATGGTTTGACACCGGGTGCCAGCCCTCCGAAGCCGAGGTAGCTGCCCGTTTCGTCGGCCACCGCCGACCGCAACTCGACCGGCGAGCGGTCCATTCCGTCAACGCGAAGGATGGCGAGATCATGCTGGGTGTCGATCCCCGCAATCACCGCGTGGAAGGTCAGGCCTGCGACTCGCACCCCGACGGTTTTCGCACCCGCAACGACATGCGCGACGGTCAGAACGAGCGGACCACCGATGGCCGTGCCGGATCCGACCTCCGAGACGGGGCTGCAACCTGAGGCGATGATCTCCACTCCACTCGCCGCCGCTGACGTATGGGCGTCAGGCGGATCGGCTGCGCAGGCGGCGAACGCGACCGTCAGCCAGGCGGTGAGCAAGCCACGAACGACCCTGCGTCCAGTTCGAGCGGCGATTGCCGGAGAGGTAACGCAGGTCAGCGTGGCGTCCACGGTGACGGACGATCGGGTTGGACGGCGTCCACGGTGACGGACGACCGGGTTGGACGGCGGGGCACGGCGGGGAATGGGTGGGTCACTTCGAGCGAGGTACGGCAGTGGTCTTGCGGACGACGAGTGACGGTGCCAGCACGTGGTGCTGACCTGCAGGCCGGCCTGTCGTGATGCGGTCGATGAGTGTCTCGACCGCCAGACTGCCGATGGCGACGCGTTGTTGGTCGATCGTCGTGAGCGACATCCGCCGCATCATGGCGAGCGCCGTGTTGTCGTAGCCGACCAGGGACAGGTCGCGCGGCACGCGTATCTTCGTGTCGTCGAGGCGGTCGAGCACGCCGGCGGCGATCAGGTCGTTGGCTGCGAAAATTGCCGACGGCATCGGCTCGCCGGATTTGAGGAGCCTGTCGGTTGCCCGCTCCCCACCGGCCTCGGTGAACTCCTCTGCACTGACCCTCGGCCCTGGATCGAGGCCATGCATTTTCATGACCCGACGGAAGGCGCGAAGACGCATGGTGGCCGCCGGGCCCTCCCCACCGTCGATATGCAGGATACGCCGATGGCCGAGGCCGACGAGATGATCGATGATCAGGCGCGCGCCGACGCGCTCGTCGTTGCTGACGGTGTCGATGTGGTCAGACTTGAGCGGTTCGGCGACGGCGACGACGGGTAGGTTGACGGCAAGCGACTCGATGATCGTCAATGGGAAGCGAGGGCTCAGCAGGATCAGACCGTCCGTCTGCATACCGAACAGCGTCTCGATGGCTCGCTGCTGTTCGTTCGGATGCCTGCGGCCCGTGGTGATCAGCGTGTGGTAACCGTGTTCGTAAGCTGTTGCCAACAAACCGTCGGCGATCTCGGCGTAGTACGGGTTGTGCAAGTCATCGAGGAACACACCGATCGTCATCGTCCGGTGGCTCGCCAGATTGCGGGCGATGAGATTCGGTCTGTAGCCGATTGCCGAAGCAGCAGCGAGTACTGCTGCACGGGAACCATCGCTGACCTTCGGGGAATCGCGCATCACCAACGAAACCAAGGCGCGCGATACCCCGGCACGGTTGGCAACGTCTTCCATTGTGGGCAGTGACGAACCCATGGATCCCCTCGTTCGTCGAGCCTCCGGTTTCTCGGCGTCAGCCGACCTTTTTCCGAAGCAACTCTTGCAATTGACATTAGAGCGCTCTAATGTGCAAAGCGCAAGGGGGAAATCGTGACAAGTCTTTCTCGGCCGCTGTCCAGTCGAATGGCTGGAGCGCCGATCTCATGGGGAATCTGCGAGGTACCTGGCTGGGGTCTGCAGTTGCCAGTGGACCGCGTGCTCACGGAGATGAACGAAGTCGGGCTGACCGCCACGGAACTCGGTGCCGCCGGCTGGCTGCCGACGTCCGCTGCAGACATCAACGCCGTGCTCGGCGGGCATCAACTCGCTGCAGTCGCCGCCTTCCAGCCGGTCGTGCTGCACGACGAAGCACGATTGAGTGAGACCTTGCAAGACGCCGAGATCGCCGCCCAGTTGTTGCAGGACGTCGGAGCATCGAACTTCGTCACCTGTGTCGTCAGCGATCCGGACAACTGGCAGCGTCCCGAGTTGACCGAAGCGCAGTGGGCGTGTCTGTACGACGGGCTTGATCGACTCGACGTCATCTGCGCAGCCCACGGTCTGATGCAGGTCGTGCACCCGCACGTCGATTCCCTGATCGAGCAAGCGGATGAAGTCGAACGGCTACTTGCCAACACGACGGTGCAGTTCTGCCTCGACACCGGTCACCTGTTCATCGGTGGTACCGACCCGTTGGTCTTCGCTCAGCAGCACGTCGATCGCGTCGGCCTGGTGCACCTGAAGGATGTCGACGCCGATGTTGCCCTTCGATTGCGTGCAGGCGAAGTGACCTTGATGCAAGCCGTCGTCGATGGCATCTTTCCAGCACTCGGCGAGGGTGCAGTGCCACTCGCCGACGTCGTTCGCGCTGTCGAGGCCTCCGGTTACGACGGATGGTACGTATTCGAACAAGACGCCGCCCTGCTCGACGGAGAACCACCCGTCGGCGGTGGCCCGATTCGCGACGTTCGCAAGAGCGTTGCGTACATCCGGTCCCTGATTGCACCGCTTCCAGGAACCGAAGAAGCGGTCATCTCCTGAACGTTGCCTCATCCGGCAGCACACAGGTCGACCGATCAACACCACATCAACAACCAGGGGGAAGACCCAAGCATGAAGAAGATGCGTTTTTCGGTAGCAGCGTTGGCTTCGGTCGCGCTGTTCGCCGCGTGCAGTAGCAGTACCAAGACCACCGCCGGATCGACTGCCGGTGCCACCACCGCCGCAGCCGGTGCCACCACCGCGGCAGCCGGGGGAGCCACCACCGCCGCCGGGGGAGCGACGACCGCAGCAGGAGCCGCTGCAACCACGGGTGCAGCCGTCACGGCAGCAGCCACGGCGGCCGGCGCTTCCACCGCTGACACGGTCAAGGCCACCCAGGCCAAGGGCGATATCACGATTGCCGTCATCACCCACGGCGATGGCGGAGTCTTCTGGTCTGTCGCCCAGAAGGGCGCTGAAGCAGCAGGCAAGGACCTCGGCATCAAGGTGCAGTACTACGGTGCCAACAACAATGCCCAGGACGAAGCGCAGCACATCGACCAGGCAGTTTCCGCCAAGGTCAGCGGCCTCGTCGTGTCGCTTGCCGACCCGGCAGCGTTGTCCGACTCGATCAAGGCAGCGGTTGCTGCTGGCATCCCGGTCATCACCATCAACTCCGGTGTCGACAAGTTCAAGGAGCTCGGCGCGCTGACCCATGTCGGTCAGGACGAGGAGCAGGCCGGCAAGGGAGCAGGCGAGAAGTTCAAGGCCGCAGGCGTCAAGCATCTCCTCTGCGTCAAGCAGGAGCAGAGCAACGTCGGTCTCGAAGCCCGTTGCACCGGTGCCGGCGAGACCCTCGGTGGCAAGATGGACGCCATCACCACACCTGGCGACAAGGACCCGACCGGTTCTGAGGCTGCGATCAAGTCTGCACTGCAGGCCGACCCGTCGATCGACGGCGTGTTCGCCACCGGCCCAGTCGGCGGCCACCTCGCTGCTCAAGCTGCCGGTGAACTGAACAAGAAGCTGACGATCGGTTCCGTGGACTTGTCGACGGACATCCTCAACGACATCAAGGCCGGCACGGTTGCCTTCACCATCGACCAGCAGCAGTACCTGCAGGGTTACCTGCCGGTCGTGTTCCTCTACCTCGACATCACCAACAAGAACGTTGTTGGCGGTGGCCTGCCGGTTGCGACCGGTCCTGGCTTCGTCGACAAGACGAACGTCGCCGCAGTCGTCGCCCTGGTTGCCGCTGGAACTCGCTGAGTTCAGCACATCGCCGACAGGAGAACTCCTCCTGTCGGTGAACGCCGCCGGCCGGGGCTCATTCTGAGCTCCGGCCCCGGCGGTCACACACGATTGCCCGTTTCGTGTCGGTGCAATGTTTGTCGAGTTGCAGAGTTCATCCATGATCTGAGTCCGATGGGGGACCGATGAGTGTTGTTGTCGAAGCCAGCGACGCGGAGGCGCCGAAACCGATCGCGAGCGATGAGCGTCTCGGCCACCGTGGTCCGATTCGCCGGCTGCTGATCTCTCCTGAAATCGGTGCGCTGACCGGTGCCATCCTCGTGTGGCTGCTGTTCTGGAGCGTTGGCGATCAGTTCGGTACCGCCGCTGGATTCGGCAACAGCCTCGACGCTGCGGCACCCATCGGCATCATGGCGGTGGCCATTGCGCTCTTGATGATCGGCGGAGAGTTCGACCTCTCGTCCGGGGCGATGACCGGTGCAAGCGCCGTGATGGTCGCACTGATGACGACATCGTGGTTGAAGGACGGCTCGAACATCTGGCTCGCCGTCACGGCATCCTTCATCGCCTGCGCAGGTATTGGGTGGTGGAACGGAACGATGGTCAACAAGACTGGTCTGCCGAGCTTCATCGTCACCCTCGGCACATTCTTCGTGCTCAAGGGTGCCAAACTCGTGTTTGCCAAGCGCCTTGTCGGCAAAGTCCTCATCGGTCCAACGGACAAGGCGGGCGGCTTCAAATCGCTTGCCAACATTTTCGTCAAGATCCGCAAATACCAGCCGTTCGACGGGCGCGACAAGATCTTCGTGATCGGTGCCATCGTCGCAGTGGCGGTGCTGATCTTCGGTCTGCTCGAGCAATCCTTCATCCGACGTCGAACCGCTCGGTCGGCCTCGCTCCCGATTGCCGCCGCAGGTGCGGCTGCTGCCGCTGTCGGATTCATCATGCTGCTCAATACCAACGGTGTCGGTAACAACATCCTCTGGGCGACGGTCTGCCTCGTTGGTGTCATCGCCCTGATCGTCGGCTTCGCCCGTTGGCGTTATGTCACCGTCGAAAGAACTACGCTGGTCACCTCGCCCGAGGTTCTCAAGCGGCTCGGAATCGGTTGCGTGCTTTTCGTGCTCGGTATCGTCGCTGCCTACGTCATCAGCCGGCACGACAAGACCGTGATCCTCACGTTCCTGCCCTCCGGGCTGCGCGTGGTCGTGGCGATCGCGGCAGGCCTGATCGGAGCGGCGTTGGCCGGTCGCACACTCGTCCGCACGTTGAAGGCAAAATTCGTGATTCTCGCTGCGGTACGCGGCAGCATCATGGTGTTGGCGACGGCACTGGTGATGTCGGTGACGGTCCTCGCTGCACTCGAACTGGCGACGATCAGGGCGTTGCGCGCCGGGCTGTTCGTCAGTCTGTGCATCCTCGGATTGCTGCGGTTGCTGTCCGCACGCTCCGCTGCGCTCAAGGTCTCGTCGGCGTTCGGTCTCGCTGTCGGGCTGCTCACGAGTGTCGCCGTCATCGTCTTTGCACTGGTCGTCAGGGCGACGTCCCACGTCCATCGATTCCGGTCCGGTCTGCTCTGTGCGCTGCTGCTCGGCGCAGCATTCCTGGCAGCGAACGCTTTCCTCGAGTCCTACAACTTGAAACGGACCGTCGCTGATCCATCTGCCGATACGTGGGGACGCAGGGCGACGATCGGTGGTGCAGCCCTCGGCGTCAGCGCAATGCTCTTCCGTCTGCTGTACAGCGGTCAGGGTTTCCGTACGTGGGTCATCTGGTGGATCATCATCACGATCATCGGCGGCATCGTCCTCAACCGCACGAAGGTCGGGAACTGGATCTACGCCGTCGGCGGGAACAAAGACGCCGCCAGGGCGATCGGCGTCCCCGTGGATCGCGTCAAAGTCGGCATGTTCGTGACCGTCGCGCTCGCCGGATGGTTCGTCGGAACGATCACGCTCTTGCAGTTGAAAACCGTGCAAGCGTCTCAGGGCGACGGCCAGGAGTTCGTCTTCATCATCGCCGCCGTAGTCGGTGGCAACCTGCTGACCGGCGGCTACGGGTCGATCATCGGGGCTTCGCTCGGGGCACTGATCCTGGCAATGGTCAGCCAGGGTGTGCCGTTGGCACTTTGGAACACCGACGGACAATTCATCTTCCAGGGAGCGCTGCTGCTGGCAGCTGTGCTCGTCAACAACTTCATCCGCCGCAAGGCTCAGGAGGCACGTTAGGTGAGTGACTCGATCACACCCCCGTCCACGATCGATGTGAAGACGCCTCACTCGGAGTCTCCGCCGAAGTTCGCCCTGCTCGAACTGTCGCACATCTCCAAATATTTCGGCAATGTGACGGCCCTCGAGGACATCTCGACACACGTCGATGCCGGGGCCGTGACGTGCGTACTCGGCGACAACGGTGCCGGCAAGTCGACGTTCATCAAGATTCTCTCGGGCGTGCATCAGCAGTCAACCGGTGACTATCTGATCGATGGCACGCCTGTGCATTTCAGCTCGCCACGCGACGCGCGGCTGGCCGGAATCGCCACTGTCTTCCAGGACCTGGCGATGTCACCACTGCTGTCGGTCTGGCGGAACTTCTTCATGGGCTCAGAGGCGATGGTCGGACCGTTCCTGAAAGCAAACTTCATGCGCAACACGGCGAAGTCGGAAATGAAGAAGATGGGTATCGACGTGCGCGACATCGACCAGCCGGTCGGCACGATGTCCGGGGGTGAGCGGCAGTCCGTTGCCATCGCCCGTGCGGTCTACTTCGGTGCACGCGTGCTGATCCTCGACGAGCCGACCGCAGCGCTCGGCGTCCGCCAATCGGGCGTCGTGCTCAAGTACGTCAGGGCTGCAGCCGACCGAGGTCTCGGTGTGATCTTCATCACCCATAACCCGCACCACGCCTATCCCGTCGGTGATCGCTTCATGCTGCTCAACCGTGGGCACTCGCTCGGCGATTTTGCCAAGAGCGAGATCACCCGCGACGAACTGACCCGGTTGATGGCAGGCGGCGCCGAACTCGAAGCGTTGCAGCACGAACTCTCGCAGTCGCGCTGACCGGGTACTGCCGATGAGCCAACCGTCCGGGGCAGCCACCTCGGGGCCACTCGACCTGCTGACCGTCGGACGGATCAGCGTCGACCTGTACGCCAACGAGCCGAATGCCGGCTTCGGTGACCCGCAGACGTTCGTCAAGTCCGTCGGCGGCAGCCCGACGAACGTGGCCATTGCCGCAGCACTGCTCGGCCACCGCAGCGCCGTCCTGACGAAGGTCGGCAACGATCCGTTCGGCGACTATGTGGCGTCGAAACTGCTCGGCTTCGGCGTCGACACGAGCTTCGTCGGACGGCATCCGTCGTTGCGTACCCCGCTGGCGTTCGCTGCCATGACACCGCCGGAGGATCCGGTGCTGATGTTCTACCGCGAGCCGGAGGCGCCGGACATGACGATCGCCATGGACGACGTCCCACTCGATGCCGTTCGGTCTGCGGCGATCTTCTGGGTCAGCGCATCCTGCCTGTCAAAGGAGCCGATCGCTTCGAGTACCCGGGCGATGTTGGTGGCGCGCGAGCGGGCGACGCATACGGTGCTCGACCTCGACTACCGGGCGATGTTCTGGGCTTCGCCCGACGCTGCGCACTCAGCGATCGGTGCCGCCGTCCCCTTCGCCACCGTCGCCGTCGGCAACCGCCAGGAATGCGAGGTCGCCGTCGGTTCATCGGACCCCGCAGAAGCGGCACGCAGGCTGCTCGCCGAAGGCGTCGAATTGGCGATCATCAAAATGGGCGCCGAAGGTGTACTGGTGGCAACGAATGACGGATCGGCAGTCGTCGCCCCGACGCCGATCGATGTTGTGTGCGGCCTCGGCGCAGGGGATGCCTTCGGCGGGGCGCTCGTGCACGGTCTGCTGAGCGGATGGTCCCCGGAGCGAATGGTCCGCTACGCCAATGCCGCCGGCGCCATCGTCGCTGCCCGCCTGCTGTGTTCTGACGACATGCCGACCGCAAGTGAGATCGAGGAGTTCGAATCCACCGGCGTCGTCCCCGCACGCGCCGGCGACCGATCGGAGATTTCATGCGCCTGACAGACGAACAGTTCCGTGAGCTGATCGAGGTGCGCGTCAGCGATCCGCAGCGCATCGCCGAGGCCTATGCGGCCCGCAAACGCCGCAGCACGCTGACCCGTGACGGTGTGATGTTCATCGTCGCCACCGATCACACGGCACGGGCGATGGTCGGCCTCGGCAACGACCCCTATGCAATGGCCGACCGCCGCTCGATGCTCGATCGCCTGCTGACGGCGCTCGAGAACCCGAGGGTCGACGGCGTGCTCGCCAGCGCCGACATCATGGACGACCTCGTCGTCCTCGGAGCGCTCGAGGACCGGGTCGCCGTCGGCACGATGAATCGCGGCGGCCTCGCCGGAGCGACATGGGAACTCGACGACCGCTTCACGGCCTACGACACCGCCCATCTCGTACGCTCGAATCTCGATGCCGGCAAGATGCTGTTGCGTATCGACTACACCGATCCCGGCACCGTGCCGACGCTCGCCGCCGCCGCCCAAGCCGTGCAGGAACTCAACGATCAGCAGATCATGGCGATGGTCGAACCGATCCCGTACACGAAGAACGACGCCGGCAAAGCCGTATGGGACAACGATCCGGTTCGGCTCGTGCAGGCTGTCGGCGTCAGCGCAGCACTCGGCGGCTCGTCCGCATACACCTGGCTGAAGATCCAGGCGACGGCTGACATTCACCGTGTCGCCCAGGTCACGACGCAGCCGCTGCTGATCCTAGGAGGGGCTCCAGGCCCCGATCCCGAGGCGACGTTCACCAGTTGGGAGCAGGCACTCGCCGAGCCGACCGTCCGCGGTCTCGTCGTCGGCAGAGCCCTGATCTATCCACCTCATGGCGACGTCGCCGCTGCCGTCGGGCGCGCCGCCGACCTCGTCACTACCGCAGCGAAAGCCCGCTCATGAAAGCTGTCCCCATCGCGTTGCTGTCCGACGCCCGGACCCGTTTCGCCCCACCCCGCCCCACCCCACCGACCGTTTGTGCAGTTCGACCATCATGCGTGTCTGTCGTGCACAAACGCTCGGGAAGCGGTACCGAGGGCGGACGCCGGGAGGTTGGAAGATGAGCGCCAGGCCGGTGGTAGGGATCGGGGTCATCGGGTTCGGGTGGATGGGTCAGGCGCACAGCCGTGGTTTCCGCCGCGTCCCGTCGTTCTTCCAGCAGCGGCCGGCTGATCCGCGACTCGTGATCTGTTCCGACACGATCGCCGAGCGGCGCACCGAAGCGGTCGAGGGCTTCGGCTTCGAGTCGGCGACCGACGACTGGCACGACGTCGTCGACCATCCGGACGTGCAGATCGTCGTCATCACGACGCCGAACATGCTGCACCTGCAGATCGTCCAGGCTGCAGCCGCCAACGGCAAGCACATCTTCTGCGAGAAGCCCGTCGGCGGCACGCCTGCGCAGACGGTTGCCGCCGAACTCGCCGCACGCCAGGCTGGCGTGATCTCTGGCGTCGGGTACAACTATCGATGGGTGCCGCTGGTGCAACACGCCAAGGCGATCATCGACGCCGGCCGCATCGGCACGATCACCAATTACCGCGGCCGCTTCCTGTCGAACTATGGATCGGATCCGCTGGGTCTGCTGTCGTGGCGGTTCCTCGTCGACCAGGCGGGCTACGGCGTCAGTACCGACATCCTCAGCCATTCGATGGATTTGGCGATGTTCCTCAACGGCCCGATTGCCAGCGTGACAGGGCTCGGTCATACGTTCATCACCGAGCGACCACTGCCGACGGTCGGAGGGACGCATTACGACCGTGGCAAGGCTGGCGATCCCACCGGTACGGTCACCAACGAGGACTGGTTCGGGGCGATCACCCGTTTCACCAACGGCTCGGTCGGAACGTTCGAGGCGTGTCGATCGATGGTCGGACCGGAGAGCCAGAATGCCTTCGAGATTTTCGGGACCGAGGGGTCGATCACCTGGAACTTCGAGAAGATGAATGAGTTGCAGGTGTACTTCGCCAATGGCACGAAAGAGACCGGCTACACCACCGTCTTCGGCGGCGACCGGTTCCCGTTCCACGGCAACTTCGTACCAGGCAACGCCAACAGCATCGGCTTCGAGGACCTCATCACCATCGAGGACAGCGAGTTCCTGCGTGCCGTTGCCGAGCACCGGTCGTTCCACCCGGGTTTCGAGGAGGCGGTGGACTTCGTCAGTGTGCAGGACGCATTGCTGCGCAGCTGGGAATCGGGACAGTGGGTCGATGTGAGCTCGCTTCGTGCCCCTGACGGAGCACCGGCATGAGCGGCGCAACCAGGTTCTGTGGACCGTTTTGCACCGCCGGCGGTGCATCAGTGGACTCAGTTCCGGGAATGGGGGGCTGATGGAGACGGTTCGGCTCACCACGGCGCAGGCGATCGTCAGGTTCCTGATCGCCCAGCGGATCGAGGACACCTCCGCAGCAGGAGCGTCCGCCGACTCCGGCGAAGCTGACTCCGACTCTCACTCTGACTCTGACTCTGACGCTGACTCTGGCGGGGATCTGCCGCTGTTTCCCGGGGTCTACGCGATCTTCGGCCATGGCAACGTGACCTGCCTCGGTCAGGCGTTGCAGGAGGCTGCGGCTGAGCTGCCGACGTGGCGCGGGCAGAACGAGCAGGGGATGGCGCTCGCCGCCGTCGGCTACACCAAGGCGAAACTGCGTCGACAGATCATGGTCGTCACCTCGTCCATCGGACCTGGAGCGACGAACATGGTGACCGCCGCCGGGGTCGCCCACGTCAACCGCCTGCCCGTCCTGCTGCTGTCCGGCGAGACGTTCACCAGCCGAGTTCCCGACCCGGTGCTGCAGCAGGTCGAGCACTTCCATGATCCGACGCTGACGGCCAACGACGCCTTCAAAGCGGTGACCCGCTACTGGGACAGGATCGTGCGACCGGAGCAGATCGTCCACTCGCTGCCCCATGCCGTCGCGACGATGCTCGACCCTGCGTCGTGCGGACCGGTGTTCCTTGCACTTCC
>Ga0123338_10002314_pt1 | contig 17845 bp, 16 predicted proteins | sample grotaG_FD_89793 | JGI IMG/M metagenome (GOLD analysis project Ga0123338, IMG submission 89793) | Glacier valley bacterial and archeal communities from Borup Fiord, Nunavut, Canada, to study Microbial Dark Matter (Phase II) -... | ecosystem: Environmental > Aquatic > Freshwater > Ice > Glacier ...
GAGGTCCTTCAAGATGACAGCATTGCCGTTTTCTTTCAGTCCCAGTAAAACATCAATGGATTTACTGCAGACATCCGTAATTGCAGCAAAATTTCCGCTGTTTATTGCATCGAGTTTACTGAGCCAGCCCCCCCCGACTGCAAAGATGGGAAACTTAACAAAATCCGCAAGATTGCTTAGATCCACACCGCCGGTCGGAATGAACTGAACGGAGCCGAATGGAGCCGCGAGGCTCTTAATTGCCTTGATCCCACCATACACATTCGCCGGGAAAAACTTTACAACGTTGATTCCTTTTTTCATTGCATACATGATTTCTGTAGGTGTTACGCAGCCGGGGCAGACAGCAACGCCTGCCTCAATACAGTAATCAACAATTTCAGGATTCGCTCCGGGAGACACGATGAATTTGGCTCCGTTTTCGACTGCCTGTACACACTGCTCCAGGGTAAGCACGGTTCCCGCACCTACAAGCATTTCAGGGCACCCCTCTGCTACAAGCTTTATTGACTCAATGCCGGCTGCCGTACGCAGTGTAATCTCCATAATATCCACGCCGCCGGCGACCATTGCCTTTGCAGCATCAACCGCAGTAGAAGGATCATCAAGAACGACAACGGGAACGAGCCCTGTAGTATTAATTCTTTCCATTACATTATTCGACATGATACGCCTCCTGTCAGCACTTCCATTTCGGATTATCAATTATTTCCGGATTCCCGTCTTTACCTTCCACAACCAGTTTGTGGTAACCCTTTTCTTCAATTGTGCCGTAATCATGCCCGACATCCGCACGGAACACAAAATAGGTAATTAACGGGGAAGTTCCTGTGTTAATGCTTCTATGGGCCCATCTCGGCGGTATATAGACGGCCTGCCCGGGTTCCAGGAACTTAATGGATATTTCCTCTTCTGATGTTTTCATAATGATACATCTATATACGATCAATAAATAATAATTTAAGCCGTCTCCAGAATGTGACACAAGTGTCATTAGTCATGAAATATTCATCTCTGACCATTCCCGGATAGACAATAGATGTTCCAAACAGCAGATCGCCAGCCGTATTGGCGAAATGTAATTCTAAAAACTCATATCAGGCCGCTGGATATCGGTTCTTTCGCATACCCGTCAGGCTTTCTATTCTTTTTGGACATGGAGGAAAGTTTGCCGAACAACCGCTAGCGCATCTATTATTCATTTCTCATCATCAAAAAATAATCATATAGAGCGAAAGAGCCTTCCTTTTCTTCGCGTTCTGTGTTCCTTTCTATTTCAATTTTTACTTGGAGTTTAAATAGAGAATAACCCTCCTTCAAAACCAGAATCACAAAATATTGCACATGCACATCCACATCCACACTCGATATCAAAACACACGAGAATTGATCCCAATTCTCGTGATTTGATTACTATTCAGGATAAAAAGATTCATCAATAAATGAACAATAAACTAAGTCACTTCCGTGACTTAATGAATTATTTATGCATCGGACTTTATATGTGACACATTTTCTAATCAATTTCGACAAAAAGGAGGGTATCCTTATTTATGTAACCAAAAGCCAGAAATTGTCTGTCCCAAATGATGATAGCACGTTTACTTATTCTTCATCTGATCAACTATTTTTGATCAGTCGTTTCCTTGTGAACATATTAATCATAATCAAAGTCACGCTGCCTGCAAGTGCAATAATGGTCATGGCGAGCGGCGACAGTTACAGGATTTTTGAATGTCTTATTGTGTTGTTATTGGAAACCCATTCATTCCGACCAGTTTATTGAACTGACCCATCATCCGTTTATTGAAATATTTAGTCGTCTTGTCGATCGGAAACATACCGGAGGCATCACCAATTCCTATTACTTTTCTTCCTGTTAGTTTCAAATGAATATAGCCTGATAATGTGGTCAGATAATCGAGTTTCTCTACATGTTCTTCTCCATTAAGGATCGCATGTAAGAGATGGGTGATGCTCCAGCGCTGCGGTAAAGGGTAATTGAACAAGGAAGTGAGTTGTTCTGAACCCTCCCTGTGAAATTATTGCGCCAAGTTCTAAATGGTGTCAGCAATCTACCGCTCGAGTCAAACGCCAAATAGCCATGCATCATCGCGCTGATTCCAATAGCTCCGGTTGCTTTCAGTGAGACACCATACATCTTTGTGACTTGTTCAGCCATTTTCTGATAGCTGCCCTGAATACCCTTCCAGACTTCATCGAGATCATAAGTCCAGACATTGTCGATGTTCGTGCTCACCCAGTCATAATTCCCGTTCTAATCGGCATATTGTCCTGGCCGATTAGAACGGTCTTAATCCGGGTCGATCCAAGTTCGATCCCGATCGATGTCCTGCAGGTTTCAATTGCACTCCTGATTTCGTTTTGTCTGCTGTACATGTTGTTACTCCTTGAAATATTAATTTAAACAAATTTTCAGTTGATACGGATGACGGTCTTTATAATATTTTCTTTGTCCATGATGCTTTGCTTCATCGCGTATTGGATATTGTCGAAATCTATAATGTCCGATACGATATTTTTTAAATTAACGCTTCCAGATGCTACGGCCTCGATAGCCGTCGGATATATGTGCCGATATCTGAAAACAGTCTTGATTTGAATCTCCTTATCGAGCACCACATTGACTGGAATCTCAAAGACGCCAGTCTTGCTGTAGCCTACAAGTACAACATTTGACCCCTTCTTGACTATATGGATGGCCTGGACAGCGGCGATCTGTATACCAGCCGTTTCGATTGCCAAATCGAAACCCTTTCCGTCTGTCAACATCATGCTTTCCTGCTGTACATCCTGTTTTGCTGAATTTATGATGCCTGTTGCGCCAAGTTCCAGTGCTTTATCGAGGCGCTTCTGAATGACATCCACCACATATACATTAGCTACACCTTTAGCAAGCAACGCCATCATAGACATCAACCCTATACAACCTGCGCCAAAAACAACTGCCGACTGGCCTTTATGGGCTTCACCCTGATTTGCAGCATGAAAACCGACAGCTAGCGGCTCAATAAGCGCACCTTCTAGCGTGCTAACATTTTCTGGCAACTTGAAGCACAGAGAAGCTTTATGAGCGGTATATTCCTGAAATACTCCATCAACTGGAGGTGTAGCAAAAAAGACGACATCAGGACAAAGATTGTATTTTCCCGTCCTGCAGAACTCACACTCACCACAGGTTGCTCCTGGCTCCAATGCGACACGATCGCCAGCTTTTAAGTGAGTGACTTGGCCGCCCACTTCGACAACAGTTCCGCCCGCCTCGTGACCAAGGACAAAGGGCGGCTCGACTATATAGTCTCCGATCCGACCATTTTCAAAATAATGCAGGTCACTGCCGCAGATGCCAACATACTCCAGTCGTATCAGGACTTCGTCATCTTTAATTTGGGGTATTTTTCTTTCGACTTGAGCCATTTGACCAATACCTGTCATGACAGCAACTTTCATTGTACCTATCATCTTGATCTCCTCCTATAGCATCAGATTTATAATGCATAATAAACTCATTTTTCGGGGTCTAATTGAATGTCTTTACCATTCGAAATAGATTATCCAATGTCAACGCCAGATCGCTTTTGCAACTCTTTTTTGCTTGTTCGAATGGAATGGCTTTCCGGTTGATGCTGATAATTCCATTCAACCCCATTTCGTAGGCTTCTTCAATTCCTTCTCCGATATCCCCGACAATTGCAATCACCGGCACATCAAACTTGTGTGCAAGTTTTGCGATTCCCATGACCACTTTTCCATTGAGGCTTTGCTGATCAAAACGACCTTCGCCGGTCAGGACTAGATCCGCGCCTTCGAGGATGTTTTGAAACCCAATTGTTTCAAGTATCGTATCGATCCCTGATGATAGAGTGCTTTCAGGAAGAACCAACAGACCAGCGCCCATCCCCCCAGCGGCACCTGCGCCTGAAAGGGAATGAATATCCCTTTTGAGTGTCTTTTCCAAAACGACTGAAAAGTGTCTTAAATTGTCGTCGAGTTCAATGACCATGTCGGGATCAGCACCCTTTTGAGGGGCGTAAACATGAGCTGCTCCTTGCTTTCCATATAAGGGATTGTTGATATCACACATAATCCGGACAGAACAGTTCTCAAGCTCCGGGAGCAGCCCTGAAAGATCCATTTTACGAATAAGTTTAAGTGTATTGCCAGTCGGAATGAACGTCGTGTTGTAGTTGTCAAGAAACTTGACGCCAAGCGCTGCCAGGCAGCCACAACCTGCATCGTTCGTACAACTGCCTCCGAGGCCAATAATGATCTGACTGCACCCCCGAAGAACAGCATTCGAAATCATTTGGCCAACACCAAACGATGTCGTGATTGCCGGATTCTTGTTTGAATCGACCAGCGGCAGGCCAATGCATGCCGCAACTTCGATCACTGCGGTCTGACCACCATGGATCAGCCCGTAAAAACATGGAATATCCTGAAAATACGGATCCTTGACCGTCACCTCGATTTTTCTCCCACCGACAGCCATAAGAAAACAATCAACTGTTCCCTCGCCGCCATCTGCGATCGGTATTGAAACAACTTCCGTTTGTGGAAAATGACTCTGAATTGCGGCTTCCATCAGTTGACAGATCTCAATCGATGACATTGTACCTTTAAAGGCATCCGGTGCCAGCACAATTTTTTTCATATTATTAATTATCCTTCATGTGTTGGATATGAGCAATCAGTAAACTGTGTCGAATTGCCAGGGTTTGCCACCTATCAGTGCACCACCATCCACGTTATAGATGTGTCCGGTCATGTAGCTGGATGCATTGGAAGCTAGCAGGATCGTGATCCCTACCAGCTCCTCAGGTGTCCCTGGTCGCTCAGCAGCGATCCGTTCCCTAAGATATTCAGCTCGGTGTGGATTCTCCCAGGTGACTTTTGTCAGAGCGGTCAGGATGTGCCCTGGAGCAATACAGTTTGCCTGAATATCGAACTTAGCCCATTCGATCGCCATCGACCTGGTCAGAGCAGCCATCGCACTTTTTGATGCACCATATACAGAAACACCACCCAACATACCGGTACAATTGAGTGATCCCATATTGATGATTTTACCGCCTGTTCTAATCATAGATTTCTTGACAACATCCTGTGATAGAAAAAACATACCCTTTAGATTAATATTCATTATGCGGTCAAACGTGTTCTCCTCTACATCAAGGAATCCTTCCCTCTTGTTAATTCCAGCACAATTTACCAGTACATCGATTCGGCCATACTGCTGCAAGACCTTATCCACGCATGATTTGATCGATTCCATACTGCCCACATCGAGCTTAAAAGTGCTGTGATTTCCCGGCTCCAGCGAATCATACAATTGTTCCATGGTTTCTAAAGAAAGATCAGCCAAAGCGAGGTCTGCACCCGCACCAGCCAGACCTTTAGCCAGAACACTTCCGATACCGCCGGATGCCCCGGTCAATAGGACAACCTTTTCTTTTAGTGAAAAAACTTGTTCTAAATTATCTCCTATTTTCATCTGAATCTGCACACCTCGGTTCCAGTCAATTTTTCATAATACTTGATCAGAGCCGAATGGTCCTGCTGACCACCACCCAACTGTTGGACATTCTCGAACATCTGAAGAACCGTCTCAGTGAGCATGACCGGGGAATGGATAGCTTTAGCTGTCTGAATTGCATTTTTTAGATCCTTTACATGCAGGTCTATTTTGAAGCCCGGTATAAAGTTCCTGTCCAGTATCATAGGCACCTTGGCATTCAAAACGGTGCTGCCGGCCAATCCACCCCGAATCGCTTCAAACACGCGTTCGGGATCGATGCCCGACTGGTTTGCCAGCGTCAGAGCTTCTGAAACTGCGGCTATATTCAAAGCGACTATGATCTGGTTGACTAGTTTGGTTGTATTGCCTGCACCGATCGGACCAATCAGTATGGCACTCGAACCCAGGACGTCAAAGACCGGTCTGGCTTCTTCGAAATCAGACGGATCACCACCGGCCATAATCGCCAGTGTACCGTCGACAGCCTTGGGTTCACCTCCAGATACCGGAGCGTCTAACATTCGGATGTCTTTGTTTTTCAAAGCTTGGCTTATCTCCTGGGAGGCTGTAGGTGCGATCGAGCTCATATCTATCAACAGGGCTCCAACTTTTGCGTGCTGAATGACGCCATCTGTTCCAAGTACGACTTCCTTGACCTGTGGCGAGTTCGGCAGCATCGTAATAATGATGTCACAATCCCGGACTGTGTTCCGGATTGTGCTACATATTTCTGCGCCTGCTTCCTTAAGAGCGCCTGACTTTTCTATGTCTCTGAAATAGGCCTTCAAGGGATATCCGGCTGCCAGAAGATTGGCTGCCATGGGTTTACCCATGATTCCCAAGCCAATAAATCCGATTTGTTTCATAGTATCCCACCTCAACCTTTCATTGATTCTCTAACCGAAGCAACAATCCTAGTCGCGGTCAAATCATATTTTTCCAACAATACATCATAGTTCTCAGCCGAAGTCCCGAAGCAATCCTGGATTCCGACAAATATAATCTTTTTGGGGATCAGCGGAGCTAAACATTCACTAATCACACTACCCAATCCACCCATTACTGAATGCTCTTCTGCAGTAACAACACCTTTGACTTCGGAAGCGATTTTTGCGACTGCTTTTGCGTCGATCGGTTTGATAGAGGGAACATTGACGACCTTGACCTGAATTCCTTCCCGTTCCAATTGCTCAGCTGCCTCGAGGGCCTTGGAAACCATTACGCCCGAGGCAAAAATAACGGCATCTCGTCCTTCCCGAACAGAGTAGATTTGTCCAGGTACGAACTCGACAGATTCATCCGACAGAATAGGTAGATCATTGCGATTGACCCGAAGGTACATCGGACCCGAATGGTTCGCCATGTACCGGATAATCTGCCGAGTCTGCACAGCGTCTACAGGGGAGAAAACCTGCATATTAGGCAGGACCCGCATGATGGCAATGTCTTCAATCGACTGATGGGTCGATCCATCGCCGAAATCAGAGAGACCCGCGCTGGAACCACAGATCTTCACATTGGCGGCTGGTATGCAGATGCTTGTTCGGATCTGGTCATAACAGCGGGCTGTGCAGAAGACGGCAAAAGACGCCAGAAACGGAATTTTACCCGTAAAGCTTAGTCCTGCTGCAACAGAAGCCATGTTGGCCTCAGCTATTCCCATCTCAAAAAAACGTTCCGGGAATTCTTCCTCGAATAACGTTCCCATAGTTGATTTTCCAAGATCTGCTTCAAGAACTACAATATTATCGTTTTGCCTACCTAGTTCAACAAGTGTTTCTCCGTAGGCAATTCGCAAACTTGCTTTGTTAACCATTTAGATTGATCCTCCTTATTCGCAAATATAATTACGAATTTCTTCGACGGCCTGAGCGTGTTGTTCTTTGCTTAGCGCACTATTGTGAAAGGCACAGTTGTTTTCCGCGAATGATACATATTTGCCTTTGATTGTATTGGCCAGGATTAAGACTGGCTTGTCCACGATGCTGTCAGCTTGGTCCAGCGCGTTGCATACTTCAATCGTTTTATGGCCGTCGATCTCAATTACATGCCAGCCAAAAGCTTTCCATTTGGCTGCCATGTCTCCGGAGTCCATCCGTTCCTTTACCGTTCCAGTCGCCTGCAACCGGTTACGGTCTAAAATACCTACCAAATTTGATTGCTTCCTATTGGCTGCCCACATGGCAGCTTCCCATATCTGACCCTCGGACATTTCGCCATCGCCCATGATGACATAAACTTTATATGCAGATCGACTCAAACTCAGCCCAGCCGCGATGCCAGCACCGATCGACAAGCCCTGACCAAGGGAACCTGTATTAGCCTCGATTCCCGGAGTCTTGTTCATGTCCGGATGGCCTTGAAGCATCGCACCGCAACATTTGACAAAATTGAGTTCTTCCTTTTTAAAAAAGCCAGCCTCTGCAAGCGCCGCGTACTGGATCAGTGCCGCGTGACCTTTACTCATCAAAAGACGGTCCCGGGCTGGGTTGTTCGGTACCTTGGGGTCAATCCTCATTTTGTAAAAATATAGAGCCGAAATAATTTCTGCACAAGATAAAGACCCACCCAGATGACCCACTTTTCCGTCTTTGCCACCGATCATATCAACGACCGATCCGCGAAGGATTCGTGCTTTCTCCTGGACTATGACTATTTGCTTTTGATCTGCCATATTTAACTTAACCACCTTCCGATTCCGTTATTATTCATGATGATTTGATTGTTCGATTATCACCATCGTATGTCCATCAATTTCCTGCAGTTCGAATAAGGCGCGTTCTCCATCCCATGAATAGTCAAGATCATTCTCAATCTGCTGGTCTGAGTCAAAGATAAAAATCCTGACTGGTCTTTCCGGCAATTTTACAGACATATGCCGATTGAAAAGGGGCACCATTTCCTCGATCGTATCGATGGTTCTCGACTTGTGTTCGATGATGTAGTTGAGAATATGCACTATAAAGTACTGATCTTTTGAGCGAGTTGTAATCTCAACAAATGAAGGAATATTGGCTTTAACTTGTGGTTCAATGCCCAATTGTTCAATAAGATTTGCCACTATTTCCTTATAAACTTTGCATCGATTCTTGGCATAATCGGTGAAAATCGGATTGGCGACATAAATAGTAGAGTCATTTTTAGTGATTGCCGGAAAGCTTGACACTTCATGAGTCGGTGGAGTATGCCTATGAGAGCAAAACTGATACTCGCCACGGTTGAAATACGGATTAACGACCGGTGCTAAAATTTCCGTGCCGGGACGGGTTTTTACATTTACCCCTTTTTCATAAGTCACATATACCATCTCGTCAATGTTGGGAAACATTGTTTTCTCAATTTTCATGTAGCGCGGATTATATTCAGCTTCACTCAGGTAGCTGATACCTAGGCAGTCAAGCAGGAATTCATTCCGATCCTGATTCAATGCAGATTTGCAGGTTGCAAGCAATTTTCCACCCTTTTGTATGAAGGTTTCAATTTTACTGACTGCCTGAGCATTCAAATAAACATTGTCCGGGAGAATAAGCAGATCATACTTGTCAAAATCGTCTTTAAGGTTGAGGATGTCGAATGAATAGTGTAATTCTGTTAGAATCCTATAAGCGCCCTCGACTGGCATGTCAACATTGTGGTCGTTCGGACTCATAATACCTGACCTGCGGGTATTGAAAACACCGATCTGGGCAATCTTCCTGGTTTCCCGGCACCACTTTTCCTTAGCCTCAATCATTGTAAACACTTCACCAACAAGCTTATAAGTCATTACATCAAGCTTTCCACACGGATGGAGTTGGTCGCCAACACAAACTCCTGCACCGTTTGACAGCGCACGAAAACATTCATATTCAAGAGCCTTTTTATTCCGCAGCGAACCAAAATCGCCCCAGGCTGTGTGGAATTTTCCATTCATCATCGTGATGTCAACGTCGTACTTGTTAATATAGTTTATTGCAATTGGAAAGTGGGCATAACCCCACATTTCAGACGGCAGTGATTCAACGTCAATAAAGGTATTACAAATCCGTTTATTCTCAGTCGCATATTTTTCATCATCACCTAAATCCATCTCGTAAGGGTGAGAATTAAAGTAAATGTGATGCGCGGAATCAAGGCCCTTGATGTATCGATACATCTCTTGCATGAAATCTATTTGAACCATTCGGTCGTGCTTATACCTGTCGATCAGGTTTTCTGGGTTGAGACCAGATTTAAGCATGTCTTTTTGGCAGTGCTGACAAATGCACTGGTTCTGGAAGACAATGTCAATCCAATACCCATATGGTTTGAAAAACTTGAATATTTCCATGAATTCCTGCTTTAAATAGTCGCGGTAGTGTGGATTATTTAAACAAAGTTTCTGCCAGCTGTAGTAAGGCCGGTCAAATGGTTTGCGGTTGCCGAGAACCCCTTCGATATTGACTTCCTGCCAATCAGGATGGTTATGAGCAGTGTCCTCACTCCAACCAACACAAGTATAAATCAAGGTCTTGATGCCTTCATCCTGACAGGCAGCCAGCTGCTCTTTCAGCAGGTCGACCTTAAGGTTTGGATGAACCCTGCCTAATTGGGTGGGGTAATAGTACATGCCATGATGGCATTTGGCAAACAAGTTGATCGACTCAACATGCGCAGCCTTTAAAGTCCGGGCAAATTCCTTGCCGTTGAAATCAGAAGCAATATCCGGGATGTCCGGTGAAGTGTGAAAATCCAAGTGAATCTGGCGAAAGGGTACTTTTCTCATTTTGTTTTCTCCTATATTTTTCTCGTTTGTCAAAATAGTTGATATGATATTTTTCCAAAAGGAAAGTTTATGTTTTATCAGCCCTTAATTGAGCCCGCCATAAGTCCTTTTTCAACTTTTTCCTGGAGGAGTATATATGCAAGTAGTGGGGGGACCATCGCCACCACGATTGCAGCCATTACCCCACCGTAATCAGATGTCATTTCTGCAAAAAATGACAATAGTCCAATTGACATGACTTGAAGATTTTTTTTGCTGATGAAAACGAGTGGAAACAACAGGTTATTCCATATGCTGAGGAAGTTAAAGATGGCGGCCGTCACAATAGCAGGCGTTGAAAGTGGAATAATCACCTTCCAAAATACTTCGAAGTGTGTGCAGCCATCTATAATGGCTGCCTCTTCTAACTCGACCGGAATTCCTTTCATGAATCCATTCAACAGAAAAATCGTAATCGGAATTTGAAATGCTGCAAAAAGTAAAACGATCATTGGAATGTTATCCTTAGCGATTTTCCCGAAAGTGTAAGACAATGGAATTATTGTTGACTGAATCGGAATCATCATACCTGATATAAAAAAGATGAAAACGACACTTTGAAAACGAAACTTCATTCTGCTTAATGGGTAAGTCGCAAATGTACTGACCAGCAGGATAACAATTAAGGTTACGCCAGTATAAATCACACTATTACGAAAATAGACGCTTATGTTTCCAAGTTCCCACGCTCGTCTAAAATTATCAAGATTAAATGTATTCGGAAAGGCTAAAGGATTCAGAAAAATATCGCTGGATTTTTTGAAAGCGGAAATGAATACAAAGTAGAGTGGAAAAAGTGCGATGATGCTAAATGCACTTAAAAAAATATAAGTTAGAAATTTTCCGCGTGCTTTTGAGTTTGTGATTGGATTATATTTCTCAAAAAAAGAAGACATCGTTAATCTCACCTCACTTTACAATTCTTTTTGTCGGGTCAATCTTAGGCTAATAATTGCCATTACAATGCTCAAAGCAAAAATTGTGACCGATATGGCACTACCCAAGCCATAATTATTGTATTTAAAAGCTTCATAATACAGGAGTGTTGAAAGAACATGAGTAATTCCGTTAGGTCCACCTTCTGTCATGACAAAAACGATGTCAAATACCTTAAGGCTGCCAATGATAACAAGAACTATTGAGGTCCGAATTGACTCCCAGATCATTGGAACAATGATTAAGAAAATTCTTCTTAGCCCGGTTGCCCCATCTATCTGAGCAGATTCCAGAACATCCTCAGATATGCCAGTCACGGCTGCAAATCCGATTGTCATATGATAGCCCAGGCCACACCATGCATTTGCAATAATGACCGTTAACAAAGCCGTTGATGGTTGTAGCATCCAGGCAGCAGACAATTCGCCTAGACCGATTTTTGTCAACAAAACATTTAATAGACCATTTTCATTAGCACCCCAAATGAATTTCCAGAGCAGAGCAGTTGCTGTAATGGGGAGTACAACAGAGGAGAAAAATACTGTTTTAAAGAATCGGTATCCTTTGCAGAAGCTAGATAGGAGAATTGCAAGAAAATAACCAATTGGGATCTGGATAATGATGTTCAGGACTGTAAAGATCAGAACATTTTTAACCGCAATCCAAAATTCTTTGTAGTTGACCATATTAATGAAATTCTTGAATCCTACGGGTTTAAGAGCTACGCCGAAAATGCCTGGCCATTCAAAAAAGGAGAAATACACCGACTGGACAATGGGGACTACTCCAAATATGAAATATATAATGAATGCCGGAAGCAAGAACAGCACAATTACACTTAGTTTTTTTCGATATATGTCCATGACAAATCACCTCATTAAAATTGTGCACCAAATAGCAGGACGCCCGGTAATCCATTTATCCGGGCGTCCCGACGTATTTGACCGAAATAATTGATTTTATTGAATGCTTCTATCGATTTCGTTCTGAATTTCTTCTGCGGCTTCAATTGCTGAGTTACCTAGCAACATGCCAATTATTGAATTTCTAGTACGGTCTTGCATTGAAGGAAGTGGATCAAAGTCAAAGCTATCTCCGCCTGGATTTTTAATTGTCGAAACAAAATTCTGAACATCAAGAAACAGCGGCGACAGTTTGGACTCATCAACTTTAATATCATCGCGGGCAGATAAACGCTGGATTTCGGAAACCATTTTTGACTGCAGTTCTTTTCCACAGAAGAACTTGACCCATTTGAAAGTTGCATCTTTTTCGGCTTCTGTCATTTTACCGCTCAGGTAAAAGCCCTGCGGGAAAACTGAAACATCATCCTTGAACTGCGGTTTATCGCTGAAATAAGGAAATGGGAACATCCCGATTTTGTCTTTGATATCAGAATTGATGACATCTCCAACAAACCAAGAACCATTTAATACCATAGCCGCCTTTCCAGATAAGAAGTTGGCTTTTTCTGTATCATAATCTTCACCTTCGAGATTTGGTTGAAATGCACCTCTGTCCTTTAGATCTTTCAACAACTCAAGTGTTGCTACCACTTCAGGATCTGTCCATTTAGCGTCTCTTGATCCAAGAGCCTTAACCATATCAACTCCAAGATATTTGTACATTAAGAAATTGTGTATGTGCCCTGTTCTCCAAGTCGCCTTTGCACCAACTTCCCATGGAACAATATCGGCTGCTTTTAGCTTATCAATAACTTCATATAGATCTTCCATCGTCTCGGGAACTTGCTCGATTCCTGCTTTGGCAAAGAGATCCTTGTTATAGTAGAAGTTTTCTACTCCAATCGAGAATGGAATTCCGTAATAGCCTTCCACACCATATTGCTCAAAGTTCCAAGTCTCAAACATCCCAGGAATGAAACCATCCATGAATTCCTTATCCTCCATTAAAGGAGTAATATCCATCAACAAACCATTTTTTGCATATTCGACATTGCTGGCGACACCCGGCATATAGAAGAAATTCGGTGGGCTCCCTGTGGCAATATCAGTTTTAAGTTTATTATTGTATGCAGCTTCATCATTTACTGAGTCATTCTGAACAGTTATGTAGGGGTACATTACTGCAAATTCTTTGAGTGCGGCTTCTAAAATCGGTGTAGTTGCATCAGTTCCCGAGTATCTTGTCATAATTCGAATTGTAACTTTTTCTTCAGCTTTAGTTTCGGCAGCTGTTTCAGCTGCTTTTGAAGATCCCTCAGACTGGTTTGTGGGTTTTGTAGAAGTACAGCCCGAGAGTAACATGCTAATAATGAGTATGGTTGATAAAATAGTGAATGTCACTTTTTTAGTTGATCCCATAAATACTTTCCTCCCAGTAATTGTTGAATGGTTGAGTTGTTGAATGGTTGAATTGTTGCAACAACTAGATAATACAGTCACGCTTGTTTCTTGTGAATGGAAAACTTTGGAATGCATGGATTATTTTATCCTTATGAAAATACTTCATTAGTTGTGCTTGGCTCTCAGGTAATCAGATGGTGAAATACCAAAGCATTTCTTGAACGATCGGCTGAAATAGAACGGATCGCTATATCCGCAAAGTTTGGCCAAATCAGTAATCTGGATATTCCGATTCTCATCAATGATGTTTTTGGCTTTATTCATCCGGTATTCAATGATATAGGAAATAATTGACTGGTTATAGTCCTTCTTGAATATTCTACTTAGATACGTTGGTTGAACAAATATACTGTTGGCTATCGAGAATGGGGACAAATTTTCATCCTGATAATTCACTTCAATTAGATTTTTGGCTTTAATGGACAGTCTGGATGCTTTCGAACCATTCTGTTTAGTGTTATCGACCGCGATTTCGAAAAGCTTGATTGTCCAGTCTTTTACCTCGATAGCGGTCTCCCTTGTTTTCAAATGTCTGATAAAGTCATTGCTGCCTTCAAGAGCAAGATTGGATATTGAAGTATTTTTGTCAGCCAAGTATTTGCCCAACAAGCGAATAATATCAATGAACACTATAATAAAGCAGTCTTTATTCAGACCGTAATCCAGCGACCTATTATAGATGTCCTCGACTTTCTTAGAAACAGCATTGATATTTTCTTCGTTAAGATGGCTAGAAATGAATTCAGATTCGTCTGGCGTAATCATTCTTTCCAACGCAATTGATTTTCTACAGTTCGAACACTCTAGAATTTTACCAGTTCCTGCAAAAAATTTATCTAGAAGAGCATTCTTAGCTTCTTGATATGCAGATGGCAACATGGAATAATCTGAATACGCCTGGCTAATTCCCACTGTAATTGATAAATCAAGTAACTCCTTGACGACGCTGATAATCTGATTGCATAGTTCTAGATTATTTGAATGTTCTGAGAAAAAGATAGCTGTATACTGCTCATCCAACTGGAAAGCAATACCGGCTGACTGGCAATCAAAAATTTCCTCGGCAATATTTGTGATCGCATAAAGCCACAACTGTCTGTCCTTTAAGTCTGGCCATCGATCGAAAAAATAATCAATTTCAATCAACGCAACATTTACAGGTGGAATTAGCATTGTTATTCCATAATAAATAAATTTCTGTTCAATACTTTGGTTATTAATGCGAGTAAAAAGAATGCTTCTTAAGAAATCAGTTCTGGTGTTCTCACGGCTGTCTGCGATGTCTATTTCTAATTCCCGCACATATTGCTGTATGCGTTTGGTTTTCTTTCGCTCCGATTTGATATTAATTAGTGTTCTTGTAATTTCCTCAGCGTTAATTGGCTTAACCAGATAATGGGCTACACCGGCACTAATAGCCTGTCTTGCACAATCAAAACTTTCATATCCGGTCAACAAAACAATAGTTACCCAAGGTTGCTCCTTGTGAATGATATTGGCCAGTGCAAGTCCATTAATGATTGGAATATTGATGTCAAGAATTAGTAGGTCCGGAGATTTTTCGCGAGTCAACTCCAATGCCGCTTCTCCATCAGAAGCTTCTCCGACAAGCTGAAACCCAAGTGAATTCCAGTTAATAGAAGTAATTAATTGTTGCCTGATTAGGTATTCGTCATCAATTATTATAGTCTTTATCATCTTCATATTTCCAATCACTCGGTAAAACTATATCAACTTGAGTATAAACATTCTCTTCACAGTTTATCCTTAAGCCAAATTGCTCACCAAAATTAAGTCTTATGCGTTCATTTACATTGGTTAATCCAAACCCGTTCCCTTCTGATACACTCATTCGATTATTCAAAATATCCGGAACTTTACTCATATCAAAACTACCCGCATTATCTCGAACAGAAATTACAATTTGATCATCCAGCGTTTTTCCGGTTATCTCAATCATCCCCATACCAGTCTTATTCTTTATGGCATGATAAATTGCATTTTCGACTAGCGGCTGAACTGATAATTTGACAATGAAGCTATCCAGGATTAATGGATCACAATCAATTTTATATTCTAATTTGTCAAAGTATCTAATTTTTTGGATGGTTAGATAATATTTAACATTATCGATTTCTTCTTTTATCGTGATTATGCTACGGCCTTTACTCAAGACACTTCGATAAAACATGCTCAAAGACTTGGTCATATCGAATACATCCTTATCGCGGCCCATTTGAGCCAGTGAACAAATACTGTCGAGGGTATTGTACATAAAATGAGGATTTATCTGAGATTGAAGTGCCATGAATTCCAGTTTCCTTTTCTTAATCTGATCATCAAATATATTATCCATTAAATCAGATATTTTCCCGATCATCTGATTAAATTTCTCAGTCAGTATTCCAACCTCGTCGTTGCTTGATACCGGTACCCGAACCTCAAGATCCCCTTGTCCGACATCTTCCATGATTTGAGCAAGACGGCTGATCGGGCGCGTGATAGTCTGTGTAATGATGACTGTCATTATGCTTGCGATCAAGATAAAAGCCAGGCCAATTATGAACAGGAATGCTGACAATTTTGAACTATCTGCCGTCAATTCATCAAGCGGGATTATACCGATGAGCATGACGTTCAACTGGCGGAACTGATTGATCGTAACAACATAGTCATTGCCAGAAATCTTATAGACAGCGCCTGAACGGTTATTAACTTTGGCCCATTTAAAGTAATCCAATTGACTTACGTCTGAATATAAATCTGCCTCGTCAGAGGAAGATACAACTATACCCTCGTTACTGACCATTATGAATTTTCGCGTACTGTCTTTTGTTGCAGGTGTGTATGCAGTAGAGATTGTTTTCTGATTGACATTTAGCTCGACGATACCAAGAGTGTTTGCATACTCTGTACTAAGCACGGCGCGCAGCATTGTGAATACATTAACTGTTTGTCCAGAACTGGTAATCTCATATTGGATCGGATGAGTGTTCTTCCATATAAGAGCACCTTGTTTTTGTATTGCTGATTCATATGGTGGGCTGGATAATGTCTGCGCGGGATCAATTAAACTGCGGCGAATTCGACTTGTCGAAAAAAGTTGACCGTTTTGACCATAGACAACTACAGAACTAACTGTGCTTCGAGGCTCAATAATATTGTTCAGTGTCTGGCTCAATTCTGTTTCTGCTTCAAACTGGTCATTTTCGTCAATATAAACGGAACTCAATGCAACCTGAACATCACCATTTGCCGCAATAACCTTTGAAATATCATCAACTCTATCGACAAGACCCTTGAGATTTTCACTGACCAGGTCAAGATTCTGAATCGATGCTTCAATCGCATTGGAAACGATGATATCTTTTGTGGCATTATTTACGAGAAAAACAAATATGATGATTAGCGTCGCTACTATCGAAATGTTAGTCAAATACACTTTTCTTGCTATGGTAAGTCTGATAAACTGCGACTTTATTTTTTCAGATTTCATATTCACATCGCTATCCCCAATTTTCAACTGTCAAAAGTAATTCCATCGGAATATGCACCTATATCGAGATGGTTAAGGCCATGAATTTCTTTGTTGTGCAAATCACCATTTTCATCATTTATTATGAAAATTCTTCCACAGTAGTTTAAACGACAAAGAGATATTTATTTTTTGAATCCGTAAGGACTTCGTTTGTGAAGTGCGAGACTTCAGGAACGATGTGAATTAATTTATCATAGTAACGAGTATTATAGCCATCTTCAAGAGCATGGACAAGTGGTCTCTGCAAGTCTTTCAAGATAATCTGAATTTTGAGAAATTACTTTCAACTCCATAATTGAGATTATTCTTTAGCATTCAATCCGCTTTTCTCTGGAATAATATAATTAAATAAGATAATGAACGATACACTGTTTTTGGTCTGTCACACAAACAAAAAACATTGCACAATCAAGACGAATCGCAACAATTTTACTAATAGAGAAGGTTGGGCTCAATGTTCCCATCATATTTACGAAACTTTCGAAATATTGCTACAAAGCGCCAGAAAAAACCTCGAGACGTGCTGAAAAAAGCGGTTTCGAGGTTTTTTATCATTATATAAAAACATTGAATATTGTCCAAAAGTACCACACAGGTACCATTGATGATTTTCTGAACATTTACGCGGCCGTTTTTTTCTGGATTAATCAATTTGTTTTGCATATTTTACAGGGGCTATGAAA
>Ga0123338_10002316_pt1 | contig 17836 bp, 10 predicted proteins | sample grotaG_FD_89793 | JGI IMG/M metagenome (GOLD analysis project Ga0123338, IMG submission 89793) | Glacier valley bacterial and archeal communities from Borup Fiord, Nunavut, Canada, to study Microbial Dark Matter (Phase II) -... | ecosystem: Environmental > Aquatic > Freshwater > Ice > Glacier ...
TCGTAGCCCAGGTGATGGTTCAGCTCCCCGGCCATCATTCGTTCGACCAGCGCCTTCATCAGTTCCTTCGACAGCCCGTCCGGGCCGATCAAAGGACCATCGCCATCAACTCGTCTATTAACTCTTTCCTGATTGCCATTCGGTTCTCCTTTATTCTTACTTCCGGAAAACCGCGTTTACACAATCTTATTTACACCCTCAGTTCGGCGGGGCTTTGGGTCCTCAATAGACGCTTTCCCGGTTGTAATGTGAATATCCGCCTCGTGGCAAAGCTTGATCTTCAGGAGTTCGCCGTCTTTAATAAAAAGGTCCGATCCACCCCGGCTCATACACGCCGTCCTGGATGCTCGTTTTTTCTCCAATCATCAAGATTCGCTGCCGCGATGTGCTTCGGCTTCCACAAAAGGTCAAAGCCTAAATTACACTCCCAACCACGCATGACGCTTACTTCAACGGGGCCATTCTCGCAGTGGCCTTGCGCATTGATCTTACGCCAAGCGCTCGCGATCCACATCCAAGTCGTGAAACGAAGGCTATCTGCCAGTATCATTGTTCCATGACGAAGGCCATGATTCCCATCCTTTGCGGGCTCGCCGGAGTGATCCTATGTTTCAGCCCAAGCCTCCTCTCCAATCTGTTCATCGGCATTGCCAACTTTCGCGATTCCGTCTTCCATAACTTGCCGTGGTCAAACTTCCCAGGCCACACTCCCCTTCCCGCGCCGGAAAGCACCCGCGCCCAACGGCTCGGCTTCCTCCTCTTCTCCCTCAGCCTCATCACGCTCGGTCTCTACGCCGCACTTTTCAATTAGCCGGTCACAGAATCCAAAAATAAAATTCAACCTGTAAATGCTCACCCGCCCCCTCCGCATCGCCGTCGCCGGCTTAGGCTTTATGGGCAAAACGCACCTCCACGCGTGGTCCAATGTGGACGGAGCCGAACTGGCCGCGATCATTACCGCCGACCCGCGCAAACTCTCAGGCGACCTCTCCACCACAGGCGGCAATCTTGAAACCACCGCCTCACAATTCGATTTCACCGGCTTGCAACGCTACTCCCATCTCGAAGCCGCTCTGGCCGACCCCGACATCGACGCCGTCGATCTCTGCCTCCCCACACACCTCCACGCCGAAGCTGGCCTCGCCGCCTTGCGCGCCGGCAAGCACGTGCTTCTCGAAAAGCCGCTCGCCCGCACCAGCCCTGAAGCGTACGCCCTCGTCGCCGAAGCCGCCCATTCCGGCCGCACCCTCATGGCCGGCCACGTCCTCCGCTTTTTCCCCGAATGGCAGGAACTGCATCGCCACCTTGCCGCTGCCTCCACCAAATTGGGTTCGTTTCGTCGAAATTGCGCCAGCCCTTCCTGGTCGCCCTGGCTCAACGACCCCACCAAAAGCGGTGGTGCCCCTCTCGATCTCCTCATCCACGACGCCGATTTCGCCCTCCACTGCTTCGGCCTCCCCACCGCCATCAGCGCCCAGGGCCTCTCCGATCCCGCAACCCGTATCAATTGGCTCACCGCCCGCCTCTCCTTCCCCCATTCCGGCCCCGTCGATATCACTGGCGGCTGGCATCCCTCGCCCGCTTACCCCTTTTCCATGGAATTCAACTTTCTCACCGAAGCCGGCACTTTGGATTGGTCCAGCGCAGGCCGTCCCCTCACGCTCTTTCCGCCTAACGGGACCCCCTGCCCAATCGCCCTACAGCCCGGCCCGGATCCCTGGGTCGCCCAACTCCAATACTTCACCAATTGCGCACGCTCCGGCACCGCGCCCGCGCTCTGCCCACCCGCCGAATCCGCCCAAGCCGTCCGCTTGGTCGAGATCATGATAGAGTCGCGCAATCGAAACGGAGAAATCATCCCATGGACCAACTAACACTCCACCCCAACATCGGCGTTATGTTCTGGGCTGGCCGCGCTCCCGCCGAAACGCTCGCCGAACTTACCGCCCTCGGCATCCATCACGGCCAACTTGGCATCCCGGGCGACCTCCCACTCGCCGGCCAAGCAGCAGCCTGGAAAACTGCCGCGTCCCACGCAAACTTCACAATCCACACAGTTTTCGCCGCCTACGAAGGCGAAAGTTACGCCGATATCCCCACCGTCCAAAGCACAGTTGGCTTCGTTCCTGCAATTTTTCGTAGCCGCCGCGAAGCCCGCACCCATGCCGTCATCGATTTCGCCCGCGAGCTCGGTGCGACCGGCATCGCCACCCATATTGGCTTCGTTCCGGAAAATAACACTGACCCCGAATATCGCGCCGTTCTCGAGATGGTCCGTCGCATCGCCGACCACGCCCAGCCCATGACGTTCGCCCTCGAAACCGGTCAGGAAACGGCTCCCGCGCTCCTCGAATTCCTCGAAGCGGCCAATCGCCCCAACCTGGGCATCAATTTCGACCCCGCGAACATGATCCTCTACGGCACCGGCCAGCCGCTCGAAGCTCTTTCCATCCTCGCCCCGCGCCTGCTCTCCGTCCACGCCAAAGACGGCACCTGGCCCACCGCCGCCGGCGCACTGGGTTCGGAAACCGTCCTGGGCGAAGGAGCCGTAAACATCCCGGCATTCCTCGCCAAACTCCGCGAAGTCGGCTACCACAAGCCCGTCTTCATCGAGCGCGAATCGAGCGATCCCGTCCAGCGCCTGCTGGACATCCAGCACGCCATCCAGCTCATTGCCGCGCAAGACAACTTCTCACCTGACGAAGGGTTAAACTCCGGTAGCGATGCGCGCTAACCTCCTCCTTCTTGCTCTATCGGCAGTTCCAGCGCTGAGCGCCACCTTCGGTACCGTAATTTCCTCGCAAGCCGCCGCCTCCTATTCCGATATCCTCCTCGATGAGCCCCGCCAGCGCATTTATCTGGTCAACAGTTCCGCCAACCGCATCGAAGTCTGGTCCACCCAAACGCGCCAATACCTGGCCAGCATCGCAACAGGCACCAATAGCCAGCCTGACGCCATCGCCCTTTCGCCGAATAACAACGCGCTTTACGTCTCGGCCTATAGCAGCAATTCCCTAAAAATTATCGATCTCACGAAAACAGCCCCCACGGTGGCTACAATTGGTCTCATCGCCAGCCCCCAAGGCATCGCAGTCGGCAAAGACGGCCGCGTGCTCATTTCCACCGTCGGCAACGTCGGCCAGAACAACCTTCTCATCTACGATCCCCAGGCCAACTCGCTCAACAACGTCGCCGTCACGCCCGCCGCCGCCACTCCCCCCACGCTCCCCGCCCCGTCCGGCCGCGCTTACCTCTCTTACCACTCTAAGCTGCTCACCACCAAAGACGGCAATTACATCATTGGAGCGAATATCATCAGCGGCAATAACACTAACAACCGCGTGGTCTTCGTCTACGAAGTTGCCTCCAGTACCGTCCTCCGCTCCCGCATCCTCACCAACCTCTCGAATGTGCTCTCCGTTTCTCCCGATGGCTCCCGCTTCATGGCCGGTTACTCGCTCATCGATACCGCCACACTCGCCATCCTCGCGCAGGAGAATGTCGCCAACTCCCCCTTCGCCTTCCCCAATGGCACCAACTTTAACGCGCAGGTGAACCAGGGCGGCAGCGTCTTCTCTCCCGATGGCTCAAACATTTATGGGGCCTTCAATTTTGCGCCCGTGCAAGTGCCCGCGGCTAAGCCTAACGTCACCCGCCTGCTCTATAACGATCCCGATAACCTCCTCATCAAATTGGGCCTGCAGCTTCCCGAAAATCTTTCCGGCCGCATGGTCGTCAATAACGCCGGCGACACCATTTACGCGCTCTCCGAATCCGGCTTCATCATTCTGCCCGTCGGCCAGGTCAATGCAAGTCCACTCGCGCAGGTGGATTCCCAAATCGTTCTGCTGACCAATGACCAGTGCGGTGTCACCGCCGCCCAGAGTTCGGTCAAGAACAGTGTCACCAATGCGGGACGTGGCCGCCTCACCGCTTCCGTCCAGTCTTACACCCTTACCAGTGGCGGTCTGGCTGCTTCCACAACAGCAGTTCCCGGTCTCGGCGGGCAGGGCGGTCCCGGCGGCGGCATCATCTTCCCCGGTGGGCCTGGCGGCTTTCCCGGCGGCCCAGGCGGCTTTCCCGGCGGCGTGCCCACGCCCACGCCCGCCCCTACAGCCACCACCAGCACCATCCCTGCCGTTCAAGCCACGCCGAACAGCTTAGGAAGCACGCTAAACTTCCGCTTCAACGCCAATGCCGCGAAATCGCCCGGCACCGCGGCGCCAAACGATTTTCTGGTGCAATCCCCCGAAGCCATCAACATCGCCCCCAACATCCGCGTCTTCCAGAATAATCGCGATGCCGATGCCCGTGGCACAATCATCCCGGTCCCCCAAAACGTAAGCGGCGGCGAAACGCTCACCGATCTGGTGCAGGACCCCGCACGCCAAAAGCTTTACATCGCCAACTCGGGCCTGAATCAAATTGAAGTCTTCGATCTGAATACCCAACAGTTCACCACCCCCATCAAGGTCGGCCAACTCCCCCATTCCCTGGCTCTGGCCAGCGATGGCTTCACAATGTACGTTGCCAATACCGGCGGCGAAACCATCAGTGTGGTCGATCTCGATAAACAGCGCGTCACCGGCCGCGTCATCTTCCCCGCCATCCCCGCGAACATCGCCGTCGGCCTCAATTTCGCCACCTCCATCGCGTCCAGCCAGCGCGGGCCGCAGTTCGTGATGAGCGATGGCACGCTCTGGAAAATTGACGGTCTGCAAGCCGTCCCTCGCGCTCTGAATCCCCAGGTTTTCGGAGGCACGCCCACCGCCGTGGTCAGAACCGTCGCCGGCGGCACCCCTTCGGTCCGCACCCTCGCCGCCACACCCGGTGGAGAATATGTCTTGCTGGTCACCGGCGCGGGCGACGCCTATCTCTACGATTCCAGCGTGGACGATTTCACGGTGGGCAAACAGATCTTCTCCACCGCCGCCGTCAACGGCGCTCCCGCCACGCTCTCCGGCTTCCTCGGCCCCGTAGCCGCCGGCCCGCAAGGCAAATATTTTCTCGCCAACAACACGCTCTTCAATTCTTCTCTCACGCCCATCGCCACCTCCGACGATCAGGGCGCGGTTGGCGGCGGCATCCTCCCGGGGCGTACCGGTGCCGCTACTTCTCGCCCCGTGTCCGCTGTCTCCGCCAACAACCCGACCTCCTTTGCCCGCTTCACCCAGCCCGCCCGCGCCAATGCCACCGCCGTTGTCACCGATGCGGGCACTGTTGAGATTGTCGATTCCACCACCGGCAAGATACTCCGCTCCTCTCCCGCTCTCGAAACCGCCGCCTCCACTGTCACTGGTACCCAACGCGTCGCCGTGAACGGCCGTATGCTTGTGGTCGATTCCACCAACACGAATGCTTATGCCTTGACCGCCACCGGGCTCTCCGTCATTCCGCTCACTCCGGTGCTCCCCACCGATCGGCCCTTGCTATCGCCCAACGGCATCGTCAATCTAGCCAGCTATCAGGCCGCCAGCGCGCCGGGCGGGCTGGTTGGCATCTTCGGCCAGAACCTGGGCTCTCAGGATGTTCCTACCACCGATAACCTTCCCACGGTCCTCGGCGGCACCTGCGTCACGCTGAACAATCAGCCTTTGCCACTGGCTTCCGTCTCGGCCAATCAGATTAACGCCCAGTTACCGGTAGGCCTCGCTGCCGGCCGCTACCCGCTCGTTGTTCGATCCATCTCAAAGAAAGCGGCCTCCGTCACCACCGTCTCCGCCACCGTCGCCAAATACGCTCCCGCCGTCTTCGTCTCCGGAACTCAGTCCGCCATCGTGCACAAAGACGGCAGCTATGTCACCAAAGATAACCCCGCCAAGCGCGATGAACCGCTGGTCCTCTTCGCCACCGGCCTCGGGGTCACCCACGGCGGCGCAGTCACCTCCGGCAACGCCGCGCCCACATCTCCCTTGGCTCTTACCGACGCCGTACATGTCTTTTTCGGCGACCCCCGTCTCAGCCAAGCCGGCATCATTGTCGATTTCAGCGGCCTGGTGCCCGGCTTCGTCGGCCTGAATCAGATCAACCTCCGCGTGCCCGGCACCCACATCAAAGGCGACGCTCTCCCCATTACCATCAAAATCGGCGGAGTGAGTAGCCCCACCACGGGTCCGGTAATACCCACAGTCGCGGTGGAGTAAAGATCGCTTCCCATCCTCTTGTGTAAAAATACGGTGTTGAGGTTTTTTATGTCTAAGCGCGCCCTGGTCCTGGCACTCTCCGTCATAGCGCTGGTGAGTTGCAGTCGCGATCCGCAAGTTGTCAAGAAACGTTACCTCGAAAGTGGCAACAAATATTACGACCGTGGAAAGTATAAAGAAGCATCCATTATGTATCGGCGCGCCCTCTCCTCAGACGGGCGATACGGCGAAGCCTACTACCACCTCGGCCTTACTAACATTAAGCTGGGACAGATCGCTAACTCCGTTCCCGCCTTTCGGCGCGCCGTTGAACTCCTTCCGAAAAACACCAAAGAATTTAACGATTCCAATGTACATTTAGCGGAAATTTTACTGCTTGCCGCTCAATCGCAGAGCACCAGTGGCGGCACCGCGCAATTGCTCACTGAAGTGGAGCAAATTGCAAAACAATTTCTATCGCAGGACGCGAATTCTTTCGAAGGTCATAAATTGTCAGCCGATCTTCTCCTGGTCAGGGCCATCGCGGCCTATCGCGTAAATGACGTGATCAATTCCAGGAAATTGACCGAAGAAGCCATAGCCGAATACCGCCGCACGCTCGATCTCAAGCCCGGCGAGCCGGCCGTCCAGCTCTCGCTCGCCCGCACGCTTTCTCTTTATGGCGAAAACGGAGAGGCTGAACAGCTTTTCCGAAAGGTCGTTGACGGGAAGAAGTCCGGCACCGCCGGCTATCTGGAACTCTACCGCCTCTATTCGCGCCAGAACAAGCCCGAAGAAGCCGTCGCCGTCCTTAAGAAAGCCATCGCGGACAATCCCAAGTCCTACGAGTTTCAGACCATTCTGGCCGCGCACTATTTCGCCGCCAATAACAAAGCGGAGGGCGCGAAAGTTCTGGAATCGCTGAAAGCTAACTTCCGTGAATATCCGCAGGCCTACTTCACCGCGGGGGATTTCTACCTCCGCGTCAACGATGGCTCTGAAGCCGTCAAACAGTACGAAGAAGGAATTCGCCAGGATCCTACGCACAAGGTCGATTATCAGAAGCGCATCATCGAAGCCTACATCCACGACAACAAGACCGCCCAGGCGTACGAGAAAAATCTCGAGATCCTGAAACAGAATCCGAAAGATCCCGAAGCGCGCGGCCTCAAAGCCAGCTTCCTCCTTGATAAAGGCGATATCGCTCAGGCCATTAACGAACTGCAGTCCGTAGTCACTGCCCGCCCGGACAATTTCGTCGCCCGCTTCCACTTGGGCCGCGCTCATTTTGCCAAGGGTGAGTACGAGCAGGCTCGCCAGCAGTTCGAAAAATCGATCGAGCTTCGTCCGGATTACCTCCCTCCCCGCTTGGCTATTGCGCAGGTTGCCCTGGCTCGTGGCGACAATTCTTCCGCGCTCAAGCTGTCAGAAGAAGCTATCAAAATGAATCCGCAGAGTGGCGCCGCGCGCTTGCTGCAATCCGCCGCGCTCATGCGCCTGAACCGCTATGGCGATTCCCGCACCACCCTGAATTCCCTCCTCGCCGCCAGCCCCAAACAGCCTGAAACACTGCTTGAAATGGGCGTTCTGAACCTGATGGAGAAGAAGTATCAGGATGCGGCTGACGTATTTCGTAAAGCCTATGAGGCCGACCCCGCCAACGCCCGCGGTCTGTTGGGCCAGGCAGAGTCGCTCATCCTGCTGGGCAGGCCCGCCGAAGCCGTGAAGCTGGTGGAAACCGAATCCGCCAAATACCCCCAGCGCATGGATCTCAAGCGCGATTTAGCCGATCTTGAAAAGCGCACCGGTCAACTCGACCGCGCGATTGTTGATTACCGCACCCTGGTGGAAGCCAATAAAGACACACCGCGCCAGCAAGGCGAAGTTTACGCCCGCATGGGTGAGACCTACTCGCGCATGAAAGATTACCCGAAATCGATCGAGGCTTTCAGGAAGGCCAAAGAACTGGTTCCGGACAACGTGCCCGTGCTGAACAACCTGGCGCTCATCCTCGATAACTCCGGCCAGCATGTGGAAGCTCGTAAAGTCTACGAGCTCTCCATCAGTAAAGATCCGAACAACGCCGAGGCCCTGAACAATCTGGCGTATCTAATGGCGGAGACAGGCGGCAATCTGGATGAAGCGCTCACGCTCGCCACCCGCGCCAAGCAAAAGTTGCCCGCCATGGTCGAAATTTCAGACACCATCGGCTGGATCTATCTGAAGAAGAATCTGGCCGACAATGCCGTCGATATCTTCCGCGACCTCACCACCAAGCAGCCGGAAAATTCCACCTTCCACTTCCATCTCGCCATGGCTTTCGCGCAGAAAGGCGACAAAGCCTCCGCGCAGAAGCAGTGTCAACTCGCCCTTTCGAATAGGCCAAGCAAGGAGGAAGAAGGCCGCATTCGCGATTTGATGACGCGGATCTGATGCGCCTCTTAAAACGCTTTCGGCCGATAGCCCGGGCGCGAACGCACGCGGTACTTCTTGCCCGCGTCGGAGGTGATATCGACGCTGATCTTCCGGAAGCCTTCGTTCGGATTCACGGCCGGATAGTAAGTCACGGTGTAAGAGTTGCCCAGATCTTCGCGGATACTCTCGAACGCCTCCACCTGTTTCTGCCAGGTCTTGGCCCAGTAGGCCTTGCCTCCCGTCTTCGACGTGATGCGCCGGAAGACGCTGCTGGAAATGGAATCCTTATTCACGTCGTTCGTCGAGATCACGTAGATAGGGATGCCTTCGTCTTCAGCCACAGCGCGCACATCGTCCGGAGCCACCATACTCGCGTTGTCGGGGCCGTTCGAAAACACAATCACCACCTTCCTGCCAGGCACCTTCGCGGCATCGCGCAACGAAAGCAGCAGCCCGTTGTAGAGCGCCGTATCGTCGCCAGCTACCGCCTTTCGCAAACCGAGAATTGCATTCGAGCGGTCGCGCGATAACGGCGCGGCGCGAGAGAGATTGCGGCTGAACGTATACACCGCCACCGAATCCGCCCGGTCCAGGCCGCGCACGAAATCGGCAATGGCGTCTTCGGCGTAAACGAAGCCCTTGTACATGAAGTTGCTGGTGTCGAACAGGACGAAGACGTTCGTGCCCACAAACGCATCGGACCCCGCATCCAGCCCCGGTTTACCCGCCAGGCCTTCTTCACCTTTCACCAGCGGCCGCAACGAGCCATCGGCCAGCACCTCCATCGGCGGCTTGCTGCCCTCTGCGAAGGTCGAAAGCTTCTGCACAATCCCATCTTCGGAGATCTTGAAATCGGATGGCTTCAGATTGGTGATGTAGTGGCCCCGGCTGTCGGTGACAGTGAAGCTGAGCACCACCAGATCCACCTTGCTCTTGAAGACGGCGACTTTGCCGTCCTGCGCCCACACCAGCAGCGCGCCTCCCGCCAGAATCGCACCAGCCGCAATCGCGGCCTTCCAGACTCGCTTTGCTATCATCGGTCTCCGCTTCCCTTCCCTTATTCAATCCCTGACGCTTTCAAATCGCCCGGGGCCCGCAACGCCTCCGCGCGAATTTCATCGCCCACCAGCCGCAGCGATTTTAGCAGTGCCGGCCAGTCTTCCAGGTGCGAAGCGAAAATCCGCTCCACCACCTTCTGGGTCCACTCCGGAATCAGCACGTTCAGCTGGGAGGGTGCGATATGCAACTGGTCGGCGAGAGCCACCCAGTAGAGGTTGTTCGATTCCCAGGATTCCGCCATGATCCGGCTAGAATATCCCATCAGCGTCGGGAACGTCCGCAGCTGCAGCAGCTCAGGCCGGTAGGAGTTCGCCAGAGTCGGCTTCGGCGTGCCAAACGCCGCTGATATGGCCGCGTCGTTTACGAAGGCACCATTCTCGCGCCGGATGCGCGCCAGTTCCGGGTTCGGCGAACGCACCGCAATTTCCGTTGCCATGCCGAACAACTCTGATGGCGTCACGCGTTCGAGAGCCTCGCGCACGTTCCCGGCTTCGAGTGCCCTTTCCACTTGCATCCGCCGCGCCGGTGGCGCCTGCAGATCCAAAGCCGCCATCGTCTTCTGCCTCAGCTGCGGGTCCAGCGCACTTTCAGCCAGCAGCGCTTCACCGAACCGCATCTGCGCGCCCACCCAATGCACCTGCGACGAAGTCACGTTCCACCACCTGGGAATCTTCGCGCTCAGAATCATCTGCGGCACCAGATCCCCCCAAATCAGGGCCTGCGTTTGCGTGGGCACCAGGAAGTTCTGTTCCGCCTCGGCCAGCGCATACGGCAAGTTCGCCAGCGACCCCGTCAAGCGACCGCCGCCATTTGAAGGCCATCCCGTACCGAGCATCTCTGTCGCTTTCCAGGTATGCGTCGCGCCCTGCGTGCCGATGAAATCGTGCCCACGCACGAACAGCGGGTTGGTGTACAGAATCTGCGCACCCGGCGGCGCATAGTGGACGTAGTTGTAAGCCACCAGCGTGTCGCGCAGGAATGGCGTCAGTGCCCCGCGCAGATCTTTGAGCTTCTCCGGATTGTTCTGGGCCTTATCGATCAAAGCGCGCATGTTCACCTTGCGCTCCATCTCCACATGCCGCTCCGTCCAATAGCCGAAGGCCAGCGCGTTCTTTTCCGCGCCCGAAAGCGAAGCTCGCGGCAACTGAATATCGCCCACGCGCGCAGCTAGGCGAGCCGCCAACGCCGGGTTCAGCTTCTCCCCGCGCGACACGCTCTCCAGGTTGTCCGCCAACTGGAAAATCACGTCCAGCGAGAGAATGCGCTGCGCTTCCAGCACATGCTGCATATCCGTCACCAGCCGGTCGCGCGCTTCGGTATCAATCGGCGCCACCGCACCGGCTAGCAGGCCGATCATCTGCTCCTGCGGCTGTGCTGTCACCGGTGCCGATGCCGCGCTCAACAGCAGCTTCACTCCGCCGCGGCCCGCATCGAAGAGTTCGCGTTCATTCGACAGCTCCGCGAAAGGAGTTAGGATTCCATTCAGCGCTGCGTCCGCTTTCGACGCGGGAATTACAGATTGGCGGCACAGAATCTGCCACAAGCCGGTCAGCGCCTGCATCATGCCCGCCGCGTTCTGCCGCAGCAGCGTATCGCGCATGTGTTCCACGCTTTCCGCCGTGTCCAGGAACTGCGTTACGGTGCGGTCCGAAATCGCCGGCGAATCGCTGAACGCGGCGTACTGTGCGCCATAGTCTTTATAAGCGCGTGCCAGGCGATCCACCGTGTCCGCTTTCAACGGCTCCGCGCGCCCGCGATCCAGATCGCTCAGGGCCATGAAGATCTTCAGCGGCTCATTCTCGACAGCCTTCCGCGACATGCCAAACAGAGCTTCCAGTACGTCGTCCGAATCCTTCCAGCTCCCCGCGGTCTTGCTCAGTTTGGCGTCGTACTTGCCGCGCGGATGATTCACGAACAGGTTCTTCCAAACCTCAAGCGAACCAGGAATGTGAGGCTGCCCGTTCGGGTCCAATCGCAGACGAGTGGTCAGCAGCATCATGTCCGCGTTCGAGCGGAACACCGGCCGCGCCGGCCCTGGGCTGGTCACCTTGCCGCGCACCGCGTTGTAGAAGCGCTTCATGCGCGCCGGTTCGGTCAGATACTCCTGCACCGGCCCATGGATACGCGCCAGCGCGTCATATTGACTCGCCAGCCAGCCATCGTCTTTGGCCAGCAGCTTCTCGAAAAACTGCGGGCCATTCTGCGGATTCGCGCCTACCAATTCTCCCCACGTGGCGGCAGACCGCTGCCCACCCGGCACCACGGCATGGCCGTTGCGAATCTCAAACATGCCGCCGAAGAAATCCAGCACGTGCGAATAGGTCCGCAGCCGGGCCGCCGGGACGCCCTGCCGCAGTTGCGCCGCAGTCTCGCGGTCCAGCTTCGACATGCCCAGATAGAAGCGGCACAACGAAGGGTCGCCTAGAAAGCTATCGATAAAGCTGCCGCCCGCATCCTTCTGGCCCAACCAATACTCAGGCCCGTACACCACCGGCACGCGCGTGGCATGGAAGTCATAAGTGAAGGGCTTGTTGGTGCGCAGCGCCTGCTCCAGTTCGGCAATCGGAAAGCCCGAATCGGTGCTGAGGAATGCGCGTGTGGCATTCACTGTTTCCAGAACCACTTCATTGCCGCAGGCCCCGCGCATGCGGAAGCCCAAGATGCGCAGTAGGTCGCCGGTCTGCGCGGAATCGCAGGTCTCCACCTTGAGGACGAAATTGGGGCCAGCCACTTTCTCCAGTTCGCGCGCTTGTGATAGATAGCGGTTCACCAGCTTCAGATATTCGGTCTGTTCCAGCGCATCGTTGCTGTGCGACGCCTGGTATCCATTGGTCACCACGTTGCGTGCCAGCGCTGTTAGCACATCGTTCGGGTTAATGTCCGCCGAAATAGCCGCCATCCTGCCGAAGCTGCGCAGGGGACCGGGGATGGTGGCATACTCCTGCGCTTCAGGCGCCGGAGTCGTCCACTTCAGATCTTTCCAATCCGTACCGCCGGCCGCGCGATAAACGGCAAGATCGCTATCCGCCGTGGCGCGATCGCCCGCAATCAAATCCAGCAGCACCAGCCGTCTCAGCACTGCAACTGAACGCTCTGCGCCAGTCAGCTTTCTGTATTCCGCGCGCGCCGCAGGATCGCCATAGCGATCCAGAAACTCGGCGTACCGAAACTGCGCTTCCGGCTCCTGCGGCACCTGTTGCGAAGCTCGCATCAGCACGGCGCGAGCGGCTCCGGGGTCGGTCTTTTCAAGCTCTACCGATCGCGTGCGCCATTCCGTTCCCTGCGCTTGCAACCCAGGCACGCATGCAGTCAGCAGCGCTCCTGTTATAAAAACCCCGGCGATTTTAGCCTTCATCGTGGTCCCCCTCCGCGATCTGGTTCCAACACTCTATCATGGAAAAATAGTGACGTTTTCCCGAAAACCGCTGCTTCAGGTAACACCGAACGGCCTGTTTTGCGAGCCGGGCGGCTTTTACATAGACCCTTGGTGCCCCGTTGACCGCGCCGTCATCACACACGCTCATGGCGACCATGCCCGCTGGGGCTCGAAGCACTATCTTACGTCCAAGCCCGGCGAAACGGTGCTGCGAGTTCGCATGGGCGCCGAAGCGCAAATCGAGGCGATTCCTTACGGCCGCGAAGTCGTCGAAAACGGAGTTCGTGTGTCGCTGCATCCGGCCGGTCATATTCTTGGCTCGTCCCAAGTGAGAGTGGAACACGAGGGCGAGGTCTGGGTTGCGTCCGGCGATTATAAAGTGGAGCCCGACCGTACCAGCACGCAGTTTGAGCCGGTGCGCTGCCACACCTTCATCACGGAATCCACGTTCGGGCTGCCGATTTATCGCTGGCGTCCGCAGCCTGAAATTTTCCGCGCGATCGATACCTGGTGGCGCGACAACCAGAGCGCCGGCCGCGCCAGCATGCTCTTCGCCTACTCGCTTGGTAAGGCGCAGCGCTTGCTGGCCGGTGTCGATGCGGGCATCGGGCCCATCTTCTGCCATGGCGCTGTTCAGAAGCTCAACGTTGCGTATCGCGAAAGTGGTGTGAGCCTGCCGGAGACGCTCTATTCGGGGTCGATGGAGCGAACCTACGATTGGAGCCGGGCACTGATTGTCGCGCCGCCTTCATGCAATGGCACGACTTGGATGCGAAAATTCGGGTCCACGTCCACCGCGTTCGCCTCCGGTTGGATGCGGATGCGCGGCACACGCCGAAGGCAATCGCTGGACCGTGGCTTCACGCTTTCGGACCATGCCGATTGGCCCGGGCTACTGAATGCCATTGATGCTACGGGAGCGGAGAACGTGCTGGTCACTCACGGGTATCGCGCTCCGTTGGTGCACTGGTTGAACGATCACGGCAAGCAGGCCAAGGCGCTTGAAACACGCTATGAGGGCGAGCGCGAAGACGACTCAGCGGACTTGCCCGCGGAACCTGAAGCGTGAAAGCTTTCGCCGAACTCTACGCCGCGCTGGATGAAACCACCAAGACCGGATTGAAGACCGATGCGCTGGTGAAATACTTCAGCGCCGTGCCGCCTGAAGACGCTGTGTGGGCGATTCACTTCCTAATCGGCCGCCGGCCCAAGCGCCTGATTGAAACACGCAAGCTGGTGGATTGGGCGATTGAAGAATCCGGCACACCTGCCTGGCTGTTTGATGAATCGTATCAAGCTGTAGGCGATTTGGCGGAGACGATTGCGTTGCTGCTTCCCGATGCGGAACGGTCATCGAATAGGCCGCTGCATTACTGGGTGGAAGAACGCCTGCTGCCGCTCGCGCGATGGGAAGATGCGGAGCGGCGCGCGAGTTTGGTGGACGCCTGGCGAGACATGGACGATTCGCAGCGCTTCGTCTGGAACAAGCTCATCACCGGTGCCTTTCGCGTGGGAGTTTCGCAAAGCCTGGTGGTGCGTGCGCTGGCGCAAGTTTCCGGAATCGATGGCAACGTGATCGCGCATCGCATGATGGGGGATTGGGCGCCCACTCCCGATTTCTATACACAGTTGATTGCGGCGGAATCGGCCGATACCGATATCAGCAGGCCGTATCCCTTCTTTCTTGCTTATCCAATCGAAGGAGAAATCGGCCAGTTAGGCGACATTGCGGATTGGCAGATCGAATGGAAGTGGGACGGTATTCGTAGCCAGTTGATCCGGCGCAAGTTTTGCACGTTCATCTGGTCGCGCGGCGAAGAGTTGGTGACGGAGCGCTTCCCTGAACTGGAGGCGATGGGCAGCGTTCTGCCGGAAGGCACCGTGATCGATGGCGAGATCCTGCCGTGGAAAGAGGGCGCGCCGCTACCCTTCGCGCAGATGCAGAGGCGCATTGGGCGTAAGGTGTTGGGCCCGAAAATTCTGGCCGATGTGCCGGTGGTGATTCTTGCTTACGACCTGCTGGAATGGAAGGGCGAAGACATTCGTGAGCGGCCGATTGAAGAGCGTCGTGAATTGTTGGCAGCATTGGTGGACGCCATGCGCGATAGCCAACGGCTGCTGCTTTCAGGCGTTGTGAACGTCGCTTCATGGGACCAGTTAATTGCGCTGCGCGGCGAATCGCGGGAGCGCAAAGTGGAAGGCTTCATGTTGAAGCGGCACGGTTCGCCCTATCGTGTGGGCCGGCGCCGGGGCGATTGGTGGAAGTGGAAAATTGAGCCTTACTCCGTGGACGCGGTGATGCTCTACGCGCAGGCTGGCAGCGGCCGGCGCGCCAGCCTGTTTACCGATTACACGTTTGCCGTTTGGGATGGCGATACGCTGGTGCCTTTCGCGAAAGCATACTCGGGCCTGACCGATGAAGAGATCCACAAAGTGGATGCGTGGGTTCGCAGGAACACGCTCGAAAAGTTCGGCCCGGTTCGTTCTGTGAAGCCTGAACTGGTCTTCGAACTTGCGTTTGAGGGCATACAACTCAGCACGCGACACAAGTCTGGAATCGCGGTGCGATTTCCGCGAATCGCGCGATGGCGTACCGATAAGCCGGCTGCGGAAGCCGACAGCCTGGAGACCATCCGCGCGCTGATTTCAGGTAATAAGACTTGACTGCATTTGACACGATACGCGATTGGTTTCATTCGCGCGGGTGGGAGCCGTTCGCGTTTCAAGAGGAAGTGTGGCGGGCTTATTTGAATGGTGAAAGCGGTTTGATCCATGCCGCGACGGGAACGGGCAAGACGTATGCCGCGTGGCTTGGCCCGCTGCTGGAATGGATGCAGGGCGATGGTGAAGTGAATCCCCCCTTGCGCGTGCTTTGGATCACTCCGCTGCGGGCGCTAGTGGCCGATACGGAAAACTCGCTGCGCAATGCTCTCCTCGGGCTCGATATTCCCTGGCGCTTGGAACAGCGTACTGGCGACACGAAAGCCGCCGTGCGCGCGCGTCAAAAAAAGCGTATGCCCACTGCATTGGTGACCACGCCGGAGAGCCTGGCACTGCTGCTGGCACGCGAAGACGCGAAGGAAATGTTCGGCGATTTGCGGCTTGTGATCTGCGATGAGTGGCATGAGCTGATGGGCTCGAAGCGCGGCGTGCAAACCGAATTGATACTGGCGCGGCTTCGCATCTGGAACCCCAACATGCGCACCTGGGGCCTTTCGGCAACGCTGGGCAACCTGGAAGTGGCCATGGCGACGCTGCTCGGAAGCGGTTGGGAAAAGGGCCGCATGGTGCGCGGTGTGGTGCCGAAAGAGGTACGCGTCGATTCGCTGATCCCAGAGCACATGGACAACTTTCCCTGGGCCGGGCACTTGGGAATCAACATGCTGCCGCAAGTGGTGCAGGCCATCGAAGAAGGCGCTACCACTTTGGTGTTTACGAACACGCGGTCGCAGACGGAGATCTGGTATCAGGCCATCCTGGCCGCGAGGCCCGATTGGGCGGATAAGATGGCTTTGCATCACGCCTCGCTCGAACGCAAGACGCGCGACTTTGTAGAGGATGCCTTGCGCGCAGGCACGATGCGTTGCGTGGTCTGTACTTCGAGCCTTGACTTGGGCGTGGACTTTACGCCTGTCGATCGAGTGATTCAAATCGGCAGTCCCAAGGGTGTGGCGAGATTGCTGCAACGCGCGGGACGCAGCGGCCACAGGCCAGGCGTGGTGAGCCGCATCACTTGCGCGCCTACCCATGCATGGGAACTGGTGGAGGTGGCAGCCGCTCGCGACGCCTATCTTGCCGGCGCGATAGAGAGCCGGTACCCCGTGGAACGGCCTCTCGATCTGCTGGCGCAGTGGGTGGTTACGGTTGCGGTGTCGGGGGGCTTCGTGGGTGCCGAAATGCTGGATGAAGTGCGCCGCACATATGCGTTTCGCGAACTTTCGGACGCCGAGTGGAACTGGGTGCTGGAGTTCGTCACACATGGTGGCGAAGCACTGCGGGCGTATCCCGAATATGCACGCGTGAGCATGGACGATGGCAGGTTCGTCATCTCTAATCGCATGGTGGCGCGTCGGCATCTGCTTTCGACCGGCACCATTGTAAGTGACTCCGCCATGGACGTTCGCTACACCACCGGTGGACGCCTGGGCAGCGTGGAAGAGGGCTTCATCGCGCGGCTTCGTCCAGGTGACCGCTTCGCCTTCTCTGGCAAGGTGCTGCAGTTCGTGCGCATTCGTGATATGACGGCGTGGGTGAAGAAAGCGCCTGTCGCGGAGGGCGGCATCATCCCCAGTTGGGAGGGTGGCCGCATGCCGCTTTCGAATGAGTTGGCCGCAGCGCTGCGCAAGCGCTTCGAAGAGGCTCGCAACGGGCGGTTCGAAGGGCCGGAGATGCAGGCGCTCAAGCCAGTGTTCGAAACGCAGGCTTCCATCTCGCGCGTCCCTTCGACGCATGAGTTTCTGATTGAACGCGTGGAGACGAAAGAAGGGCATCATCTGTTTTTCTATCCGTTCGCGGGCCGTTTGGTGCATGAGGGGCTGGCGGCGCTGATCGCTCTGCGTGTTTCGCGCGTGAAGCCCATCTCGTTTTCCATCTCCTGCAATGACTATGGCTTTGAACTGCTGGCGCCGCATGCCGCGCCCCTTGAAGAAGCGCTGGCTCGCGATCTGCTTTCGACCGAAGGCTTGGGGCGCGATATTATGGAGAGCCTGAACGCGGCGGAGATGGCGCGTCGGCAGTTTCGCGAAATCGCGCGAGTGGCCGGGCTCACCTTCAACGGCTATCCAGGGCAGAACAAGAGCGTGCGGCAGTTGCAGGCTTCGAGCGGCCTGCTATTCGATGTCTTCATGCGTTACGATTCGGGCAA
>Ga0123338_10002318_pt1 | contig 17828 bp, 19 predicted proteins | sample grotaG_FD_89793 | JGI IMG/M metagenome (GOLD analysis project Ga0123338, IMG submission 89793) | Glacier valley bacterial and archeal communities from Borup Fiord, Nunavut, Canada, to study Microbial Dark Matter (Phase II) -... | ecosystem: Environmental > Aquatic > Freshwater > Ice > Glacier ...
ACTACCTTCTGGCAGGGCTATCTCCTGATTGACGATGGAGGATGCGGGAAGGTGGGGCATATAACTCCCGACCCTAAAACCTATCCACAAGGTCTCTGCGTCTGCCACATAACTGAGTGGTCGCGCCGCCTCTAACGCGCCGACGAGTAAGATTCGCAGAATACCCTCGTAACGTGTGAAGATGAGATGCCAGTTATATCCTGCCGGACGCATGACGGAACCATTCGCAGTCGTATAGCCATGTCCGACCCACCCGATGTAGGAAGACTCGATAAGGCGTTCTTGCGAGATAACGATCAAACCTACCCCTCCCTCGGACTATAAACATTGATTCCATTATTGAGTTAACTTTATCAGAAATTAGAACTGATTCATCTTTTTTGAAAAGATCAAAAAAGGTGGATATCTTTCTAAAATAGTCAAACCCAGCGAAGGTTTATAGATAGTATTGAGGACACATTCAGTACTTCACCGATTGGGGGTTTCTTGAGCCAGCCCGATGAGAAGTCCTTCAGGGCCGCGGATGTAGCAGAGCCGATACGAGTCCTCGTACTGAACCACTTCACCGACGAGCTGCGCGCCTTGCTTGCGGAGCCTGACGAGCGTCTCATCGATGTCGTTCACCGTGAACATGACGCGTAGGTATCCGAGAGCGTTCACCGGGGCGTTTCGATGATCGGCGACGACCGGTGGGGTGAGAAATCGCGAAAGCTCGAGGCGGCTGTGGCCGTCGGGGGTGACCATCATGGCGATCTCGACGCGCTGTGGACCCAATCCGGTGACGCGCCCGGCCCATTCGCCTTCGACCATGGCTCGCCCTTCGAGCGTCAGGCCAAGCTCGGCGAAAAAAGCGATGGTCTCATCGAGCGATTCTACCGCGATGCCGACGTTATCCATCCGCTTAAGGTTAGGTTTTTCTGATTTCATCGAGTGGCTCCTGTTTTAACAAATCTTCTGCCGTCAATTCCGATTGTGCTATCATTTTGTCTGTCTGTAAACAATCCAGGATTCTGCTTCCAACGACCTCTCATACCGTTTCAGGCACTCGCTTTCAACCCAAATCGGTGAAGTACTGACATTACCATTTTGCCTTATCTTCCAATGAAATCCAGTACAGGCTTCGGTTGTTTTCATCCTGATGAATGGTAAATCGTGATGGGTAATCTATGGCGAATTTGAGCAAGCTCTTATACTTCTTTCCTGGCGCTCCCATGTGCTTCGGGTTCAATTTATAGAAGCGCTCGTATAGATATTGAGCGAGTCGGCTAAAGTTCACCCATTCTTCCGTCTGATCGTGCAAAAAATCCTGAGCAGCTTGGCGTACATCTGTTGTCGTGTAATCACGTTGGGCATGTGCTGCAACTTCGCGCTTGTGTTGATTTTCTGTCGAATGTGTGCGCTTATTTTTGCGCTGCACTTTTGCTGGCACATCTGGCAGCAAGATCAGCCCGTAGGCTTCACCGTACTCCTGTATAACACGCTGACGCAATGCTTTTCGCTTATTCGGGTCAACGCCAAATGCAGCCGCTGAATAGTCCCAATCTCGCGCCCGGATCAGGTCGCGTTCGAGCTTACCAAAACAGGTGTTACATAATCCTAAGTCATTCACCGATAACGGCAAATCACACCCGTTGCACAGCGTCTCAATCAACACGCTTATCCTTCTAATTGCCCATCAGGTTTTGTCAGCGTTCAAGGCTTTGCGGAACATGACCATAGCTTCGCCCGCTGCATAATAGTCACGGATGCGTGCTTCGGCTTCATAGCCACACTTTGCATAGAACGCTCGCGTGCGCTCAAAGTCCGACGATCCTGATGTTTCGACCAGCACCAATCGTTGACCCTCCGCACGTAATGCACTTTCCACATAGCACAGCAGCGCCGTACCGCGCCCCCGTCCTTGTGTCACGGCGCACCGCGATTATGATCACCAGGTGCCGTCGGTGGCTGTTTTAGGCGCATAGTAGGCCACGCCAAGCGGCTCCGTTTCCACATCGAGAACGCAGCGGTGGCCGTCGTCAAAGTTGCCACCGAAATAGTCCGCCAGCATTTTGTCGAGCACTTCGGCTTCGTCCGCCGGGAAAAGCCCAGACATTATCGCCAACGTGATCACCGCTGCCGAGTCGTCCCGCGTTATCAGTCGGATCATATCACTCTCCAATAGTAGAGTTTACGTCGATTCAATGATCAGGAATACCACCATTGTAAACGGCTGCCATTCGTAAAAATAGCTTAGCCTACAATGGCAAGTGGAATGCCGGGTTCGGCTGCGGCGTTTCCATGTGTGGCGCGCCATTCGGGTGAGTTGGCGCTCAGGCTGATCCGTTGCTGATCTGAAAAATCGCTCTTAAACAGGTGGCGATCCGTTTTCGGGCTTGATCTCAACAGCCAACCGGTCATCATTGCCATCAGCCGTATCTGCGTGCTCAGGTTGCGCTTGAGGTTCGGTAAAGACGCTGCGTAACGTCGTGCAATTGTCTCGAAGTCTTCCGGTTCTCGCCCGGTGATACTGCGCACCACATCGGTTGGTGCGCCAACGGCGAAGGCGTTCTGCTGATAATCAAGGTAGTAGGCGCATGTCTGGGCGATGACGAAATCGGAAAAGCGCATACCTTTCATCACCTTGGACATCATCCAGAGCGGCGCGTCGATGTACCGGACTTTATGTCCAAGTACCTTTGCCAACGCAGCGGCAATGTCTTGCGGGGACAGCAGTGTTGGTCCTGTTGGACGATAGGTCTTGCTCTCGTGACCCGCTGGTCGCGCCAGGATTTCAGCAATTACGGCAGCAATGTCTGTATTAGACGGCGCAGCATTGCGACCAGCGCCATATGGCAGCGTCAATATGCCGAATTGGGCGGCAAACAACAAGGGCTGCAAATCGTTATCCGCGAAAAAACCGACGTTGATCGTCGTGATGTCAGTTCTGGGCCACAGCGCAAGTAGTTGATCCGCCAGCCAGACCTCGCGTGTATGTACGGACGGATGGTTCGGGTTAGCAAGCCATTGACTCAACGCAACGACCGCTTCAAGCTGCTGCTCAGCGGCAACCGCAGTGAAAACTGCACTTGCTTTGAGGTTACCTTCTACAAACGGCGTGTAGAAGTAAGCGCGCTGCACGCCGTCCATTGCACGGCGCATATCGCTCAGATCAGTGATCGACCCAGCGACAATGGTTGCACCTTTCGCCTTGAGATGGTCGCTGCGCTGATCTTCGTGATGAACAAAGGCGGTGACTGGAAACCCCTCACTGAGCAGTTGCAAGGCAACGGGCATTCCAGTCTTGCCAGCGGCGGTCAGAACCAGGATACGTGGTTTATTCATAGTCGGGTACTCCTGTGAACTCATTCGAATGTATCAGGCGCAACGACAATTTCGACGAACCCTGTCGTGACATCGTAGACCAGCCCGGAAATATTCCAACCGCTGGCAAGGCGCGGATTCGCCTTAAGCAGCGCCACATCGACGACCACCGCCGCTCGTGGATCGCTCACCGCTTTGGCGGCCAGTTCCGCTGGGTTGATCCCAAAATAGGGCGCAAGAATGTCGGGTTTACCGTCTAGGCGCGTGATCCCGCAGTCGGTGTGATGCAGCACAATCAAGTCGAATTTTCCACCTGGGTTATTGCCTTCACCTTGAGCGATGGTCTGGAGCATCGCCATTGCCTGCAACGTCGCCGGGGTGATCCGCCCCCCAATATTGCGGAGCACAAGCGCCTCGCCATTTTTGAGACCGAGCAGCTGTGCCGGATCAACGCGTGGATCGACACAGCCGACAATCATCGCCCGCAAAGAGGGCATGACCGACAAATTGGGGGCGAACCCGTGCATTGCAAAATCGTGGTTGCGCTGGATGAGTGTTTCGAGAGTGGTCATATCGTTTCTCCCATTTGGTACACTTTTTCAAAGTTTGGTTACATGACCGTTTGAACGATCATGAGACAGTGTACGCTTTGACGTAACGTCAAAGTCAAGCCCCCAATTTCTCGAATTTCGACTTTATTTCACGTACTGGGAATTGAAGCTCGATCACCGCGCCATCATCTTTGCCTGGCTGCGGAATCTCTATGAGGATTTGCCGTCCCGCACCGACAATCTCCCACTGGTTTTGTTCCAACCAAATGCCGAGTGCGCCATACGTTTGATGAACGTCGTTGAGCCGCCCGACATGAACAAGCGTCGCTGCGGTATCGAACGCAGGCAGTTCGCGCACGGTCAGCGTTCGCTCCTCTGACAGACGCACCGATTTGGGCGCTTTCCCGGTCAGCAGATAGCCGATCTCGAAATCGAGCGCGTCGGGGTCATACATCGGGAAGTGAATCACGATGGCGATTTGTCCCAGGCTGCTTTGACCGACCGAGGCTGGAACAATGGCGTAGATTCGCTCAGCTAGCCGTCGCACCGCATCCAAATTGGGCAGAACTTCGCGTCGTGAGAGAAATTGCTGCGTGGGGAGGGATTTCAGCACCACATCCGGCTCTTGAATGTGCCCATGCGCGTCGATTTGCTGCAATCGCGCCTCGACCATACGCAGCCGCGTCATTTCTTCCTGTACCGACTGCTCGATCTGGGCTTTGCGCAGCGTGAGCATCCCCTGCATTTCATCAGCGGAGGCATGCTGATCGATCAGCCGCGCAATCTGATCCAGCGACAAGCCGAGTTCTTTCAAGACCAGAATGCGGTTCAGGCGCGGGAGCTGCCCGGCGCTGTAATAGCGATACCCCGTTTGCGGATCGGTGTATTCAGGGCTGAGCAAGCCGATCTCATCGTAGTAGCGGAGCAGGCGGCCTGATACCTGAGCAATGATTGAAAATTCGCCAATACGAAACATAGTTCCTCCTCGTAATCTTTGTTCGGAGTCTACAGTTTGACGCTGCGGCAATGTCAAGCATTAAGCAGCGTTATTATCGGAGGCTGTTGCCTGTTGCCCATCGAAGTTTTTGACAAGCATCTGGGTATGTTACAAGAAAAAAAGCGGATCGGTGCGACCGATCCACTAGGCCGGATCGTACATCAACCCATTAACATTCAGCGGGTTAATGCACAATCCAGCGCAAATATCATTTAATCGCATCGTTCCACACACAAAGCAATTTCCATAGCCTGTCGCGGTGTTGAAGCCGAACGACGGACGGCGATCCGCGTGCTTGTGCAGATGAGCGTGCGGACACGGCCCATTGAGCCATGTCGCACGCCACTTAAAACCTTGCGACAGCAGCCTATCTGCGACCTGCTGAATCAGGGGCAGATTGAGTGTGACCGGCGTGCTCCTATCCCGTTCGGACGACGTTGTACGGCTGCCTTGCAGTTGTGTTTGTCGCGCACGCTGCGATTTTTGATATGCGGCAAAGTCGGTCAGCTTGTAACGGCGTGACCAATTGCTTTCCAGCACTTCACAAGCTGCCAGTGGCTCACGTTTCGTGTTCAGTGAACCGGGCACTCGAAGCGCCGTTGCAGCGGTTAAGTAATCTCCTTTCAGGACTTGAGCAAGACCGCGATGGATTGCGTTCACAGCTTGCCTATCGGTTGTTGGTTCACTCAAAAGCCAATAAGCATGGACGCCGTGGCCGCTGCTGATAATGCATGACGGTGGAATCGGGAACGCTCGGACTCGTGGTAGAGCGATGTTTGGCGACTCGTCAATGTCTGCGATGAGTGCGGGGATTCCAACGAGTGTTTTCATGTCGCCGTGCTGCCAACGAGTCAGACCAGATCGCCGCGTGGCAAGTCCATAGTACGCACCCCAGCCCATTGCGTTCGCCGCGTGCAGACGTTCCAGCGCGTTTTGCAATGCGGCGGTATCATCCAACGGAATGTGTCGCGATGGGACTGGCTTGTTTTCGGTTGGGTGAATGGCAGTCAGGGTAAGGCGTGCGTTCTGGTTGCAGTTGGCGAACAGAATGTGCAGGAAATCTAACGACTGCTCTACGCGCGCTAGAACAGTGGAATTTGCAGACCGGCTGTGGCGCGCTGCGTCATGAACAACGGCAGCATTTCGGGCGTGGGACACGGTATCGACCTGGTCACTGGCGATGTGTCCGGTGCTTGACTCAAATGCGGTTTGCGGCAGCGTGGCACTGATGGTTTTGCCACTTTGACGGGTGCCGTTAACGTCAGCGCAAAAGGGTCGGCGGTCGTGCCGATGTCATTCACCTCCACAGTCAACAGCGCCAGTGCATCTATGATGGGCAGATCGGCTTCGATTGCTTCGTCTACTTGTGAAGTATTTATCTCTGCAACGGCCTCAACTTTGAACAGTGGCAACGTATCCTCACTCAGGCTTGCCGTCACTGGTGCTACTGAAAGTTGAAGCAGTGCTGGATTGGGCGCGGGCATAAGCGGTGCGAGAGGCAGCATACATGCGGTTACGGCGCATGGCTTGCGCAGGTCGTCATACCGCTCGATTTCAGTTTCTATCCAGGCGTAGCGAGCATCGGCAATGCGTGATTGAGTTGCCGCATTTTCTGGTGAGATTGCATCTACCATGTTGAGTGTTGGCGCATTGCTCGCGTTTTCGTTGAGCAGCAGTTCGCGGAGGGTGGTCATGATATCGCTGCCCGTCTGGTTAAGTGCGGCCAGCCCTGCCCCGACACTGCCCGACACAACTGCCGACGCGCGTACCTTATCCGACATGACCGCCATGCCAAGCGCTTGCAGTTGATTGTGGCCGCTGCCCGTAATCGTCGGATCAGCACCGTACACCCAAAAGTCGATGGTGACTTTCTTCTGCTGACCAGGACGATGCAGACGGCACATGGACTGCTCAAACGTGTATACGCTGTACGTCGGCAAGCCGCAAAAGTGCAGCCGATTGAACGCAACCAGATCGAGTCCAGTCGCAACTAATGGTGGATTGACGATCAAAATGTTGATGTCCTTCTCCGCCAGCGCCTCCGCGATAACCGTTTCACGTTGCTCCAGCTCGCATTTTGCGTAGTCGCTTGGATGGCACCATTTGCCGACTTCGGAGTCACTTGGCGTGGTCAGGATGAACGGCTTCAACCCGCGCCGTTTCATGGCCTGATACAGATGCTTATTGGCCGGACGCTTCACACCGGAAACGTACACGACGGCTTTGTCGCCTTGCCCGTGCCAGTCTCTCACACAAGCATCCGCAATCTGCCGTATGATCTCACTTTCTGGGCGATCTTCAGTGAACGGCACAGCGGCAGTCCACATTTTCGTGTGTGTCTCGGCGTACTGGTCTGCATCTGTGATACGCCCATCTTCACGCAGCTTTTTAACCACTTTACGATGATCAGGATGCAGGTACAGTTCCGGCTGATCTGGACACAGCGGCCAACCGAGCGCCGCTTGCATCCAGGCCGAAAACATCGACATATCGCCTTTCGCGGCCAGAAGTGAGGCTTCTTTGCGTACCGCTTCCAGGCTGTGCAAGCCCGCGCCGAGTTCCGGTTCGGGCGTGATCCAGTGAAAGCGTTCTTCTTTTTCGGGCAAGGCAATGCCCAAATCGTCCAGCGTCAGGAACACGCCGATGGACAGTAGCCAGCGCACAATCGAGGGGTCAACGCCGTTGCCTTCTTCGATACGGATGGACTCTTTGACATGCGCGCCGTAGGTGGTCGGTGTGCCATCCTCGTCGGTCTGTGACACTTTGGTGATGTAGTCGCGCACGCCGAACTGGTCGATGAAATATTCAACAGAATGCCACGAGAACGCCTCGCGGAACTGGGGTGACAAGCGGTACAGCAAGTAGAACAGCGACGACGCCTTACCTCCAAACACCGTCCCGGTCAGGGCAATAGTGCGCTGCGCGCTGGTGATCAGCCATTGGATCGCCTTGCCCTGTACACTCGATGCACTCTTATATTGATGACACTCATCGATTATTAAGAGATACTCGCCACGATGCCGCCGTGCGATCACTTTGGCGAGTTCCCAGCGCGCCGAACCGTGGTTGAGATGGCGCGTGCCGTTCACCCACTGCCCAAAAGTGTGGTGCGGTTTAGGTGCAGACTTTGACTTTTTGGCGGTGCTGCCCAGCCGGGTAAACGTGAATAACGGCGTTCCGCAGGGTGCTTTTTCCATGACGGGTACTTGGCGCTCGATTTTGACCAGATGCTGTGGCTCGACGCCTTCGGGCAAATGTGCGGTGCTGTACTGCGTCCCGCGCCACTCGTAAACGGTTTGAGTGGTCATGACGACTTTGCCGTTTTCGCGCTTGGGACACTCGATGATGTTCTTGCAGAACAGCCGCTTGCCCTGCGCAGCGTCAGGATGTAGATAGTCACCGTGCTTGGTCTTGGCATACCCGCCGCACTGCGGACACTGGACTCGTGCTTCCGTGATGAGCTGTTTCGTCTCAGGGCTGCGCGTATGCACAGTGCGGCGCACGAACGCGGCTTGCCAACTCGCACCGAGTTTCGCGTCTTCTTTGGAGAGGATCAGAACGGTCATACCGGGTGCAGCAAATGCGGCGTCAATGTCCTCAATCGGGCAATCATCATACGTCTCGATCAGCACGTTTCCGCATTTCGGATTGCCACACTTGAGCGACTTCAGGCGGCTCAATTTATCCATAATTGACACGCTCTTGAGCCGTTCTTCATTTGAGAGTTTCACACTCGCTCGCGTGCCACACTCAGTACAGACCACATTCTGCCCGATGCTCTGATAGGCCGTTCGGCGGCGCGGCACCCGTCCGGGAATGACGACCTGTACGTGCTGACCGCCAACCGTGATCTCAGAGAAGTTTGTGCTTGCTTCACGCACCCACTTGTTGACCAGATGACCCGGGCACACGACTACAATCTTGGCCTGACTATCAGGTTTCTGTTGACTGCGCTCGATCCACTTCGCCAGGTACAGATACAGCGTCAGACTTGATGTGCTGGTCTTACCCGTGCCCATGGCACCCACTTCGATCACACTGGTCGTTTTGTGCTCCAGCGCATACGCCATTGCAGAGGCTTTGATGACCTGCGCGGGCAGCATGTTTTGATAGACATGCGCTACAGCGGATTTAGTGATGCTGATGGCTGCGCCCTGCTCATCGACAGTCACATAGCCCGTGTCTGTTTTGTGGGTGACACGCAGCTTTGCGCCGTCTGTCGTGCGCAGCCGCGTCGCACCCGGTAACACACCCGGCGCTTTGAAGTTCGATACATACGGCAGATAGTCACACAGCATTGTCTCGACGTCGAACACCGGGCGCAGCGTTTCCGAAATCGCCCGTTTCAAGGTATCGATATGGCGCAGGATGAAATGTTCCATGTGTCCCGGATCGCGGCTGCTGAACTGATGCACTTCGCCCGTATCGATGTTCATCACCACCAGATGAACCACCGGAATTTCGCTGACCGTCGTGGTTTGCGTGGTGCCGTCCTCACTCATTTCAACAACAGGCTTTCCTTTGGCCTTGCTGCTGTAACCCGTGATGAGGCAACGTCCCAGTTCTTCGTCATGGATCGCCAGGCCGTCGAAAACGCCGCTACTGATCAGATTGGCGATGTGCCCGTCGCTCAGTTCGAGCAGCGGCTGCCACGAACTTTGCAAGGAAGCCGATTGTGTGGCGCGTTTCCACGGCTCACCGGCGCTGATGCCGACGCTACGTAAGGCATTCAGCCCTTCCTCGACATCCGGAATAACGGCACAGTACCGCTTTGGCAGATCGGCGGGAGGCAGGACGAATTGGAACTGCTCGTCAAGTGTAAGCGTCGTCAAGTTCGCGGCGGTGTACAGCGTCCCTTGCCGCTGCCCATAGGGTGCGTCCGTCTGCCGCCGACGGGCGAACATGACCACTTCATTGTACTTGCGGTGCGCGTCTGGATAACGGTAACCCGTCACGCGGTCATAGCGGCGGTTGAGCAGCGCTTGCGTATCCGCCCGCAGCGCCGACTCTTCCGTGGTGATGAACACCAGCCAGCCGTTCGGCTGGAGCCAATCGCGCGTCAGCTCCAACCAGCGATTTTGCTCTTTACCATGTTCATCGAACGGTGGATTGAGATACAGACACGAAAACGCGCCCGGACTGGTTTCGATGAACTCTGCCGGGCTGTTCATCAGGCGGCTGATGCCGTCGCGTTTGTCGCCCAACAGACAACTGACCGCCGTGGCATAGCGCGTGCGACTGATCTCGCAGCCAAACGGGACAACCTTTGCGCCGCTCGTGCGCAGCATATCGACCAGCACTTTGAGCGCTGCGCCCTCCCCCATACAGGGGTCAATGATGGTGATATTGTCGCCTGTAGCGACGGCAAACTGCCCGGCGATCCAGCGGATCAGCGGTTCAGGAATTGGAAAATAGCCGAGCTTCTCGACTCCTGCACGTCTCATGATATACACTCACTTTCAGCTAATGGGCTTGAGAAAACAAAAAGCCGCCGCAAGCGCTTTGACTTGCGACGGCTCAGAGCGAGCAGATTGATGATTGAACGGACTACGGCTGCTGACTGAACGTGATGCCCTCAGCGCGGTTCGGATTGCGAATCAATACTTCCGCCCACAGGTCGCCCATCTCGCGGCAGGTCAGGCGGTATGCGCCCGACTCGACCACGCCGCGCGCCTTCGAATCGACATAACCCGCGATGTACTTGCACAGCGTCACATCGCGCAAGCCAAGTCGTTCCGACGAGAGCGGTTTATCAGCCACCTGCGCGAACAACCACGGCATCCAACGTTCATGCAGCGGACGCCCGATGCGTGCACGAAGCGCTTGGTAAACGTTGTACAGATCGCTTGCCCAGGCGGGCGGTACATAGCGGTTGAACTCCGGGCGATTGGGCGTTTGCCGATAGCGGACGTAGTGCAGCCAGGCGTCGTCAACCGAACTGTCGGCGGGAAGGTCAATGCGGTTCATGACCAGCACATAACACGACTCGCGCGGTGCGGAAACCGTTGCCTCAAGCGACACGATGCGCCCTTCAACGACTCGGCCACCAAGCGCGCCGTTCAGCGTTTTGTAGGACGTATCGGGCAAGCGGAAACCCGTGTAGCGGCTGCCGTCGGTGAGCGTGAACGCCGATCCTTCCGCCCGCACACCGACATACGCCGGGTTGAACGGCTTGCTGAGGAGCTGCTTGACTGCATTTCGTGAACCGATGAAATCGACCAGGATGGGCTTATTGCGTTCGTTATCATGAATGTGCGCCACCAGCGCGGCGGTCACATCATCCGTGCGAACGCTGCGCATGAGCGCTTCCGGCACATCCTGTGCGGCGTCCGACAGTTCTAGCGCAGTACCCTCAAGGGGGTGATCAGGAGACGGTGTTGTGGGTGTCACCGTCTTTGCGTCTGGCACTGGTTCATGCTCAGACGTGGCAAATGTGGATAGGGGAACATCGCGCTTGACCACAGTGAACGACATCCCGCTGCTGGTCACAATAGTTTCACGCGCTGGCGTATCGGCAGGTATCGGTTGCAGCGCGAGTTGAGGCGCAGCTAAATCACGGATCGCTTGCGGTAAATCGTGACCTTTGTAGTACCATTCACGCCGCGACTTCGACCAATGTGCACCCGCATTGCGCAGCGCCTCACGATGCGGATAGGTGTCACCAGCAATCCACCACCAGTCGCCGGATTGCGTTACGGTTAACCCACCTGCGCTTGAAATTTCTGGCGCGTCGTCTGTCAACTTTGACGGCGTGACAAACCTGGCGTGAGTTGGCGGGAACTTTGGACATGATCCACCATAGCTGGACGGGTCGATATAGTGCGCTTGCGGCGCAGACGGAAACTCTAGCCACCGCCGTGTGTCGTTTTCCCACAGATACACCCAGGTATAACTGCCTTGCTGGCGGCAGATCGTCTCGACCTGCGCTTTTTCGTCAGGATTGATGCATAGCACCAGGTAGTTGCGATGCGCGCTGATACCTTTCACGTCCAAATTGACGTAACGATAACTGGCACGCGGCGCAACGAACTCCCGCGCGTGATTGCCGAACAAATCCAGCAGGACATTCATACCTGCGCCCTGTCCGAGCTTGAAATCCGATTGGTCGCCGTGCTTTTCCTTTCCGTAAGTCAGGACGGCGATGAAGTGAAAAACTGACATTGTGGTATCCTTTTGATGAAGAAAATGAAACGAGGAGTCTGTGGACGAAAAACGTCTCGTCAAAATCAGCAAGTATTTGGCAAAGCATCTTCGCCATCAGCCGGAGAGACTTGGGTTGATATTGGAAGAAGGGGGATGGGTAACGGTAGACGCGCTTTTAGCCGCTTGTCGTCGTCACGATTTCACCATGTCCCAACTGGAACTTGAAGAAGTTGTGGCGAAAAATGATAAGCAGCGCTTTTCGTTTGACCCAACTGGAACGCGTATTCGGGCCAACCAAGGCCATTCGGTTGAAGTCGATCTTCAGCTAGAAACAGCCGTACCGCCTGACATTCTTTATCATGGGACTGGACGGCCAGCAGTGGCCAGTATTTGGAAAGATGGCATCTCAAAAATGAGCCGCCATCATGTCCACCTTTCTTCCGATATTGAAACGGCAATCACAGTCGGCAAACGGCATGGCTCACCGGTCGTGTTCCACATCAATGCGCTTGATATGAATGCCAACCGTTTTTTGTTTTACCGCTCGACGAATGGGGTTTGGCTAACTGAGTACATACCCGTGTCGTATCTCTTGACGATGACAGAACACTGATTGCTCCTTCACGGTAGGGTGGCTATTGGGTGCGGCCAGTGCCGCCATTTTGCACATGATCCAAAATACGATCTACCTTTTCCAGCAGGTATCAATCGGTGTTAATGTTGATGAATATGGCGTGTTATAGTGTCCACCGTAATCGGTACGCTCTGCATCGACAGTGACTCGGTGTCTATATACGTCAGAAAGCTCAGCACAGGCAAGCGGTTCAGCAGCTTGTAGACGTACTCTCCCGCGACGATCCCAATCATGTCGTTGACCAGCAGTGCTTGATCGCCCGTCTCGACCAGATCGGCACATGAAACGGTTGGCATAGGCACGGGGAGTGGTGCAGGCGTCGGCTCTGGCTCAAGCAGCTGTGGGAATAGCAGCGCGGCGTTCGGCAAGTGCGTGAACTGGTCTGATTTGATGCAGCGCCGCACTTCCGCTGGGTTGCTGGTATTGCCGATACATACCTGGCCGCTCGTCCGGTCGTTGCCAGCGTCTAACCACAAGCCGCTGACTCTGCTCAACTCAAGCCGCGCCAAATGGTTATCGACACAACCGATGACCAGCGTACCGTAACGGCTGGCGTGCTTTTCAGCATCGAACGACTCCGCATAAGCGGTGATACTCAGGCCCATTGCGATGTTGAACCGTGCGGCCAACACTGCCGCTTTGGGCTTGCCGATGTCCGCTTCCGTAAACATCTGCCGACCCACATTCTTGGCTTCGACCCGATCGGGGTCAACAAACTTCAGCGACGGCGTGTGATGGCCGCGCCGCCGCAGATCATAAATCACGCGGCACAGCGTTCGCGCGACCTGCGATCCACTTCCGCCAAGCCCGACCAGCACCACTTCGCTAATCGTCTGATGAAAATCGAACGGACGTGGAATGTTCATCGAATGGTCTCCTTGAGTAGGTGGCCGAATGTGGCTTTGACCGCGATCAGGTCACTGACCGGATACTTGCGCGCTTTGCGCTTTTCCAGGTCGATGAAATGCTGACGCACATCGTTAGGAAAGCGCTTGCTTTTGCCGCTGACGCTGTGCGAAGTGAAAACGCTGCCCAACAGCAGTTTCCAATCTTCATCTAAGCGATTTCCGGCCAGCGCCTCAGCGGAACTTTTGCGGACGCTGCCCCAACACACGCCACCGCCGCTGCCCATTCCGGTATTGGGCAGTGGTGAATGGAACAGCGGTGCATTGACCGTTTCGGGACGCGTTTTCACGGCATATACGGCATAGCGCGGTGAATCGTTTCCGATGGTCAATCTCGCCATGATCAGGCTGGGCAGCGGCACCACTACTGGTGTTTCAGCGCCTTCGAGAAACAGCGCGGTTTTGGTCGGCGGACGATATTCGATAATCAGCTTTTTCGCGCCTTCCGTGCCGATGTACAGCGTGTTCCCCGTCAGCAGCCCGGTCTCAAAGCAGATTGTCCCGGCGAATGTTTCGGCAAGCTGTGCAGGCGAAACGGCATACTCGACCTGGCCGCCGTCTTCAAGCGTTTTGTGCAAAATCACGCCGAACGGGTAGAAGTTCAGTGTGAGCGTTGGTCGGGCGCTGAGCACATTCTCCATTGTGCTCAGGCCATGTAAGGCGGTGGGCGATAGCGCCGCACTCGTTATCGGTGAAGTAGGTGCGAGCATTTCGTTTTTCTCTCCTTTCAATGTGCTTGTAAATCGTGCGAATATTGCGCCGAAGCGCTTTGCAGAGCGCGATGTCATTTTCCAGTGGGACAAGACCGTCTTCGGCAGCGCGCATGATGGCCTGCGCTTCGCGGGTCATGTCGTTCACAAAGGCTATGTCTTCCGGTGACCAGTCTGGATAATCTGCGCCACTTTCCCACATCGCTTCTTGTGACCAGTCCACCAGCGAGTTGCCGGACGCAGAGAACATCCACGACAGCAGCGCGTCCAGATCGTGATAATCGGGCGTGGGCTGCTGTTCCAGGCTGTGATGCAGAATGTCAACGGCCAGCCGTGCGCAAGACCAGTCGTCGTCCATTTCGTTGCTATCGATAGCAAGACCGAACAAGGTGTAAATGGCTCGGCTACGGTAAATGAGATGTTCGGGGTCATCTATTTCGGCCAACAGTGTCGGATCTACGCCGTAGCATTCCAGCGGCGGGCCGTAGCGTAGCGCCTCCAACGATTCGATGGGCGTCACAAGCTGCGCATTGATACCTTGGCAGATGAACTGTGCCAGCTCACGCTCCGGCCAACCTTGCATCAGCAGCGCATTCGCGCCCGCATAGAGGTCTGGAAAGCAAGCGCGGCACACATGCAAACCCGTCGTAAGTTCGTTCTCAGCGTCATAGTCGAAATCGATGTACGCCTCACCTGTCGGATCGTGCAAACTGGTTGGGTCGAACCACGCGACCGCTTGCAGCAACGCCAAAGTTGGACTACCCATTATAAGCCGTGAAAGCAGCACTGGAGCAACTTGTAATTCAGCTAAAGCGGCCATGCGGAACACTCCACAGTGGAGAGGACAATCGGTGTGAGGTATTGAAGTTTGCTGACCAGTGCCGCGCATGATTTGGTGTAGGCGATAAGCTCACTGGTCGCGCTGGTCAGCATGTCTTGTGAAACTATCGGGAGCAAACCGCTCGCTGACCTGTCACCGTGCATCACTTGCAGCAAAGCAACGGCTTGTAGTTCAACGGGTGGCACACGCTCCAAACAGTTCACGAATTCAGCAGCTTCTAAACTCGTGAACATACGATTAGCCCTTTCGACCGGGCTGCGGTAAGAACTCAATTAGGCGTGTTTCGCCGTCCGCTGATTCACGGATGGTGGCGTTGGCGATTTCGGGATACTGCGCTTTGAGCAGATTGCGCACTTGCTCGTTTGACAATTGAGCAGTGGCGGTACCTTCGACAATACGGTTCGTGCCGATTTTGAACACGCGCTTAAGCGGCGCGGCATCGGCTTCCGGCGTAACTTGGTTCGGTTGATTGGGCATGTTTCAGTCTCCTTCTTCTGTCGTTTCGGCGGTTTCAGTTTCTAGTTGCTCAGTATTAGATTGTTCAGCCACAGGTACTGCGGACGGCGTTTTCAGTACAGGTGGGTTCTCCTCAACAGTGATAAGTGCCGTCGCGCCGTGTTGGATCGCGGTCACGATTTCGGTCAAGCCGCTGTAGGTGAACTGACTCAGGTGCGCCAGGTCGCCGCGCCGTGCCAGTAACGAGCCGCTGCCGTCGGGTTCGAGCGTAATGACCAGCACCGTTGAGGGCGCTGTTTTTTTAGCTTTTGCGGTCATTATTCCTCACTTCATTTTGAGTGCGTTCCGACAGCGTGAAGCCGTTTTGTTTGGCTTCGACGAGGCCATTACGCAGATGGTCAACGGCGCGATGCACCTTTTCGAGCGTGTACAGGTCGTTGACGTTCTCGATCAGGACGGCGAACGCGGCGTGCAGCAAGAACATGGCGGCGCTTGCCCAGGCATACGCTACTCGTCCGCGCCACGAGTGAATGTCGCTTGCCTTCTGCACTGCGGTTTCAGCCAATAAACGCGCATCTAAAAGTGCCTGCTCGACTTCTTCTTTGGCTGAGCCGTTGAAGTTCATCAGGTGGATACGAGCAAGTGTGGTCAGGCGGCTGTCCAGGTGCGCGATCTGCTGCATAAGCTGTGCTTCCGCGCCGTGGTGACGTTCTGCGCCGCTGCGCTCGAAGCTGGCGTCGATAAGGAAGTTCATCGTGTCGCCGATGAATTCGTCATTGCTCTGTGTGGTGGATAACTGTCCGTAATGCGCCGACTCAGTCAGCGCATCACGAAAGGCACGATAGCTGGTGTTACAATAATTCGAGTTGTACCATTCATACACGTGCTGCGGAACGGTGGCGGGTTTAGCGCCCTCATGATTGTGCATCGTCTTGACTCCTGTAATGTAAAACGAAAAAGCCCAACTGGTATCAGCCGGGCGCGGGAAAAACGGACAACAGACGGGTTACGCGCTCAGCATCACCCCCTCTCCAGTGGCGATGCGCTCGTCTAACTCTTCACGCGACAGCTTGATAAACTCACAATGTGCGAACGGCTTGAGCAGCGTATCCACTACGCTTGCGCACGCCTTGACCGTCTCAGCGTTGCGCTTCCAATTTTTGTCCAGCCAGCCGTCCACGTTTTTGCTGGACTGCAACACGCGCAGCGCATACCACGCTTTGCCGTCGGCAAGCTTGCTGTGCAGTCGTTTCAGCGCGGTTTGCAGCGTGAGCAGCCGGGCACAATCGCTGGTTGTCACATCTAAATCGTTCACAGTGACGCGCACTTCGTGGAGTAGTGTGCCGTTGGCATCCAGGGCACGCAGCACATACTCACCCGTGAACTTCGGTTCGCCCTCGTACAGCTTGCTTTGCGCGTCTTGAGCGACAGTGATCAGGATTTCGACAGTATGCGTTTTCATGGCAGACTCCTTTTGAATATTGAATGAAACGAAAAAGGGCAAGCGGTTTTTCCACTTGCCCTTAAAACACAAATTCGATTGTTGATTTGACGATTAACCGATGGGCAGTTCTCCACCGCATATCAACGGTAGTCCATGATGCACGGCGATCTTGCTCAAAATGTCAACAGCCAAATGACGGTGACAAAACGCGCCGCCTGCCGCGCAATAGCAGCAGATCACCAACCGTTCTCGCTGCACCAGTTTCACGAATAGCGCAGCATCCACCTGATACCGTTGCCTCAGCAGGGCGTAGTAGCTGTCGGTGTACTGCTCGTAGGTGAGTGACGTGTACTTGAGCCAACGCGCGTCGCGGTCGCACGTTTCATGACGTTTCACGCCGCCGACCAATTCCCATGTCGGCGCGAGTAGCTTGCCCAAGCCTGCCCCCGATTTCACCGTTGTATCCAGGCGGTCTGCGCCACGATACGCAATGCGGCTGGTGTATAAAATGCACACGCTGAATGCTCCTGCTCAAAATATTAACATGGGTTCGCGTGCGAACCCACTTACTCGAACATGCGGAGCAGGCGCGTAAGCGCAATCAAAGCGGCAAAGTTCAGGTATAATTCAGGCTAAAATAACGTCCCTTTCTCGTGTTCAGCGGATTAAATGCACAGTGGCAAAATCGTTTTTTCATCATCTCGAAACAGGCTCTGGATCGACTAGAGCCTGTTATGCACTTTCAAGTATCAGCTCAGGATAGGTCAAAATAGCGTTTGACTGAATGAATATTGATGAATATTGCTAGAGGAATGGCTTTTAGTGCGCTATGTTTTGCCAAAAT
>Ga0123338_10002320_pt1 | contig 17825 bp, 16 predicted proteins | sample grotaG_FD_89793 | JGI IMG/M metagenome (GOLD analysis project Ga0123338, IMG submission 89793) | Glacier valley bacterial and archeal communities from Borup Fiord, Nunavut, Canada, to study Microbial Dark Matter (Phase II) -... | ecosystem: Environmental > Aquatic > Freshwater > Ice > Glacier ...
TCCTGCCTCCTTGGGGTCTGTAAATATTTAACTTCCCGCATCGGGAGGGCGCAGCAAGCAGCGTCCCTACAAATGCGCCGAAAATTATTAATTTAAGGTCCCTGCAGGAAGAAAGAAGAACCATCCCCAGCCCCTCCTTATGAAGGAGGGGCTGGGGATGCACGCCACGTTGACTTTTGTGCCTTTGCTGTGACAAGGCTTAGACTGATTCTCACTCTTTCCCGGGGAAAAGGATGGCATTGGAGAGTGTTACAATTCTCCGCAAACTTTTTACTTCGCGCTAATTCTAGCCCAACTGCGCGGCAAGATCGGTTGCCTCCCACGGAAAGGCTGCATTTCCGAAATGCCCGTTTCGTGCCGTTTCGATATACTTGATCCGCGCCGGATTCAGGAGCGAGAGACGCTCGATCATCGCATGCGGGCGCAGATCAACATTGTTGCGCACCCGCAGCGCAATTTCCGCCGCCGAAATCCGTCCGGTGCCGAAGGTCTCGACGAACAGGCTGACGGGTTCTGCGACGCCGATCGCATACGCAAGCTGAATCTCGACACGCGCGGCGAGTCCGGCAGCGACGATATTTTTCGCGATGTAACGCGCGGTATAGGCGGCGGAACGGTCCACTTTGGAGGGGTCTTTACCGGAAAATGCGCCGCCGCCATGACGTGCCGAGCCGCCATACGTATCGACGATGATTTTGCGACCGGTAACGCCCGTGTCCGCCTGCGGCCCGCCGATCACGAAGCGCCCTGTCGGATTGATATGGTATTTGATATTGCCTTTGACGAGCTCCTGATACTGCGCCAGTACCGGCTGGATCACGTACTCGAGTACGTTCGAGCGTACGCTCTCCTGGGTATGGGATGGATCATGCTGCGTCGATAACACAATCGTGTCGATATGATCGGGCTTTCCCTCCGAGTCATAGGCGATCGTGACCTGTGATTTACCATCGGGTCGGAATCCCGTCTCAGGGCGCGTGTGGCGCGCCTGAGAAAGAGTGCGCGTCAGATCATGCGCGAGCGTCAGAGGAAGCGGCATCAGCTGCAGCGTCTCATTGGTCGCGTAGCCGAACATCAACCCCTGATCGCCCGCGCCCTGCGAATTCGGGTCGACGCGATCGACTCCCTGTGCGATGTCGGGAGACTGCTGCTGAATCGCAAGCATCACGCCGCATGTGCGTCCATCGAAGCCATAATCTGTGTGGGTATAGCCGACATCCACGATCGTTTTACGCACGACATCAGCGATCTCGACATAGCCATGGGTCGTAAGTTCGCCGCCGACCACACAGAGCCCTCGTGTGACGAACGTCTCGAGCGCGACACGCGCACTGGCATCTTTCGCCAACAGCTCGTCGAGGATCGCATCACTGATCTGATCTGCGAGTTTGTCGGGGTGACCGTCCGTCACGCTTTCCGAGGTGAAGAGGTTAAAATCGGGCATCGAGTATATCCTTTTGCGGCCGGACGCCGCACTGCAGTTGAGCGCCGCAGCTTCCTATAATTCACTTTCGATAACTTTAAGGGGCAGCAGTGCCACATCGAGGGTGAAAGTCGGTCTGTGCGCGGAGTCATGATCTATAATCGGCTGGAAACAGCGTTTGTTGAACACTCACAAAAACGACAAACCCCTTCTGCGAGGCAGAAGAGGTCGTAAGGAGGCAGGGAACAACGGAAGGGTCAGACCTGTGCGCAGAATCGCATCGATCTGGCGCTGTACTTCTGTTGGGGCGCTCGCTACGCCTCTTATCTGGCAGAGATATGCAGAGGAATCTCTACCCGGATTTAGCACCTGCCCGCGACAATAGATCCCTAAATAAATCGAAATCTACCGTGCGAGTGGTTGTTGTGGTGTCACAGGGCCGGTTCCCTCGACCACTCTTGATAAGAAGCAGGGGTATGAAATTATTGCTCTATTAAGAGTACCCGCTTCTGACACAACTGTCAAGCCCTGCCGAAGTGTTAAAACCGATTCCCGACATTCGGATCAAGTTTTGGAATAGTTTAAGCGTCGGTAAAGACGTGCGCTTCCGGGCGTACAGGCAAATCGAGCAGGTGAAAAGCAACTGGATGGTGAACGCGGAGACTGTGACTGAAGACGAAGATATTAGAGAGTCCTGGAAACACACTTACTTAAGCATCTGTGAATAGACAACTTCCAAAGGGAAGAGGGCGCAGCAAGCAGCGCCCCTACGGACTTTGCTGGGCGCGGCAAGCAGCGCCCCTACAAATGCTCAAGACATTATTCTTAAGCGGGCTCGAAACGGCAAGCACATGATAGAGAGGCGAACAGATGACTGCACGAGCACTCGATGAGATTGCTACGGATCTGCGTGAAGCCCTGACTGCGACGAACAGAGCGCGTGAGGAGGCGCTGCGACTTTCGCGAGAGGTGATACAGTTCTCCTCACGTTCGATACGCGCCGTGCATCGCGGTGAGATGGAAAGTTCTCGCGGACTTGCGAACGAAGCTCGGTCACGCGTTCATGCTGTCATCGCCGCACTGGCTGCACATCCCGATCTGTACAATGCCGGGTACGTACACGACTCTCAAAAAGAGTATGTCGAAGCAGAAGCCATGCTCGCGATCGTTGCCGATGTCCCGCTGCCCGAACCCGCTCAGCTCGGCGTCGAACCTGCCGCCTATCTGAACGGCATCGCCGAAGCCGCTTCGGAAAGCAGACGCTATGTGCTCGACAGGCTGCGACTCGGTGACATGGAACGCGCCGAGACCGTATTGAAGGTGATGGACGACATCTACTACGAACTGGTGACGTTCGATTTCCCGGATGCGATCACCGGTGGACTGCGGCGCACGACCGATGCGCTGCGGGCAGTACTGGAGCGCACTCGCGCCGATTTGACCTTGACGGCGTCACAGCGCAGGCTGGAGAACGCGATACAGAACGCGCTTTCTGCCGATATTCTGGCTGTCCGTTCACAATCGAATCAACAATAGCGGCGGCTGATTCCATACTGGGTGACAACGCGCTGCCATGTGAGTCGCACCTTCAAATAAATTTATCATGCGTCGACTCTGCTTCAACGAAGGAACACGATCTGTGCCGCAGCCTTCCGCCGAAAATAGAATACTGCTCAGCATTCTGATGCCGATCTACGATGAACGCTCTACGTTGCCCGGACTGCTGGAGCGTATACGTGCCGTACCGATTTCAAAAGAGATACTGATCGTGGACGACGGCTCGACAGACGGAACCCGGGAGTGGCTGCGAGCGGAAGTGGATGGCAAACTCGATGGCGTACAGGTGTTCTATCACGATGGCAACCTGGGCAAGGGCATGGCGATTCGTACCGCGATCCCACACGCAATCGGTGAAATCGTGATCATCCAGGATGGCGATCTCGAATACGATCCCAATGACTATCTGCCAATTGTCGCGGCTTTTCGAGTCCAGAAAGCCGACATCGTATACGGTTCGCGGTTCCTGAACGGAATGCCTCCAATGCGCCTGCCAAACCGGATCGTCAATCGCCTGCTCGCCGGTATGGTGCGTGTGCTGTACGGTATGCCTATGACCGACGAGGCGACCTGCTACAAAGCCTTTCGCACCGAGATTTTGCAGGGTATTCCACTCACCTGCCGTCGTTTCGAATTCTGCCCGGAGGTGACGGCGAAGGCGATCCGGCGCGGTCACAAAATCATCGAAGTTCCGATCTGCTATGCGGCGCGCAGCATGGCGCAGGGCAAAAAAATCCGATGGACAGACGGCGTCGATGCGATCTGGACGCTGATCAAATGGCGTTTTGTAAAGCTCTAGCCCGACCGCCTGAATGTACGCATCAGGCTTGCGTTGGAGGGTCATTTTGGGGTATACTATGTCGACAAATTGACACTATTCGAATGTGGGTGGGTTTCACATTCGGGCAGCAAACTCCGGTTTGCTGCCGTGTCCTTCCTGCTCCGGGGTAGACCGGAGCCTGATGGCGTTCAAATACACAGCGGTTCATTCTGCTGCGAACGCCGTTCTGTCCGAGGGGAGGTGAGCAGCAATGCGCCACTACGAGGCGATGTACATCGTGGATCCCGAGACGCCCGACGAGTCTCTGGAAGCGGTCATCGAAAAGTACAAAAAGGTCGTCACCGATGGCGGGGGCGAGGTTTCGGAAGCAGGCAAATGGGATAAGGGACGCCGTGCGCTCGCGTATGAGATCAACAAGAAACGTGAGGGCATTTATATGCTGATGCAGTTTCAGGCGAACCCCGAAGTACCACAGGAATTGGACCGAATTTTCCGCATCAATGACGACGTAATGCGTCATTTGATCGAGCGACAGGATCTCAACGAAGAATGATCGTAACTCGATCTATCTCGATCGAAGCCTGATTACTATCGTTTGATCGGCGGGGAATCAGGCAGCCAGAAAAAGTTTTCGCTCTGCTTTCCGGTTTTCTGCCTCCGCAGCAAGTAACAAGACAATACCAACTCGCACACCAGTGCAGCCTGATGGTCGTTATTCACAATACGCAGTTCGTCAACGCACTGAATCGTACCGTATAGAACCGTTGTTCGCAGATTATACTTATAATTCCTGCGGGCATCAGGGAAGGAGCATCGGAAATGTCACTCAATCGAATCGTTCTGATCGGTCGGCTCACCAGAGACCCGGAGATGAAGTACACGCCGCAGGGCATCCCCGTCGCACAGATGGGAATCGCCGTGGATCGCATCAGCAAGGATGAAAATGGACAGAAAGAGGTTGATTTTTTCGACGTTGTGGCATGGCGCCGCTCCGCAGAATTCGCCTCCAACTATCTGACGAAAGGGCGTCTCGTCGCAATCGAAGGTCGCCTGCAGACTCGTTCCTGGGTCGCGCAGGATGGCACGAAACGCAAGAGCTATGAGATCGTCGCCGACAACCTCCAGGGTCTCGACCGCAAGGGCGAGGGCGAAGGTAGCGAAGGCGGCTCCGCAGGTGGTGGCAGCTATGCAGGCAGCACGGAAGGTAATGCCGCTGGTGGCTCCGACATACCCGCACCACGTGCAGCGGCTCCGGCTCGCACGGCAGCGAAAGCTTCCGCGCCTGCAGACGACGACATCGACGAATCCGATCCCTTCGCGGACGAATAACGACATACAGGCGGCTCTGCGTGGCTGCATGGATGGACTAAAGCGGATCGACACAAACGAATCTAATCGAATGTGTCGACCGAATCAGTAAATCCGTCGTGCAGCACTGCATCAGGAAAGGACACCCATGCCTCCTCCGCCACGCGGTAGACCGACCGGCAAACCAAACAATAAGTTCCGCAAGCCGCGACGCAAAGTGTGTATGTTTTGCGTCGACAAAATCACGGAACTCAACTACAAGCAGATGATTCAGTCGAAGTTCCGCAATCGCCTGATCTCGGAACGCGGCAAAATCGTTCCACGCCGCACCACCGGCACCTGCGCGACACACCAGCGTATGGTCACCGAAGCGGTCAAGCGGGCACGACACGTTGCACTGCTTCCGTTCGTAATCGACTAGTCGGCATCGACCTACACATCGAAAAGCTTTTCGCTTTCTTGCCGACAAATCCACCGCTCCTGACACTGCTTCAGGAGCGGTTTTTCTTTTTGCTGGCTGTTCGCGCTCGCAATCACAAATACACACGGATGAGTCGACATGAATGAGCAGACCACCAGCAACCATCTCGCAGCGAGGAACAGACGAAGGGAGCAAATCCATGGCTGAAATGGCAGAACAATCTACTGTGAACTATCCTTTGCGCCTCAAGCCGAAAGTCAAAGAGGTGGTGTGGGGCGGTCGCTGGCTCGCGGACGAACTGCACCGCCCTTCGCAACCGGATGCCACACTCGGTGAAAGCTGGGAAGCCTACTCCGACAGCGAGATCACCAATGGACTGTGGGCCGGGCACACGCTCGGAGACCTGTTTACGGCTTACGGCGCGAAACTGATGGGCGGTAAGGCGGCAGCCTGTCCGAAGTTTCCCTTGCTCGTAAAGTTCATCGACGCACATGAAAACCTCTCCATACAGGTGCATCCCGATGACGCACTTGCACAAAAACTCGAAGACTACCCCTACGGTAAGACCGAGTTCTGGTATGTGATTGCCGCCGCACCCGGAGCAGAAATAGTTTATGGGCTCAATGATGCGGCCGAAAACAAAGAGCAGTTGCAGAGTGCGATGCAGAGCGGCGAACTCCTGAAATACTGTGCGCGTGTGCCGGTCATGGCAGGTGACGTGGTCTACATTCCTGCGCGTACAGTCCATGCGCTGACGGAAGGCGTGATCGTCTACGAACTCCAGCAGGACTGCGACATCACCTACCGGCTGTATGACTGGGGACGCACGGGGCGGGAACTGCACATCGAAAAGGGACTGCAGGCTATCGACCTCAGCCAGATAAACTTGAAAACGACACACCCCGGTCTTGAAGAGTCCGGTACTGCAGGATTGTCGACTGTCGAACTGATCGCCTCCGAATACTTTCGCTCCGAACTGATAAAAGTGGAGGGCGAGTGTTCGTTCATGGTCAACGCGAACAGTTTTGCGCTGCTGAGCGTTCTGGAGGGCGGGGGACATATCATGTCTGTGGTCGAAGGCGATTTCACGTCGGAACCTATAGCAAAGGGAGATACAATTTTTCTGCCAGTCGCACTCGCCTACAAAATCGCGTCTGAAAACAGTTCGATCACACTAATTCGGAGCGGTGTCGCCTGACAACTTTTCGTTGGCGAACGCGAATGTATGTCGAAAGTCGGCAGCGAGGGGACATTCACCAGAGTGGCGGGCTCGATTCGACAGAAGCCACGAATTCGCCAGAACAGAACGAAACCCACGCTTCCGATATTCATTTATCGAAAGCGCGGGTTCAAGTTATGATTGCAGCCAGAGTTCTTGGAGACCGTAAAAGCTTGAGTTTCCGCGCATTTGCAGGGGCGCTGCTTGCTGCGCCCAACAAGGTATGTAGGGGCGCTGCTTGCTGCGCCCTCCTGATTCGGGAAGTTAACTTTCCACAGACCCTTAGTGCGCGCCGGACCCTTTGATCACGGCGGGAACAGTCTTGAGCACTATTTTCACGTCGTTGGTGAAGGACATGGTCTCGATATAGAGTATGTCGAGTTCGACCCATCGGTCAAAGGAAACATTCGAGCGTCCGCTCACCTGCCACAGGCAGGTGAGACCCGGGCGAACTGCCAGTCGGCGTCGTTCACGCGCGCCATAGGACTCGACTTCGGTGGGAAGCGGGGGGCGGGGTCCGACGATCGACATATCGCCTGTGAAAACATTGAATAGCTGGGGCAATTCATCGATGCTCAGTTTGCGGAGGATTGCGCCAACGCGTGTTACACGCGGATCGTGCTTGATCTTGAAGACCGGACCGCTGGCTTCATTGAGATGCATGATCGTTTGCTTTTGCGCTTCGGCATCGACACACATCGAGCGGAATTTGTAACACCAGAAATGCCGCCCGCCCCGCCCGACGCGCACCTGTCGGAAGATCATCGGTCCAGGAGAGGTGAAGCGTACAAGGAGAGCAGCTACCAGCATAAATGGCGAAAGCATGATCAGCATCGTGATGGATATGATCAGGTCGAAGAAGCGTTTGACGATCGAATAAGAGACCTGGTGGCATGGAAACTGCGGGTCGGTGAAGTCCCGCGCAAAACGGTTTTCAGCGGTGGCAGTCTGTTCGACGAAAGGCGAATGTACCGCCGGGGAAGGCTGAGTGCGCCGCAATACATCCTGCGTGATGGAAGCTTCGTGGAGAATTCCATTAACATCGTGGTCTGGCATTGTGCGAAATAAGGAGGGCTGACTTTCTCGAAGGGTTTCCATCCTGCTCGATCTCCTTGCTTTGTGTTCTGGAACCGACTACTAAAGCGGTCGACATCTCTTATAGGGTTAAAACTTAGGCTAACCTCAATAATTATCGAGCGAAGTTTTCGGCTATTTTGATCTCAAAACGATCCTGAATTCAGTGCGGTAATTTTTGCGTGTTGCCTTAGCTTCAGGGCTTTCCGCAATGCAGTACTCAAACTATGCTCGGGATACTGCTTCGCGCAAGAAATAGTTTTTGATACCTGCTATTCTCTCTATTGCACAATCCGTGCCAAAACAGCCTTTAGCAGGTCAAAAGCGAATTATTTTTCGAATTATTTTAATCTGTCACTCGAAAGGGGAACGGAATGCCGAATCCATACCTTCTTTTTCCATATCGAGACGATAAATAATACAATTTGGACTGCGAAGAAGGCATAGAGTGTCGGGACGCGGTACAGGATAGAGTATACCCGACGTATGCAGGCAAATCAGCATACGCGAGCGAATTTGCCTGCGTATGCAAAATAATGCAAAAATCCCCTGTTGCCTCATTGTAAGGCAACAGGGGACGAGAGAGCTATAGCTATCGAATTTGCTGCGAATGTGATACTCAGGGTCCAGGCTTGGTTGGTGCGGGAGCGCCAGTCGGCGGACTGCTCGGTGTAATATTGTGCTGCCCTGAGGCTGGCGCAGAGACAGGCGGCTTCTGAGTGGTGCTGCCGGTTAGTGGAGACACAGCACCGCCAGCGGAGGGTGAATTACCTGGGGAGGAGGATGCTCCGCCCTTTGCTGGCGGAACGACGACCGGAGCGGGAGTGTTTGGCGCCGCGCCTCCAGTTCCGAGTGGCGGCATTGTCACTGCGGCTCCTGGCGGGACGGTCACGGTTCCGCCTGGCAGGTTTGCCGACGCTTTTTTGCGATCCTCATCCTCTTTCGCTCTCTGAGCGGCTTCCTGCGCCTTTGCAGCGGCGATCTTCGGTGCGAGTTCCGCCTGCGCTGCCTTCTCTGTGTCTGCCTCAGTCGGCTTATTTATCGCGCGGAAGGAGCCTTCGAGGCGCTTATGCACTTCGAGCGCGGTCTGCATCGTCTGTGCATCATACGGGGGATCGCGACGCAGCAGCGTCCCAATTTTCGAGTACTGCTCGGAGGCGAGATCGAACTGCTTCTTCTCCTTATAAAGGTCGGCGAGTTCGAACCGAACGGTACGATCTTCCGTCGATTTGAGTATTTTTTGGTCGAGATCGATCAGGCGGTCGCGCGTCTGGTCGCTTTCGGCGGGCGATTTCGCCGAGGAGCGCTGGCGTTTCACGGCGTCGGCGACGAGTTGTATCGCGGTGGGATCGTCCAGATGACGTTTGAGCATCTCCTCGAACTCACGATCCACGTCCGCCTGCATCTTTGCCTGATCTGCAGGGCTGACAGTCGCAGCATTGGTATCGCCCGACATCTGCGCCATCATCTGCTCCTGTGGCAGGCGGCGCAGTTTCGCGAAATCATAGTAGGCTTTCAGGTCGGGGTCTTTGATCTCGATTTTTGCCAGCTTCACCTGCCGTTTGATGAAGGCATCATACTTTACACCGGCGCGCTGCGTTTTGACCTGATCGATGGCTTTTGCCGCGCTGAAATCTTTCGGCAGATTGTTACGACGATCGACGATTTTAGCGAAAACATAGCCCTTGCGAAAGCCGCCCGCTTTGACGACCGGCGTGATCTGACCGGTAGGCGTTTTATGCACCGCCTCGTCGAAATCCTTGCCATATCCGAGGCTGCCCATCATCTGAAACTGTGGGGAGCCGCTGCCGTATTCAGGCAGGAGGGGTGATGTCGAGCCCGGTTTACCGCCCATCCCGTTGTCCTGTGATTTTTTGGCAACGGCAGCGAAGTCGCCGCCCGCTTTCGCGGTGGCGAGCAGCGCGTCTGCATTCCTGCGTGCGTCTTCGTCGGTGACGTGTTTGGCGTCGCCGATATGAACGAATACCGGAATATAGCTTACCTGTGCAGTCTGATTTTTTGCCTCGTCCTCAGTGACCTGCTCGGCGCTCTTGAAACTCTGCCGCAGCGCAGGCTCCAGCAGCACTTTCGACTGCTCCTCACGAAATTCGGAGAGCGTCATACCGGTGCGGCTTTCGAGGAACGTCGCCCATTCGCTGTCGGACTTCTTGGCGTAGCCCGCCGCTTCACGATCTTTGTCGATCGATTTGTCGATTTCGGAATCGGAGGCGCGCACATTACGTTTTTTTGCTTCCTGTTCGACGATCGTTTTCTGCACCAGTGCGTCGAGCAGCAGCCCCTGGCGCTCCGCAAACTCAGGTCCGGCGGGAGGGCTGCCCATCCGCGTTGCCGCCTGTGCGCTGAGCGCGGCGAGTTCGCCCTGGCTGATCGAGGTCCCATTGACGACCGCAACGACTTTGTCGCGGTTACCGGAATCTCCGTTGCCATTATTAGCATTGCGCCCGCCGAACTGGCTGGAGCCGAAACCGATCACGAGCGAGGACGCCATCACGATCATCAGCACCCAGCCGCAGCCCGTGCCGTATCGAGTGAAAAGGGAGCGCCACCAGGCGATTGAAACGAGATTGTCCATGTAGAGAGCGATTCCTTCGATTTGTATGAGACCCATGCACCAAAATTGCTGTGGCGTGAGAGTGGCCTGAAAACTCAATGTACCGTCTGCTTTATGTTCTTCTGATCACTGTCCTTATACGGTGTCGGCAGGCAGCAGCGTTCGAAGTGCCGCGAGGCAGGGGCGCGAGCCGTCCTCGGGCGTACCTTTCCCGTCGGCGCCGCTGCCTGTGGGCGGCACGAAATGCGTCTCGAGCGAAATACAGCCCTGGTAACCGTCCGCCTTCAGCGCGGCGAACTGCGCGGCGTAGTCGATCTGTCCTTCGCCGATCACGCAAAACTGTGTCTGCAGACCGTGATCGGGCGTTTCGATCATGCGGGCGTCTTTGACGTGAACATGCGTGATCCAGGGCTTGACCGCTTCGTAACCATCCGGGAAAGCCTGCTCGCCCATCGAAAAGGCGTTGCCGGGATCCCAGACGACTTTCAGGTTCGGCGACGTTATCTGCCGCATGAAATGTGCCGTCTCCGCGCCGGAGCCGAGGAAGCAGGCGTGTTCGTTTTCCAGCGCCAAGGTGATGCCCGACTGTTTGGCAAGGCGCAGCGGTTCGTCGAAAGCGCCCAGTATCTGCGCTTCGATTTCGTGTGTCAGCGCGGCTTTGCGCCAGAAAGAAAAGACGCGCAGCATTTTTGTGTCGAACGTATGCGCGAGCGCGATACAGCGCCGCAGTATATCCATCTGCTTTGCAAAAGGGTGGGCAGTCGCCAGATGCAATGGTCCGGCAGCATTGCCGGTGGACTCGGATACAGCGGGGCTTTGTTCCAGATCGCACTTGAAAAAGGGTGTCGCGAGGCAAACCACGTGCATTCCCCGCGCCGCCAGACAAGCTTTGGCACGCGCCGCCTGCTCGTCGGTGAGTTCAGCGATATTGGTTCCCCAGAGACCTCGTAGCTCCGCGCCTTTGATGCCGTATTCGAGCATCACATCGAGCGCATGTTCAAAATCCTGAGATATTTCGTCGGTGATTACGGTCAACTGCACGGTCGGTGGGTTTCCTCGGGTGGTGGAGTGGATGCGGCAGCCGTCTGCCGGATAGACTATTTTCGCGAGTGCCGACCGCAGTAAGGCGTCGACGGGCGATACCAGTGTACAGCAAAAGCGGTTCGCTGTCAATCATGGATACCGATTTGGGCTTTCGAGTCAGGTATGAGAGGGTGGAGCGGGGACCGCTGAAAACGTGTTGAAGCTATGGGTTGCGCTCGGAATCGCGTACAGGGCGATCGCGACTATAAGTCCGACCAGCAGCAGATACTGCGGGCGTATGCCGCGCCACCCAAGACCGATTCGCGTTCCGAGATAGGTCACGTACAGTCCCCAGGTTCCGAACGAGGCGAGCGTGTGCGCATCGAGCAGCCAGCGCGAAGGTGTCGCTCCGCTGTCTTTGCTGAAGATATCCGCGACGCCGAGACCGAGACCGAGTGTCAACAGCGGCAGAGCGTAGGCGACGGAGCAGTACGCGATCGCGTCGAGCGATGCCAGCGGCGGCATGCTGTGGAATAGGCTGTTCACCGCGCGCTGTTTGAGCAGGCGATTCTGCAGGAGATAGAGCGCGGCGCATCCGAACGCCAGTGCGAACAGCCCGTAGGACGCGAGTATCGCGAGCACGTGCAGGCTTACGATCTGGCTTTTGAGCGCGGTGGTGTCTGCGACCGGACCGTGAACGTGCAGCATCGCCCAGAACAGGATCACGCAGGCGACCGGCAGCGCAATCGCGCCTACGGCTGGCAGATTGCGCCGCAGATCGATCAGCGCGAAGGTGACCGCGATTATCCAGGCGAGCACGGACAGCGTGCCGTATTCGCTCGCGAAGGGTGAGCGATGCATCGTCACGCACCAGACTCCGGTCGCCGCGAACTGAAAGAGAACCCCAAGGAGCAGCAGTACGCGCCCTGTCCAGCGTAGGCTGTGCGCGTTTTCAGAATCAGTGTCTGAACTCACGTCCGCTTTTTTGCTCTTTCCTGTAATCGGGGCCGCCGGAGTTGCGAGGAAGACGAACGCGCCGTAACAGACGGAGGCAAGAATATAAAACGCAAGTGCGATTGCGTTCAGCGTTCCGAAACTCATTTTGCCGCCTCCGGTTCAGGAATTACGCCACCAGTGACTGTGCTGAGCGGCAGTTGTGGTTCCCTGTCCGATCGCTGTTTTGTTTCTGTCTGTCTTCCTTCCGGCACACAGGCTGCGTCCGACGAAAGGGGTTTCAGAGCTGGCACATCATCGAGCTTTCCCAAATGTCCACTACGGAACTCATCACTGGTCTGACCTGCGATCGATGATGAATCGCCAGCGGAGAGCCCGAACAACGCGTCCACCGCATCGGTGAGACTGTAAGGAGTCGCTCCTTCTGATGCAGAGGCTCCTTTCAGCAGCAGGGTTGGCGGCAGCGCGACCTCGTCCATCATCGCCCGCAGCTGCGTCTCCAGAACCTGCCAGTCGCGATCGGGTAGGTTGCGCAGTCGCGAACGCAGGATCGCCAGCCGCTGAGTCGCTATCTGCTGCAGGTGGTCTCGCAGCTGCGCGATCACTGGCGTCGCGCCTCGCGTCTGCATCCATGCCATGAACCGGTCAGCCTCTTCGCGCACGATGATTTCAGCGCGTGCTGTTTCCTGGGCTCTGTCGGTCGCCGCCTGCTGAACGTAGTGCTGAAGGTGGTCGATATTGTAGAGGAACACGTCGTCGAGTTCGGCGACATCGGCATCGATGTCGCGCGGCAGAGCGATGTCGATCAAAAACAGCGGGCGCCCGCGCCGCTTCCGAAGTACGGGCTGCAGCATCTTGCGATTGAGGATCGGGTGGGGTGCGGCGGTCGCGGAAATCACAATATCGGCGCGTTCCAGCTCGGCAGGGAAGGCGTCGTAGTGGATCGCGGAGCCGCCCAGCCTGCCCGCCATCTCTATCGCGCGATCGTACGTGCGGTTGGCGACGACGATGAACTGGACGCCGTTACGGACGAGATGCTGCGCGGTCTCCTCGCTCATCTTTCCCGCCCCGAGTATCAGGACACGGGCGCGGGCGAAGTCGTCGAAAATCTGTCGCGCGAGCGTAACGGCGGCGTGCCCGATCGAGAATCCGCCCTGCCCGAGACCTGTTTCGGTCTGGACACGCTTGCCGGTGAACAGCGCCTGCTCGAACAGCTTACCGAGTATCCCGCCACCGGTCTCGTGGGTGCGGGCATCTCTCAGCGATCCGCGAACTTGACCGAGTATCTGTGCTTCGCCCAGAACGAGGGAGTCGAGACTCGCGGCGACGCGCATCAGATGCTGCGCCGCCGCCTGATCGGTCTTGCGATAGAGGTGCGGTGCGAAAGAAGCAGGCGCAATATTGTGTTCTGCGGCGAGGTGCGCGGTCAGCATCGGGAAAAGTTCGACTTCGTGGACGGTGGAGGGCACATCGGTCGTCAGATACATCTCCATACGGTTGCAGGTGGAGAGGATCACCACCTCGCCGATGCCGGGCAGAGATTTCGCCGCCGTCAGGGCGTTACCGAGCGTATGGGCGTTGTAGCCGAAACGCTCGCGCAGTTCGATCGGCGTATTATGGTGGCTCAGTCCCAACAGTACGAGGTGCAAACGCTTCTACTCCGACATTCATTTTGCGCGTTCAGACCGCATTCAATCTGCATCCAATACTCTGATGACATACGCTTCGGCATACTGCTGTGCCTCCGCAATGCGGTCCTCCCGCAGCAGCGCCAGTAGCTTCGTTTCTTCGTCGAGCAGACCTGCCAGCGCCCCGCGTCGTGCTTCAGGCGATTGCGCTCTCCCTTTTATATAGTGGCGCATATGCCTCAATAGTTGCATATAGCCTTCGTACTCAGGACCGAAACGCGCTGACAACTCTCCTGCGAGCCGCGCGGTAAACATCGGATTGCTGCCTCCGGTGGCGAGGCTGATGCAGAGTTCGCCGCGCCTTACGACCGAAGGAACGATGAAATCGCCCGCTTCGAACGCGTTTGCCGCGTTGACGAAAATCCCCTGCGCTTTCGCCTCCGCTACTACATGCGCGTTCACTTCCTCATTGTTCGTGGCGCAGAAAACGAGCGTCGCGCCTTCCAGATGGTCATTCTGATACGGCTCCAACCACAGTTTGACCCGCCCTTCGCTCGAATAACCCTGCAGTGTCGTCGTTACCTGCGGGCTGACGACACGCACGATTGCGCCTGCTTCCAGCAGCCCTGCCACCTTCCGTTCGGCGACAACGCCGCCCCCGACGACGAGGCAGACTTTACCCGTCAAATCGAGGTGTACAGGATAGTAAGACGTCATTGTAAAGAGGTTCCTATTTGAATGAGACCCTATTTGCGGTTGTGCGTGGGATGGGGAAGAGTACCAGAGGGCAGATCGACAGTGTGCGCTGCGCCGCTGCTATGTGAGGAAAAATGCGTCTTCGCGGGCTCGACCACCTTCCCGATCTCATCGAGCATTTCGCCCGCAAGGTGGTAGGACAGCACGGCGAGCTCCTGCAGAAACGAGACGTTCCGAACATAGACGTGGGAGGGGACGCGCAGCAATACCGGCGCGAAATTCAGGATCGCGTGGACGCCCGCTTCGACGAGCAGTTCCGCGACCTTTTGCGCGGCGACGGCAGGAACGGCGAGGATCGCGATGCGCGCTCTCAGTTTCGCGTTGACTTCGCCGATCCGCTCGACGTCCATGATTTCGAGGTTCCAGAGCGGACGCCCGACTTTACCGATATTATTGTCGAAGACGGCGGCGAGACTCAGACGATGCTCTTTGAGACCGGGGTAGCCAACGAGCGCCGAACCGAGATTGCCCGCGCCGACGAGGATCACGCGCTGTTCACGGTCGATTTTGAGGATGTGTGCGATCCGCTCCTGCAGTTCCGCGACATTGTAGCCGACGCCGGGTTTGCCGAACTCGCCGAAATAGGAAAGGTCTTTGCGGAACTGAGCCGCGTTGATGCCGGTCTGCTTTTCTACCTCCGCCGAGGAGATCGTCTCGACGTTCGAGCGTTCCAGGTCGATCAGGAAGCGCAGATAGGTAGCCAGCCGCTCGAGCGTGGGTGTCGGCACTTTGCTGGTCGTTGGCTGTGGCACATTCATTCCCTTACAGGTTTATCCGAAAGCGACGCTCGAAAATAGGCGGAATAAAGCGGTCAAAAATGGCTGGCAATAAATGGACTTGTCACCGAAATCCTCTCTAGCAGTATACCTGTACGGTGCAAACGCGTCAAGCATTACCAGTTCAGGTAAATCTTCGGTAACTATTCACCCTCACCCCTCCTTCGCAAGGCTGGCTAACCGCGCTTCAGGGGTAGGTATTTGCTGAAAAGCTCGCCCGACTCATCTCAACCCGGACCTCTTTCTGGCAGGAATGGGACGTTTCACACCCTCAAAAACCAAATACCTACCCCTGTGAACCCCCATCCCCTCCTTCATAAGGAGGGAGAGCGAATACACTTGCAGTCGGCTATTAGTCAGTTAAGCAACGATTTGTCCATCCGCAATGGCTTCTCACGCTTTTGAGTAAGAGGCAGCTACTAATCTGGAAACGATAAAACTTTGCTTAACTAATCGTTAGTCAAGTAACGTTTTGTCCCTCGTTTCGAAGGCGAAACCGCTTAAATCACGACTTTTAGCGGATTTCGGAACACGCAAAACTTTACTTGACTGACTACTGATGACTATTGCACCAGCGCCAATATAAATGCTGAATAGGTGCGGCGAAAGACAGTCTTTCGAGTGGCGCTCGACCGGAATGGTGGGTTTTTTCAGGGAACGAGGACGAGATTGTTGTCTGCCGCGGTCTGTGAGAGATAGGGGTTTAGCTCTGGAGCATCCAGACGCATGATACGTTCCGGCGGACAACGGAGGGTATTTTCGGCGCGTTCGTACAACAGCACCGCGTCTTCATCGTTATGCGCGTTGTACCAGAGCAGACCGTCCGTCTGGCGGTAGAGGGAGGTGTCATAAAAATAGCGCGACCATTCCTGCGACTGCGTGTGGTCCGCTGCCTTGCTGATCGCCGCTACGGAACCAGCTCGCATCGCGCCGTTTTTGCGCAGGTCGAGCAGCTTCACTGCCCTGGTCAAAATCGGTGAGGCTATGTGCCAGTCAGCGCAGGCGATGATGCCTGTGTCGCCAAAGATTTCAACCACACAGCAAGAGAGCGTAAAACCAGCATAGTAGACGCCGCGTTCGTTGTCCAGCCCGTCGACACATTTTGTGATACGATGGTGGTCGAAACGCATCTGCGGTCCGAAGCGGCGAAAAGAAACTGCAGTCGCAGCGTGTTTTTGCGGGTCGAAGAGTCGAATTAGTCGCGTACCGGCAGGCAGGGTATGGACGAGAGGTTTGCAGACATTTATCGGCGGAGGCCCAGCGATCCTGACCAATCAGCTTACCTCGACTGCCCGCGCGACCAAAACCAAACGCTCGATTTCTCCCGATTTCAACACTTCCAGCGGCGTACGACTTTCCAGATATGTGTTCGGGCGCACGAACCAGGCGGCTTTCGCGAGCGGCGAAACCTCCAGCGCACTCAAAACGAGGGGCAGTCCGGCAATCACGCCATTGGGACCTTCGGGGTCGAACTGCCAGCGAGGAAATCGCAGTCCGCCGCGCTCGTGAACGCCGAGCATTGTGCCTGCTTCGGTTCTATCGTGAGGTGTCTGGCGGCTTGTGCCGAGCAGACGCGCGGCTTCTGTCGCCGACAGGCTGTCGGCGAGCAATTCCCTGCGCTTTTCAAAAAACCGCGCGATACTGGCGGCTTCCAGTGCGAGTCGTTCATTTTCGCTATACGTGCGTCCGCCGGTCAGTTCGCTGACGAGCGATGTTTGCTGAGACGAAGTTTTATCGGACAACTTCTCGAACGACTCATTCGACGACAGCAGGCTCGGTTTGAGCGCCTGTTCGAGTGCCGTCGCGATGCGCTCCATCTCTTCCGCAGTTGCCAGATCGCGGAAAGCGCGGAAGACGGCGACGCTGCGGTCGAAAGCGTCCCTGCTTCGCGAGCGCGCCGGACGCGCTTTCGCAGCCTGGAAATTAGTGTTCTTAAAGAATCCTTCGGCAGACGTTTCAGCAGACATAGCTTGCTCCTACAGTCGAACCACCAGAATAATCGCGCATTCACCCTATGATTTTTATTATTATACCATGCTTTTGTAAGAGATGTCCACCAATTATCGGTTATGTGACAGCCCAAGATTAGTGGTTAGTCAAGTAAAGTTTTGCGTGTTGCGAAATCGACGCGAAGTCGTAATTCGAGCGATTTCGCCCTCGAAACGAGGGACAAAACGTTACTTGACTAACGATTAGTCGTCAGTTAAGCAAAGTTCTGTAGTTTAGCGTTTTTACTGGGTGTTCATTGCACCAACTCTATCTCAAACTACTTCCTGCAAGGCATTTCTCGCGAATCGAGTATCCGAATTGCCGAATTCGCAATAATTCTTTCA
>Ga0123338_10002322_pt1 | contig 17809 bp, 11 predicted proteins | sample grotaG_FD_89793 | JGI IMG/M metagenome (GOLD analysis project Ga0123338, IMG submission 89793) | Glacier valley bacterial and archeal communities from Borup Fiord, Nunavut, Canada, to study Microbial Dark Matter (Phase II) -... | ecosystem: Environmental > Aquatic > Freshwater > Ice > Glacier ...
CTTGTATACCCAGCACCTTTTGAGCCATCTGGGCCAAGAAGCCCGTTTCGATGAAATCGCTTCTACCCTGTCTGGACCGCTGGATTTCGGCCTTAAAGCAGCCTAAAACTTACCGGACCATTGTTGATACGGATTCCGAAAATATCCGTATAGTTTCGGATATTTCCCGAGGCGGTCTGGCCCGTTAGGTGCCGCTTAGACCAAGACACGGAGCGAGTGGGAAAAACATACGGTTTTCGTGGAGTGGAGTATTTTCGGGTGCCCTTCCCGACAATACGGAATATAGCGGATACCGTATGACAAAGTCTGGGCGTGGATTGAGGAGCGCTTGTTGGCGTGATGAGTGAATATACCCACAGTTCTGAACTCTCGAGTAAGATTTAGACCATACAAAAGGGGTGGACCGTGCGAAGAAAATCAGTGTGGGTAGTGGGTGCGGCTCTTACGTTCGGCATGACCGTGGGTACCGCGATGGCGCAGGACGCGTACAGTTCGCTCTACGGGGGCGGAACCTTCGGCTCGAGCGCCAAGGTCCAGCTCAGCTACGAGGTGGCCAAGCAGCCGGACACCCTTTACCTGTTTCGGGTGCTCAACCCTGATAAATTGCTCACCCTCGGTGGCCCCAAAGACTTTAAAGATACCGCGCAGCTCGACCTCAAGCGGGTCAAGTCTGTTCAGGTGGGCGGGGTGCAAAAATACGGCACGGTGAATCTGGGCACCCTCGAGCGCGGCCTTTACCTGGCCCAACTGGGCAAGAGCAAGTCGGCCAAGGCGGTGCTGGTGCTGGTCACGGACCTGGGCTTGGTGGTCAAGTATGACGGCGACGACATGCTGACCTACACCGCCGATACCCTCAGCGGCAAACCCATTCCAGCCAAAGTCTTTTTGCTCGAGAAGGGAAAAATCCTCTCTGAGGTTGGCTCTAACGCCAAGGGTCTCTCGAGCTTTAAAACCGATAAGGGCGGCAAGGACAACGTGTACGTGGCAGCGCGGGCCGGCGACCAGTGGGTTTTCTCCTCGAGCTACGTGAGCGACTGGAACCGCGAGAAGAACCACATCTACCTGCAATCGGACCGCCCCGTGTACCGCCCCGGCGACACGGTGAAGTTCAAAGGCACCGCTAGGGCCGCGCTGGGACTGGCTCCGCTGACCGGAAAAAAGGTTCACCTGACCCTCAAGGCCCCCGACGACTCCGAACTCTACAGCGCTGACTTGCTCACCGACGCGTATGGCAGCTACTCGAGCGAGTTTAAACTGCCGCTCGACGTGCGGCTGGGCCAGTTCGCCATAGTCACCGAACTTGACTCTGAAACCGCGCAGGGCAGCTTCGAGGTGCAGGAGTACGTCAAGCCCGAGTATTCGGTGACGGTGACGCCTGAGAAGCAGGTGGCGGTGCAGGGCGGCAAGCTCAGCTTCACCATCAAGGCCGAGTACCTGTTCGGCGGCGGCGTGGCGGGCGGTCAGGTCAGCTACTCGGTGGTGAAAAATCGGCTGTACAACTCCTACTGGGAGTCGGATTACAGCTTCTACCCCAACCCCTACACCTACGATGCCGACGACACCATCGTGCTGCGGGCCGAGGGTCAGTTGAGCGCCAAGGGCGAACTGGTGGTTACAATACCGCTCGAGCGCGATAAAACCAACGCCGACGACTACAGCCTCACCCTGCAAGCTAACGTGACCGACGAGGCCCGCCGTGAGGTCTCGAGCAGCGCCTCGGTGTATGCCTACCGCTCGGCGGTGGTCATGAACGTCTCGAGCGGGCGCTACAGCCTGCCGGTGGGCGAAACCGCCAACCTGGCCGTGACCGCCGCCGACCTTGAGGGCCAACCTGTGAACACCCCGTTTACGCTCGAGGTGCGCCGCGAATACTGGCTGCGGGGCCGGGGTCAGCAGTCGGTCCGGGTGGCCATGCTCGAGGGCAAAACCGACGCTAAGGGCGACGCTAAACTCAGCTACACTCCCAAAGAGCAGGGCGATTTCCACTTTATCGTGCGGGCCAAGGACGCCGCAGGCAACCCCACCGAGAGCAGCGATTATGTGTGGGCCTACGACGGTAGCCCGTGGTATTACGATTACCAGAGCGTGACCGTCAACTCCGACAAGCCCGAGTACGCCGTCGGCGATACCGCTACGCTCACCATAGACTCGCCCATCGAGAACGGCTACGCGCTCATCACGCTCGAGGGTATTGGTCTGGGCAAGGCCGAGGTGGTCCCTATCAAGGGCAGCACCCTCACCTACAAGGTCAAAGTGACAGACGCCATGCGCCCCAACCAGACGGTGGGCGTGACCTTACTCGGTAAAGGGCAGTATTACACCGATACCACCACGCTGGTGGTTCCCCCCAAAGAGAAGTTTCTGGACTTCAAACTCTCGAGCGATAAAGAGGTGTACAAGCCCGGTGAAACTGCGACCTACACCGTCAAACTCACCGACTCGAGCGGTAAAGGGGTTCAGGCTCAGGTCTCGCTGGGCTTGGTGGATGAAGGCATCTATCTGGTCCGCGAGGACACCACCCCGGACATTCGCGGCTTTTTCTACGCTTGGCGCGGCAATGTGGTGGGCACCCAGACCGCCGGAGACTACTACTTTGGTCAGGCGGCTCCCGCGCCCGGCAGCGCCCTGAGCGCTCGAGCGCCGATGTCGGAAGCGGTGTTCGCGCAGGGCAAGGGCGACGCGGCGGCCAAAGTTCGCAGCGACTTTCAGGACACCGCGCTGTGGATGCCTTCCGTCGAAACCGACGCGAACGGGGTCGCTCAAATTAAGGTCAAGCTGCCTGACAACCTGACCACTTGGAGGCTCACCGCTCGGGCCATCACCAAGAAAGATTTGGTGGGTCAGGACACTTACAAAATCAAGACCACCCTGCCGGTCATCGCGCGCCTCGCCACGCCGCGCTTTCTGGTTCGTACCGACAGCGCCAACCTGCGGGTCATCGGGCAGAGCAACCTCGATAAGCCTGCGGCGTTCACGCTCAAGCTCGAGACCGACAGCTTGCTCAAGGTTTCTGGAAGCCTCTCCTCGAGCAAAAATGTGAACGCCGGGGGCCGGGTCAGCGCCGACTTCACCGTCAAGGCCGCTCAGATTGGCTCGAGCGTGCTCAAGGCCAGCACGCTGAGCAAGACCAACTCGGACGCCCTCGAGCGCTCCATCCCCATTCAACCGCGCGGCATTCGCAGCGACCTGGGCTGGGCCGGACAGAACTCGAGCAAGTGGACCTTCACCCTGCCCGAGAAAACCGCCATGAGTAGCGTCAAGGGCAAGCTTTTTCTCACTCCCTCACTGGTGGCCGCCGTGTCGCCCGCGCTGCGCTATCTGGCGGGCTATCCCTACGGCTGCACCGAGCAGACCCTGAGCCGCTTCGTGCCTTCGCTGCTGGCGCGGCGGGTGGGTGGTGGACTGGCCGACCTGCCCGAGGAGGTAGCCGCCAACCTGGACAACTACGTTCAGGACGGCTTTAAGCGCTTATACGCCTTCCAGCACGAGGACGGCGGCTGGGGTTTCTGGGAAAACGATTCCTCGAGTGCGTTCAACAGCGCCAACGTGCTCTCGGGGCTGCTCGAGGCCAAGGTGGCGGGCTATCCGGTGCGTCAGGACGCGCTCGAGAATGGGGTCAAGTACCTGCAAAGCGTCATTCGGGGCAAGAAAACGGTGGGTAACGCCGACGCCAAAGCCTACGCGCTCTACGCCCTGGCTCGAGCCGGATACGGCGTAACGGGCCTGTCTGACGTGCTGCTCGAGACGGATGTTACCCCGTATGGCCTCTCTCTTGGAGCGCTGGCTTATCAGGCTGCCGGAATGCCGGACAAGGCTAAGACCGTGCTCGAGCGACTGGTCGGGGCCGTCACCGAGCGTCAGCAGGGGGCTTACTGGGAATCTAAAGCACAGAAGTACGCCTGGAACGACGACCGGGTGGAGACCACCGCCTACGCGCTCGAGGCCCTGCTGAGAAGCAACCCCGACCACCCACTCATTCCCAAAATCGTGAATTGGCTGCTGCTCCAGCGCAAGGGCGACCAGTGGGTCAGCACCAAGGACACCGCCGCCGTGGTGCGCGCCGCGCTGCTGCTTTCACAGGTCAAGGCCGAGAACACGCTCAAGGTGACGGTCAAGGCCACGCTCAACGGTCAGGAGGTGGCCAGTCAGGCGCTCGAGGGTCAGACCCGCAAAGGGTTTGAGTTCGATTTGTCTGGCTATAAAGTGGGCCAGAACGTGCTCGAGCTGAGCGTGAACGGAACTGGAACCCTGTACTCGAGCGCCAACACCCAGTATGTGAGTGAGGACGATTACCTGCGCTCGCAGAGTAACGGTATCCGGGTGGCCCGCACCTATCAAAGTCTCACACCCGTGTACGACGAGAAAAACAAGCGCTACGAATACCAGAAGGGAGCCATCACTGGCCCGGTCAAATCCGGCGATTTGGTGCTGGTCACGCTGGCGGTCACGCCCGACAAGGGCAAGAACCTGCGCTACCTGCTGGTGAACGACCCCATCCCGGCGGGCTATAGCGTGGTCGAGGACGACAGCGCTATCCGCATCAAGGGCGACAAGCCGCGCTACGGCTACGATTACTATGGCTGGAACTACTGGTACGATGGGCGCGAAATCCGCGATAACCGGGTCGAGTTCTACTTCTCCTACCTCTCGAGTCCGGCGGTCTACACCTACCTGATGCGGGCCGAAACCGGAGGTCAGTACACCGCGCTGCCCACCCAGGCGTTCCTGATGTACGAACCCGAGGTGCGCGGGGTGGGGACTGCCCGCAGGCTCGAGGTGAGCGATAAAGAGAAGTGAAGGACTCGAGTTAAAGCGTTGATGTTTCTGTAGGGGCGCATCGAATGCGCCCTTCTCGCTTTCGCTCGAGAGTTTGGGCGACCTGCTGTCTTGGCCCAACTTCAGCACCTTCCGGGCTGGGCCGCCAGTCGCCCCTACCACGGATTTTATCAAGAGGAAATTTCCTGATGCGCTGGACTCCATTTTTGATTTCCGCCACCCTTGTTCTACTGCCTCCCTCGAGCGCCCAATCTCAAACCGCTGCTAGCGCACACTTTCGCATTCAAACAACCTCGAGTGCGGACCTTAAATTCTTGCCTCGAGCGTTCAAAGCGTTAGAAAAAGCCAGGAAAGATTTAATCGCGCTCAAACTCAACCCGCCAGGGCGTGTTACGGTCATCGTCCACCCCACCCTCGAGCACTTTCAAAAAACCCTCGATGCTCCGCAGTATGAAGCGGCCCGTGCCAATCGAAAGCGGTCTCAGATAGACACCCAGCGCTTCGTCGCGCTCGAGGAACATGGAGGACTCGAGCAGACCTTGCGCCACGAACTCTTTCACCTGGCGCAGCCCGAAGGCTGGCCGCGCTGGAAAGCCGAGGGCAGCGCGGTGCGTTTCTCCGGCGAACGCCTCACCGCGTCCCCGATTTCAGGCATCAGTGAGGAAAAACTCGAGAAGTTGCTCGGTAATCCTCCCTCGAGAGACCTACTCGCTCGAGCGATGGCGACGGCGGCCCGGTGGGTTGCTGAGGACCATCCCTAGCCCTGCCTTAACTTTTTCAAATAGCCCTCGAGCTGAATGAACTGGGTTCAAACCCGCCGTGTACAACGCACTATGAAGCTCATTTGGGCGTCGCACCAGACCCTATTTTTGCCAGTTTGTGAATAATCCAACGGGTTAATCAATTGTAGGCTGTGAACAAGTTGATAAAGTCCTCTCGCCTCTAAGCTGAGACATCTATGAGCTATTCCTTACGCCTGCTTGGACTGCCTGCCCTACGGGTAGCGGGGGAATGGCAGCTTATACCCGCCCAGAAGCCGACCCTGATGTTGCTTTACTTAGCTGCTCGAGGGATGTGGCTCGAGCGTACCGAACTGTGCGCCCTCTTTTTCGGCGACGGTCCGCTCGAAGCGGGTCGGCTGAGCCTGCGTCAGCTCATTTCACGGGCGCGGCGGCTCGAGTGGGCCACTGCTCTAGAGGTCGAGGGAGACCGCCTGCGCTTTCAGGTGGCCAGCGACCTGTCTTATTTCCGAACACACCTGGGAAATCGGCACTGGGAGGGGGCGCTCGAGGTACCCAGTGGCGAGTTCCTCGAGGGGATGAGTGGCCCTACCGCTTTTGTTCGCTGGCTCGACGCCGAGCGCCAGCAGGTCCGCGACGGGTGGCAAGAGGCGTGCGCTCAAGAGGCCCAGCGGCTGAGCGACTTGGGGCGCTTCGAGGACAGCATGAAGCGGCTCGAGGGTGTGCTCGAGGGCCTGGGTGAACACGGGGGTGGACCCGCGCGCGAAACTGTGCTCAAGCTTTACCTGACCAGCGCCCTGCGCTGTGGTCAGCAGGCCACAGCCCTCGAGCGATTTGAGGTGTACCGCGCCCGTCTGCTCGAGGACTATGGGACCTTGACGGGAGCGTCGGTTCTGGCTCTGGTCCACGATTTGGCGCGGGATTTGGCACATCGACTTGAACGGGGTCTGGAAAGAGGTTCAGAACACGGCAAACCACCAAGCCGCCGCACACCCGCCCGCTCGAGTGGGGAGCCGGAACGCACCACCCCGCTGTGGGGACGCGACGCCGAGTTGAGCCTCTGGCGTGGCGCGCTCGAGTCTGGTCATCGCCTGCTGTCGCTGTGGGCGGGGCCGGGAGTGGGAAAAACCCGTCTGGCGCTCGAGCTGTGCGCGTGGGCGCGCTCGGCGGGCCGTGGAGTGTGCTACGTGGACGCCTCGAGCGCCCAATTCAACTCACAGAGCAATGAGGGCAGTGAGAGCAGTGAGGGCAGTGGAGTGACCCTCGAGACCCTGCTGGCCGACGCCCTTCAGCTTTCGCTCGAGGAGCGGTCCAGCGGTGAGGCCGGACTGTGGCAGGCATTGAGCGCAGACCCCATAGTGCTGGTGCTGGACCACATTGGGGCCTCGGAAACGCTTATGGCCCGCCTGCTCGAGCACTGTCCGTCGCTCTGCATTCTGGGGGTGGGTCATCAGCCTCTCCCGGAAGCCAATTTTTCGCGTGAACTGCCCGGTTTGAGTGGCACAGAGGCGCTCGAGCTGCTCGAGGGGATGGGTCGGCAGGCAGGTCCTGCCCGTGGACTGACCCGGCGAGGGGCGGGTGCCACGAGTGTGCCTACACAACTCCAGGGGAGCTATTCGGCGCTCGAGCTGTATCTCTGTGGGGTGGGGGGCCTGGAGCTGTCCAACGCCACGCCTGAGTTGACGCTGGAATCGCGACTCGAGCGGTGCTTTGAGGGGGTGTGGAGCGCGCTCAGCGAGGCTGAAAAAGCTGCGCTGCGGTTGTTGTCCCACTTTGCCGAGGGGTGTTCTCCTGAGACCGCCGAGGTATTGGGAGTGGCTCGGGCGCAGCAGATGCAGCTCGAGCGCCGGGGACTGCTGCAAGGCGGAGAACGTTGGGTCCGGTTGCACGGTGCGCTCTCGAGTTGGCTGCTCGAGCATGAAACACAGGGCGCAGATGAACGGTCCCGCCAAAAGGCCACCGCGAAGTGGCAGGGCGAAGGTCACGCGCTCGAGCGCAGCCATTTTTTTCACTACATGCGCTCTCTGAGTCAGCAAGAACACCGCCTGGGAGGTCCGCACACCGCCGAGCAACTGGCCGAACTCGATGCCGACAAGGTAGGACTGCGCCGCGCCCTGTGTTGGGGATTGAAAAGCGCCCGTGAACGCGAGGTCGAGGCGGCCTTTGAGACCTTGATTTACGGCTATGCCTTTTACAGAGCGCTCGAGGGGGGGCCGCAGACGCTGGGTCAGACCTTGCCGCTGTTGCTCGAGACCGATGATGCGCTATTCACCCCGGTGGCAACGTCGCTGCCCCCTGAAGCCCTGCTCAGCCTCGAGCGGATGCGTCTGGGCTTGGGTTTAGGTCTGGCGGGTCTCGGCTCGAGCACCATCGCCAGGAAAACAACCCGCTTTGCGGCCCAGCGGTTGCTCGAACTCGGCGCTCGACAGGGCGCGGCGCTGGCCTGGGGCTGGGTGGCCCTGCTCGACTTGTGGGGGGCTGAATCTGGGTCGGAGGCGCATAGTTTGCCAGAAAGAAGTATGCCCGAAAGAAGTGTGCCAGAAAGCAACCCGGACCATCCCGCACACAATCCCTCGGCGTCGCTCGAGCTGGCGGCGTCGCTCGCAGGTCGTCCCTTGCCCGCACTCGAGGGGCAGACCCCCCCTCAGCAAGCGCTGACCCTGAGCGGCTGGCTCGAGGTATTGCCTCCCTTGTCATCCGACCCCTGCCACCGAGCCTGGACCCAGTACTCTACCCAGCTCGTGGTTGGTCATGCAGCGATAAGCCAGGGCATGGCCAGCGCAGCGCGGGAAGCGTATGGGCGTGCGCTCGAGGGCGCTCAGACCCTGAACCATCCCGGAGCGCTGGCCTGGGCGCAGATGCACTCGGGGCGGGCTTACCTGCTCGAGGGGAACTGGGGCGAGGCGCTGGGCTGCCTGAATCTGGCGCTCGAGGCGGGAAGGCGTATGGCGGCTCCTTTCCTGATGCTCGAGGTGCTGAGCGCTTTGGTTGAACTGCACGCGGCTCATTCGCTGGCAGCCGCTCAATCTCGGCAAGTGCAGCGCGACCTGGAGGGCTTTCAGGGCTTGCCGCAGCCCTCGAGCAAATTCAACTTGCGGGCTGCGGGTTTGCTCGAGCGCTTGCGGGTGGGCGTGAGTTGAGCGAGGCCGCATTGGGTCTCAGAATTCTATTTTCCTCGAGTTTTCTTCGAGCCAGACGGTAGATAAATAGCACATAAAGTGCCATAATCGCAGTCCTAATGAAACTCACCGTGCTCAGTTACAAAGGAGGTGTGGGCAAAACCACCACCTCGGTTCACCTGGCTGCCTACCTGTCCCAGCGCGGTAAAACTGTGTTGCTCGACGCCGACCCTAACAGCTCGAGCCTGGAGTGGGCTGAAATGGGCAAGCTGCCCTTCGAAGTGCGTCCGCTCGAGGATCCCGGTAAGCTCAAGAAGTTTGCTCACATCGTCACCGACACCCCGGCGAGGCCGCGCAACAAGACTTTGCGCGAACTGGTGCGCGAAAGCGAGTTGGTGGTGGTCCCCACCGCCCCGGACCAGCTCTCGATGCGGGCGCTGCTCAAAACCGTGGAGGCGCTGCGCGAGTTCCTGGTGCCGTACTACGCGCTCATCACCCTCATACCGCCGCCTCCCTCGAAAGATGGCAGCGAGGCGCGCAAAACCCTGCTCGAGGCCGGTGTGCCGACCTTGAGAAGTGAGGTGAGGCGCTGGGCCGCTTTTAACCGCGCTGCATTGGCTGGAACCACCGTGCGCGAGGTCCGGGGCGACCCCCGAGCGCCGCTGGCGTGGCTCGAGTACGAAGCGGTGGGACGTGAACTCGAGTGGCTGAGTCAGGGCTAGGCGGGGTTTTGAGCTTGGGTCGCGCCTCGAACTGTACCTCTGTCCCTCGCTTCCATAGGGTCGAAAGAACCTTAAAGCTTCAAACCTGTCTGAATCAGACTCGAGAACATAACCTTTTCGTAAGTGTATTGGGGAGAAGTTGGATAATCATTCGTATCCTCTAGGGCGTTCTAAACAGCCAGAAAAGATTTCACCCCTGGAGAAGTCCTTTGCACAAGTCGAGTGCGTCTCAGACGTTCGAGCTTTGACGTTTTCCCTCGAGTATGTACCCTGTTTGCCCCACTCGGGCGTCTCTGGGTCTACCCCGCTCTCTTTTCCCCCATCCCCAAACGCGCTATAACCTTGCTATGCACCCGTTTATGCCTTATCCACCGCTCGAGGTCCACCTGTGAACTTTCTGGCCGTGGGCGACCTCGCCTGGGACGTGCTGGCCAAGCCGGACACCCCACTGCAATCCGGCGGCGACACCACCGGTCAGCTCGAGCTGTTGGGCGGGGGCAGCGCGGCCAATCTGGCGACCTGGGCGGCGCGCTGCGGCTTGCCCACGAGTTTTGTGGGCAAGGTGGGCTTTGGTCGCTTTGGCGAGTTCGCGGTGTCCGACCTCGAGAGTGAGGGGGTCGCGGTTCACCCTATCTGGACCTCCGAGCGGCGCACTGGGGTGGTGCTGGCCCTGATTGACAGGAGCGGTCAGCGCTCGATGCTGTCCGGTCAGGGCGCGGATTTCCTGCTCACGCCCGACGAGTTGCCCCTTAAGGTGATTCAGAACAGCCAGCACCTGCACCTCACTGCCTGGAGTCTGTTCACCAACCCTCCGCGTGAGGCGGCGCTCGAGGCGGCTAAAATTGCCAAGGAATCGGGCGCAACCGTATCGCTGGACCCCGGCAGTTTTCAGATGATTATGCAGACTGGGCGCAACACCTTTTTGAGCCTGATGGACACCCTCGAGTTCGATTACCTGTTGCCCAACCGCGACGAGGCCCAGGCGCTGAGCGGTGAAAGTGCCCCGCTCGAGATGCTGGGGTGGCTTCAAGCGCACTATCCCAAAGCCTGCATCGTGCTCAAGCTCGACCATGAAGGTGTGCTGGTCGGTGAACCGGGCCGGGAAGCCCTGCATGTGGCGGCCACCACGGACGCGGTGGTGGACGCCACAGGTGCGGGCGACGCCTTCGGAGGCGCGTTCCTGAGCCACTTCTTGCGCTCTGGCGACGCCAAGGCTGCCGCGACCCTGGCGGTTCAGGTGGCGGGTTGGGTCATTGGGCGCTTTGGGGCCAGGGTGGGCATGGACGATGAAATCCGGGCGCGGCTCGAGCACTACGGATTGGCTCCCATCTCGGTTTAATTTGGTTTGGCCCACTTTGTCGTAAACTGCAACACTGAACTCGAGTTGTGTTTGCACTCGCCCCCTTCCGCCCTCACCCCTCGACTCGAGCACCCTTTAACCCTATGCACAGACATCTGGACATCGCCCCGCCCCGCCGCCTCAGCCCCTGGTTGATCCTTCTGGGCGTTCTCTCGCTCATCGTGCTGGCCCTGCTGGCCTTCATCCTGTACGCCTACACGCTGACGGCGGGCACTGGAGCCAAGAAAATCGAACTCGAGGTGGAGCGCGGTATGACCGTGAGCCAGATTATTAGCGCGCTCGAGAAGAAAAAACTCATTCACAACGCCGACCTCGCCGCGCTGGTTTTTAGGTATAAGCGTCTGGGGGGTAAGCTGCACGAGGGCTTTTATACCCTCAGTGGCGACCAGAACCTCTTTGACCTGGCCGATACCCTCTCGCAACCCGGTCGGCCCGCCACCGTGCGCGTCACCTTCCCCGAGGGTCGCCGGGTGCGCGACGTGGCCTCGAGCTTTGCTCGGGCGGGGTTTGGCGACTACGCCAGCAACCTCAAACTGCTGCGAAACACCTCGCTCTCCAAGTTCACCAAAGGAAAAGCCTCGCTCGAAGGCTTTCTCTTTCCCGACACCTACGAGTTTCGGGTACGTGACACGCCGCAAAAGATTGTGACTACCCAGCTCGAGCGCATGAACGTGGAACTCACCCCCCAAAACATCGCCCGAGCTGGGAAACTGGGCCTCAACGTGTACCAGTGGGTCACGCTCTCGAGCATGGTTCAGGCCGAGGCGGGTGGGGCCAAAGAGATGCCCAGCATTGCCGGGGTGTTTTTCAACCGCATCGAGATGGGAATGCGGCTGCAATCCGACCCCACCATCGCTTATGGACTGGGCATCGGACTACCCGAATTGGACCGCTCGAGGGGAGATTTCACCCGCGACACCCCGTTCAATACCTACACCAGGGCCGGACTGCCGCCCACCCCCATCAACAATCCGGGAGCGGCGGCGCTCGAGGCAACCCTCAAGCCGGTGCGCCTGATCAACGGGAAGCCCGCGCTGTACTTTTTGCACGGCACCGACGGCAAGCTCTACCTGAACACCAATTTTGACAACCACCTGCGCGACGTGAACCGTTTCCGCTAAAATGCTCTTATGGCGCTAGACGAGGGTACATTTCGATTGGACAAAGCGCATTTCTCGGTGGTAGATATGGGGGAAGATTCGGATGACTTGGCGTTCTGGCTTGCAAAAACTCCCCAGGAGCGGATGGCGGCGCTCGAGCATCTGAGGCAGGTGAATTTTGGCTACCATCCAACTGAACTCCGACTTCAAAGAGTTTTTGAGGTTGTTGAGCAGCCGTGGGGTTGAGTATCTGTTGTTGGGTGGGTATGCGGTCAATTATTACGGCTTTGTGCGCGCCACAGGTGATATTGACCTGTGGATTCGGGTCAGTCCTGAAAACGCTGAAAAAATCGCACTGGCGCTCGAGGACTTTGGATTCACAGGCTTGTCGCCAGAAATCTTTCTCGAGCGCGGTAAGATTTTCCGTATGGGCGTACCTCCAGCCCGTATTGAAATGTTGACCGCGCCTTCGGGGGTCGAATTCGATGCCAGCTACGCCCGCCGTAAAATGGATGTGATTGACGGCCTCGAGCTGCCCATTATCGGGCTTGAAGACCTGCTCCAAAATAAGCGGGCCAGCGGGCAGGCCCCAGGGGGTGCCGTTCTGCCCAAGACAGCGGACGCTCTAAAGATTTGGCGGACCTCGATAATTTGCCTAAACTCGAGTAACTCTAAAACGCCTCGAGCCTCAGCGCACGCTCTCGAGCAGCAATTCAGCCACGTCTTTCACCTGCACATCCTCATCCCGGCCCGGACTCGAGCTGAGCATAGATTTGCAAAACGGGCAGCCCACCGCCAGGGTTTTAGGTTTACCTTTCTCCGGGTTGGCCGCGTCTAGCCGCGCCTGAATCTCGCCCATGCGTTTGCTCGAGACCTTCAGGTCGCCAGGTTCCTCCTCCTTCCAGAACTGCGCCCCACCTGCGCCACAACAAAACGAGTTCTCACGGCTGCGCTCGAGTTCCAGAATCTCTGCGCCCAGCGAATTCAAGACCGCTCGAGGAGCCTCGTACACCCCGTTGTGGCGACCCAGATAGCAGGGGTCGTGGTAGGTCAGTCCGCCCTCGAGCGTGTAGCGCGGCTCGAGACGGTTTTCCTCGAGCAACATCTCTAAATACTGGGTGTGGTGCATCACCTCGAAATGGCCGCCCAGTTGCGGGTATTCGTTGCCGAGCGCGTTCATGCAGTGCGGACAGGTGGCCACAATCAATTTCGGGTTTACTGTGTTGAGCGTGCTGATGTTCTGGCCTGCGAGTTCCTGATACAGCGCCTCGTTTCCGGCCCGCCTCGCGGTGTCCCCGGTGCAGCCCTCCGCTTTGCCCAGCACGGCGTAATTGACTCCGGCTTTCTCGAGCAGTTGTACGAACGCTCGAGCCACTTTTTGCGCGTTTGGGTCGTAGGCGGCGGCGCAACCCACCCAGTAAAGTACGTCTGGATAGGGGTTTTCCTCCACGGTGGGCACGTTTAAACCGTCGGCCCACTCGAGCCGTTTTTCCTTTGAGATGCCCCACGGGTTGCTCGAGCGCTCCATGCCCCGAAACGCCGCCGTGAGTTGGGCTGGAAACTGGCCTTCCACCATCACCTGATGCCGCCGAATATCGATGAGGTCCAGCATTTGCTCGTCTTGCACCGGGCAAACCTGCATACACGCGCCGCAGGTGGTGCAAGCCCACAGCGCCTCCTCGCTCAGCGCGAACTCGAGCAGCGGACGCGGTTCGCTGCCGCCAAACTCGAGCGAATTGAGTTCAATGCGCTTGTTAATCTCGAGTGCCGCCGGACTCAGCGCCTTTCCGGTGGCGCTGGCCGGACACACGTCCTGACAGCGGTTGCACTGAATGCAGGAGTAAGCGTCGAGCAGGCGCGGCCACGCCAAATCCTCGAGCAACTTCGCGCCTAATTTGGGTTCTTCGTTTTCATGGTGCTCGAGCTTGAGAAACGGGAGGGTTCCGCTGTTTTCCTCTCGAGCCAGCGCGTAGTTCAGCGGAGCCATAAACAGATGAATGTGCTTGGTGCGAGGAAAGTAACTCAGGAACAGCAAAATGCTGCCCAGTGCGCCCCAGTACGCGAAAATTCGCCAGTCATGCGCGCTCGAGGGTGATGCTCCCAGTGCTATAAAAAGCGAAGCCACCGCGCTCGAGAACGGCTGTAACGCATCCCGCCCCTCTTCTACCAGCTTGAAACCCTGCCCCACCACCCGCATTCCGACGTGAAACAGGATAAAAGTGCTGACAATCAGACTATCCCTCGAGATGTAATTCTGTTTGATTTTCTCGTGTAGCAAAGTGCGCTCGTTGAATTTGAAATCTCGCCTAGACTTTCCGTAAAAGCGCCGATAAACCAGCGCCATCACGCCGATGAGCACGCCCAGACTGAGCACATCAGCCAGAAAGTTATAGGCGGCACCCAGAAAGTTGCTCGAGAGAACGCTGAATTTGAAGTAGCCCTCGAGTCCGTCCACTACGTTGACCAGCAGGTAAAAAGTGAAGCCGTACATGATAAGTGAGTGCAGGCTGCTCACCACGCTGCGCTTCCTGAACACCCGTTCCTGGGTCAGCGTGGTCAGAAGTGCATTCAAAACGCGCTCGAGCGGATTATTCCAGCGGGCCTCTGGCGAGGGTGCGCCGCTCGAGATTCGCTTATACACCCGGAAAAAGCCGAGGGTTCCAAACGCTCCAGCAATCAGAGCGAAGATAAAAAACGCGATTTGATGCGCCAGGGGCAGCAAGAGGGGCCTCCAAATTTAAATCTTGTGCGGTGAACTGGATGCAGTTTAGCACCACACAGGCTTGAGGGCAGACTCGAGGGCGTTTTTGCCTCACGGGTCCTAATTCCTGGGACAGTTCTGGTCTCAAGACATTGGGACAAGCCCCGGCTTAAAATGAAGTGGTCTTCAAGATTCCGACCCACCGCCGCTTTCTCGAGTTCCGTGTTCAAACCGTATCCGAAACCCAGCTCGAGGAAGTTTAAGCGCCGTCCTCGAGCGAATGTCGAAAGGCGCTCTTTTAGGGAGAGAACCGTGATGCACAAGCCTGCCTCAATCTGCCTGCTGATTCTTGGCCTGACCCTGACCGCCTGCAACGGGGGCGGCACCCCTGCACCCGTCGAGCCGCCCCCGAAAACGGACTTTGTGCAGCCCACCGCTATCGAGGGAACGGTTCAGGTCATCAGTGTGGGAAGTACCGCCACCGTGCAGCTACGCTCAAAAGATGGGCTTACCACCCTGAGCAGCGCGCCGATAAAAGCTGTGAGCGGTCAGTTCTCGTTCTCGTTGCTGCTGCCGAGCGCTGCCCTAACCAGCAAACTCCAGAGCAGTCCAATTTCAGCACTCTTTCAAGCCTTAAACTCGGGCGGCACAGATTGCACGGGTACGATTCAAGTCAGCGACCTGCTCGCAAACGTGTATTCATTCGCAGAGTTGCAGCTCGTGGACGGCACCACGGTGACAAAGTTGAGCAGTATAGCCGCGAGTGCCACAGGAGACAGCAGCGAAATTTCTATCAACGGCTGGTTTTATAGCCTGAGCAGCGTGACCATAACCGGAACCCGAAGCTGTCCCTCTGGACAAAAATACGTCGCTAACGTTTATCTCAAACCGGGCTGGAACGCACTCCAGTTTAATTCGGGTAAAAATGGCCAAATTTATCAAAGCGTAGACCCCACCAAGACGGTATGGCGTTCGATGTGAGATATTCGGCTCGAGAATCGGACCGCTAACCACGCACTCGAGCACCTAATTCACAGCCTCAACCCCGCCCTCGACCCAAAGCAAAAGCCCCCTCACTCGAGGGGGCTTTTTCAACTCCAAAACCCTCAAACCAGCAGGGTGATGGGTTTGTGCAGGCTGTCGGCCACCGCGTTGAGGAACGCCGCCCCAACTTGTACGCTGACCTCGCCGCGCAGGGTGAGGCCGGTGGTCTCGCCGTAAGGCTTGCCCAGCGAGACGGTGTAAGCGGCCTGAGCGCTCGAGGCTTCCTCGAGACCCAGCTCTCCGGCGTAGGCCACCGCAATGCCGACGGCTTGGGCCGCCGGAGCGGTGCCGTAGTCCTCGAGCGCTGACTTAAACTCGCTGCCGATACCGTGCAGCGGTGCAAAACTGCCGTCCGAGAGCCTCGAGTGCGAGACTGCGCTCTGACCCAGCAGGTGAGCGTGGTGCGACACCGCGCGGGCCAGGAAGAAGGCCATACCGACCTGACCGATGAGCGGCTCGAGCTGGAGTGCAGCTTCTTGAAGCGCCGAGACATCGAATTGAACCCGCAGGCTGACTTCCGAGAGGCGGCCCATCGCCCCCGCAGACGCCCCCGCAGACGCCCCCGCAGATGCCATAGGGGCGTAAGTGGGTGCCGAGGCGGGAGTGGGAACGTAAACCGGAATGGGCGAAGCCACCACAGGCTCGGGTTCGTTGAGCACTGGCGTTCCGGCCAGCACAACGAAATCGTCCTCGAGCGCGGGCTTGTGCTCCACGGCGGGTGCGGCCATGAGCGGCTCGAGGTCGGTAACGGTTTCTGCGGAGAGGCCAGAAGCGGCCATCGGCTCGAGTTCGTGGTCGTCGGGTGCAAAGTCTGCTTGAGGAGCATGAATGCCCTCGAGTTCGTCTTCTGGCGAATCGGACGCGGCCAACATAGGCTCATGGGCAGGCTCGAGCGCGTCAGTGGGCGTAGACGGAATGGGGTCGCCCATCAGCGCGGCCAAATCCTCGTCCGAGAGCGGGGTCACGTCGCCCAGCGCCATCGGCTCGAAGGCGGGCAGTTCGGCCTGCGGCATGGACGCCTGCACGGTCTCGGGGTCGCTCGAGAGGGCAGCCATCGGCTCGACTTCTGCCTCGTAATTGGACAACGGTACGGCTGCGCTGGCGGCCAGTGGGTCTTCCATCTCGAAGTCGAAGTCGTCGGCCTCGAGCGAATCGCCCTCGTGTGCGTCGCTCGAGGGAGCCGAAATGGCCGCTGCGCGCTCTTGTTCGCTGTGCTCACTGTGAAGGGGTTCGGCGCGCTCGAGGGGTTGCTCGTCATCCTCGAGCAGTCGGTCTTCCATCGCCCCTATATCGGTGGCACCCATCTCACCCGCACCGTGGGCGGCGATGGGTTCTGGACTAAACATCGGTTCAGCGGCAGGAATTGGCTTAGAACTCGCCATCAACGAATCAATTTCGCCTTCCTCGGCCATGCCCGAGCCAGCAATCATGCTCCGCATGGCGGCCATATCCTGCTCGAGTGTGGCGGGAATAGGGTCCACACTGCCTTCAGGCAACTCCTCTTCGCCACTCATAACCCGCATCAGATAGTCGAGAACGTCGCCCTCGCTAATCTGTCCACCTGTGCCACTTCCCTGAATTCTGCGCCAGTCGAGGCCATTTTCCTCGGCCAACTGGCGAGCGGTCGCTGCAATCATCGGTTCCATTAGGTCTATGCCCCCTTATCTACGCGATTCTAGCAGAGCTTTGAGGGTTGCCTCTGATAAGAATTTCGCACCCACGGCTCGAGCGTATCTCGTTTACCCATCGGCTCGAGCGATGGTCATCAAGTTACACCTGCACACCTGTGACCCCTTCGATGATGAGAATCTTAGCAGGTTGGTGAAAACGGTGCAAGATTGAGCGGTGGGGTGGGGCTTCATGGTTGGGGCTGCGCTCGAGGCCCTCCATTCAGGCTCGAGGGGTAGAAGTGCTATTTTAGACGGTGTGCGTAAACCCATGACTTCCCAACTGACACTTCTCTACTTAGTTTTCTTGGCTCGAGCACGTCAAAGAGCGCCACAATGAACCCGCCTTTTGTTATTGGGGTGGCCGGAGGCAGCGGCAGCGGTAAAACTACCGTGACCCACCGCATTCTCGAGACGGTGGGCGAGGATAAGGTGGCGCTGCTGATTCAGGACAACTATTAGAGGGTGCCTAACAAGATTCTGAAGTTGCTACATACAATTCTGTATTTAGCTAAGATGGGCAAAAAAACGTTGTTCAGCACACATCTTCCATATTAAAACACCAAATGTACCCCTCAGC
>Ga0123338_10002325_pt1 | contig 17806 bp, 17 predicted proteins | sample grotaG_FD_89793 | JGI IMG/M metagenome (GOLD analysis project Ga0123338, IMG submission 89793) | Glacier valley bacterial and archeal communities from Borup Fiord, Nunavut, Canada, to study Microbial Dark Matter (Phase II) -... | ecosystem: Environmental > Aquatic > Freshwater > Ice > Glacier ...
CGCCTACGCGCACGAACGCGGCATCGAAGCGCTCTGGGCCGCGGGTGCGCAGAGCGCGAACACGACCCATGGCTTCGCAGGCGCGCGCGCATTCGCGACGGTCGAGGACCTGCTCGCAGCGCTCGACGACGCGCCGGCTGCCGTGTCGTTGCTCGTCAAGGGCTCGCGCTTCATGCGCATGGAACGTGTCGCCGCCGCGCTGACCGGCCAGCCCGCGGGAGACGCGCATGCTGCTTAGCCTGTCGATCTGGCTGCAGGCCTACTCGCCCGAGTTCGGCTTCATGCGCGTCTTCCAGTACATCACCTTCCGTGCCGTGATGGCGGCGCTGACCTCGCTGGTCATCGGCCTCGTCTTCGGGCCGTGGGTGATCCGCCGCCTCACCGAGCTGAAGATCGGCCAGCCGATCCGCTCCTACGGCATCGAGGCCCACCACGCGAAGTCGGGCACGCCGACGATGGGCGGCGTCCTGATCCTGCTCGGCATCGGAGTCTCGACGCTGCTCTGGTTCGACTGGAGCAACCGCTTCGTCTGGATCGTGATGGTCGTGACGATCGGCTTCGGCGCGATCGGCTGGGCCGACGACTGGAGAAAGGTCGTGCAGAAGAACCCCGAGGGCATGCGCTCGGGCGAGAAGTACTTCTGGCAGTCGGTGATCGGCGTCGTCGCCGCGCTCTATCTCGCGTTCAGCGTCAGCGAGACCTCGAACCTGCGCGTCCTCGAGCTCTTCATCCGCTGGGTGCAGAGCGGCTTCTCCAACGACCTGCCGCCCAAGGCCGACCTGATCGTGCCGTTCTTCAAGACCGTGAGCTATCCGCTCGGCGTGTTCGGCTTCATCGCGCTCACCTACTTCGTGATCGTCGGCGCGAGCAACGCCGTCAACCTCACCGACGGCCTCGACGGCCTGGCGATCATGCCGGTGGTGATGGTCGGCTCGGCACTCGGCGTGTTCGCGTACGTCACGGGTCGCGTCGATCTGTCGCGCTATCTTCTGATCCCGTACATCCCGGGCGCGGGCGAGCTGCTCATCTTCTGCGCGGCGATGGCGGGCGCGGGCCTCGCGTTCCTGTGGTTCAACACCCATCCGGCGCAGGTCTTCATGGGCGACGTCGGCGCGCTCTCGCTCGGCGGCGCGCTCGGCACGATCGCCGTGATCACGCGCCAGGAGATCGTCCTCGGCATCATGGGCGGCGTGTTCGTCGCCGAGGCGTTGTCGGTGATGGCGCAGGTCGCGTGGTTCAAGTACACGCGCAAGAGGTACGGCGAAGGCCGCAGGTTCTTCCTGATGGCGCCGCTGCACCACCACTTCGAGAAGGCGGGCTGGAAGGAGACGCAGGTCGTCGTCCGCTTCTGGATCATCACCATGCTGCTCTGCCTCATCGGCCTGGCCAGCCTGAAGCTCAGATGAGCACCGTCCTCGTCCTCGGACTCGGCGACTCCGGCCTCGCGATGGCGCGCTGGCTGGCGCGCAGCGGCTCGGCCGTGCGTGTCTGGGACTCGCGCGACACGCCGCCGCGCGCCGGGGCGCTGAAGGAGCATCTGCCGGACACGATGCTGCTCACGGGGCCGCTCGACGACACCGCGCTCGCCGGCGTCGACCGCGTCTACAAGAGCCCCGGCCTCGCGCCGGACGACGCGCGCATCGCCGCCGGCCTCGACGCCGCGCGTCGCGCCGGCATCGTCGTGTCGGGCGAGCTCGATCTGTTCGGCGACGCGCTCGCGTCGCTGCGCGAGAGCACCGACTACGCGCCGAAGTTGATCGCGATCACCGGCACCAACGGCAAGACGACGACGACGGCGATGACCGCGCTCCTCGTCGAGCGCAGCGGCAAGCGCGTCGCGGCCGCGGGCAACATCGGCCCGACGATGCTGCAGACGCTCGCCGACTGCATCGACGCCGGCCCGGCAGAGACGTTGATGGATCGCCTGCCCGAAGTCTGGGTGCTCGAGCTGTCGAGCTTCCAGCTCGCTGGCAGCACGGGGTTCGACGCCGACGCGGCGGCGCTCCTCAATCTCACCGACGACCACCTCGACTGGCACGGATCGTTCGCCGACTACGCGGCCGCGAAGGCGCGCGTCTTCGGTGAGCGGGCGACGATCGTCGTCGGCCGCGACGATGCCGAGGTCATGAAGCTCGTGCCCAAGCCAAAGGCGCTGCCGACAAAGAAGGGCCGCGTGCCCAAGCTCGTCGCGCGCAAGGTCATGAGCTTCGGCGCGACCGCGCCCGAACGCGGCGGCGACTGGGGCCTGAGCTTCGAGAACGACATGGCCTGGCTGGTACGCGCACGCGACGACGCCGAGACCGCGGGCGAAGCCGGCGAGCGCTCGACGACTCCCGTCGTCCTGCAGCACCTGATGCCCGCCGACGCGCTGCGCATCCGCGGCCGCCACAACGCGCTCAACGCGCTGGCCGCGCTCGCGCTGGCGACGTCGGTCGGCTGCCCGCTCGCGCCGATGCTGCACGCGCTGCGCGTCTACAGCGGCGAGCCGCACCGGGTCGAATACGTCGCGACCGTCGCCGGCATCGACGCCTACGACGACAGCAAGGGCACGAACGTCGGCGCGACGGTGGCGGCGCTCGTCGGCCTCGGCAGCGAGCGGGCGCCGAAGAAGCTCGTCGTCATCCTGGGCGGCGACGGCAAGGGGCAGGACTTCGCGCCGCTCTCGGCACCGCTCGCGCGCCACGCACGCGCCGTCGTCACGATCGGTCGCGATGCGGCGGCGGTCGAAGCGGCGGTGGCGTTGTCGAGCGTGCCGTTCGAGCGCTGCGCGACGCTCGAAGCTGCAGTGCAGGCCGCGTTCGAGCGCGCCCAGCCCGGCGACGCCGTGCTGCTCAGCCCCGCCTGCGCCAGCCTCGACATGTTCTGCAACTACACCCACCGCGCCGAGGTCTTCGTCGCAGCGGTGCACGAAGCGGCGGATCGCGCGTTCGCCGGAACTGCCGCATGAGCGCGACGCTGGCCGGCGTGTGGCAGTCCTGGCGCGAGCGCCTCGTGCCGGCCGACAAGCCGTCGCGCGCCAAAGCTCCGAAGAACACGCCGAAGACAGCGTCCGAGCGTGGCAAGCGCGCCGTCGCCGAAGCGATTCCGGTGCGCGAATGGATCAGCGTCGACCACGGCCAGCCGGCGCGCCTGCTCGGCTTCGACCGCACGCTCGTTTGCGTCGTCGCCGCCTTGCTCGCGCTCGGCCTCGTGATGGTCTACAGCGCCTCGGTGGCAATGCCCGACAACCCGAAGTTCTCGCGCTACACGCCGACCTACTTCCTGTCGCGCCATGTGATGTTCATGGCGATCGCGGTCTGCGCTGCGCTTGTCGCGGTGCAGATGCCGGTGTCGGTGTGGGAGAAGCTCTCGCCCTGGATCTTCGTCGCCGCGCTGCTGCTGCTCGTGCTCGTGCTGATTCCTTTCATCGGCAAGGGCGTGAACGGCGCACGCCGCTGGATCCCGCTCGGCATCATGAGCTTCCAGCCTTCGGAGCTCACCAAGCTCGCGATCGCGATGTACGCCGCCGGCTACATGGTGCGGCGCATGGACGTGAAGGAGAACTTCGTCCGCGCCGTCGTGCCGATGGCGATCTCGATCGCCGTCGTCGGCCTGCTGCTCCTCGCCGAGCCCGACATGGGCGCCTTCATGGTGATCGCGACGATCGCGATGGGCATCCTCTTCCTCGGCGGCGTCAACGGCAGGATGTTCCTGCTCATCAGCGCGATCCTGGTCGGCGCCTTCGTGCTGATGATCACCTTCAGCGAATGGCGGCGCGAGCGCATCTTCGCGTACCTGAATCCGTGGGACGAGAAGTACACGCTCGGCAAGGCCTACCAGCTCTCGCACTCGCTGATCGCCTTCGGCCGCGGCGAGATCTTCGGCCAGGGCCTCGGCTCGAGCGTCGAGAAGCTGCACTACCTGCCCGAGGCGCACACCGACTTCCTGCTCGCGGTGATCGGCGAGGAGCTCGGCTTCATCGGCGTGGCCTGCGTCATCCTCGCCTTCTTCTGGCTGGCGCGGCGGCTCTTCCACATCGGGCGCCAGGCGATCGCGCTGGAGCGCGTGTTCGCGGGGCTGTTCGCGCAGGGCATCGGCATCTGGTTCGGCGGGCAGGCGTTCATCAACATGGGCGTGAACCTCGGCGTGCTGCCGACCAAGGGCTTGACCTTGCCGCTGATGAGCTACGGCGGCTCGGCGATCGTGATGAACATGATCGCGCTGGCGATCGTGATCCGCGTCGACATCGAGAACAGGCAGCTCATGCGCGGAGGCCGCGCATGAAGACGCTGCTGGTCATGGCCGCGGGCACCGGCGGGCACGTGATCCCGGGGCTCGCCGTCGCCGACGAGATGCAGCGGCGCGGCTGGATGGTGAGCTGGCTCGGCACGCAGACCGGCATCGAGAACCGCCTCGTGCCGAAGACAGGAATCATGCTCGACCGCGTGTCCTTCAACGGCCTGCGTGGCAAGGGCCTCTTCGGCAACGTGCTCGGCGCGATGCGCCTGATGATCGCCTTTCGCACCTGCTCGCGGCTGATGGCGCGGCGCCGTCCAGATGCCGTGCTCGGCATGGGCGGCTACCTCTGTTTTCCCGGTGGCTGGATGGCGTGGCTGCACGGCCGACCGCTGCTGCTCGTCAACGCCGACGCGACGCTGCTGCTCAGCAACAAGGCGCTACTGCCGGCAGCGCGCCGCATCGCCTTCGGCTTCGACGGCGACTCGGCGCGCACCGTCGGCAAGAAAGGGGTCGTCACCGGCAATCCGGTGCGCGCCGCGATCGAGGCGATCGCCGAGCCGGCGGCGCGCTTCGCCCAGCGCGACGGCGCCTTGCGGCTGCTCGTCGTCGGCGGCAGTCTCGGCGCGCGCGTCCTCAACGAGTGCGTGCCGCAGGCGATCGCCTTGCTGCCGGTCGCGGAGCGCCCTCGAGTCGCGCACCAGACCGGCGACGCCGGACGCGAAGCCGTGCAGAGCGCCTATGCCGCGACCGGGGCCGACGCCGAAGTGCTGCCCTTCATCGACGACATGGAGCGGCGCCTCGGCGAGTGCGACGTCGTCGTCTGCCGCGCCGGCGCGATCACGGTGAGCGAGCTCTGCGCCGCCGGCGTCGCCGCCGTGCTCGTGCCCTTCGTCGCGAGCACGACCTCGCACCAGCGCGACAACGCCGAATGGATGGCATCGCGCGGCGCGGCGATCCATCTTCCACAGGGCGAGCTGTCGCCGCGTCGCCTTGCCGACTTGTTGAGCGGTCTGAGGCGAGAAGCGTTGCAGGCGATGGCGACCAAGGCGCGGGCGCTGGCGCGACCGCACGCGGCGGCGCGCGTCGCGGACGAGATCGAGGCGATGGTCGCCGCATGAAGCACGCCGTCAAGCAGATCCACTTCGTCGGCATCGGCGGCGCCGGCATGAGCGGGATCGCCGAGATCCTGCACAACCTCGGCTACCGCATCTCCGGCTCCGACCAGCACGCCAGCGCGACGACGCGGGCGCTGTCGAATCTCGGCATCAAGGTCTCGATCGGCCACGACGCAGCGAACATCGTCGGCGCGGAGGCGGTCGTCACGTCGAGCGCGGTGCGGGCCGACAACCCCGAGGTGACGGCAGCGCGCGCCAAGCGCGTGCCCGTCGTGCCGCGCGCCGTCATGCTCGCCGAGCTGATGCGCCTGAAGCAGGGCATCGCCATCGCCGGCACGCACGGCAAGACGACGACGACCTCGCTCGTCACGAGCGTGCTCGCCGCGGCCGGCGTCGATCCGACCTTCGTGATCGGCGGCCGGCTCAACGCGGCCGGCGCGAACTCGCGGCTCGGGGCCGGCGACTACATCGTCGTCGAGGCCGACGAGTCCGACGCGTCGTTCCTCAACCTGCTGCCCGTGATGGCGGTCGTCACCAACATCGACGCCGACCACATGGACACCTACGGCCACGACTTCGCCAAGCTGAAGCAGGCCTTCGTCGAGTTCATCCACAAGATGCCGTTCTACGGTGCGGCAGTGCTCTGCTCCGACGACGCCGGCGTGCGCTCGATCATGCCCATGATCTCGCGGCCGATCGTGAGCTACGGCTTCGGCTCCGACGCGATGGTGCGCGCGGTCGACATCGAGGCGCACGCCGGGACGATGCGCTTCACGGTGCAGCGCCGCAACGGCGTGCGCATGCCGGATCTCAGCGTCACGCTGAACCTGCCCGGCGATCACAACGTGCTCAACGCGCTCGCCGCGGTCGCGGTCGCGGCCGAGCTCGAGCTCGACGATGCCGCGGTCGTCAAGGGCCTGGCCGAATTCACCGGCGTCGACCGGCGCTTCCAGCTCTACGGCGAGCAGCCGGTCGCGGCCGGCGGCAGCTTCACGCTCATCGACGACTACGGCCACCATCCGGTCGAGATGGCGGCGACGCTTGCCGCGGCGCGTGGCGCGTTCCCCGGCCGCCGCCTCGTCCTCGCCTTCCAGCCGCACCGCTTCACCCGCACGCGCGACTGCTTCGAGGACTTCGTCAAGGTGATCGGCAGCGCCGACCTCGTCCTGCTCGCCGACGTCTACGCCGCCGGCGAAGCGCCGATCGTTGCCGCCGACGGCCGATCGCTGGCCCGCGCGCTGCGCGTCGCCGGCAAGGTCGATCCAGTGTTCGTCGACGAGATCGGCGCGATGGCCGCGACGATCGTCGCGCAGGCGCAGTCGGGCGACGTCGTGATTTCGATGGGCGCGGGCTCGATCGGCGCGGTGCCGGCGCAGGTCGTCGAGCTGCTGGCGGGCACGCCATGAGCACGATCGACGTCAAGGCGCTGGGCAAGGTCGCCGTGCTGATGGGCGGCACGTCGGCCGAGCGCGAGATCTCGCTGATGTCGGGCAACGGCGTGCTCGCGGCGCTGCGCTCGCAGGGCGTCGACGCGCATGCGTTCGATCCGGCCGAGCGCGAGCTCGGCGAGCTCAGGCACGACGGCTTCGCGCGTTGCTTCATCGCCCTGCACGGCCGCCACGGCGAGGACGGCACGGTGCAGGGTGCGCTCGAGCTGCTCGGCCTGCCGTACACCGGCTCGGGCGTGATGGCCTCGGCGATCGCGATCGACAAGGTCATGACCAAGCGAGTCTGGATCGCCGAGGGCCTGCCGACGCCGAAGTTCGTGCGCTTGGCCGCCGACCAGCAGGCGCGCGAGCAGCTCCGCGCCGTGCCCGACGTGCTCGGCCTGCCGTTGGTCGTCAAGCCGCCGCGTGAAGGCTCGTCGATCGGCATCACCAAGGTGCTGGGTTATTCGCAGATGCAGGCCGCGGTCGAGCTGGCGAGCGGCTTCGACCCCGACGTACTGTGCGAAGAATTCATCGAGGGCGACGAGCTCACGTGCCCGGTGCTCGGCGAGGGCGCCGACGCTCGCGCGCTGCCGGTCGTGCGCATCGTCGCGCCCGACGGCGCCTACGACTACCAGAACAAGTACTTCACCGACGTCGTCCGCTACGAGTGTCCGTGCGGGCTGCCGGCAGCGGAGGAAGAAGAGATCCAGCGCATCGTCCTCGCCGCGTACCGCGTCCTCGGCTGCCGCGGCTGGGGCCGCGCCGACCTGATGCTGCGGCGGACGGACCGCAAGCCTTTCCTGCTCGAGATGAACACCTCGCCGGGCATGACCTCGCACTCGCTCGTGCCGATCTCCGCCCGCGCCGCCGGCATCAGCTACGAGGCGCTCTGCCTCGGCCTGATCGCGAGCGCCGCACTCGACGGCCGCGCGACGAAGCCGGCAACGAAAGCGGGGAGCTGACACGATGGCCTCCGCTTCGCTCTCCCGTTCCGCCGTGGCGCCGACGCCGCCCGACGTGCGCCTGATGAACGCGACCGCCGCCGCGTTCGTCGTGCTCGCCGCGGTGCTGCTCGCGGCGGCCGCGGTCGTCTGGCTCGCGCGCCAGCCCTTCTTCGCGATCCGCTCGATCACCGTCGAAGGCGACGTCGCGCGCAACAGCGTCTCGACGATTCGCGCCAACGCGGCGCCGCAGATCGCGGGCAACTTCCTGACGATGGACCTCGGCGCCGTGCGGCGCGCCTTCGAGTCGGTGCCTTGGGTGCGGCTCGCGATCGTGCGCCGGGTCTGGCCGAACCGCCTGCGCGTGCAGCTCGAAGAGCATCGGCCGGTCGCGCTCTGGGGCAGCGACAGCGGTGCCGACAAGCTCGTCAACAGCTTCGGCGAGGTCTTCGAGGCCAACATCGGCGATGTCGAGGACGACGAGCTGCCGACGCTCACCGGCCCCGAGGGCAGCTCGGCCCACGTGCTTGCGATGCTGGCCAAGATCGAGGCCACGCTCGCACCGCTCGGCGCACACGTCGAGCAACTCTCGCTCTCGGGCCGCGGCTCATGGCAGGCGACGCTCGGCAGCGGCGCGGTGATCGAGCTCGGCCGCGGCAGCGACGACGAGTTGCTCGCGCGCTCGGCACGCTTCGTCGCGACGGTGGGCGAGGTGACCTCGCGCTACCACCGGCCGATCGAGTCGGCCGACCTGCGCCACACCGATGGTTATGCCGTGCGCCTGAAGGGCGTCTCGACGACGGGCGCCGCCGTGGCCGACAAACCGCACAAGAAATAGGAGCCATATCGAATGGCCAAGGAACTCAAGGATCTCGTCGTCGGGCTCGACATCGGCACCGCCAAGGTGATGGCGGTCGTGGCCGAGGTGATGCCCGACGGCGAGCTGCGGATCGCGGGGCTCGGCAGCGCACCGGCGCATGGCCTGAAGCGCGGCGTCGTCGTCAACATCGACGCGACGGTGCAGTCGATCCAGCAGGCGCTGAAGGAGGCCGAGATGATGGCCGACTGCAAGATCACGCGCGTCTACACCGGCATCACCGGCTCGCACATCCGCGGCCAGAACAGCACTGGCATGGTGATCGTGCGCGACAAGGAAGTGACGCCGGTCGACGTGACGCGCGTCGTCGAGACCGCCAAGGCGATCAACATTCCGAACGACCAGCGGCTTCTGCTGGTCGAGCCGCAGGAGTTCGTGATCGACGGCCACGAGGTCAAGGAGCCGATCGGCATGAGCGGCGGCCGGCTCGAGGTGCGCGTGCACATCGTCACCGGCGCGCAGAGCGCGGCCGAGAACATCGTCAAGTGCGTGCGCCGCTGCGGCCTCGAGGTCGAGCAGCTGGTGCTGAACCCGAGCGCGTCGAGCCACGCGGTGCTGACCGAGGACGAGAAGGACCTCGGCGTCGCGCTCGTCGACATCGGCGCCGGCACGACCGACGTCGCCATCTTCACCGACGGCTCGATCCGGCACACGGCCGTGATCCCGATCGCCGGCGACCTGATCACGAGCGACATCGCGATGGCGCTGCGCACGCCGACCAAGGATGCCGAGGAGATCAAGGTCGAGTACGGCGTCGCCAAGCAATTGCTCGCCGATCCGAACGAGCAGCTCGAGGTGCCCGGTCTGGGCGACCGGCCGCCGCGAATGCTCTCGCGCCAGGCGCTCGCCGGCGTGATCGAGCCGCGCATCGAGGAGATCTATTCGCTCGTGCACCAGGTGATCCGCGAGAGCGGCTACGAGGAGCTGCTGTCGAGCGGCATCGTCATCACCGGCGGCGCGGCGGTGATGCCGGGAATGATCGAGCTCGGCGAGGACATCTTTCTCAAGCCGGTGAGGAAGGGCACGCCGACCTACCGCGGTGCGCTCCACGACATGGTCGCGAATCCGCGCTCGGCGACGGTGATGGGCCTGCTCGAAGAGGCCCGAATGGCGCGCACGCGTGGCCAGCGCGCGGCGCAGCAGGCCGGCTCGGTGAAGACGCTCTTCGGCCGCGCCAAGGACTGGTTCCTCGGGAACTTCTGACCATGACCATGACCACGACTTCGCCGGCGCTGAACCGCCACGCCCACGACCCGCCGCCGAGCGGATAGCCGAGGGAGAACATCACATCAAGAACGTATTCCCGAGATCGACCGAACGAAGACTCAAGGCAACTGCAACGGATTGGAGCAAGAGATGGCTATCGAAATGATCGAAGAGTTCAGCATGGGCACGCAGATCAAGGTGATCGGCGTGGGCGGCGGCGGCGGCAATGCCGTCGAGCACATGATCCAGGAAGGCGTGCAGGGTGTGGACTTCATCTGCGCGAACACGGATGCGCAGGCGCTCAACCGCTCGGCGGCGCATCACCTGATCCAGCTCGGCTCGACCGGCCTCGGCGCCGGCGCGAAGCCGGAAGCGGGCAAGGCGGCGGCAGAAGAAGCGGTCGACCGCATCCGCCAGGCGATCGACGGCGCGCACATGCTGTTCATCACCGCCGGCATGGGCGGCGGCACGGGCACGGGCGCGGCGCCGGTGATCGCCCGCGTGGCGCGCGAGATGGGCATCCTCACCGTCGGCGTCGTCACCAAGCCGTTCGATTTCGAAGGGCCGCGCCGCCTGAAGGCTGCCGACAACGGTGTCGCCGAGCTCGAGGCCAATGTCGACTCGCTGATCGTGATCCTCAACGACAAGCTGCTCGACGTCCTCGGCGACGACGTCACGCAGGACCAGGCCTTCGCGCACGCCAACGACGTGCTGAAGAACGCCGTCGGCGGCATCAGCGACATCATCCACATCCCGGGCCTCGTCAACGTCGACTTCGAGGACGTGAAGACGGTGATGAGCGAGCCGGGCAAGGCGATGATGGGCACGGCCATCGCGTCGGGTCCGGACCGGGCCAACAAGGCAGCCGAGGCCGCGGTGGCGTGCCCGCTGCTCGAAGGCATCGACCTGTCGGGCGCGCGCGGCGTGCTGGTGCTGATCGCGGCCAATCGCAACACGTTCAAGCTTTCGGAGAGCAGGAACGCGATGAACACGATCCGCCGCTACGCAGCCGACGACGCGCACGTCATCTACGGTACGGCCTACGACGAGTCGCTCGGCGAGCAGCTGCGCGTCACCGTGATCGCCACCGGCCTGAGCCCGGCGCGGCGCGCGCAGCAGCAGCCGTCGATCCAGGTCGTGCACAGCGTGCAGCGCACCGGCACCGACAACCTGCCGGTGCTCAACCAGCCGGTGCACGTCTCGCAGCCGCAGCAGCACGACTACACCGGCCTCAACACGCCCAGCGTCTGGCGCACGGGCCGCACGGCGGCGGCGAAGGTCGACGCGCTGGCGAGCAACGGCATGGACGAGATCGAGATCCCGGCGTTTCTGAGGAAGCAGGCGGACTGAGACTCAGCCGCGGGATTTGTCAATCCCGCGGCTGCAGGTTCGGCGGCCTCATCGGCGAGAATAGGGCCATGCTGAAGCAGCGCACCCTGAAGGCCATGACACGGGCCGTCGGCGTCGGCGTCCACGGCGGGCAGAAGGTCGAGCTGACGCTGCGGCCGGCGCCGGTCGACGCGGGCATCGTCTTTCGCCGCGTCGACCTGCCGCGCTCGGTCGACATCCGCGCCGACGCGTTCAACGTCTGCGACACGCGGATGGCGACGACGCTCTCGGCCGACGGCCAGCCCGACGGCCCGAAGGTCAAGACCGTCGAGCACCTGCTCTCGGCCTGCGCCGGCCTCGGCCTCGACAACCTCGTCGTCGACATCACGGCCGAAGAAGTGCCGATCCTCGACGGTTCGGCGGCGTCGTTCGTGTTCCTGCTGCAGAGCGCGGGCATCGTCCTGCAGGACGCGCCCAAGCGGTTCCTCCGCGTCAGGCGCGCGGTCGAGGTCAGGGAGGGCGAGGGCGACCAGCTCAAGTGGGCGCGGCTCGAGCCGCACGACGGCTACACGCTCGGCTTCGAGATCGAGTTCGACCATCCGGTGGTGAGCGAGACCGGCCAGCGCTTCGTCTTCGACATGGGCTCGGGCAAGTACAAGTCGGAGATCGCGCGCGCCCGCACCTTCGGATTCACGAAGGAAGTCGAGATGATGCGGTCACGCGGCCTCGCGCTCGGCGGCAGCCTCGACAACGCGGTCGTCGTCGACGAGTTCAAGGTGCTCAACAGCGAGGGCCTGCGCTACGGCGACGAGTTCGTGAAGCACAAGATCCTCGACGCCATCGGCGACATGGTCCTCGCCGGCCATCCGCTGCTCGCGGCGTACCGCGCCTTCAAGTCGGGCCACGCGCTCAACAACCGGCTCGTGCGCACGCTGCTCGCGGACCTGTCGGCCTGGGAGATCGTCACCTTCGAGGACGAAGCCCGGGCGCCGGCCGGCCTGGCCGAGCTCGCTCCCGCATGGTGAGGATGCCGAGAGAGTCGCGAGGCGCGTGCTAGTCACCGTCCTGCGCTGGATCGCGGCCGGTATCGGCATCCTGCTCCTGCTGGGCGCCGCGTTCAGCTTCGGCCTGTTCATCGCGTTCGACGCGGAGGTCTGGCGTTCGCGGGCGAGCCGTCTGGCGGCATGGATCCGCCTGCTGGCGCTGACCTGGTTCAACGTCGAGGTCTGGGGGCGCGTCGCCTGGACGATCACCCACTGGATGAAGTGACGCCGTTCAGGCGGGCGGCGCGGCGAGGCCGAGGAAGGCCAGGACCTCGGGCATCTGGTCGTCGAAGTCGGACAGCGCGTGGTCGCTGCCGTCGAGCATGCGCATCGGCGAACCGGCGTACCGCCCGCTCATCTCCCGCCACGACAGGACCTCGTCGCCCTTGGCGATGACCGCGAGGTAGCGGGCCGGGTCGGTGAGCACCCCTGGTGTCATCCCGCGCAACTCGTCGACGTATTCCGGGCGAAAGACGAACACGTCGTCGCTGTGCCATGCCGTCGTCTCGCCGACCGCAGCGGCGAGGTCGCGTGCCGGATCGACGGCCGGATTCAGGACGACGGCCCGGCAGTCGTAGCGCTCGGCGACGACGGTGGCGTAGAAACCGCCGAGCGAGCTGCCGATCACCGCCATGCGCGCCTTCGGCCACGCTGCGATCACGGCCTCGACGTCGCGCATGGCCCGGGCCGGCGATGCGGAGAGCTGCGGGCAGGCCCACGTCATGTCCGGGCGATGGTCGGCGACCCAGGCCGCGAACTTCTTTGCCTTGGTCGATTGCGGCGACGAGCGAAAGCCGTGGAGATAGAGCAGGTGCGTGATCGGCGCGCCGGCCGCCACGCCTGCCGTGGCGGTCATGCCGCCGCGCGTCCCGGCGGTGCGAGCGCGTCGAGCAGCTTCTGGTGAATGCCGCCGAAGCCGCCGTTGCTCATGCACAGGAGGTGATCGCCGGCGCGCGCGGCCGAGACGACGCGCGCGACGAGCTCGTCGACAGTGTTCGCGACGACGGCACGATTGCCCATCGGCGCGAGCGCCTGCGCGGCGTTCCAGGAGAGGTTGCCGGCGTGGCAGAAGGCGAGGTCGGCCTCCTCGAGCGCCCACGGAAGCTGCGCCTTGACCGTGCCGAGCTTCATCGTGTTCGAGCGCGGCTCGAACACCGCCAGGATGCGCGCCGGGCCGACCTTGCGGCGCAGGCCGTCGATGGTCGTGCGCATGGCGGTCGGATGGTGCGCGAAGTCGTCGTAGACAGACACGCCGCTCACGACGCCGCGCAGCTCGAGCCGGCGCCGCACGTTGCGGAACTCGGCCAGTGCGCGTGCCGACGTCTCCGGATCGACGCCGACGTGCTCGGCCGCGCCGATCGCGGCGAGCGCGTTGAGCTGGTTGTGCTCGCCGAGCAGCGACCACTCGACGCGCGCGATCTTGAGGCCGCCGCGCAGGACGTCGAAAGCGTGCGGCTCGCCGCGCGCGCGCAGCATGCCGGGCGCTTCCTTCCTGCCGCCGAAGCGCTGCACGTCGCTCCAGCAACCCATCGCGAGGACGCGCTGCAATGCGTCGTCGCGCGCGTTGACGACGATCCTGCCCTGGCCCGGCACGGTGCGCACGAGGTGGTGGAACTGGCGCTCGATGTCGGCGAGGCTGTCGAAGATGTCGGCGTGGTCGAACTCGAGGTTGTTCAGGATCGCCGTGCGCGGCCGGTAGTGGACGAACTTGCTGCGCTTGTCGAAGAACGCGGTGTCGTATTCGTCGGCCTCGATCACGAACGGCGCGGCGGCGCTGCCCAGGCGCGCCGAGACCTTGAAGTTGAGCGGCACGCCGCCGACGAGAAAGCCGGGCGAGCGGCCCGCGTGCTCGAGGATCCAGGCGAGCATCGATGTCGTCCCGGTCTTGCCGTGCGTGCCGGCGACGGCCAGCACGTGGCGATGAGCCAGGACGTGATCGGCGAGCCATTGCGGGCCGCTCGTGTACGACGCGTTGGCGTCGAGCACGGCTTCGAGCAGCGGGTTGCCGCGCGTGATCGCGTTGCCGACGACGAAGAGATCGGGCGCGAGGGCGAGCTGGCCGGCGTCGTAGCCCTCGATCAGCTCGATGCCCAGGGCGGCGAGCTGGTCGCTCATCGGCGGGTAGACATTGGCGTCGCAGCCCGTGACGCGGTGCCCGGCCTCGCGCGCGAGCGCCGCGAGGCCGCCCATGAACGTGCCGCAGATGCCCAGGACGTGCAGATGCATCGAAAGATTCTAGGAGTGCGAATGTCGTCGTTGCGGGAAGGAACTGCATCCGGGTCGGGCATCGCCGCGCTTCTGCGGCGATGCACGGTCCTTCGCAATCGGCGTGCCCGCCGACGGCGTCGAAGCGGGAGTCAGCCGCGCAGGCTCTCGGCGGCCGCCACGACGGTCGCGGCGATGTCGGCGTGGCTGTGCGCGGCGCTGACGAAGCCGGCTTCGTAAAGCGCGGGTGCGAGGTAGACGCCGCGATCGAGCATGGCGTGGAAGAAGCGGTTGAAGCGCTCCTTGTCGGTCGCCATCACCTCGCGGTAGGTCTGCGGCAGCTCGGCCGAGAAGAAGAAGCCGAACATGCCGCCTTCGCAGTCGCCGGTCATCGACACGCCGGCTCCCTGGGCTGCTTCGAGCAGGCCGGTGAGCAACCCGCGCGTGCGCGCCGCGAGGGCGTCGAAGAAGCCGGGCCTGGAGATCTCGCGCAAGGTGGCGAGGCCGCACGCTGTTGCGACCGGGTTGCCCGAGAGCGTGCCGGCCTGGTAGACGGGCCCGAGCGGCGCCAGCTGCTCCATCACGGCGCGCTTGCCGCCGAACGCGGCCAGCGGCATGCCGCCGCCGATCACCTTGCCGAAGACGCTCAGATCAGGCTCGAAGCCCGGGATCGCCTTCGCATACAGGCTCTGCGCGCCGCCGAGGGCGACGCGAAAGCCGGTCATCACCTCGTCGAAGATCAGGAGCGCGCCATGCGCGGTGCACAGCTCGCGCAATCGGGTCATGAACGGCACCGAAGCGCGGACGAAGTTCATGTTGCCGGCGATCGGCTCGATCGCGACGCAGGCGATCTGCGCGCCGTGCAGCGCGAACGCCTGCTCGAGCCCGGCGACGTCGTTGTAGTCGAGGACGAGCGTGTCGCGCACGACCGCCTCGGGCACGCCGGCGCTGGTCGGGTGGCCGAAGGTCGCGAGGCCCGAGCCCGCCTTCACGAGCAACGCATCGGCGTGGCCGTGATAGCAGCCCTCGAACTTGACGATCATGTCGCGGCCGGTCGCGCCGCGCGCCAGGCGCAGCGAGCTCATCGCCGCTTCGGTGCCCGAGCTCACCAGGCGGAGCTGGTCGATCGAAGGCACGATGTCGATGATCGCCTGAACCAACTCGGTCTCGCGTGCGGTCGGCGCGCCGAACGAGAGGCCGCCGTCGACCGCGGCGTGCACGGCAGCCTGCACGGCGGGGTGGCGATGGCCGAGGATCATCGGCCCCCACGAGCCGATGTAGTCGATGTAGCGCGTGCCTTCGGCGTCGAAGAGGTACGCGCCGTCGGCGTGGTCGATGAAGCGCGGCGTGCCGCCGACGGCGCGGAAGGCTCGCACCGGCGAGTTCACCCCGCCCGGGATCACGCGCTTGGCGCGCTCGAACAGCTCGGCATTGGTCGTCATGGCGTTGTCGGGCGCGGCGCGCCTCTCAATGAACGTGGCGCGGATTCTTGGGCGCGGTCGCCGCATCGCCGTCGCCGGCCGGAGGCGGCTCGTCGCTGCCGTCGATGTCGTCCTCGCCTTCGTCGGGCAAGGCCCAGAAGAAGCGGTCGGGGATGACGTTGCCCATGCCGGGCCGAAAGCCCGCGTCGAGCGCCTGGTCGAGGAAGGCGAGCGCCTCGCCGACCGCGGCGTGGAGCTCGACGCCGGTCGCGATCAGCGCGGCGAGCGCGGCGGAGAGCGTCTCGCCGGCGCCGACGAAGGTCGTCTCGAAGCGCTCGAACTTCTCGCCCGTGATCGCGCCCTGCGGCGATGCGAGGACGTTGTCGAGGAACTGGTCGGGCAGCGGGATGCTCGTGACAAGCACGTAGCGCGCGCCGTATTTGTTGGCCGCGACCGCGATCTCGCGCGACGACGGCGGCCGCTCGCCCTCCCAGTCGGGCAGGAGGAAGTCGGTCAGCGTCTGGTGACTGCCGACGAGCACTTCGGTCTGCGGCAGCACGAGGTCGCGGAAGGCCTCGAGATAAGACTGCTGCTCGTCTTCCTCGACCCAGGCGAGGTTCGGCAGGTAGGCGATGAGGGGCACGTCGGGATAGTCGGAGAGGATCTCGGCGACGGCGCTCACGCCTTCGGTCGAGCCGAGGAAGCCCACCTTCCAGGCCGCGATCGTCACGTCCTCGAGAACGCTCCTGGCCTGCTCGACGATCACATCGGCGTCGATCGCGTGGTGATCGAAGATCTCGGCCGTGTCGCGCATCACGATGCTGGTCACGACCGGCAGTGCGTGCGCGCCCATGGCGGCTATCGTCGACACGTCGCCGGCGCTGCCGCCCGCGCCGCTCGGGTCGCTGACGTTGAAGCTCATGACGCACGCGGGCGCCGCCTGCTCTTCGAGAACGCCGGGGTCGGCTTCGGCAGCAGGGGAGACGTCGGTCATGGAGTGCTCGAGAGGCGCGGAGAGAGCCGGTCGCAAAGGCCTGCTTGAGACCTCTAGGCGAACGTGAAGAATGTTGCGTATGTACCTACACAGCCTTGCTTTTTCGCGAAGGGCCATGTCTACAATCTGTTTGCATTGTAGTGAAGGCATAGCCCCGAGACGTGAGCGACCCCAATACCTGGATGTGCCTGATCTGCGGCTGGATCTACGACGAGGCAGCGGGCGATCAGGAACACGGCCTGGCCGCCGGAACGCTTTGGGCCGACGTGCCGATGAACTGGACCTGTCCGGAATGCGGCGCTCGCAAGGAAGACTTCGAGATGGTGCAGATCTGATCGGACAGCGTTCGCGCGCCGCCGATGGGTCTCGTGTCAGACCCCAGTTCGTTGAGGAGAACATCAGGTGACGAACGCGGCCCCCGCCGGAACAGCCGGATTGAAAGTGCTCGTCATCGACGACAGCAACACGATCCGTCGCAGCGCCGAGATCTTCCTGAAGCAGGGCGGCTACGAAGTGCTCCTCGCCGAAGACGGCTTCGATGCCCTGTCGAAGGTCAACGACCACGACCCCGACCTGATCTTCTGCGACATCCTGATGCCGCGACTCGACGGCTACCAGACCTGCGCGATCATCAAGCGCAATGCCAAGTTCCAGGGCGTGCCGATCATCATGCTGTCGTCGAAGGACGGCCTATTCGACAAGGCGCGCGGCCGGATGGTGGGCTCGGAGGACTATCTGACCAAGCCCTTCACCAAGGATCAGCTGCTGACGGCGGTGCTGCAGCACCGGCGCACGGCCTAGGCGACGGGTCGCCGTGAGCATGGGCACGAGGCAGGACCGACGCACCTCCGGCGAGACGGCGCGACGCTCTTCGATTGAGAACTGAGATTCACATGCCGATCCAGAAAATCCTGCTCGTCGACGACTCGAAGACCGAGCTGCATCACCTCTCCGAGCTGCTCGGCAAGAGCGGCTTTTCGGTGCGCACCGCCGAGAACGGCGAAGAGGCGATGAAGCGTCTCGGCGA
>Ga0123338_10002327_pt1 | contig 17804 bp, 21 predicted proteins | sample grotaG_FD_89793 | JGI IMG/M metagenome (GOLD analysis project Ga0123338, IMG submission 89793) | Glacier valley bacterial and archeal communities from Borup Fiord, Nunavut, Canada, to study Microbial Dark Matter (Phase II) -... | ecosystem: Environmental > Aquatic > Freshwater > Ice > Glacier ...
GCCCGGAACGTCGTCGGCGGTCGCCCTCGGCCTCGGCCTGAGTTGCGGCGCCTTCGACGTCAACGCAGCATGCAGCGGCTTCGTCTACGGCCTCAGTGTCGCCCACGGGTTGATCGCCATGGGTTCGAAGAAGATCCTGCTGATCGGGACGGACTGCCTGTCGAAGATCACTGATTGGACCGATCGCAACACGGCCATCCTGTTCGCAGACGGCTCGGGTGCCGTTGTCATTGAGGCGGTCGAGAACGGCAATCAGTTGCTGGCGTGGGACATCGACGCAGATGGTGCCGCCGAGAAGTTCCTCTATGCCGAGGTCGGCGGATTCGTCAAGATGGAGGGCAAGGAGGTCTTCCGCCGCGCCGTTCGCATCATGGTCGATTCCGCCCAGAAGTCGATGACTGCCGCCGGTATCACCGCAGAGGACCTCGCCTTCGTAGTCCCCCACCAGGCGAACATCCGCATCATCGAGGCTGCCTGCTCACGCCTCGGGGTCCCGATGGAAAAGGCTGCGACCGTGCTGCACCGCACAGGGAACACGTCGTCTGCGTCGATCCCGCTGGCGCTGATCGATTCGCTGGAACAGGGCAAGATCAAAGACGGCGATCTCATCCTGCTCGTCGGGTTCGGTGCCGGGATGACGGCTGCGTCTGCCGTGCTCCGCTGGGGTGGCGGCCTGTGACGACGTCACTCGGACGGCCAGCCGCTGCGCCGACTGGATCCGGTGGACGATGAGTCGCACGGTCCTGGTCACCGGAGGTTCGCGTGGCATCGGCCTCGCCGTTGCGCGCCGCTTTGCCGCTGACGGCGACAACGTTGCGGTCACGTACAACACGTCCCCCCCGCCGGACGGGCTGTTCGGCGTGCAGTGCGACGTCACCTCGAGCGAACAGGTCGACGCCGCCTTCACGGCGATCGAAGCAAAGTACGGACCGGTCAGTGTGCTGGTGTCGAACGCCGGCATCACCAAGGACATGCTGCTACTGCGCATGAGTGAGGCCGATTTCGCCAGCGTCGTCGACGCCAACCTGACCGGCGCATTCCGCGTGGCCAAGCGGGCAACCCAGGGCATGCTGCGCGCCAGGGCCGGCCGCATCATCTTCGTCTCATCCGTCGTCGGACTCTACGGATCCGCCGGCCAAGCGAACTACGCAGCCTCGAAAGCAGGGCTCGTCGGCCTCGCCCGTTCACTTGCCCGTGAACTCGGATCGCGTTCGATCACCGTCAACGTCGTCGCACCCGGTCCTGTCGACACCGATATGACAGCGGCGCTGAGTGAGAAGCGACTCGCCGAGTTGACCAGTGCCGTTCCGCTCGCGAGGATGGCCAAGCCGGAAGAGATCGCCGGCACCATCGCCTTTCTCGCCTCGCCAGACGCTGCCTACATCACCGGCGCCGTGATTCCCGTCGACGGTGGCCTCGGGATGGGGCACTGATGACATTCGAACCAATGCGAGTCGAACCAATGCGAAGTCGAACCAATGACAATCGAACACACACAAAAAGGAGTTCTCAGATGAGCGAGGTTGATCCGGAGCTGTTTGCCCGTTTCAAGAAAGTGGCCGTCGACGTGCTGAGCGTCGAGCCTGACAAGGTCGTCCCTGAAGCCAAGTTCGCCGAAGATCTCGACGCTGACAGCCTCGACCTCGTCGAACTTGTGATGGGCCTCGAGGAAGAATTTGATGTCGTCGTTCCCGAGGAAGAACTCGAGGGAGTGGAGACGGTCGGCCAGGCATACGACCTGGTGGCCGGCAAGCTGTAATGCGTGGTAACGGCCGCAGGGTCGTCATCACCGGCTTCGGCGTGGTGGCTCCCTGCGGTATCGGCCGCCAGCAGTTCTGGCAGGGATTGCAGGGCCCCAACGTCACGGGCGGTAACACGACGACGATCCCTGATTGGGATCCACAACCGTATTTCGACAGCCCGAAGGACGCCAGGCGCGCCGATCGAGTGCAACAGTTCGCGCTCGCGGCTGCTGCTGAGGCGGTCGAACAGGCCGGTGACTTCATCGGTGACCCTGCGCGCGCCGGCACGATTTTCGCGACCGGTATCGGTGGCCTCGAATCCACTCAGGAACAGATCAAGGTGCTGGTCGAAAAGGGCCCTCGCCGCGTCTCTCCGTTTCTCGTCCCGATGATGATGCCGAACGCGTCCGGGGCTTCGATCTCGATGCGATACGGCCTCAAGGGGCCCAACGAGACGATCTGTACAGCCTGCGCCGCTTCGACACATGCGCTCGGCTATGCCGCCAGGACGATCGCATGGGACCTCGCCGACGTCGTCGTCAGTGGTGGCTCCGAGGCGTCGGCCGTCGAGATCGGTATTGCCAGCTTCGGCAACATGACGGCGTTGACGACGTCCGGCCGGTCGATCCCCTTCGACGCTGATCGTGACGGTTTCGTACTCGGAGAAGGTGCTGCGGTTTTCGTTCTGGAAGAACGCGAGCGGGCAATCGCCCGCGGCGCGACGATCTACGGCGAAATCGTCGGTGCGGCGAGCAATGCCGATGCCCACCACATCACGGCTCCTTCACCGGGGGGCGTCGGTGCGGTCGCCTGTATGGAGTTGGCGCTTGCCGACGCTGGCCTGACGGCTGCAGACATCAAACAGATCAACGCTCATGGCACATCGACACCGTTGAACGACGCCGCCGAGGCCGAGGCCGTTGCCAAAGTCTTCGGTGCCAACGGGCCGCCGGTTGTTTCGACGAAGGGTGTGACCGGGCACGCCCTCGGCGCAGCAGGTGCACTGGAGGCCGCAGCGGTGCTGCTGTCGTTCGAGCATCGACTCATTCCGCGTACGGCAGGGACGACCACACTGAGCCCTGACATGACGATCGATCTGGTGATCGGCGAGCCACGCAGTTGGGAGCCGGGTCCGACGATCTCCAACAACTTCGGCTTCGGTGGCCACAACGGCTCGATCATCATCATCCCCGCCTGACGCTCGATACCCCTCCCCCGAACTGAGTCCACGTGGCCGCTACATGTGGCGGCAAACGGGCAGCGCAGCGTGCAAGTCGGAGCAAATTCCCACGTGACTCCAAGAACAATGTCACACCCCTGTGAGACAGTACGGACATGCTCATCCATGAATTATTCGTCGACGTCCTCAATCCCCATATCGTCCATTCGTCTGCGCTCTGCGAAGCAAACGCCGGGCTCACCGACATCGTCGAGAGTCACCTCGACATCCGTGTCACCGATCTCGATCAGCTCGTCGAAGGTGCAGACCGCCTCGGCTATCTGATCCCGACATGGGCGGCGCGAGCGATGCACCCCTGCCCGCATTGCACCTTGATCGTCACTGCCAACTGGGCAATGGCTGCCTGACACGGTTGTCGTCGATCGCCTGTCAGGCGTCGACGACGACAAACAGCAGCTCGCATTGGCACGCGAGTTGTCCGTTCAACATTGCCTTGCCGACACCCTTGCCAGCGCGTGCCGACATCCGGCCCATCTCGACACTCAGTTCGAGCGTGTCACCGGGGCCGACCTGACGACGGAAACGAGCACCGTCGAGGCCACCGAACAACGGCAGTTTGCCGGCATAACGCGAATCGAGCAACAGGGCGATCGCCCCGACCTGGGCGATCGCCTCACACATCAGCACGCCCGGCAACGTCGGGCGGCCAGGGAAGTGACCGGCGAAGAACCACTCGTCGCCGGTCAGATGCCAACGTCCGACGGCAGAAACTCCAGGGTTGAGATCGACGATCTCGTCGACGAAGAGGAACGGGGGCCGGTGCGGCAGAATGTCGGCGGGAGCCGGAAAGTTCGACACGGTTTCCGGCACAGTATCGGGCACGGTATCCGGCTCGACTTACTTGCCGAGCGCTTCGAGCAGCTTGACCGGAGTGTCCTTCGGACTGATCTTGTACCAGACCCCGGTGAGGATCCCCTTGGCGTCGATCAGGAAAGCCGAGCGGAGGATCCCCATGTAGACCTTGCCGTAGTTCTTCTTCTCCTGCCACACGTCGAACGCCTCGGCAACCGAATGCTCGATGTCCGACAACAGCGTGAAGCCGAGGTGGTACTTCTCCTTGAACTTGGCAAGTGCCGCCGGCTTGTCGGGACTGATCCCGATGATCACCGCATCGCCGACCTCCCCGAGAATGTCGCGCAAACCACATGCCTGCGTGGTACAGCCCGGCGTATCCGCGCGCGGGTAGAAGTACACGAGCACGTTCTTTCCGTGTGCGCTCTTCAACGAGAACGGGGCACCGTCCTGGTCGAGCAGATCGATCGTGGGGGCCTGGTCTCCGATTTTCAGCACAGCCCTACGGTACTCGTCGCGCCACCGCGCCGCCGAAGAATGCGTCGCGCCGACGGGCGTGAGCGTGATAGTGATCGGGGATGTTGCGCATGTTGTCGTCGACGTAGTACTCCCATCCAAAGCGCTCGGCGACGACGTCAGCCAGATGCCCGTGCAACAACGCCTTGATCTCCTCGGAGGGCGCCGGATCGTGAAGCTTCCAGACGACCATCGGCACCGCGCAGAACTCGCACTCGGCGATCCAGCAGACGTCGTCCTCGAAATACCACTCGGTCATCTTGGCCGCCTCGCACAGATCGCAGACCGACGGATCGAACGCCACCATCGGTCCCGTCAGGCCGTGATGACAGCAACAGCAGCGGCAGAGGCAACTGCATCGATCGCCGCACGTACTTCGGCGACATAGTCACCCACGGCATCTGCCCCGCCATCCATCAGACGCCGGACGACGGACGCACCCTGCACGACGCCATCAGCAACCGCGCAGACCTGCGCGGCCTGGGCAGCATTGGACACGCCGACGCCGACGATCACCGGCACATCGGTGATCTTCTTCAGCCGGGCGGCGAGCGCGGTCGCCGTTGACGCAAGCGTGTCGCGCTCGCCGGTGACGCCGAGCAGGCCAACCGAATAGACGAAGCCGCGGGCTCGCTCACAGATGCGCGGCAGCCGCTCGTCGGGCGCCGTCGGAGCAGCCAGCATGACCGTGTCGACGTCGCTGGCGTCAGCGGCACGCGTCCATTCGAACGACTCCTCCAAGGGCAGGTCCGGGACGATCGCCGCCGAAATCCCGGAAGCGATCAGCAGCTCAGCGAAACGCCGATGGCCGAAACGGAAGACCGTGTTGTAGTACAGCATCACGGCCAGCGGAATGTCGACGTCGAGATCGCGGGCCTCTTCGAGGATGCTCACCGGCGTCGCACCGGCGCTGAGCGCCCGCAACGACGCTTCCTGGATGACCGGTCCGTCCATCACCGGATCGGAAAACGGAATGCCGATCTCGATGGCATCGGCCCCATTGGCAGCGGCGGCGCGGACAGCGTCCTGCCAGCCCGTCAGCCCGCCGGTGACGTACGGCACCAGAAGTTTCCGTCCGGCGTCGCGTTTGGCACGGAAGTCGGTGTCCAAGCGGCCCATCAGTGACCACCAGCTGCGAGTTCCGGCTCCAGGATGTCCATCATCTGGGCGACGTCCTTGTCGCCTCGTCCCGACAGGTTGATCAACGCCGTCTGACCTTGGAAGCGGCCGGCCTCACGGATCAGCCAGGCAATTGCGTGGGCACACTCCAGAGCAGAGATGATGCCCTCGGTCTTGGCGAGCACCTGGAACGCTTCGATGACTTCGGGATCGGTGACCGTCTCGTACTTCGCCCGCCCGATCGAGGCGAGATACGAATGCTCCGGCCCGACGCCCGGATAGTCGAGGCCGGCGGAGATCGACTGCGCTTCCAGGACCTGCCCGTACTCGTCCTGCATCAGATAGCTCTTCATGCCGTGCACAACGCCGGGAATGCCGCGTCCGACAGCAGCGCCGCCCGCCGGTTCGACACCGATCAGTGCGGTCTTCGGGCTGTCGACGAACCCGCTGAAGATCCCCATCGCATTCGAGCCGCCTCCGACGCAGGCGATCACGAGGTCGGGGTCGCCGCCGAGTAGGTCAGCACACTGCACCTTTGCCTCGTTACCGATCACCCGGTGGAACTCGCGAACCATCCACGGATACGGATGCGGGCCCATCACCGAACCGAGGCAATAATGCGTCGATTCGACCGTGGCAACCCAGTCGCGCATCGCCTCGTTGACGGCATCCTTCAATGTCCTGCTACCTGAATGCACGGCCTCGACCTCGGAACCGAGCAGCTTCATCCGGAAGACGTTGAGCGCCTGACGCTCCACGTCCACGGCGCCCATGTACACCTTGCACTGCAGGCCGAGGAGTGCTGCAGCGGTCGCCGAGGCAACGCCATGCTGGCCTGCCCCGGTCTCGGCGACAATCCGCTTCTTCCCCATCCGTTGGGCAAGCAACACCTGCCCGAGGACGTTGTTGATCTTGTGCGATCCCGTGTGGTTGAGGTCTTCGCGCTTGAGGATCACGCGTACCCCGAGTTGTGCCGACAGATTGTGGCATTCGGTCAGCATCGACGGCCGCCCGGCGTAGGAGCGTAGGAGTTCGTCGAGTTCGGCCCGGAAGGCGGGATCGGACCACGCCTCGCGGAAGGCGGCCTCCAGTTCCATGCATGCCGGGATCAGCGTTTCGGGGACATATCGCCCTCCGAACTCGCCGAAGCGGCCTTCAGCAGTCGGTTCCGCCATCAATGACATTGACAGGTCTTCCCTTCTCGTCGGTCGGCAACAATCGGTTCTACGTCTCTCGTCGAACACCGTCTTCGGTGGTCCATACTCGCCACTGATCCCGTGGGAAGCAACTGGGTTTCAGTAGTCGTCGTCTGCCCAGTTGTACGGCAGCTCGTCTGGTCCAAGGTACGGCTTCGGCGCAGCGGCGCGTGCATTGGCGATGAATTGCTTGAGCTTGATCGGGTCCTTGCGGCCAGGTGACCGCTCGACCCCCGTCGACACGTCGACTCCCCACGGGTGCACCGTCTTGATCGCCGCTGCGACATTGTCGGGCGTCAAGCCACCGGCAAGGATCACTCGGATCTCGTCCGGGATCTCGGCAACCATCGTCCAGTCGAAAACCTCACCGGAGCCGGGCGACGCTGCATCGATGAGCACCACGTCGAGCCCGAAATCCTTGACAGATCCAAGCCCTGCGGCACCGGCATTGAAGCCTTTGATCACCAATTGTGTACCGCGCTGCACCTCCACGACCATCGCAGGGGTTTCGCGTCCATGCAGTTGCGCCGCTTTGAGGTTTGCCTTGTCGACGATTTCCAACACGCGAGTGGGCAGCTCGTCACGGAAAACACCCACCGTCAGAATGTGCGGAGGCAGTCTGCGAGTGATGTCATAGACCTGCAGCGGCGACACTTGCCGGGTCGAGGGGGCGAAGACGAAGCCGAGCGCGTCAGCACCCATCGCTACGGCGAGGAGCGCATCGTCCTCATTCGTGATCCCGCAAATCTTGACGAACATTTCAGCGGCAACGTTAGCGCTGCGCTGCCGCTGAACCGGGGAGAGTTGTACGAGAGCAGGCAGTGCCGTCAGACGCGATTTCGCGCCCTGGCCTGCTGCTCGCGACGGTTGCGGGAGTCGACCTTGCGCTGTTCCTGCACGGCCTTGCGCTTGGCTTTGACATCGTCATCGGCTTTGCGAGCCGGCAACGCCGGGGCGGACTCGATCTCGACCTTCGGCAAGGCAAGCGTCTCGTCGTGCTTCAGGAGATACGTGAGCGTGGGCGCAGCCTTGGCTTCCCCGGCGATCGCCCCGGCGAGCATCAGCCGGACGGTGCCGAGGCCGTATTTCTCGATCAGAGCCGGGGTCACTTCGAGGATCTGTGCTTCGGTCGGGAAGTCGGCGTTCTCGCCGAGCGTCTCGATGCATTCCGCAAGGCTCGGGTCGGTCAACACGGTCGTGATCTTCTCAAGCTCGCCGTTCATCCGGCCGCGCGTCACGGCCGTGCGCATCGCCAGATTCCGGGTATCGGCGTCGGCGAATCCGTCGGTCGACCCGCTCAATTCGTCGATCGCCTTCTGGTGGTCCTCCGGCAGCGAAGCGAACAACGCCTCGAGTTCGGCGTCGGTGAGGGCGACGAACGCCCGATCGAGCAACGACAGTGCCTGGAGGTGAGTCTTGACCTTATTCACGGGCGGCAACGCTATCGCCGCTAACGGTCCCGGCGGACGAATCCCGTCGTCGGTGGGATCGTCTCGATGGCGGGAGTCAAACCCGTGCCGGAGACGTGAGACCGGGCGGATCATGCGAACGAAGTGAGCCGCCCGAGCGGCGGAGAGCGGGAAATACGGTGACGAGGTAGGTCGCCAAGGAGACCGTGTCATGTGGCGCACCCGTCGACGAATGAGGCTGGGTTCCGGCCATGCGCAGCGCCCCGACCGGATCTACGATGCCGCCATGGCCTACACCGGGGGACGCATCATCCATGACGCCGACGCGCACATCATGGAGCCGCCGAACTGGTTGATCGACCACGCTGACCCGGCATGGCGCGACCGCATGCCGAAGGTCTTCACCGAATCGCTCGCACCCGGTGAGGGTGAGGACCGATTCATCGCTCAAGCCCGACGCGATCACGGCGACGCCGCCTACCGGGCATCCGACGCCGATCAGATCATGCTGCGCAAGAACTTCGCCGCCACGGGGTCGTTCCTGGCAGAGGATCGCTCCCGCGCCATCGACCTCATCGGCGTGCAGAGTCAGCTCATCTTCAACACCTTCACCAATGGGTTGCTCGCCAACGCCGAGCAGGGTGATCCGGCATACGCAGCAGCGATGTCGCGGGCCCACAACCGGGCGATGATCGAGTTCTGCTCGGTCGACCAACGGATGTTGCCCGTCACCTATGTGCCACTCGCCGACTTCAGCGATGCTGCAGTGATCACCGGCGAGGCAGTCGAGGCGGGGGCGGCAGCGTTGATGATCGCCTCCGCCTGTCCTGCGAACCATTCCCCCAGCCACATCGCTCTGGACCCTGTCTGGGCAGCGGCGCAGGATGCCGGGGTGCCGATCGTCTTCCATGTCGGCGGTGGCGGAAGTCTCCTCAGTCCCCGCTACTTCGACAACGGGCTACCGCCTGTTCCCGACTTTCATGGCGGTGCCGAGAACTTTCGCTCGATCGACTACATGGCGATCCCCTATCCGCCGATGCAGACGCTGTCGACGTTGCTCTTCGATGGCGTCCTCGATCGCTTCCCGCGGCTGAAGTTCGGCGTCATCGAACAGGGCGCTTCGTGGCTGCCCGGTTGGATGCGCAATCTCGATGCAGCGTGGACGGCGTTCCGCAAGAACGAGGAGCGGTTGCAGGCGCTGCGGGCGTCGCCGAGCGACATCGTCCGTCAACAGATCCGGGTGACGCCGTACCCCCACGAGGACGCCGGCTGGATCATCGCCCAATCCGGCCCCGAGACGTGCCTCTTCTCATCAGACTTCCCTCACGTCGAGGGGGGCCGCAATCCGCTGGCCCGGTTCGATGCCTCGCTCGGGTCCATCGACGATGCCGGCCGCCGGGGGTTCTTCTTCGACAACTTCGTCGATCTGATGGGTGACGTCCTCGTGCGTCACCAACTACCCGTCTCGATTGCCGCCTGACGTGCTGACGGCCGTGGCGTGCGGCGACCACGCCAACCCCCACCCACGCCGCGATCACGCAAATTCCGCAATGACGGAATCCGGGTGACCAGGCGAACCTCCACCCACGCCGCTGAGCAACCTGCCGTCAGAGCGTCCGATCAGATCGGGTCGATCGCCTGGTTGCCGCCCGTCGACACGTTCTCCGTCCAGCGATTGCCGTCCCAAAAGCGCAACTCGTAGCGGCGTGACGGATCCGTCATCCAGCCAGGTGCCGCCATCGCCGCTGCCGGCCGCATCGGTGCCTGTGCCGGGTACGGTGCCGACGCCGGCTGCGAGTAGGTGTACTGGGGTGGCGGGGTCGAGCCGAGCGGCATTCCGGGCATCAGCCGGGGGTCGGTTGGTGCGGCTGGGCGAACTTCTGCTGGTCGGTCGGCATGCCGTAGTTGGGCTGATATTGAACGACCGGACGTGACGGCACCAATGATCCAGCGGCGATCAGTACGAAACCGACGATGGCCACCCAGAAGGCTGCTGACACGTCACCGAGTCCGACGTGCAGATCGTGAATCGCCCCGTAGGTCAGGCCGATCCCGACGAGACCGAGAATCACACCCAATGCCCGCCAATAGTTCTGGCTGCCGGACGGAACATTGGCGGCGATGGCGAAGAGTACAGCGGCCGCCAGCGCAGCCCACGCGAGCCAACTGAAGTATGCACCGCCGAGCCCGCCGGTGTTCGCCGCCGACAGCGCCGTGTGGATATCGCCGAACTTGGCGCTGTCGCCGCCGCCGTCGTTCGATGCCCATGGAAGGACGGTGAACGCCAGGATTCCAGCGATTGCACCGACGGCCAACACCACGAACCCCCCAACGGCAGTCTTGCTTTCGGGTGGTCTGGGTTGGCCGGGCATCGCCATACGGCGAACAGTAGCACCGACGCCGCAACCGGATCAGCACGAATCTCGGTCCAAAGCGGCGTGGATTCAGCCCAACTTCAGTGGATGCCGCGCAGTGCGAGCAATGCCGATCGCGGGTCGGTAGCCGTCACGAGCGTTTCCCCGACGAGGATCGCCTGATATCCGGCGTCGTAGAGGCGTCGAGCGTCGTCGCCGTCCCGTACTCCGCTCTCGGCGACTTTGACGGCTGAGTCGGGGATCAGCGTTGCCATCCGCTCGGCTCGCTCGTGGTCGACCTCGAAGGTGACGAGATCACGCTGATTGACCCCGATCAATGTCGCCCCGGCTGCCATCGCGGCCTCCAGTTCGGATTCGTCGTGCACCTCGACGAGCACGTCGAGTCCGATCGCGACGGCGAGTCGGTGGAAGTCGAGGAGTTCGTCGCCCGAGAGGGCGGCGGCAATCAGCAGGACGCAATCAGCACCGATGATGCGGGTGTCGCACACGTCCTGGAGCGAGACGGTGAAATCCTTACGAATCACAGGCATCGAGCACGCCCTGCGAGCGTGTTGCAGATCGTCGATCGAACCGCCGAAGAAGTGGACATCGGTGAGCACGCTCAGGCACGACGCCCCGCCAGACGCGTAGAGCGCTGCGAGCGCTGCAGGATCGAGGCTGATGTTCAAATCACCCTTCGACGGCGACCGACGTTTGATCTCGCTGATGACCGCCAACCCGCTGGCGCTTGCCAGAGCGGCACGAAAGCCACGGGTTGGCGGAGCCGCTGTCGCCTGGGCGATCAACGAGTCGACGGGGCGCCGATCTGATGCCGCCGCCCTGCGATGGGCGGCGAGAATGCGATCGAGGTAGGTCGTCACGGCAGTCAGCATGCCGGGAAATGCAGCGGACACGGCGGGCAGCATTGTTCACGGCGTCCCATCAGGATGGTGGGAGTGCTGCTCGCTTCGTCAGCTTCGAAGGGCCGAGCGGGCCCGATGCTGTCAGACGTTCTTGCCGCCGACAACGTTCAAGATCGTGATTTCCGGACGACCGGCGGCGATGGTCCTGAGTGACATCCCGACCGCCTTCATCGTGTCGGACGTGCCGTGAGCGTCGAGAGCTGCCTGATCGGCGTACTGCTCGTAGAACCACAGCAGCTCGGGGTTCGCCGGATCGGTGTGCAGGATGTAACGAACGGTGCCCGCTTCGTCCTCAACGGCCGCCAACAGCGGTTGGAACGCAGCGATGGCCTCCTCGCTCTTGCCTTCCTGGATGGTGATCTTGGCGACGATGCCGATGGTCATGGTGATCTCTCCTTGTTGGCCGTTTGCAGCCTGGGTGGCGGCGACAGTTCTTCGTGGAAGCACGGGTAACGTCGAACGTAGCGGCGATGATCGCCGTCGGGCGAGCCGTCGTGCAACGATGGGGGCGATGACACCAAGCGCTCCGGTCGAGCAGACGATCGTCGTGATCGAAGACGACGGCCACATCGCCGATCTCGTCGGGCTGTATCTCCGTGAGGTCGGCTTTCGCGTGTTGCAGGCACCCTCTGGCGAGCGCGGGCTCGAACTCTTCGAACAACACCATCCGGTGCTGGCGATCGTCGATGTCGGGCTGCCTGGCATCGACGGATTCGATGTCGTTCGGCGCATCCGCCAGAAGTCGGCGATGCCTGTCCTCTTCTTGACCGCCCGCGACGGAGAGATCGACCGCGTAGTGGGTCTCGAGCTCGGCGCCGACGACTACGTCACGAAGCCGTTCAGCCCTCGTGAACTCGTCGCCAGGGTCAAAGCGATCCTGCGTCGTGGCCAGCCGGTTGCGAACGCCGCGTCGACGACGATCCTGATCGGCGAGGGGATCACCATCGATATGGCTCGACGAGAGGCACGCGCCGCCAACACTGCAGTGGCGCTGGCGACCAAGGAATTCGACCTGCTCGCCCATTTCGCCAACAACATGGGTATCGCTCTGACCCGACAGCAGCTGCTCGACGTGGTGTGGGGGCTGGATTTCTATGGCGATCATCGGACGGTCGACGTCCACGTCCGTCAGCTCCGCAAGAAGCTCGGTGACGGTCTGCCGCTGGCCACCGTCTGGGGCATCGGCTACCGGCTCGGTTAGCTCACCAACGTGACTCGCGACCGTTCGAACCGCCCGCTCATCCCCAACCCTCGCACGTGCGGCCGCTGTTCCATCACAGATCCTTCACATCTGCCGACCAGGGTGAGCCAATGACGCGGCGGTTCATCGTGGCGATGCTCGGCATCGTCGTGATCACTCTGCTGATCGCCGGTGCCGGCACGATCGCCATCTCGCAGCTACGCGCCAGGCGGACGACGGAGAAGATCCTCAGGCAGCAGACGGTCTCCGTGCTCGCCGGCATCACCGACACCGCTGATCCGGCGAACCCGAGCGCGAACGACCCGACACCCGCAGCGACGGCACTGACGCAGAAGGTCAACAATCTGCGCAAAGTAAAGGACGCGCTGCATCTCGACGACATCGCCGTCGTGCTCGTCAATCGCAACAACGTCGCCACCGGCGATCCACTTCCTGCGAATTTGACCGTCACCGAACTCCCGTTCAAACAGTTGCGCACCGGCAAGATCGTCACCGGGGTCCGCGCCGGGGTTGCCTACGCGATTGGTGCGGCGCCTCTCGGCATCGGCGGGCGCGGCTTGGCTGTCCTGATCACCACCCGCAGGATCGAGTCGGGTGCTGGTGCGGCCATCAGCTGGTTCCTCATCGCCAGCGTCATTGCTCTCGCCATCGCTGCATTGGTGGCATGGTGGCTCGGCAGTCGGCTGGCGAAACCGGTGCGCGATGCGAGCCTTGCCGCCCATCGGATCGCCTCCGGGGAATTCGACACCCGTTTGGCAGAGCCTCCGCCGCACGAAACCGATGAGGTCGCCGATCTCGCTCGCTCGGTGAACGCGATGGCAGCGGGACTGCAGCGGTCGAAGCGTCTCGAACAGCAGTTTCTCCTTTCCGTGTCGCACGATCTGCGAACGCCGTTGACATCGATCCGCGGATATGCCGAAGCGATCAACGACGGAGCGGGGGACCCGAGAGCACACGCCGGAGTGATTCTCAGCGAGTCGAAACGACTCGAACGGCTCGTTGCCGACCTGCTCGATCTCGCCAAGTTGCAGGCCCGCAGCTTCACGTTGGCGTCCGAGCCCCTCGACCTCAGCAGCAGCGTCAGCACCAGCGCCGCCGGTTTCCTGCCAGACGCCGGCCAACGCGGCATCGAACTCGTTGTGATGGCGACGGCACCGGGGATTATCACCGCAGATCCCGATCGCTTGGCGCAGGTGATCGCCAACGTCATCGAAAACGCCCTCAAGTACGCCAGGACGAGGATCGTGGTCGGCACGGCGATCGCCGATCGATCCGCCACCTTCTTCGTCGATGACGACGGTCCGGGGATCGCCGCTATCGACCTGCCGCACGTCTTCGAACGCCTCTACGTCGCACGCCACGAGCCACCGCGAGCAGAGAACAGCTCGGGCCTCGGCCTGGCGATCGTGCGGGAGTTGGTGACCTCGATGGGGGGGAACGTCAGCGCCGGCTCGGCACCGGGCGGCGGGGCACGGATCTCCGTCACGTTCCCACGAACAATCTGACCGAGCCGACTTGTCCGGCTGACGCTCGCGCCTGGGATCGCATGCTGTGTGATCTCACCCGCCAGCGTCGTCGTCGCTCACCGCTACGCCGCTTGGGCGAGAGCGCGGGCGATGATCCCCGCCACCCAGGCCGGCCGGAAGGTCACGTCCTCGTAGGTGAGGAGCAGGATCCTCAGACCGCGCAACGTCAGTTCGACCTGGCGTTGAGCGTCGGGTTGGCGCTGCGAGCTACTGGCATGCGTTCCGTGACCGGCGACTTCGACGACGAGATCGCCCGGAAAGTAAGCGTCGACACGGGCGACCGTGCGGTTGCCGTCGCGGAAGATCTTCTGAGTCACCGGACGCTGAATCGAGTTGGCGCGGAGCAAGGCGAGGAATCGCCGCTCGAGTTGGCTCTCCCCACCCGAGTCGATGAGGGCGTCGAGCAGCAGGCGACTGCCGTTGATCCCTCGTGAGTGTTGCGCCCACGCTCGAGCCCGTAGTCGCTGCTCCGACAGCAGTCGGAGTCGCAGCGCAGAGTCGATGGCGTTCTCCATCTCGAGACGGGAGAAGCCGAAGAGTGGCCCATCGAGGATCGTTCGCATCGCGCTGGTCGTACGCAGCCCGTTGATCGTCACGACGTCGCCAACGGCAAACGGCCTGTCGGTCGACCTGACCGACACGGATGGTGCGCGATGACGTCCACTGCGAGCAACCACCACCTCAGCCGGAGCCATCGCGAAGCTGTCCAGTCCAAGCTGCCGAGCGGCAGCCCGGCCTCCGACGAGACCAATGCCACGCAGATCGGCGAGTCCCGCCGCCAGGGAACTCTCCCACGTCGTCGGAGCACCCGCGCAGCGAAACGATCCATGACCGACCCGTTGGAGCAGGCCCCGGGATACCCACTGGTAGCGCAGCGATGATGTGACGCCGAAGGCGGTCAACTGCTCGCCGGAGACGATCCCGTGGTGCTCCGCCGCCCAGGTTGACACGAGTTGCAAGCGATCGTTCATCCCTGCAGTGTGAACCGCAGGTGTTGCAGAGTTCCGACGACCGTCGACGCTGGAGGCTCAGATCGCATCCCGTGCGATCTGAAGCGCCAACGTCAGGACCGGAAGTCAGGTGAAGTCGAGGGCCGCGCGGTTCGAGCGCTTGAGTTCGGACATCGAACTTGTCGTGGCAATGATCTCGATCGCCTCCCAGAGCTTGACGGCATCCTCGCCGCGTGGTGCTTTGGAGATGACAGGCCCGAAGAAGCTGTTCTCGCTTGCGTCGCCGGGGTGGAACGTCAGGATCGGCGTGCCGACGTCTTTGCCCGTTCGTGCGAGAGCGAGATCGGTCTCCGACCGCAGCAACGTGTCCCACGACTCGTCGTCGACGTTCTTGGCGAGATCGGTCGGCAGCTGCGCCGCCTCCAATGCCTCCGCAGCGAACGCCGCCGGATCAGCGCGAGCTTCGTCGCGACGCCTATCGACATGCAGCCGAGTTCCCAATTCGGTGTACAGACGGGCGACCGCATCGTTCCCATGTGCCGCCTGCACCGCCGCCATGACGCGCAACTGCGCGTGCGTCGACCTGTGGACTGCCCGATAGTCGGGAGTATATGCCTCGTCGGTGCGATGCTCGTTGAGGAACGTCAGCGAGATGAAGCGCCATGTGACGTCGTAGTTCCGCAGCCGGCAGACTTCGGCCACCCAACGCGACGTGATCCAGGCGAAGGGGCAACCGGGGTCGAGGAAGAACTCGAGATCAGCAATTCAACGGACCCTATCGGTACGACCGATGAACCGCGTCGGCGCAGCTCACGGCACCGCCGCAAGCTGCCCCAACGGGCCTTCGGATCAGACCCTGGCGATCTCGCGATCTTCGAAGGTCTCGATGAGGTCGCCCTCTTTGAGATCCTGGAAGTCCGACAGGCCGATTCCGCACTCGAAACCCTCACGGACCTCGCGGGCATCGTCCTTGAAGCGGCGCAACGATTGGATCGTGCCCTTCCAGATGATGGTGCCCTCACGGAGGAAGCGGACTTTGGAGTTGCGGGTGATGACACCGGATCGCACGTAGCAACCGGCGATACCACCGAGCTTGGGAACACGGAAGATCTCGCGGACCTCGGCTTCGCCGGTGACCACTTCCTCGTACTCCGGCTGCAACATGCCGAGCATTGCTTTTTCGATGTCTTCGAGCAGCTTGTAGATGATCTCGTACAGGCGGATTTCGACGTGCTCCGCCTCGGCGAGTTCACGAACCTTGCGGTCTGGACGGACGTTGAAGCCGAGGATCGTGGCGTTCGACGACGATGCCAGCATGACGTCGTTCTCGGTGATGCCACCGACACCACGCTGTACGAATGCCAGCTTGACCTCGTCACGTTCGAGCTTTCGAAGGCTCTCGGTGACGGCTTCGAGCGAACCGTGGACGTCAGCCTTGAGGACGAGGTTGAGCGTGGCGATCTCGCCCTTCTGGATCTGTTCGAAGATCGATTCGAGCTTGACACCGTGCTGGACACGGGCGTCGCCACGCTGATGGGCGAGGCGCAGGCGCTGCTCACGAGCTTCGGCGACGGTACGGGCCGTTTTTTCGTTCGGGGCGACGCGGAACTCGTCACCGGACTGCGGCACCGCCGAGAGACCGAGGACCTGCACGGGTGTGGACGGGCCGGCCTCTTTGACCTGCTGGCCCTGATCGTTGATCAACGCACGAACCTTGCCCCAGGCAGCGCCAGCGACAACCGGGTCACCGACGCGGAGTGTGCCCTTGTCGACGAGCACCGTTGCAACCGGACCACGACCCGTGTCGAGGTTCGATTCGAGGACGATGCCCTTGGCCCGACCTTCGGGGTTGGCGGTCAGTTCTTCGAGTTCGGCAACAGCGACGAGCTGTTCGAGCAGGTCGTCGACGCCGAGGTTCTGCGCCGCTGACATCTCGACGACGATCGTGTCGCCACCCCATGACTCTGGGACCAGCAGCTGCTCAGCCAACTGCGCCATGACACGCTGCGGGTCGGCGTTGTCTTTGTCGATCTTGTTGAGCGCCACGACGATGGGCACATCGGCCGCCCGAGCGTGGCTGATCGCCTCGATCGTCTGCGGCATGACGCCGTCATCGGCGGCGACCATCAACACGACGATGTCCGTCACCTGCGCACCACGGGCACGCATCTTCGTGAAGGCGGCGTGGCCAGGGGTGTCGATGAAGGTCACTTCGCCACCGTTGTCGGTCTTGACCTTGTAGGCACCGATGTGCTGCGTGATGCCACCAGCCTCACCGGAGACGACGTTGGCATGACGGATCTTGTCGAGCAGCGTTGTTTTGCCATGGTCGACGTGACCCATGACGGTGATGACCGGTGGGCGGAACTGCTGCTTGTCCGGATCGTCGTCGTCATCGTCGTTGAACAGTGCCTGGAGCTCCATCTCTTCCTGCTGACCAGGCTCGACGAGCAGGATGTCAGCACCGATTTCGAGTGCAAACAACTCCATCTGCTCGTCCGTCAGCGCAGCGGTCGCAGTGACCATTTCGCCGTTCTGGAACAGGAACCGGACGACGTCGGCGGCCGTACGGTTCAGCTTCGGGGCAAACTCCTGCGAGGACGAACCCTTCTCGACGACGAGGGTGCCTTCGGGGACCGGAGCACCGGATGCCGAATAGTTCGAGTGCAGTGTCGGCTGCAGATCATCCATGTTACGACGACGCCGACGACCACCCTTCTTCGGCGCGCGACGCTGGCCGTTCGGCCGGCCGCCACCGCCAGGACGGCCGCCACCACCGGGGCCACCGCCACCGGGGCCACCGGGACGAGCACCGCCGGGGCCGGCACCAGGGCCA
>Ga0123338_10002328_pt1 | contig 17799 bp, 13 predicted proteins | sample grotaG_FD_89793 | JGI IMG/M metagenome (GOLD analysis project Ga0123338, IMG submission 89793) | Glacier valley bacterial and archeal communities from Borup Fiord, Nunavut, Canada, to study Microbial Dark Matter (Phase II) -... | ecosystem: Environmental > Aquatic > Freshwater > Ice > Glacier ...
CGTGCGTATTCTTGAGGAGGTGGGACTTCCCGCGGGCGTGGTCAACTTCCTCACAGGCTCCGGTGGCGTGATCGGTGACACGCTTGTCGCAAGTCCACAACTGCGTTTCATCGCGTTTACTGGGTCGCGTGAGGTCGGATTGCACATTCACGAGTTGGCCGCCAAGCACCAAACGGGCCAGCGTTGGCTCAAGCGCACCATTCTTGAAATGGGTGGGAAAGACGCCGTTGTGGTTGATGAGACAGCCGATTTAGAGGCAGCCGCAACCGCGATTGTGTCCTCAGCCTTTGGTTTCCAGGGGCAGAAGTGTTCTGCTGGCTCACGTGCTATCGTTGTCGCGCAGGTCTACGACGCGGTGCTACAAAAGGTTATTGAGAAGACAAAGCAGTTGACGCTCGGCGATGTCACGCAGCCAACAACCTATATGGGGCCGGTGGTTGATGAGAGCGCGATGCGAAAAATTCTCGACTACATCGAAATCGGCAAGCACGAGGGGCGGCTCGTCGTCGGTGGCGGCCATCATGCCCCCGGCTACTTTATCGAGCCAACCGTCATCGCCGATGTCGATCCACACGCGCGTATCGCGCAAGAGGAAATCTTTGGCCCCGTGCTGGCCTTCATCAAGGCGAAAGACTTTGACGACGCGCTCCATATCGCCAACGATACCGAGTTTGGGTTGACCGGTTCCCTCTACTCGAATGTGCCACAGCGCATCGAACGCGCCACGGAAGAATACCACGTCGGCAATCTCTACTTCAATCGCAAGTGTACGGGTGCGCTCGTTGGTGTTCATCCCTTTGGTGGCTTCAATATGTCGGGTACAGACTCGAAAGCGGGCGGTCATGACTACCTGCTGCTCTTCACCCAGGCCAAAGCCATCTCACGAAAACTCTAAGCAGGCGACCAAAGGCGTCCGTGTGGGCTGATGAGATATCTCATCAGCCCACATGAATGCGCCCAAACATTAGTTTTTATACAGAATTTCGCACGTAATCCCCGGCACAACAATGGTTCCCGCCGCCTGGCCCAGCGAGCTTTCCCCCACGTGGCCCTGTGTTCCAACAATCGTCCAGCTTCCCTCTGGCAACGAAACAACAACGCTGGCTTTGGTTGGATTGTAGATCACAACGATACCTGCCCATGCATCGCCGTTCGCATGTTCGGCGAGCTGAAAAGCCACCGTGTTATCGGGACTTCCCAGGAACGTGAGGTGCTTGCGTATATCGTCCGCTGACCTGAGCCGAAACGCGGGATGGTTGTTGCGAAGATGGATCAAGCCGGCGTAGTAGTCGAACACGTTATGATACTGTGTCTTACGCTCCCAATCGAACTGGTTCACGGCGTCACCGGCGTTGTAGCTGTTATCATTGCCGTTTTTTGTTCGCAGAAACTCGTCGCCGCCCTGAATAAACGGCTGCCCCTGCGCGGTAAACACGATAGCCATGATCAGTTCTTGCATCAAAATACGATCATATTCTGGGTCGCCCCCGTTGCTGATCGCGATCTTATCCCATAACGTGTAGTTGTCGTGACTTGTGGCATAATTGACCGTCTCGCCAGGAGCAGCCGTGAAGTGGTCAATGCTCCCCATCACGCTGGCCTTGATAAGATCAACCTGGCCGGCTGCTCCTGTTGGAAAGCCTTGATTATGGGCATCAAACATGCTTCCAATCAACGCGTTCCGCATATCGTCGTTGAAAGCACCAAAGCCCAGCCCTTTCTGCTGTCCCTTTGTCACCAGTTCCGCTGCGGGAAGCGCGGAGCCTGCGCCGGTCCAGGGTTCGCCATAGAGCAACACATTGGGGTTGAGCGCGTGTAAATCCGTGGATGCCTTCTTCATGGTGCTTACGCCGATTAGTGCCATCAAATCGAAGCGGAACCCATCGACATGGTACTGTTGCATCCAGTATTTCAACGAGTCGCACACAAATTTTTGCACCATTGGTCGCTCCGTCGCCAGCTCGTTGCCGACGCCTGACCCGTTGGTGTAGTTGCCGGAGTAGTCGGTACGATAATAATAGTGCGGGACAAGCTTATTGAAATCGGACTCAAAGGTCGCATAGGTATGGTTATATACAACGTCCATAATCACGCCTATGTTTGCCTTGTGCAGACTCTGCACCAGTTGCTTGAACTCGGTCACACGAACCACACCGTGTGGCGTCGTGGCATACGCGCCCTCCGGCACATTATAGTTGCGCGGGTCATAGCCCCAGTTATACTGGTCGGGCGCGTTCTCGTCAACACTTGCGAACTCCTCGACGGGCAAGAGTTGCACATGACTGATACCCAACTGGGTGAGGCTATCCACGCCCGTTACTACGGCGTCTGGCCCCTTTGTCTCGCGCTCGGTAAACGCGAGATAGCGTCCTTTGTTGCTCATGCCGGAATTTTTACAGATAGAGAAGTCCCGTACATGTACTTCGTACACAACAGCATCGACAGGGTTTGCCAGTGTCTTGTACGTATCGGCCTCCCATCCGTCAGGATTCGTCGCGGCGAGATTGGCAATCATGCCCCGTATCCCATTGACCGCAAGTGCTTTTGCATAGGGATCAACGGCGGTCTGGGTCACGCCGTGTATGGTGAGTAGGTAGAGATAGTACCAGTTCGCGAAATCCCCCTGTACCCGTACATACCACGTCCCTTGCTCGCCTCTTTGCAGAGCCACCTGGCGCGTCAACACTCCCATTTCGCTGTCGTACAGCAACACCTGTACATCCGATGCTGTCGGGGTCCACACGCGGAACGTTGTCGCCTCCGTCGTGTAGGTATCGCCGAGATCGTCGCCTACGTAGAGATAGCTCTGGCTATTTAGCACACCACGCGGCACAACGTTGTTTTGGCCGTGCCCCGCCAGCGTCACCAACAACGCATCGACGATGTTCGGTACTTCTACCAGCGTCACGGCGACCAGATCGGTCAATACACCAGCCGTTGAGGTTGGAAGCAAGATGTGTTGTGTGTTGATGGAGTCATAAATCTCGCGCTGATGCGTTATCAAATCGTACAGCACATACGAAAACGTTACCGTCGCGCCGCCCTCCGGCACGGTTAGTACCGCGTCGTTGAAGGGAATCGCGCTGTCAAATGTGCCGTCAAACGCTACCTTATAGTGGTACGTCCCCGCGGCCAACATCCCTGTAAACTGATACAGGTTCGCGTTTACCTTTGTCAAACGTGTCGCCTGGTCGGTAGGACTCCAATCACCTTGTGCCCCTAATGCTTTTTGCAGGTTGCCAACTAATATGACTTGCTGGGGTTGCACAATGTCCACCTCTGCAACGGTGAGTCGTGAACCAGTTGTCTGGTTTGCCACAACCACGTCGGCGGGCGCGAAGGGCAAAACCAGTGTATCAGAAAGCTTCACCACAACCGTCTTTTCATCCTCCAAGTAGGCGTTGATGATGTGTGATGCCGTAGCGATTTCCGCCACAGGTAACGCGGTGGAAACGGTAGCGTCGTCTTCCACGAGTCATACCTCCATGTACTTTTTCATAAAATATGTACGAATAGTCCATCAATCGGCGTTTGAGAGAAAAAATGAAGCGCGGTAACGGCCCCATTTTGCAGTTCACACCGACTGATGGACTAGTACGTACATATACATCTTTCTTATAAGACGAAGCAGAGCTTCATTCCGTAGCATGAGAAGTGCGTAGTATCGTAAAATGAAAGGGCTATTTCTGTAGAAAATCTATCAAAGAGAGCAAACAGGAGGCTTCATGACGAGTGTGACGCGATTAGACGCCACGACATGGCAAATTTCCCTCCCCTTTCGTGGTGAGGAAGAGATTATCGGGTCCTATCTGCTTGCGGGCAACAACGAGGTCGCCATTATTGATCCAGGGCCGGAAAGTATGCTTGAGCCACTCCTTGCAGCAATCGCGCAGGCTGGCTTTCGACCAGAGGATGTTACGCACCTGCTCGCAACCCATGTGCATCTCGATCACGCGGGAGCTGTTGGCTCGCTTGTCAAGCGAATGCCAACAGCGACGGTGTACGCGCATAGCAAGGGTATTCCACATCTGATCGACACCACAAAAGTTGTTGCCAGCGCGACGCGTATCTATGGCGAGCGGATGCATCAGCTCTGGGGCGATATCGAGCCAGTGCCGGCGGAACGCGTACAGACGTTGGAAGGGGGTGATGTACTCACCGTCGCGGGTCGGCGGCTCGCGGTACACTACACACCTGGACATGCCATTCATCACGTTGTTTTCTTTGATGAGCACACGGGCGACCTTTTCGCGGGCGACACGGCGGGGGTGCGTTTGCAGAGTGTGGACTATGTGCGTCCGCCCACTCCGCCGCCGGATATTGATCTTGAGGCATGGTTTGAGAGCATCGACGCCATCAAAAATCTGCGCCCCGTCGTCCTATATCTTGGACACTTTGGCGCGACGCGCGACGCTCCACGTCATCTTGAGCTGCTCCGCTCCCAACTGCTCTCCTGGGGGCACCTCGTCCTGGAGGCTATGCGCGCAGGCAAAAACGAGCAGGAGATACTCGCGCAACTCATCGCCCAGACCGAGCCAGAGCTACAGCGTGCCACCAGCGATCCCACCGCACTCACCCGCTACGAAATCGCCACCAACTACGCGATGACGGTGCAGGGCTACATGCGCTACTGGAAAAAAAAGCACCCCGAACGTTTGTAGGGTGTACTTCTTCGCCATGTACCGCTACACAACACTTCCACAAACTGTTATACTCAACGTCTAGCACCACAGATGTTGAGTATAGGAGATAAATGCATATGTCCTCTTTGTCGATAAGCAGGGACGCTCTTGCCATAAAAATTCACGACATGCTTGCGAACGTCGAATTGTTGCGCCTCGATGCGAGTCGGCAACTTGAACCGCAACGCAAAGTTGCGCTTGGACAATTTTTTACAGTACAACCTATAGCAACTCTTATGGCATCTATGCTAGAGTATCGCGGTCCTACACTCTCTCTACTTGAACCATGTGCAGGCACTGGTGTACTGTTCGCGGCATGTATAGCGGAGTTATGTCAACGCCCCGAACGTCCGTCAGCAATTCATGTCACTGCCTTTGAAATTGATTCCTTCCTGCAGCCCTATCTCACGCAAACAATGAAATATTGTAAGATACTATGCGCTAGTGTCGGGATTAGCTTCACGGGAGAAATAATCATTGCCGATTTTATTGAAGAATTCGCAGGCCAAAACGTCTCTAGTCTTTTTTCGCCGCTTTCACGTTCCGTCAACTGCATTATTCTCAATCCACCCTATCAGAAAATACAAGCTGGGTCGAAGCATTGGAAACTGTTACATCACAATGGGATCACCGCCACCAACCTTTATAGCAGTTTCTTAGCTTTATGCATGGATATCTTAGAGCCGTATGGTGAAATGGTTGCCATCGTGCCACGCAGTTTTTGTAATGGACCGTACTTCAAACCCTTTCGAGAGTCACTGCTTCGCACCGTATCGCTTAACAAAATACATCTGTTCGAGACACGCGAATACGCTTTTAGTCAGGATGATGTTTTGCAGGAAACGGTTGTGCTCGCAATTACAAAAACGCCGAACCAAGCACCTTCTGTCCTGATTACAGGCACAACCAGCGTAAGCGATAGCATGATTTCAGAACGCGCCGTACCCTACGGACAGGTGGTTATTTCCAGCGACCCCCAATCTTTTATACGTATCGTTCATGACAAGGTTGGAGAGCGGATTACCGAAAAAATGCAATTGTTTACAACGCATTTGGAAGACCTGGGAATAGCAGTCTCTACAGGAAAAGTTGTTGATTTTAGAGCGACTACGCTCTTGCGTCACCTGCCCGAAGAGGGGACTGTCCCGCTTATTTATCCTGGTCATCTCTCCTCTGGCCGTGTTGTTTGGCCTAAGCTAGAGGCAAAGAAACCGAACGCGATTTTTGCGATAGAAGAAAGCCGTACTCTACTTGTACCAAATGAATGTTATGTTCTGGTGCGAAGGTTTTCCGCAAAAGAGGAAAAGAAGCGCGTTGTGGCAGCGCTTTACGAAGCTGATACACTTCCTGGTACACACGTTGGATTTGAAAATCACTTAAACTACTTTCATCATAATCAGCGTGGACTAGACCCATCTCTCGCAAAAGGACTCAGTGTATACCTGAATTCAACCTTCGTAGATATGTATGTTCGCTCGTTCAACGGACACACACAGGTAAACGCAACTGACCTTAGAAGCATATCCTATCCCACCCTCTGCCAACTGCAAACGTTGGGAGAGCTGCTGGGTGACAACGAGCAAACGCAAGACATGATAGATATAGCAGTAGAAAAGGTGCTGTTTCCCATGACCAACAACCAGGAAACCAATCCCATCTTGATTGAAAAACGCATTGAAGAAGCGAAAAATATCCTTCATGAACTGGGGTTTCCCCGTCAACAGCAGAATGTACGTTCCGCGCTTACCTTGCTTGCACTCCTCGATTTGAAACCTACCACATCATGGTCAGAGGCGAAAAGCACGTTGTTGGGAATAACGCAGATGATGAATTTCTTTGCTGAACAGTACGCCAAAACGTATGCGCCAAATTCACGTGAGACGGTACGCCGTCAGACTATCCACCAGTTTGTCGAAGCAGGATTAGCCATTCAAAATCCAGACAAGAGCCGTCCTACGAATAGCGGTTTAACGGTGTATAGTATCGAGCCTGTCGTGCTAAAACTGCTACAAACATATGGCACATTAGAGTGGGAAACACAGATTGCCGACTACCTCATTGAGGTGGGGACACTCAAAAAACGTTATGCACGAGAGCGTGAGTCTATGAGAATTCCACTTCAAATAGCCGAGGGAAAAACTATCACACTTTCTCCTGGTGGACAGAATGTTCTTGTCGAGCTTATCATTCGTGAATTTGCACCTGTGTTTATCGCTGGTGGGAAACTTTTATATGTGGGAGATACCGACGAAAAATATGCCTATTTTGATGAGGAAGGTCTATCATCGCTTGGTGTCATCCTTGAAACCCGTGGCAAAATACCAGATGTGATCATTTATAACACCGTGAAAAATTGGCTTGTTCTTATTGAGGCGGTTACAAGCCATGGGCCAATCAGCCCTAAACGTCATAATGAACTCAAACAAATATTTCAGCAAACAAGCGCAGGTCTTGTATTCGTCACGGCTTTTTTAAGCAAAAAAGCCTTAAAACAATACTTGACAGAGTTGGCATGGGAAACAGACGTTTGGATAGCAGAAGACCCTACCCACCTTATTCATCTCAACGGGACACGCTTTCTTGGGCCGTATACGCACTAATGTAAGGGGCGCGGTCTGGCGCACCCCGCTCTCTACTGCGCCCTGTCGCCTTCATGCTCAAACAACTGGTCGTCGAGCGTCTGCTCTTCTCCCCGTGCAATCGCTGCGGCCCGTCGCTCCTGCTCCTCGTAGGGGATGAGTTCTTCGGGCGATGAGGGATTGATTACACCAATGAGCGTACGAATAATACCCGCTAGCACGACAAGCGCACCCGTACCTGTCAATAAACCCTGTGTAGAATACGCACCAGTATGTAACAGTGTTCCAATCCCAATTAGGAGTAGTCCGCCCAGTATGAGTAGTAGTCCACTCCATAAATATTTGTTCCACTTGCTCGCTTCCGCCCGTCGCAACCTTCTCATGCGTTGCGCGAGACTCACCCGTTGCTTTGTTGCCACGCAATACTTCCTTTTTCTCTTCTGCGAAGAACCGCCGCTGATAAACGATGCTTACCTTGCCCTGAATTATACGCCATAGCCATCGGCGCGACAATTTCTCTTCGTACGCATCACACGTACTTGCCAATATGTTTGAAGAGACATTTGCAATCGGCTATTGTGAAGAGAAAAGAACGGCCGTTAGGGATGGCGTAATAGAAATGGGTGTGAGTGAAAAGACGGTTAGACATTGGATGTATAATGGAAAGCTATAGTCTTATCAGAAAAAGCATGCTATGAATGTATAGCAGAAGATGTTAAGATTAAAGTGGTAGAAGTACCTCTACTTAAAGTAACGCGCTATTTCCTCTCTATACTTGGAAAACAAGAGTATTCTAGCGCGACATGTGAGATACGTTAGCCATACGTCCCTGGTACAAAAGACGAAACCGTATAGGGAATATGTTTGTGTAGGGAAGAAACGTTGTTATGAGCCGTAAGCACAAAAGCAATCCTCTGTCATCACCAGCGCAAAGGGCATCCGCTCCTGTACAGCCGCTCCAGGGGGAAGTGGCCGCCATTTTTGAAGCTATGACTGATGGCGTCAATGTCTATGACAAAGACGGCAATATCTTGCATATGAATAGAGCCTATCGCACCCTGATTGGCCTGGATACCTTGCCGTCGCACCTCCAACTCACGCCCGAAGAACGCGCAACACAGCTTCAGGTGCGCGACGAGCAAGGGCGTCCTCTACCAAAAGAGCGGCAACCTGTACAACGTATGCTCGCAGGCGAGATACTCACCGACGTAAACATGATGGATATTGTTGTTCATACGCTCCATGACCGCGAAATTCAGTTCAATGTCACCGGCGCACCCACCTACGATCAAAACGGTGCTATTCAGGGAGGCGTACTTATTTTTCGCGATGTAACCACCCGCCGCCGCCTGGAACGCCGTACGCAGGACGCGTTGGAAGCACTTATTATGATGGCCGAGGAATTGGTACAGCACACAGATGTGCAAGACGTGCAGGAAGAACAAAGTGATGCAGCGCAAAACATCCCCGTGCGGAACGTTGCCCAGCGTCTCGCCGAACTTGTTCGCAGCGTCCTTGCATGTGAGCGCGTCAGCATTACCCTGATTGACCCCGAAACACGTGCCCTTCGCTCCTCCGCGGTTGTCGGTCTCTCGCTTGAACAAGAGCAGCAGTGGCGCGAACGGCGCTCCGGTTTCCTCCTCAGTGAACAGATCAAGGGTCCTGAATTTGAAGCCAGTTTACGGACAAACGAGGTGCTGCTGCTCGACATGACGAAGCCGCCGCTCTCCGAACAGCCCAACCCGTACGGTATTCAAACGATGCTGCTCGCGCCCATGATTTCGGGGAACGCGCTGGTTGGTGTGCTTGTCCTGGACAATGGCGGCGCACATTCTGTCTACACACCACGCGATATCGCCCTCACGAAGGCGATTGCCAAACTGGCATCGCTGGTCGTCGAACGCGAACGGCTCCTACAAGAACGCGCCGAGGCCCAGGCGAATGTCCTGGCCTTACATTCCGCAAACCGTCGCATGGACGAGTTTCTCGGCATCGCCAGCCACGAAATCAGGACACCGCTTACCTCTATCAAAGCCAATATCCAGCTTGTACAGCGCCAGATGAAACGCCTTGCGAAAGATGCCTTACTCACCGATGAGCAGGTGACACGCCGCCTGGAACCGATGCAGGATATGCTCGAACGCGCCGCACGCCAGGTTGAGGTGCAGAATCGGCTGGTGGGCGACCTCCTCGATGTCTCGCGGATCTATGCCGACAAACTAGAGTTACGCATCGCGCCGTGTGACCTCGTGGCGATTGTCCGCCGCACAGTGGCCGATCAAACATACGTGGTCGCACCCCGCGTCATTCTGCTCAAAAACACGCTGGGCGAGACGCGTGTCATGGCGGATGGGGATCGCCTGGAACAGGTTCTGAATAACTACCTCTCGAATGCCCTCAAATATTCCGAAAGCAGCAAACCCGTTGAGGTCGTGGTGGAGCAGCTACAGCAAGAGGTGCGCGTCTCCGTTTGTGATGAAGGCCCTGGCTTGACAGAGGCGCAGCAAGAACACATCTGGGAACGCTTCTACCGTGTCGAAGGCATCGAGGTCAAAACAGGCTCTGGCGTTGGCCTCGGCCTCGGCCTCCATATCTGTCGCACCATCATTGAGCGCCAGGGGGGAACGGTGGGCATCGCAAGCACCCTCGGCAAAGGGTCCACCTTCTGGTTCTCGCTTCCGATACTTTCCACTTTCTAAAACCGGCGTTTCCCCTCTTGACAAATATAGTATGGCCCCTTATAATATGGGTATGAACAATAAGGGGGTCAATGACGTGCAGGTTGGACGAGACAAGTTGCCAAAATACGAAATGATGCGGAAACGCGCCCAGCAGTTTACGGGAGCCGACGAAGACACCGTAGAAACATACTGGTTTTTTCTCCATGTAGCGCGTGAAATTCTTGCCGCATTTCAGAGTCGTTTGGAGCGTCACGGCCTGTCTGATGGCAAGTTGGTCATCTTGATGCTGTTGCGTCATGCACCCAGCAACACTTTGACGCCCTCGGAACTGGCGGAACGTTGCGAGGTGACACGCGGAACCATTACGGGACTGCTTGATGGCCTGGAGCGGGCGGGTCTGGTCGAGCGTAAAAATCATCCCGATGACCGTCGTATGTTGACCATCCAGCTCACGGCGCAGGGGTTAGCCTTCATTGACGAAATATTGCCCCGCCATTTCCAACGGTTCGGCGAAATGATCAAACGAGCCGATCTTACCAAAGATGAGCAACAGCAATTCATGACCATACTAAAAAAAATTAAACATGGTATTCCGGCCCTGCTCGAAGAATAATGTTTCTGGCTACAAAACAGCCTTTTTGTCTTAATGTGTACCAACAAGGAGCGTAACCAATGCAAGTTCCCGCACAGGCGGCGCAACGCAGTGGTGGTTTGTCGTATAAATGGATTGTCGCAAGCGTGGTTGTCTTCGGCCTATTCATGAGCATTCTCGATACCACGATTGTCAATATCGCCATTCCGCGTCTGCAAACCGCCTTTGGCGCAGACCTCAATAGTGTGCAGTGGGTTATCACCGGCTACACCCTCGCCCAGGGTGTCGCGATCCCGCTCACCGGCTACTTCTCCAACCGTTTCGGGCTAAAGCGTTTCTATGTTGTCGCTTTAATCGCGTTTACGATTGGCTCTCTGCTCTGTGGACTGGCGTGGAACCTACCCGCCCTCATCGTCTTCCGCATTTTGCAGGGTCTCGGTGGCTCGTTCCTGCTTCCAATGACCATCACCTTGCTCTACCGCGAATTTCCGCCGCAAGAGCGTGGGGTGGCGACGGGCTTTCTGGGTATTCCTATTCTGCTGGCTCCCGCGCTCGGCCCTTCGCTGGGTGGGTACATCGTGACCTTTGGAAGTTGGCAATTAATCTTCTTCATCAACGTGCCAATTGGCATTGTCGCGGTCATTTTGAGCGCGCTCCTGCTCCGCGAGTTTCGACCAGAGGGCCGCGAACGTTTCGACTTTGGCGGTTTTGTGTTTGTCGCAATCGGACTCGCGTCCGTCCTCTACGCGCTTTCTAGCGCGAGTGCGAGTGGCTGGGGATCCACAAAGGTGGTGGGTTTCCTGAGTGGTGGCGTCCTTGCATTGGCGATCTTCGTTGCTATCGAGCTATCCATCATCAGACGTGAAGGGCAACCATTGCTTGACTTGCGAGTCTTCGGTGTTGGGTCTTTTACCTCGGCGAATCTTGCGAACATCTGTATCACCTTCGCGCTCTTTGGCGGACTCTTTATCATCCCGATTTACCTGCAAAATCTGCGCGGCCTGAGTGCCTATCAAACAGGCTTGATCTTGATACCGCAGGCACTTGGCTCAATGACGAGTTCGCTGGTTGGTGGACGCCTCGTTGACCGTCTGGGTGTGCGAGCGGTTGTTATACCAGGGCTACTCATCGCGGCCTTTGCGTTCTGGCAACTCTCGTTTCTTTCGCTTTACACGCCCTATAGCTGGTTCCAGGTACTCCTGGTCTTACGCGGCCTCGGTATCGGTCTGGTTGCCCAACCGCTGATTGTCGCGGCACTCGCGGAAATTCCGCCACGCCAGTTGGCCCAGGCGTCGGCTATTAACTCGGTGGTGCGTTCTATCGCTGGCTCGCTGGCGGTTGCGATTCTCGCAACCATTGTGCAAACGCAGTCGAAGATTCACTATAGCCACCTCGCGGAAGGGGTGACGCCCGCCTCGCCGCTTGGACAGTTGTTGCCACGCTTGCAAGCACTCTTTGTTTCACACGGGGCAAGCCTCAACGCGGCACGCGCGGCGACATTTCGGGAGATCGCGGGTCTTTTACAGCGGCAAGGCTACGTTCTTGCGGTTCAAGATGCCTTTCGCCTGTCTGTCGGCATTATTCTCGTCGCCATTATCGCGGTCTTCTTCGTACGTGGGGTTCGTCGTGACAGTCGCTCAGAGCAGCCAACGCAGGTGGTACAAGCAGAAGAGCAGCTTACCGACGAGGAGAGCGCAGCGCGCGAAGAAGCGTTACTCGCGGTCTAACTCTACTGGAGAGTGCGAGCAACCCTGTCAAAAGCTCGCCTCTTTTATACAAACAGTGTTTCACTTGTTGCAACCATTTTTTAAACAACAATGCATTTTTTCTCTCGAAAGGGGAACAGTCTTATGCGTCGCGCAATTCTTATCCAAGTTCTTATCGTGTTAGCCATTCTCGCCATCATCGGTGGTGTTGGTGCATACGCCTACAACAATTATATGTTCTACTCAACCGATGACGCGCAGGTCAACGGCCAGATCGTCAATATCAGCTCTCCCGGCAGCGGTCAACTTGCCACACTTTCAGTCAAACAAGGCGACAAAGTGAACGCGGGTCAAACGATTGGCGCGGTCAGTGTGGCGGGTGCAACGGGACAGAGCAGCACAGTGGACATCACCAGCCCAATTAGCGGCACAATTGTACAGGTTCCCGCGGTGCAGGGCCAGGGTGTTGCAGCCGGTTTGACCGTTGCCCAGGTAACGGATTTAGGCAACATCAACGTGGTCGCCTATGTTGATGAGAACACTATCAACAACGTCTCTGTCGGCCAGCAAGTGGACGTGAAGGTTGATGCCTACAACAGCACAACCTACAATGGACATATTCAGCAGATCGTCAAGGCGACGGCGGGTTCGTTCTCGCTCTTGCCAACGCAGGACAACGCAAGTGGCAACTTCACTAAAGTCGGGCAACGTATCCCCGTGATTGTCACGATCAACGGCAACGGCGGTAATGACCTGCTGCCGGGCATGAGTGCCAGCGTCACTATCCACATCCACTAATACAACAGAACAGCGGCTAATCGGGTAAGTGATGGCAAGGAATACCTCCTATCAACTACCCGATTGTCATGTAGAGCAGGAGAAACATGAGCAACCTCATTATTGGTGTACTCCTCGTTGTAGGGATCGCGGCCCTTATCGCGCTCTTCTTTGTCTTGAGGAGCAACCCAAACTCGGCCCAGTCGGGGCCACAGGTGGCGCGCGCGTTTCCGGTAACGCCGCAGCCCGACCTATCAGTGTCGCAAGACAAGCAAGAGTCACCTGTGACCCAGGAGAGAACCGTGCCATTGGCGCAGGTGATACCCGCAGAACAGGTCTTCCCCGTCACAGACACAACCGCCCACGCGGTCTACGATGGAGAGCAACCGCTCAAGATGCGTCTGAACGGGCAATTCTACGAACTTGCGAACGGCCTACGTACATTACAACAGCAGGCCACCGATATGGAGCAACGCCTCGGCTCCCTCACGAAGATGATCGAGAATATCGAAGACAACCCAGACGAAGCGTAGCGAAAACCAGGTCCGTATGTTACTCACTTGCTGAAAACGTACGGACAATACAAGCTTTATCGTGGCATCAGATAAACATAGTCCATCGTTCAGGCGTGACTTGTCTATAGTGCCTACCCCTTCTTCAGGCCTGTGACGTGTTTTTCTCGGACTCTTTGCGGAAAATCGGCAACGCGCCAACCATATACTCAATGCCTGAAAAGGCCGTCCAGATGACCGCGAGAATCAGCAAGACATCCGCGACGAGCAGCAACCAATCGCCGAAGCCGAGCGTGTGACTGCCGAAATTAAGCACCAGTGGGAAGAGTGAGAGCTGGCTCCCGCCGAGTCCCTTTGCCAGCAGCAGGGCCGACATTGCGACCAGCGTAATAAACGTCTTTTGCTTGCCCCACATACCCGCCGGAATAACGTGGCCCTTTGCCGCCGCCATTGAGCGTAGGCCCGATACGAGAAACTCGCGTGCCACAATTACGAACACAACCCAGGCCGGCACAAACCCGACCTGCACCATCGCGATTAGTACAGCCGCCACCAGCACCTTGTCCGCCGTCAAATCCAGGAACACGCCCAGTGAGGAGACGACGTGGTAGCGTCGCGCGAGGTAGCCATCAAAAAAGTCGGTGACGGAGGCCAGAACGAACAACACACACGCGGTGAAAAAGGCCCAGGGCTGATTGATGAGTACCAGTACAAAGACCACAACGGTTGCGATGAGTCGGGCTAAACTCAAAATATTGGGAAGCTGTCGCATCGCCTTATCCTCTCTTTGTCAATTCTGACGAACGTTGCCACAATGCATAGGTGCTGCTACTACTCAGGATACCACCCGCCGCGCGAATGCGGGCCACGTCGTCCGCCGTGCGAATAAAGCCGCCGGCGATAAAGGGGCCATCCAACATCTGTTGCAACATGGGTGCGATTGTGGGAAAGATCACGCCGGGCAAAACCTCGACAACATCGGGGGCGGCGCGTGCAATTGTGCGTACCCCTGTCTCCAATGCCGAGTCGTCAACGAGCAAGAGCCGTTGAATCGTCACCAATCCCTCCGCTCGTCCCGCCGAAACCAGTTGTGAACGACTCGTGATAATCGCATCGACCCCAATCCCATTGAGGTAGTGAATACCAGCGCGATCTTTGCCAACGCCGCTCACCAGGTCCACATGCACGACCACGCCCTTGCCCTGCTCGTGCGCCCGTTCGATGAAGGTCGCGAGCTGGAACGCGTCCCCTTTCAGCAAGAATAGTAAGTGGGCATCAGAGGTAAGCGCAAATTCCATATCTTCATATGACTTTATCGCAGCAGCCACCGGATATAGATGTGCTAGCCGTAAAAATTCTTGTTTTGTCATTATTTTTATTACCAAACGCTTGAATGTGAGCCGCATTGTCCATGACTTTTGCGGGTGGTGCGATAAATCGAACCTCTTCAGTAAGATAGCCCTTGACAAATGTAACTCTGCCGAGTAATATCATTATAGGACAAGGAAAACATCTTGTATAGTTCCTACAAACCCAACCGTTCTGTGGGAAAAACCTAGTATTTCCAGAATACCCGCGCTGTTGTATTCGCGAACAGACAGAACACAAAGCTACATTGGACAGGTCAACATGTGAGTGTTCAATGTATTTGCTTGGTTGGACAACTGCATATGTGAGAAGGACAGTGAAATGAAAAGTCCTGAGCCACCTTTTCCAAAAGAAGAGGCTTAGGGATTTGTTGTTTTACGCTAGAACCAGAGGTGTATTATGCCTGTTGGGTCCTGTGAACCACTGCTCATTCTTTCAACGCAGTGCAAACTTATACCGCTCATCGAGAGTCGTACCCAGTTGATGCGCGTTCTTGATGTCCGCACTGTCAATGCTATCTTGCTGCGACACTGCAATCTTTTCGAGCTTGCCGGGCCACTGAGCCACGTTCAAAAGCGCGGCATCGCGGTATATGTGAGCGTGGATCACATCGACGGCATTCATGCGGACAACGCGGGTCTGCACTATCTCGCGCATACCTTGCACGTTCAAGGCATCGTTTCAAGTCATCCTCGTACCCTGGCACTTGGTAAGACGCTGGGATTAGAAACCATTCAACGTATCTTTGCTCTCGACTCTACTGGCATGGATGCCGCGCTGGAATCGGTGGATACGACTTCGGTTGACCTCCTCGATATCTCGCCAGCTTTGGCCGTTCCCCATGTCATCGCGCAGCTTCGAGGGTCGCGCCCGTTTATCGCGTCCGGTTTGCTTCAAACAACTCAGCAAGTGCATACAGTGTTGCGTGCAGGCGCGGTTGCAGTCGTGGTGGCACGCGACGAACTCTGGACGTGATACAATCATAAGTACATTTCGCCTACCTATTCCTGCATTGGCAGCGATGCCTCTGCGTTTTTGATACATTGTTGTTGTGGGTGCAATCTCTGTGTTGCACCAGGTACAAGGAAGAAAGAGGGCTATCCAATGGCAAAGTATGTCCTAAGTTTGGACCAGGGAACGACAAGCTCACGCGCAATTGTTTTTGACCACGATGGCACAATCGTGAGCGTCGCACAACAGGAATTCCCGCAGATTTTCCCCAAAGCAGGACTAGTTGAACACGATCCAGAGGCGATCTGGTCGAGCCAATTGGCCGTCGCGCAGGAAGCCGTAAAAAAGGCGAACATAACCGCCGCCGATATCGTTGCAATCGGCATCACCAATCAGCGCGAGACCGCGATTGTCTGGGACAAAACCACTGGTAAGCCTGTCTTCAACGCAATCGTCTGGCAGAGCCGCCTCACTGTACCTATTTGTGAAGCATTGACCGCGAAAGGCTTCGACAAGGAGATTTACAACCGTACAGGTCTTGTGACAGACGCGTATTTCTCCGGCACGAAGGTCAAGTGGATACTTGATAACGTCCCTGGCGCGCGCGCGAAAGCCGATCGCGGCGAGCTAGCATTCGGCACAGTTGATACGTTCCTGATGTGGCGTCTCTCAAAGGGCCGTATCCACGCAACCGACTACTCCAATGCTTCCCGTACCCTGATGTACAACATCTATGAGAAGAAGTGGGACGACACCATTCTCAACGAACTCGGCGTCCCCCATTCGATGCTCCCCACCGTGATGCCATCCAGCGGTATCTTTGGCGAGACCGACGCCGAATTCTTTGGCGCACCAATCAAACTCGCAGGCGTCGCGGGCGACCAGCAGGCCGCGACCTTTGGGCAAGCGTGCTATGAAGTTGGTATGGCGAAAAACACCTATGGAACCGGCAACTTCATGCTCATCAATACCGGCGACAAGGCGGTTCCCTCCAAGAACAAACTGCTGACCACCATCGGGTGGGGTATTGGTGACAAGACCGTCTACTGTCTGGAAGGCGCGATCTTTGTAACGGGCGCAGCCGTACAGTGGATGCGTGATGGCCTCAAAGCCATCCATGCCAGTTCGGACGTTGAGGCACTCGCGGCCTCCGAGTCTGACAATGGCGGCGTGTATCTCGTGCCGGCCTTTGTTGGCCTCGGCGCACCGTACTGGGACCCATACGCACGCGGCACAATCGTCGGCCTGACACGCGGCTCGACAATGGGGCACATCGCACGGGCCACCCTGGAGTCGATGTGTTACCAGACCCGCGACGTGCTGGATGCGATGAACGCGGATAGCGGCGTCAATCTCAAAACCCTTCGTGTCGATGGCGGCGCAGTCGTCAACAATCTGTTGATGCAGTTCCAGGCCGATGTACTCGGCGTTCCCGTGCAACGTCCGAAAATCGCTGAGACAACCGCGCTCGGCGCGGCCTATCTCGCGGGCCTCGCCGTTGGCTTCTGGGCCAGCCAGGAAGAGGTCGCCAAGCAGTGGGCCATTGACCGCACCTTCGAGCCAACATACAGTGCCGACCAGCGCGAGTCACTGTATGCCGACTGGAAACGGGCCGTCGAACGCTCGCGTGGCTGGGAACAGCCCACGCCAAAAGCGTAACCTGTAGCCATTCTCTTACGATTTTGTTGGAACAAGAACGGCTGTAGGGGCGATAGCTCGACCCCTACAGCCGTTCTTACACCCGACTGAATTGTATTCATTTGTATCTGTCTCATAGTGGCATGTCATCTCTTTATCCTGTTGTCATGTCCACACCCAAACCGTCGTTCTTGTAATGCGTTCCCATCGTGCGAACCCTTATGAAGAGTTTTCCTTCACAAGCGGTATCATAACGCCGCTTTTCTCACGATGAGAGAAATGGAGTAATTCCTCATGGCACAGATCGTAAGCC
>Ga0123338_10002333_pt1 | contig 17757 bp, 15 predicted proteins | sample grotaG_FD_89793 | JGI IMG/M metagenome (GOLD analysis project Ga0123338, IMG submission 89793) | Glacier valley bacterial and archeal communities from Borup Fiord, Nunavut, Canada, to study Microbial Dark Matter (Phase II) -... | ecosystem: Environmental > Aquatic > Freshwater > Ice > Glacier ...
AGACTTTCGCCCGACATTTCGAGCGAGAAAATAGCCACCTTCTGGTTCAGCTTCGTGGCCACATGGCTGGCAATATTCATAGCCAGCGCGGTCTTGCCCATGGAGGGGCGCGCGGCCAGAATCAGCAACTCGCCTTCGTGCAGGCCGCCGGTCATTTCATCCAGCTTGGTGAAGCCGGTACTGATGCCGCGGATACGCTTGCTGGGGTCCAGAAAGGCATTGATGCCGCCCTGGTATTGGTCGATGATTTCACCCGGGGTCTTCAGGCCAGGACCCATTTGCGAATCGCCCAGCTTCAGCAGGCTTTCTTCCGCGCCCGCAAGAATCTGCATGGCGTCCTCTTCGCCCACCAGCGCGCGGTTCATGGTTTGCTGTGAGGAACTGATGATGCGCCGCAAGATCGCCTTGTCGCGGATGATCTTGACGTAGCTATCGAGGTTCGGTATGTGCGGCAGGCCGTCATCGAGCGACACCAAATACGTCAGGCCATCAACCGATTCCAGTTCATTGAAACGTAGCAGTTCGTTCGCGACGGTGACGCGATCGATTCGCTCGGAACGTTCGTTCAGTTCCACCATGCGCGTGAAGATTTTGCGATGCTTTTCGAGCGCGAAATCTTCAGCTTTCAAGACGCCGGCAACATCGAGGAAAGCGGTGTCGTCAAGGAGGATAGATCCAAGGACAAAACGTTCCGCATCGATATTCGCGGGGAGTCCTTTTTCAAGAGCGAGAGAGGTAGGGGAAGACTGTGCCATAGCCGGACCAAACAACGGTAGACCCGAAATCTGTGGATTACGGAACAATATTTCCGGTCACGCCAGTGTTACGTTTCCCGGCGTTTTCCACGTGGAATTCACAGAACGTTCACAAGAACAGAATACAACTAAAATGTTCGCCGGGAGCACACACGTGGCTAGCCCGCCTCAGGTTTGCTAAACTGTCTAAGTCATGGCAATCCCAAATGTAAAACGTTTTCGCCCGTTCTGCCCCACCTGCAACGATAGCTTCACCGTAATGGCCGTGCTTCCCCGTGAAGCGAATTTGGATACCTACCTTGCGGAGACGGTTGCCCGCCACGATCATAAGGCTTTCCAGGATGCGAAGACCGCGATGTTTAAGGTCCGCGTCGGTCAGCAGAAACAGGTCAAGAAAAAGTAGTTTTCGAACTTCCCAGTTTCGAGCGGGCGGGGCGTCGCAACCCCGCCCTTTTTATTGCCTATCTTGCCGCGCTGGACGCACGCAGATTTTTCAGCGAACGCAAAGCTTCCTGCGCGACCTGCGAATCCGTATCCCGCGTCAATTTTTCCAGATGCGGCTCAGCCTGCTTGTCGCCAGTCGCGCTTAAAATCTGGGCCAAGCCGATCTTCTCGTCCCGCGACCCACGCTCCATCGGCCCGTATAGCTGCAGCCGCACGCCAGGGTCCAGAGCCAATTCCGAAAGATACGCCTGCGCCACGCCGCGATACCCCGTACTGCTCAAATTACTCACCAGCACCCTCAGCGGACTATTGTCCGTAGTCTCCGTTCTGCCGTCCATCGCCATCGCAAACGCCAGCGCCAACTGGGGAGCGCGCTTGGTTTCCGCATCGTACGCCTTCTGCAGCATCGGCCCATCGTCAGGCGCTCGCAGACGAGCGAACCCTTCGGCCGCCGCCGCCCGCAATGCTTCATCTTTATCGGGAAGCATCTGCGTGTACAGCTCGCGATTCGCTGCGTCCGGGAACATGGCCAGCGCGCTCAACGCCGCCCGGCGCACTTTGCTTTTTTGGGAAGTTTCCAGCACAGTCCGCAGCTCCGGCGCGGCAGCGCGATTTTGCAGCACGCCGGTAGTCTCAATCGCGGCAATCTGTACACGCTCATTCAGATCGCGCAGCAGAAATTGCACGCGCGGCCCGCTCTCTTCTTCTCGAATCTTCTGAATCGCGATGATGCTTTCATACAGCACATCGGAATCTTTCGAACGCAGCGCCGAATACAATTCCGGTAGTGCCCGCTTGCCGCGCAGTATGCCAATCGCCCGCGCCGCATTAGCTCGCGAGTCCATGCTGCTGCCACCAGTAACCAGCTTCCCGATGGCGTCCACCACTTCCGGCCGGACCAGCACGTAGCGCTCAATCGCCTGATCGTTCCGGTCCACGAATCGCTGCCTGATGCTGCTGCCCGCGCGTTTGATATTCGCCGTCAGCCCCTGCGCTACGTAGCCCGGCATGTACACATTCACCAGCCCGTCCACCGCGCGAATTTGAATCTGATCGTCGTTGTCTCGCGTGGCCTCAATCAACGGTTCCAATGATTTCGGGCCGCCAATTTCCACCAAGCCCTTCACCGCTTCACTGCGAACCTTGGAATCGGAATTCTTCAGCAGCTCCATCAATTCCGGGATGGCCGTCGAGCCATCTTTCGCAATCGCGCGAATCTCACGAGCGCTCTGCGCCGCAAGTGTGACCGCGCAACAAAGCAGCGGAAGAAGGCGTGCTGCTACCGTACAAACTCCACTTGCACTCGATTGGGAATTAAGCCCACTTCGTGCCCCATATCGAGCAATTTTTGCGCGGCTTGCGGAATCAGCTCGCCCGCATCGAGAGTGTAGTGGTTCACATACATACCCACAAATTTTTCTGCCAGGCGCGGATCCATATCGCGGGCGAATTGCAGCGCGTAACTTAGTGCTTCATCGTGGTTATCAAGCGCATACTGAATACTGTCGCGCATCATGCGGCAGCATTCGCTCATGATGTCGGCGGGCAGAGTGCGCAGCAGCGCGTTGCAGCCAAGCGGCAGCGGCAAGCCCGTCTTGTCTTTCCACCACTTGCCCAAATCGATAATTTTATGAAAGCCGCTCTTGTTGTAAGTCAGCTGCGCTTCGTGAATAATCAGCCCCACGTCGGCCGAGCCTTCCTGCACCGCATCCAAAATCTGATCGAACGGCACCACAATCGCCTCGAAATCGGGCTGCATGATCTTAAGAGTCAAATACGCCGTGGTTAGTTTGCCGGGAATCGCGATTCGTTTGCCACGCAGTTCTTCCACTTCCATGGGCTTCATGGCAACCAGCATGGGCCCGTAGCCATCGCCGATGCTGCTGCCCGCCGCCATCAGAACGTACTTATCCGCCGCGTAGGGGTAGGCGTGATAGGAGATCGCCGTCAGATCGTAAACACCTTCCACCGCCTTCTGGTTCAGGGTTTGGATATCCGAAAGAACGTGCTTGAACGTGACCTTGGGAGAACGGATTTTCTTCGTCGCCAAGCCGTAAAACATAAACGCATCGTCGGAATCCGGGCTGTGGGCGCTCACAATTTCCCGGGGTTGAAAATCAGACATAGAAGGGATCGAAACTCCAGTATGGCATGATGCTCAAACAGGCCGACGCGAGTTAAATGTGGCAAATTTTTGAAAGGCTGCGCGATTGGTGGCGCCCAAAGCCGAGCCCTCCGCCCGGCCCCAGGCGCGTGAAACATTATTCCGCCCAGACCGGCTTTCAATATCGCTACCAGCTTCTTCACTCCACGCCCGGCGATTATGAGTTTCACGTATCGACAACAACCATGCCCGCCTTTTTACTACGGATCACCGTGCCGCTGAATCACCTGGTCGCGCGCGATCGTTATGCCTTGGCGAAGCTGCACCTGTTCCGCAATCTGGACGAATGCGAGCCCGCCAATCTGCCGCGCCACCTGGAAGTGACCGATACCGCCGCGCTGGACGAACTCTGATTCGCGCGCCCGCGTCAGGCTATGATGTAGTGCAAGCTAGATGGCCATCCCATCACTGCCAACACCGCTCGAACAGCTCGGGAATCGGCCGTTCTCGTTCTACCCGCCCATTCTCGGCGTGGAGAGAAATGAATGGCTGTTCCGCCGCGCCACTTGGCCCGAAGTGCTGGTCACCAACGCGCATACCGGCGCGCATGTGGCCATTCCGCGCCGCTTTGTGGGGGAGGTCTCGCGTATCGAAGAGCCGGTCGTAATCGTCGGGCTGCTGAAAGAATTGGAATACCGCGAAGGCGCGGTTTGGCCTAACCAGCGGTGCGTGTTGCAGATGCCGCAGGCGGTTGGCGCTGAAACGTTTGCGCCCCAGCGCAGGAGCGGCATTGCCCCCGTCATCGGCATCAGCCTGCATTCGGAAACACACTCCCGCCGTGGCCGCATGATTGTCGGCGCGTTGGTGGCGGGCATCTTGGCCGCGCTCGCCGTGGCTGGCGCGCTGCGGGATTCGCACCCGCGAAGCGGACCCATTTACAGGCAGATCCCGCGTTGAGGCTCACAGAATGAAAGCGTTACTCTGGCTGGCCATTGCCTGCGTGGGCGCCCTTGCTACCGGCGCCATTGCGCTCAACCGTGGCGAACCGGTCAACAGCTTCTGGCTGATTCTGGCAGCCGTGTGTATTTATCTGCTGGGCTTTCGCTTCTATTCAAAGTTCCTCGCCGCGCGCGTCATGGCCCTGGACGACAATCGCGCCACCCCAGCCGAACGCCTGCGCAACGGGCACGATTACGAACCCACCAACAAATGGATTGTCTTCGGCCACCACTTTGCGGCCATCGCCGGCCCTGGTCCACTCGTCGGCCCTGTGCTGGCCGCGCAGTTCGGCTACCTTCCCGGCACGCTCTGGATCCTGGCCGGCGGCGTCCTGGGTGGTGCCGTGCAAGATTTCATCATCCTCTTCGCCTCCTTGCGGCGCGACGGCAAATCGCTGGGCGCCATGGCTCGCGAAGAGATCGGCAAAGTGGGTGGCTTCGTCGCGCTCATCACGGTGCTGCTCATCATGGTCATCCTTCTGGCCGTCGTAGGATTAGTGGTAGTAAACGCGTTGGTCGGCAGCCCCTGGGGCGCGTTCACCATTCTCGCCACCATGCCCGTGGCGCTGTTCATGGGTATCTATCTGCGTTTCGTCCGCCCCGGTAAAGTGCTGGAATGTTCCGCCATCGGCTTCCTGCTGGTGCTGCTCAGCATCTTCGGTGGACAGTGGATTTCCCTTTCGCCCTACGCCGCCGCGTTCACCTTTTCCGGCATCACCATCGCGCTTGCCATCATCGCGTACGGCTTCCTCGCCAGCGCGCTCCCCGTATGGCTATTGCTCGCCCCGCGCGATTACCTCAGCACCTTCGTCAAGCTGGGCGTGGTGTTTCTACTTGCGATAGGCATCCTCATCGTGCGCCCCGAATTGCAGATGCCGGCCATCTCCCGCTTTATCGCTGGCACCGGACCCGTCTTCGCCGGCAAGGTCTTTCCCTTCGTCTTCATCACCATCGCGTGCGGCGCCATCTCTGGCTTTCATGCGCTGATTTCCTCCGGCACCACGCCGAAAATGTTGGCCCGTGAAACTCATGCGCGCCATGTCGGGTACGGCGCCATGATTCTTGAAAGCTTCGTCGCGATTATGGCCATGATCGCCGCCTGCGTCCTGCAGCCGGGCGTCTATTTCGCCATAAATTCGCCGGGTGCCATCCTGGGCAAAACCGCCGACGCCGCAGTCGCCACAATCACCGCCTGGGGCTATCCGGTCACCACGGCGCAAATGGCCACCCTGGCCCATCGCGTCGGCGAAGCTACTCTGTTCAGCCGCACCGGCGGTGCCCCCTCTCTCGCGCTGGGCATGGCCCAAATCTTTTCGGCGACCGGCGGTGGCGACGCCGTCCTGGGCTTCTGGTATCACTTCGCCATCATGTTTGAGGCGCTGTTCATCCTCACCATTCTGGACGCCGGCACACGCGTCGGCCGCTTCATGCTGCAAGATCTCGCCGGCAACATTTATAAGCCGCTGGGGCGCGTCAGTTGGATGCCGGGCGTCCTCGTCTCGAGCGCCATCGTGGTTCTAGGCTGGGGCTATTTTCTGGTCGAAGGCGTTCTCGATCCACTCGGCGGAATCAACACACTATGGCCGCTCTTCGGAATCGCGAATCAACTGCTCGCCTCCATCGCCCTCTGTGTTGCCACCACCATCCTCATCCGCATGCACGGCGCAAAATATTGCTGGGTCACTGGCGTGCCACTGGCTTGGTTGGTGACCGTTACATTCACCGCCGGATGGCAGAAGATTTTCTCGACCGCCCCGCGCATCGGTTTTTTGGCGCAGGCCAATCTGATGACCGGCCGCAGCGCATTCAACGCACGCCTCGATGCCGCCGTCACCGCCGTGTTTCTCATTCTGGTAACTGTCATCCTGCTCGATTCGCTGCGAGTGTGGGCTTCCATCCTTTCCGGCACTCAGCCCAGCAAAGCTCGGGAAACGCCGTTCGTACAATCGCATCTATCCGTAGAAGGTCTATGAAATTCTGGCGGTATTTGAAAGCGCTGCTTCGTGAACTGAGCGACGAAACCGCCTATGAACGCCACTTGGCGTTATCCGGTTCCACGCACTCTGCCAAAGAGTGGAGGCGCTTTTCAGATGAGCGGCATCGCGCCAAATATTCCCGCGCGCGCTGCTGTTGAGAGCCGGTAGTTGAACTCCCTCATCGTTCATTTAGGCGCGTTTTTTTTTGCGCTGGGCGGGTTCGGCTTGCTGTTGCTCGGAATCCTCGATTCCTCATTTCTCTTCCTGCCCCTGGGGATCGATCTTTTGATGGTGGCGCTCACCGCCCAGCACCATGACCATATGTTTTATTACGCCGCCATGGCCGCCGCCGGCTCCGTGATCGGTTCTTTCACAACGGATTGGGTGAGCCGCAAGGGCGGGGAAGCCGGTCTGAAAAATCGCATCTCCCCCCGCCGATTGAAATACATTCGGACCCGCGTCGAAAAGAGTGCGGGCGTGGCTCTGGCCCTCTCCGCCGTGGCCCCGCCTGGCTTCCCATTCACGCCCTTTGTCATCGTCGCTGCGGCGTTGCAATACCCTCGCGTAAAGCTGCTGCTCATCGTGGCCGTTTTCCGGCTGATCCGCTTTGTTATAGAAGGACTACTCGCCATCCGCTTCGGCCCGCGCATTTTGAAAATGGCGCAGATGCCCGCCGTGCAACACGCCATCCTCGCCGTGGTGGTCATCTCGATCGTGGGTAGTGCGTGGTCGCTTTACAAGCTCTATAAGAGCAGCAGGCTGAAGGCATGAGCCCTCGGCAGTATAAAATGGCTCGCATGAAATCAGTGTTGATGTTGCTTGCCGTATCCGTGGCCGCAAGCGCGCAGAAAACCGAGATCCCCGCTCTTCTCACCATGGCCAGGACTCCCGCAAACCCCGCCTTCGTACCCGCCCTGCGCGATACGCTCACGCAAAAAGCCATTGACTCCGGAGCGGCCGTCGCCGGCTACGGGCCCGATTTTCTGTTCGTCACCCAAGCCCCCACCACGCCCGAACTCTACATCGACGACGTGCGCTCCGGCGCGATGCAAGCCGTTCCCGGTAACCCGCAATTGTGGATGATGCAGGCCAAGCTTCGCCTCGGCACTTCTCACAACTTTTACTACATGGTGGATGGCAAGCAGTTCGGTGGCAACCATGACATTGCCGCCTTCACGCCCGATTCCTACGCGAAGCCTGGCGCTCCTCAGGGCACGCTCTCGGAAAAGATGGTACACACCAGCAAGCTCTACGACGGCATGGTTTCCGATTGGTGGATCTATGTGCCCGCGCAATACGATGCCGCGAAGCCCGCCGCGCTGATGGTCTGGCATGACGGTCAGGGCATGATCAACCGCACCGTCGCCGCGAACTCGCTGAACGTTTTCGATAACCTGACCGCGCAAGGCAAGATTCCCGTGGTGATTCAAGTCTTCATCGCGCCCGGCAAAATCGGCGAAAAGGCCATGCGAAGCATTGAGTACGATACGGTGTCCGAAAAGTACACCCGCTTCGTTGACGATGAGATCATGCCACTGGTCTATGCGAAGTACAACGTGCGCCGCGATGGCTACAGCCGCGCCGCCGCGGGCAACTCTTCAGGCGGCATCTCCGCCTTCAACATGGCGTGGTTTCATCCCGACGAATTTTCGCGTGTGCTGATGCGCATCGCCAGCTTCGCCAACCTGCAGCAGAACCACGCCGGCGAATTCGATGGCGGCAACACCTACCCTTACCGCGTGCGCCGCGAAGACAAACGGCCCATCCGCGTCTGGTCCGCCGATGGCACCGAAGACCTGGAAAATCCCTTCGGCTCCTGGCCTTCGAACAACATCAACATGGCCAACTCTTTGAAATTCCGCGATTACGATTTCCATATGAGCTGGAGCAACGGCAGCCATAACGGCGCTCACGGCAACGCCGAACTGCCGGAGGCGATGACTTGGCTCTGGCGCGATTACGATCCAGCCAAAACCAGCGACACGTTCCCTCCCGATCCCGATGAAAAAGCCAAGCCGTTCTTTCGCGTGAAGTCTTTCAACCGCTAACACCGCGCATGAGGCCGAATCGTATTCAGGCATTTGCCGACCGCCTGAATCGCGATGCCGGCCCGGTGCTGGGGCTGCTCACCGTGCTCTTCCTTGGGCTAGTCTTTCAGCCCATGCAAAAAATCCTCTGGCACGATGAGCTGTTCACTTTCTACATTGCCAGCGCGCCGTCGCTCTCCGCAATGTGGGACGCCATTGTTCATATCGATTGGCAGCCGCCGCTCATCTTCTTAACAGCGCGGCTTTCTCAGCACCTGTTCGGCGTCAATGAATTCGCCACGCGCCTGCCTTCCACCGTGGCGTTTTACCTCGCCAGCATCGGCGTCGTGGTCATTCTGAAACGCCGCATCGGAGCGCTGTGGGCCGCCGTGCCAGTGCTGCTCTTCTGGTTCTCTTTTTATTTCAAATACGCCGCCGAAGCGCGCCCTTATGCGTTGCTCGCAGCGTTCTTCGTACTCTCCCTTCACTGCTATTTGCGCCTGACCGATAGCGAAGCGCCCACACGCCGAACCTGGTATCTCGCCGGTCTCTTCGCCGGAAATTTGGGCATGATGCTCAGCCACATTCTGGCCCCGTTCTCCATGATGCCGTTCGGTGTCGCGGAGTTGGTCCGCACCTGGCGAACTCGCAAAATCGATCTGTCCGTCTGGTTTGCCATCGTTGCGCCACTCGCTACGATAGCGATCTATTTGCCCATGGTGCACTCCTTCCAGCGCAACCTGTTCCCCCCGCTTTTCCAAGCTTCATTCAAGAAGATGGCCGTCTTTTATGCGAAGGCCCTTCGGTACGTCTGGCCGGAACTGTTGCTCGGCACCCTCGTCGCCGCTGCCGCAAGATTCGCACCTCGACCGCAAACCGCCCCCAAGTTCCCGCTCGCCCACAAAGCCTTGGCAGCAGCACTCCTGGTAACGCCCATCCTGGTCAATCTGGTCATGATGCTTACTCACGGCGCGTTCTGGGAACGCTACTGCATCTGCACCGTGCTCGCCATTTACGTCATCTGCGCATTCCTTCTCGGCTGGATCTCGCGCCGGGGAAGCGCAGCCGGCCTCGCCGTTTTCACCGCCGTATTGTTTGCCGGCCTCGGCCAGACTGCTTACCAACATCAGCCCCTCGCTCCACTCCATACCATCGAAGCCATAAGCCCCGGCCTCCCTCTCGTCGACGCCAGCGGCCTCGCGTTTCTCGAAATGGATCATTACGAATCGCCCGCGCTGCTGCGGCGCCTCTTTTACCTGACCGATCGCGATTCAGCCGTCCGCTATGCCCACGCCACGCTCTTCGAAGGCTTCGCCGGCATCCACAAATATTTCCCCCTCCGCGCCCGCGTTCAGCCCTATGGCGAGTTCACGCAGCAGCACAAACATTTCCTCGTCTTTGGCACGCCGCAAAACGTGGAAGACTGGCTCTTCGCCAAGCTGAAAGACGACGGTGCCACCGTGCGAAGCCTGACCAACGTCTCCACGCCCTATCGCGATTACGAAGTCTTCGATGTCACCTTACCCTGAATTTGTTACGATTCTGGACATGCGCTGTGTTGCCGCTCTCTTTCTCATTTCTCTCCCCGCTTTCGCCCAGCAAGGTTGGGTACAACTCTTCAACGGTAAGGACCTGACCGGTTGGCAGGTCAATGAAAATACCGATACCTTCTCGGTCGAAGACGGCGCCATCAAGGCGCACGGCAACCGCAGCCATTGCTTTTACACCGGCCCCTACAAAGACCACATGTTCAAGGATTTCGAACTGGAGGTGGAAGTGAAAACGCTCCCCGGCGCGAACGGCGGCATCTATATCGATACCGAGTTTCAACCGCAGGGCTGGCCCGGCAAGGGCTTTGAGGTGCAGGTGAACAATACCTACGTCACCGACCCGCGCAAGACCGGCAGCTTGTACGAAGTCAAGGATAATCACGCCGACGTAGCACCCGACAACGAATGGTTCACGGAGCACATTGTCCAGCGCGGCGACACCATCACCATCCAGGTAAACGGCAAGCAAATTGTGCAATGGACGCAGCCGGAAGGTTGGGATGGCGTGAACGACTTTAAAGGCCGCAAGATCGGCGTCGGCACCATCGCGCTCCAGGGTCACGACCCCAAGAGCACCGTCTATTACCGCAACATCCGCATCAAGGCGCTGTAAAGCGGCATGAAGCTCAAGCGGCAGGGACGCCGACTAGCTGTATAGTCGTGCGGAAGAACGTATCGGGAAATGACGAGGAAGCCCGGCTCGCAGAGTACCTGAAGGCGTTTTCTATCATGCCTGGCAATGAGGATTCTGTTCGCATTATCAAGGTCGGCGAAGGGAGCACCAATTGCATCGCCGACGTCGAGGATCACGCTTATCCAAAGGTTCAAGAGCGCCTAAAGAGTCGATAGCAACCGGAACTGCCCCCAAGAAGGCAATGGAAGGCCATAGTCGCATTGATGAGTTGTTGGTTGAAGATAACGCAATCGGCCATGTGAAGTTGGCTGGCCACAACGTAGTGGAATTTCCCGGAAGGCGCCGTGCGGCTCAAGAAGTTTTCGGCCCCGTTCAAAGAAGTTCTTCCGTTGAGGGTCAGATTCATTCGATAGGTGGCAAGGACGAGACCATCAACGTTCTGCTGAAGGACGGTGAGCGCGAGGTGCGATGTGTTGTTTCGATTTTGCTGGCCCGTGATCTAGGCCCCCATCTCGCGTTGGGAGCACGACGCCAATAAAACACGCTCGGAAGCGCTTGGATGCTTTAGTTGAGCGGATCGCTAAGAATCAAGATCAGATATTAATCTCCACACCAGCCTGCTAAGCGAACTGTTAGTTAGGGTTCCCGGCGACAGGATTGATGACCTTATAGCTCAGTTAAATAGTTCCGTTTGGTTCAAAATTGATGCATTTGACACCGCCGCGGCTATCGAGGTGGCGACTAGTCTAGCCAAGGCCATCGCGGATGGCGACAAGCGCGAGGGGCGGAGCGTTGATCGACCACGGACAAAAGTAAAACTGGACAGGCAGATAGTGGCCGTCGCAATCGTGAACCTCGCAACCGAAATCATATCTGATGATCCAGACTTGACCGCAATTTGCGAGCGGTGGAAATTCAAAGTCAGCAGCGTGAGTGACCTTCCAATACCCGACCATCTAATTCCGCCGCCCTTACTTGCCGGCCTAGAGTCAGGTGGCGACGTGGAAGCTAAACCGCATACCCCGCCGGCGGAGTTGCCCGCGCCGACCAGCCAAAACCAAGCCAATCCAGATCTCACCTGATCTTGCCGCCCGCGGTACTAGCGCGGATCAGGCTGAACGCATTGGACGCCGTGTTTCGCCTGGTTGCTGGCTTGCCTCATTCAGCAGTGGTCGAGGGTCCGGCGAAGTGGGCTCCAAGTGATTCCGCCGAGTGGATCAACCAACACTGGTCTTGATTTGCGAAGTAATTTGTTGCCCTCTAAAGCTCCTTCGTCATCAAATACTGCGTGTGGTGCTCCGGGTATCCCGCCAACTCGCCATACACCCGATACCCGCACTTCTCATAAAACCCACACGCCTGAAAATCAAGCGGATCCAGCCTCACCGCGCTCGCTCCGGCCTCACGAGCAGCCCCTTCCACTTTCTGCATCAGCATGCGCCCGGTCCCGCCGCCGCGCACCGCGTCACCTAGCCAAACCACGTCCGGATCGAACCAGCGACCCCACAGAATTACCCCATAAGCGCCTCCCAACACCGCCCCGCTCTCATCGGTGACGTACACTTCCACTCGCGGCGGCTCAGCTGGCGCGCGCGAATATAAGCTCCGCATTTCCGCGGATTGTTCGGTGTTAGTCGCCGTCAATCCGCGTCGAACGGCCAGGCGCGATTCTTCGTTCACACCAGTGCAAAATTTAATTCCAGGCTTCACTCTTTACTTGGTTTCAGTGAGTCTCGCCGCCTTCAAAGCCGTCGCCACCTGAGCGATCCGCCAGCCCTGATACCGCGCCACTTCAAGGTCGTCGGCCGTCGGAGGAGCATTCTTCTGGCCCGAAACGGTGGATGCGCCATAGGGAGTCCCGGCCCGAAACATAATGGGGTCGCCATAGCCCAGCGGCACGATAATCAGCCCCAAATGCGCCATCGGGTTGTATAAAGAAAGCAAAGTGCTTTCATTCCCGCCATGGGTGGTGGAAGTGGAGGTGAACGCGCCGCCGGCTTTGCCAACCAGCTTGCCCTGGACCAAAGGCCGCCTAGCGAATCGATAAACGCTTTCAGTTCGCTCGATCCATTGCCGAAGCGCGTGGGTGTTCCAAAGATAATGGCGTCCGCCCATTTAGCGTCCGCTTCCGTGGGTGCCCCATGTTCCGAGATCATTCGGGCGCTGTTCTCCGCCCAGCCGGGGGCATGGGTCATCACCTCCGGACTCGCAATATCGCTCACGCGCCGCAGCCTAACATCCGCACCGGTTGCGCGTGCTCCTTCGCCAATTTCCTTAGCCAGCGCTTCGGTGGACCCGTTGCGCGAATAAAACGCGATCAGAACCTTCGTTGCATCCATGGATGTTGACTCCATGCCCTACACGATGAAAAGCGACGCGAACCGGATTTGCCATACTTACTGTAATTTGCCGCGTCTCGAAATTCGGAATGTCACCAAGGTGTATGAGTCTGGCGGCGAACCGCTAACGGCTCTTTCCAATGTCTCCCTCACCGCGGAAGCCGGCACTGTAACCGCGCTCCTGGGCCGCAGCGGTTGCGGAAAATCCACGCTCCTGAAAATTGCCGGTGCCATGGATTTCGCCTCCTCCGGCCAGGTTCTGATTGATGGCGCCAGCACAGCCGCGCTCTCTGACGCCGCCCTCACCGCGCTGCGCCGCACAAAAATTGGGTTCGTTTTTCAGTTTTTCGAATTGCTGCCCACGCTCACCTCGCTCGAAAACGTGGAGCTGCCACTGCTGCTGGCCGGCACCGCCAACCCGCGCGCGCTGGCCCGGGAGCGCCTGGAATGGGTCGGCCTGGAGGATAAATTGGGTTCGTTTCCTCATCAGCTTTCGGGCGGCCAAATTCAGCGTGTGGCGGTGGCGCGCGCACTTGTGCACAGTCCGCACTTGCTGATTGCCGATGAGCCCACGGGCAACCTCGATACTGCCAGCGGTGCCCAGGTGCTCGCGCTAATCCAAGCAGCCGCAAGGGATTTCGGCGCTGCCGTACTCATGGCGACCCACTCCGAAGAAGCCGCCGAAATCGCCACTCACCGCGTTTACCTGAGTGATGGGCACATTGTGCATTCTTAAAAAATCGGAAATTTTGCACAATCATGCACAACGCCACTCTCTTCCGAACCTTGGTTTTGCGCCCGCTTTTGCGCGAACCCTTGCGCACCGCGCTCACGCTCACCGCCGTCGCGCTCGGCGTCGCGGTCGTCATCGGGATTGAGTTAGCCGGGGGCGCGGCATCCGGTTCGTTTGAATCGTCGCTCACCACCCTGACCGGTACCATCGATCTGCAACTCTCCGCGAACGGCGGCCTGGACGAAGCCGTAATTGCGAAACTTGCACAGCTTCCCTTGAATCTGAAACTTTCGCCGGTGATCGAAACGCCGGTGCTCACATCGGCCAAAATTTCCACCACGCTGTTCGGCGTCGATTTGGTACAGGCTCTTGTAGCCCCCGGCCAGCCGCCAGCCGGCGAAACGCAGATTGCGGCCTCTGAAGCTCTGGCGCGCCGCCTCCACCTGCGTGCCGGCAGCCCCTTGACCTTACGCCTTCCTTCCGGATTGGCTTCGTTTCGGATAAATCCACTCATCGCCGCAAAGGATGCCGAATTCCTGGCGCTCGATATCGCCGAAGCACAGCGCGTACTGGGCCGTTATGGAAAGCTGGACCGCATCGAAGTGACGGTTAGCCCCCGCGAGAATTTCGAGGCAGCAGAGGGCCTCATCCGAGAATCGGCCAGCCCCGGTGTCCATATTGATAAGCCCGGAACGCGTGGCCGCGAAAATCAGCGCATGCTACGCGCCTTCCGCTGGAATCTGCGGGTGCTCAGTTACATTTCGCTGGTCGTCGGAGCCTTCCTGATTTACAACACCATCTCGGTCAGCGTCGTCAGCCGCCGCGCTGAAATCGGAGTTCTGCGCGCCATCGGCGCCACCCGCGCCTCCATCTTCATGTTCTTCTTGACCGAAGCGCTGCTCTTCGGAATCGGGGGCAGCGCGTTGGGCATCTTGCTCGGCCGCGCAATGGCGGAAGGGCTGGTCGGCCTCATCTCCGTCACCGTCAACTCGCTCTATGCCTCCAGCCGCCCGGCAGCCATCGTGATGACTTGGCCGGTGATGCTCTCGGCTGTATCGACCGGTGTCGCGGTCGCGGTGCTCTCCGCCCTGGCGCCGTCACTTGAGGCCATAAGCGTGGTGCCCACCGAAGCGATGGGCCGCGGAGCCCGTGAAACAATTTTCCGAAAACGCGTGAACCGAAATTTATGGTTCGCTCTCTGCTTCGCCGCCTTAGGCGCGCTAGCCACTTCTCAAGACGCGGTCGATGGCCGCCCCCTCTTCGGCTATGCGGCCGTCTTGCTCTTCATCGCGGCAGCAGCATTTTGCGCGTCCCCGTTAGTGCGAGCCGGTGTAGCGCTACTCTCCCCAGTCTTGCGCGGCATTTTCTCCGCAGTGGGCTTACTGGCAGCCCGGTCACTGGTCACCTCATTGCGCCGCATCTCAGTCGTGATCGCGGCACTCGCCACCGCCATCGCCATGATGGCGAGCGTTGCCATCATGGTCGGCAGCTTTCGCGAAACGGTAATCGTCTGGCTCGATACCCAGCTTCGTGCCGATCTCTATATCCGCGCCGCCGGCCCCGCGCAAGCCGGTGTCTATCCAGCCTTGCCGCCAGAGGTGCCCGCGCTGGTCCGAGGCGTTCCCGGCATTGAAGCCGTCGATATGTTCACAGCTTTGGAGATTCGTTTCGAGGGTCAGCGGGCATCCCTTGGCGCTAGCGATCCGCGCCTGCTGCTTCGCTATGGCCGCCAGCGATTCCTGCCCGGCGAAAATCGCGAACAGATTCTTAAATCGCTGGTCGCCTCAAACAACGCCATCGTCACCGAAGCCTTCTCCAGCAAGCACCACCTGAAGCAAGGCTCAGTTTTCGAAATCGATCTCGGCGGCCGGCTCGCCCGGTTTCTCGTGGCTGGAATTTACTATGACTACACCAGCGAGCGTGGCTTCGTCCTAATCGATCGCGCTACCCTGGCGCGCTATTTACCTGACCAGCCACCCACCAATCTCGCGCTCTATCTTTTTCCAGGCACCCCCATGGAACGCGTCCGCAAAGCCGTCTCCGACCGCACCGCGCAATACGCTATCGATCTCGCGCCCAACGAAACTCTGCGCGCCGGAGCCGTTCAAATCTTTGATCGCACCTTCGCCGTCACCTATGCCCTGGAGGCCGTTGCCATCCTGGTCGCGATGCTGGGCGCGGCCAATTCCTTGCTCGCGCTAGTGCTCGAACGCCGCGCGGAACTGCGTCTCTTGCGCTTCCTCGGCGCAGCCACCGGGCAGATCCGAAACATGATTCTGGTGGAAGCCGGGCTCATCGGGTTGCTCGCAAATGTGCTGGGGCTCGCGCTAGGCTTCGCCCTCAGTTACGTCTTGATTTACGTGATCAACGAACAGAGTTTCGGGTGGACCATTCAGTTTCATCCGCCGCTCGCACTGCTCGGCAAGGCACTGGTCTCGGTTTGGATTGTCACCGTTCTGGCCGCCATTTACCCCGCGCGTTTGGCTGCTCGCAGCTAGGAAAAAGGGTTTTGGGCAAGCCGTATGCCACAATGGGTATTCCCACTTTAAACATGAGCACCACAACTACGCGCAATATCGCGATCATCGCACACGTCGATCATGGCAAGACCACACTTGTGGACGCCATGCTCAAGCAATCCGGCATGTTCCGCGCCAACGAAGAGACCGCTGACCGGATGATGGATTCAAACGATCTGGAGCGCGAACGCGGCATCACCATCCTCGCCAAGATCACCGGCCTGAACTACAAAGGCATCAAAATCAACATTGCCGACACACCGGGCCACAGCGATTTCGGCGGCGAAGTGGAACGCGCCCTCAAGATTGTCGATGGCGTCATGCTCCTTGTCGACGCAAGCGAAGGCCCTCTCCCGCAGACTCGCTATGTGTTGATGAAATCGCTCGAACAGAAGCTTAAGCCGATTGTGGTGATCAATAAGATCGATCGGCCCGACGCGCGCATTCAGGAAGTTCTCAATGAGGTCTACGATCTCTTCATCGATCTCGACGCCACTGAAGACCAGCTCGATTTTCCGGTGCTCTACACCAACGGCCGCGCCGGCATCGCGAAGAACAGTATGGACGATCCTTCCGAAACGCTGGCACCGCTCTTCGACGCAATTCTGGAGCACATCCCGCCGCCTTCCGGAGACCCGGAGGCCATTCTGCAGCTTTTAGTCGCGAACCTCGATTACAGCGATTACTTAGGCCGGCTTGCCATTGGCCGCGTCTTCGAAGGCACCATCAAGCTCAACGATGAAGTCGGCATCGTGAAGCTGGATGGCACCGTGCAAAAGACACGCATTACGAAGATGTTTTCTTTCTCTGGCCTGCGTCGGGTGGATGAGACCATCGGTATCCCCGGTGACATGCTGGCTCTGGCCGGCATCGAAGGCATCACCATCGGTGAAACGGTGACGCATCCAGAAACGCCCCTCGCACTGAAGACCATTCAAATCGACGAGCCCACCATCGCGATGACCTTGTCCATCAACACATCGCCCTTTGTAGGTCGTGACGGCAAGCTTGTTACGTCGCGAAATCTGCGCGACCGTTTGAACAGAGAGCTGCTCACCAATGTGTCCATTCGTGTGGAAGACGCCGGCGGTCCCGATGCTTTCAAGGTGATGGGGCGCGGCGAATTGCAGCTTGCCATCTTGATTGAAATGATGCGCCGCGAAGGCCACGAAATGAGCGTGGGCAAACCGGAAATCGTTACCAAGAAAATAGATGGCGTGTTGAATGAGCCGGTCGAAACACTGGTGATCGATTGTCCTGAAGCCAACCTCGGCACCATCATGGAAAAGATGGGCACGCGCAAGGGCAAGATGACCAAGATGGTGAACCATGGCTCTGGCCGCGTGCGGCTGGAGTTCGAAATTCCATCCCGTGGCTTGATCGGTTTGCGCGGCGAAATTCTGACCGATACCCGCGGCATGGCCATCATGAATTCGCTCTTCAATGGCTACATCGAATGGCAGGGCGATATTCCAGCGCGACCCACCGGCTCACTGGTCAGCGACCGCGACGGCAGGGCCACGGGCAATGCAATCTGGAACCTGCAGGAACGCGGCGACATTTTCATCACACCGGGCACGGAAGTTTACGAAGGGATGATTGTGGGCGAGAACGCCCGCTCCGCCGATCTGGACGTCAACATCATCAAGGAAAAGAAGCTGACCAACATGCGAAGTTC